>Ga0055584_100000306_pt1 | contig 46177 bp, 43 predicted proteins | sample OSDHelmetaG_FD_58716 | JGI IMG/M metagenome (GOLD analysis project Ga0055584, IMG submission 58716) | Pelagic marine sediment microbial communities from the LTER site Helgoland, North Sea, for post-phytoplankton bloom and carbon turnover... | ecosystem: Environmental > Aquatic > Marine >...
AGCACCGTTTGCTCGCCAAACGGTGTGCCGAAGGCACAAGAGGCAAGACCATATTTGTGTAGAGCTGTCTGGTAGAAATAGAACACGGAAGACGCGAGGAACGCAAATTATCAGGGATGGACTGCGACAGTGAACGCGAAGAATTGATAGAGTGTGTGGCTGGGGACGAACAAAGTGAGCCCCCGGAGAAATCGTGTCTCACACGGATGACACTGCCGACTTGCTACACGCTTGAAAAGAACACTCATCTTCACTCATAGATGCTAATGGGCTGATCCTGATCAGTGATGATGAGCGGAGATCAAAGTTTCTTTTTTGATGGCCACAAAAAGGAAAAGGGAATGAGCAAGTATTTAGGGGACAGCATGAACTAAGAACAAACTGGCAGATGACGACAAACCGTAACGACTCACTCAGCAAACCCGCTTTGGCACACCGCACCAGATCGTCAAGTCTTCTCTTCTCGCGCGAAGACTCTACTACTTTCCCGAGTCTTGCGGATAGACGATCAATCGGTCGTGGACCAGGATGATCAGATCCTTCAAGCCGTCTCCCGTCACGTCGGCAACGATCCCTTCGCGAGGCTCGGCTCCTCCCGACTCGTCCGAACTTGTAAAGCTTTTCTCTTCAAAGATTTTGAAGTGCAGTGCGTGTTGGAGTCCTTTTTCGGCATCGAAGTCGAGGATTTCCAGATAATGCGACCGAGTGTCGAGAATAATCAAATCGGTTTTGCCATCGTTGCTGAGATCTCCCGCCACCACATCGGCAAAGAACACTTTTTCGAGTGCCGTCTCAAATGAGGCAATCTCTTTCAGCTCCGGGTCGGTCCGACCGGCATATAACACGGCAAACCGGCTGCCTCCGAAGAGCAGAAAATCTTCCTGACCATCGCCGTTCAGATCGCCCCGTCTCGCAAATCGGAAGGGGAACTCGCCCAGCTCAATTTCTTTCCAGGCGGAGTATTGTTCGTCGGGTTGTTCCTTGCGGAGAATTCGGAGTCGTTTGACGCCGGTATCGACGAGGACAATTTCGTCTCCCGGCTGACCATCGAGGTTGATCAAGACAGAGCCGACCAGTTTGGCGTTCGGTTCGTTCGCGTTGAACTGTTCCAGTAACTTCCAGCGGTTGTTCTCATCGAGTTGAAAGCTGCGGGCAAAATTGTCCTGAGAGACGACCACAGCGGGATGTGCTTCCGTTCCCAGATCGATGGCCCCTGAATCGACCGTTCCCAAAGTGAATCCCTCTGCCGGTTCGGTGACTTTGAGATGTCCCTCATTGTCTGAGAGGAGAATGATTTGCGGGCGTTCTGACCCTTGTGAGATCAGAAAATCAGGATTCCCATCACGATTCAAGTCACCGACCGACAAACGGTCTGGTGAAGTGGAAAGATCAATTTCAATACCTTTATCATCACGATTTTTCCACTCGTCCCCATCGAGTTGCAAAACCCTGATGAAATACTTGGACGATCGCCCTTCGCGTTCTCGGCTGATATAGATCACTTCGTCGAGATCGTCTTTGTTGAGATCGGCCACTTCCAAAGCAACCGGTTCACCGGCGGCAGGTAAGATGGAAGGGATCGATAAGCGCCCATCTTGCATCTGACTGACGCCGATAGATTTCTCCTTGGAACTGAGTGTGATCACAGATGCTGGTTTGTTGGCGGAAAGCTGACCGATGCGAACTTGAGACGCGCCTTGCAGTCCGGGGAAGGGGGTTCCCAAATCGAGTCCGGCATTGTCTGTTTGACGAAACACAAAAACTTGCGCACCGGCAGGATCGGTGGCGACCAGATCAATCTTTCCATCAGCATCAATGTCGCCGATGGCCAGATCGCGATCTCGTTCTCCTTCGCTTCCACCGAAACCATACTGGACCAATTTGCCGGCCAATTCACCCGCTTGTTGTTGCGACTTAACCACTTTGAGGACTTTGACCCGATTGGTGAGCGGGTCGATGGTCAGAATCTCGTCGCCCGGTTCGCCATCGATGTTTTCGGTTGTCAGCGACCGTTGTCGTTTGACATCGAATTGCAACTCGGCTCCCAGTTTGCCATTTTGATTCTGCAAACGTGTGCAGAAAATCGTGTCCTGTCCGTTTGCTGCCAGGTAACAGAGATCTTCTCTATCATCACCATCCAGATCGACGATGCGAGCAATGGCGAGATTTTCGGAAGTGTTGAGAAGTTTTTCGGGACGCTCGAATCCTTTTTCGGTTTGTCGAAGAACCCAGGTTTCTTTTTTGCCGAGTACCACCAGATCTTCTTTTCCATCATGGTTGAGGTCGCCAGCATCAATGGCCCAACTCGAAGTGGAAACTCCCGCCAATCGTTGTTCGGGAATCGCTTCAAAGCTGGTGTCTTCCTGCTGCATCAAGACAACCAGTCGGTCGGGAAGCCCGATGTAGGCGATGTCAGTTCGACCATCGTGGTTTAAGTCGCCGACAGTCAGGGAAGAGATCCGATGATCTACGGGAAGTTTGCGATGCTCGAACCGTTGGTCGTTCAGAATTTCATTGGCCGAGTTCGCTATGTTGGAGGTTTTGTCAGTTTCGGGGCCGCGTTGTTGAAAAAGATCGATTCGACTTTTGCTGTTGTCGATGACGAGCACATCTTGTTTGCCATCGTGGTTGAAATCTCCCGCGAGTAAATTGCCCGAGCGGAAGGAGATTTTGTAGATCTCCAAACCCTCAAAACCGAATTGTGAAGAGAGTTCTTCCTCGGCATGAGCCGTCAATGACGCCGTGATCAAACCGCCCAACAAACAGTGAGTCAGAAATTTCATTCCCGAAGTCTCTTTCGCAAATAAGTCTCGAAAAGCGTCCACGTTGTTTTTCTGGTGGGAGTTCAGTCTAGCAGAGGGAATTCTCGGAGTACATTCGCCGTTTGGAGAGTTTTTGAGAACCCGGTTGAGAGCCATTGGTTGTCTGAGGGGAGGGGAGTATGATGAGATTGTACGACTCACTCCGTTTTCAGGAACGAAATCAGTGACTCATAAAGTGATTATCGATGCAGATCCGGGAATTGGCGATGCTCTGGCGATTGCTTTGGCATTATCGGATCCTCGATTGGATGTGTTGGCTTTGACCGCGACGGCGGGTGTTGTCTCGGGAGAGCAGGCGACTCGAAACTTGCAGTCGATACTGGAATCGCTCGATCCGGCCAAATGGCCGCGACTCGGTTGTTGTTCAAATCCGACTCCCGTCTCCACTTATGATTCGTTGGGAGGAAACGCCCGCCCGATTGATTTGCACGGTGCCCGCGGCTTGGGAGAAATCGAATCTCCCGTCAGCTCTCTGCAACATCTCAAGAGTTCTGTCAAATTGATGACCGATCTTGTGCGCGAGATGCCGAATGACATCACATTGCTGACATTTGGTCCGCTCACCAATGTGCAATTGGCCGTGGAACGCATGCCCGAATTTCTGGAGAATTTGAACCGATTGATTTGCTTCGGCGGAGTCAATCAAGGCCCCGGCGATGTGACAGCCGTGGCCGATTATAATTTTCATGCCGACCCGCATGCGGCTCACGCCGTGATGAATTCTCACTGCACAAAAACGCTCGTTCCTCTCGACGTTGCCAGTCAGTTTGTGTTTTCGTTTGAAGATCTGAACCGGTTTCAGTTTGACTCTGCGGGAGCTTTGGGAGGCTTCTTCCAGAAACTGGTCACCTTTTTCTTGCGATCCCATCATTCGCATCTGGGCGTCGAAGGAGTCTCGTTGCCGGAGTTACTCTGTTTGATGGCGTTGACCGAACCCGCGCAACTCACTACCGAGATGCAACATGTGGATGTGGAGTTGCAGGGGGAATTGACGCGCGGGATGAGTGTCATTGACCGACGAATGCGAACCCAGACGACCGAGGATGTGGAAATTGTGACCGGTTTTAATTCTTCCGATCTGGAACACGAACTCAGCCGCTTCTTTGAACCGATTGGCTAGTGCCGTCTCAACCACCAAGAATGGCCGTCACTTTTTCGAGCGTTGCTGCATCGCCGAGTTGTGCTTTTCCAAAACCGGGAGCGGCACCCGCTTTGATGGCGGCTTCCTGGGCATCGTCGTAATTCGAGATAAGCACAATGGGAATCTCCTTTGTGGCATCATCGGCTTTGATCTTTCTCAGGATCTCCATGCCGTCGGAATAATCGCGGTCGAGTTTGCGATTGATCATCACCATGTCGTAGTGATTCGATTGCAACTTCTGGAGGGTATCATCCATTTCGTGGGAACGGTCGACTTGGACGTCGAAATTTGAGGTCAGGAAATGACTGAGAGAAGAATGATCGGGGTTGCATTGACCGACATCAAGGACTCGTTTCGACACGCCGGGGCTCCTGTCATTGCTGGGGTAAGGGTTGAGTTGCGGGGCCAACATTGTAACTGCTCGCGATCATTATCCAAACTCTGCTTCCAAAGATTGAATATATGTGAGTGCTTCATCGAGATCGGGGAAGGAGACGCCCACTTGACGACCTTGAAGATCGCACTCAGCCAGCAGTATCACATCCTCGTAATTCTCCGAGTCTTGCAGTCGTCTGCGAGCACGGACACCGATGGTGCCATCTTTGACTTTGCGAGCTTCGTGACAGTGGGTGATCAACCAGGCCGTTCGCTCGGTGATGGTTTCTCCCAAAACACCGAGTCCTGCTTCGACATGATTGTGCGGATCGATCCCTTTGCCGACATCGTGCAAGAGCGCTGCCAGCAGCAACTCTTCGTCGTACGGAACTTCGTCGTAAACCAGATCGTAAACCTGCAAACTGTGGGTGAGTGCATCTCCCTCGGGGTGTGTTTTTTTGCGCTGCTGCACTTTTTCCAAAGCCACCAGTAGCTGACGAAACAACACAAATCGATCTTCGGGAGCCGGTTGATGAAAGTTTGACATCCGATCCAGCTCGGCATGAATCTCCCGATCGGTCGGCATGTCGGCGGGTTTCACCCATCCTTTGTACAATTTCCGTGCCGCCTGAATGCGAGCGCGTCCGACTTGGGTCTCTTGTTGAGTGATCAAGAGGCGAGCCGTCGCGTACAAAATCTGACGGCGCAATTTTTCGTGAGACATAATTGATCACCACTTCTTGCGTGGTGCAAAATCAATGAGGAAGCAAACTCAGCCAGACTGCATCTACCTGTATCCTAATATAAGCATCTGTACGAACAAGAGAAATCCCATAAAGAATTGTGAAGTATTGACTTAGGTCGTCTCTCGATTCCTCTTCTCAGACTGCTGTCAGGATCCTATACTTCCGACTCCAAAATTGTGGCCGCCGCTGCGCGGCATCAATTTTACCAAAACCAAGGAAATATTCGTCATCTGACGACATCATAAATCAGGGAAAGGATTCCCATGCGTATCATCGCCGTCATGAATCAAAAGGGCGGCGTCGGTAAAACGACGACCAGTGTTAATCTCGCCGCCGGACTCGCCGCTCAAGGCCGAAAGGTGTGTCTTGTCGATCTCGATCCACAAGGCCACGCCTCGCTCCATGTGGGAGAAGAAGCTTATAACGGGACATCGACCATCTATGATGTGTTCGCCGGGACGCGGACTTTTTCCCAATGTAAAAAAATGGTCGATTCCAATTTGTGGGTGATCCCCTCCAACATCGATCTGGCTGCTGCCGAGGTTGAACTGTCTGGTGAAGACCGGAAAGAATTCATCCTGAAGGATGCGATGGATTCTGATCCCGACGTTCAGTCACTCGATTACGTGATCTTTGATTGCCCGCCGTCACTCGGCGTTTTGACCATCAACGCACTCACCGCGGCGACAGAAGTGTTTATTCCACTACAACCACATTTTCTGGCGTTGCAGGGATTGTCGAAGTTGTTTGAAACGACGGCATTAGTGAAACGGCGTTTGAATCGAAGATTGTCTGTGTCGGGTGTGGTGCTGTGTCTTTATGAGACGGGAACACGTCTCGCACAAGACATCACAGACGACCTGTTTAATTTTCTGTCTCACAGCGATCCGGTATCTCCGTGGGCCAATGCGAAAATCTTTGACAGCCGCATTCGCCGGAACATCAAACTGGCGGAAGCTCCCAGCTTCGGGAAACCGATCTTCGAATATGAACCGAAGTGTGCTGGAGCCATCGATTACAACAATTTGTCGAGCGAAGTGATCGAACAGGAAGCCGCATTGACTGGAGATTCGTCGAAGATCGGCGAGAGTCCCACAACGACACCTTCGCAGGTGTCTCCTGCTTCCACTCCTGATATGCCGGAACAGTCTGATTTATCGTTTCCCGGTAATGACGCAGACGGCGATCGCGTTTCGGAAGCGGCGTGAGCTCAACCTCACTCGCCAGAAATGATCGTGCCGAGAAAGTTTGACGTGGAGCATCGTTCCCGCGTAGGATGAACCCATCAGCGGGCCGCGCTGATCCTTCATCATATTTCGGTGTCACGCATGTCTGGCTTTCGCAGTTTCCATCTCATTTTGGTGAGTCTCCTTGTTTGTGGAGAGTGTTCGGCCTTTGGTGCTGACGCCGACATTTCTGAGGCCATTCGGAAAGCGCGCAGTTTCCTGCAAGCAAACGAAACAAGTGGCTCGAAGTCCAATGTTCTGGTGGCTTATACCTTGGTGAAAACCGGTACAAAGGCGACCGATCCGTACATTGTGCGTGTTCTGAAAGAATTGGAGAAAAACTTTCAGTCGGGTGTTTATGGAAAAAATCTGAACGATCATTACTACACGGCAGGTGTGACGGCATTATTTTACGATGCTTTGGGTGGAGAACCTTATCAGGAACAACTCCGGTCCATCGCCACTTATATTATCGATGGGCAGCGCCAAAGTGGTGCCTGGTATTATCCGAATCAGGGACAAGGTAATGCTGGTGACACGAGTATCACTCAGTACGCGTTATTGGGGTTATGGGCGGCCGAGCGAGCAGATGTCGAAATACCAACCAAAGTTTGGAACGATGCGGCCAAATGGCTTTCGGCGACTCAATTAGCCAATGGAGGGTTCGTCTACCATCCAAATGGTTCTGAATCGGGGTCCTCGGCAACCCGTCCTAGTTTGGTTGCTGCCGGTGGAAGTAGTTTGGCACTTTGCCTGAGAATGCTCTATCCCAAAGGAATCGATGAACAGCAGATTTCTCAAAGGAGAAAGCAGGCAAATCAATCGGAGTACAAAACCTACGGCGGTATATTAGAAATCGTTGATATCACAGAAGAAGCCGGGGAAGACAAGAGGAAAATGAAGAAGGATCGGACCTCTCCTTCTATCTCATCCAATGAAATATCCACTAGATACAATGCAAGTTTACGTCTTCTCGGGGAAGATGAAGAACTCGGATTGAGACAACAAACGTGGCGTTTGTATTACCTTTATGGCCTCGAACGTTTTGCCGCATTTGCGGCTGTAGAAAAAGTCGGGACTCACGACTGGTATCAGGAAGGGGCAGATTTTTTGATCAATTCACAAGATACAAAAGGATCTTGGAAAGGAAATTCCGATCCACTTGTGAGTACCTGCTTCGCGACGTTATTTCTTTACAAAGCGACTGCAAAATCGATTCGCCCTCCACGTCCCGAAGAACCGACCATCGGCAGCGGACTTTTGGCGGGTGGACGTGGACTACCGAGTGACCTCCGAGGTGTCGAGCAGAAGAACGGGAAGATCATTTCCAAATCGACCGATGTTCCTGTCACCGATTTGCTGGCTCAACTCGAATCGAGTGCATCGGCGGATCTGGTGCCGATTCAGAAAGAGATTATCGAACAGGTTCAAGCCGGGCAACGTGAAGAATTGATTGGCCAAACCGAACGATTACTGAAACTGTTAGAAAGTCCGGATCCCGAAGTTCGTAAAATTGCGGTTTGGTCACTCGCCCGCGGCAATGATCTGAAGCAAGCTCCCACGTTGATACACCTGATTCGCAAGGATCCTCATTTTGATGTCGCTCGGGAAGCGTACACTGGACTATGTGTTCTCAGTAAGAAGTTGGAAGGTGTCGGATTGTCTTTGAATCCGCTGCAATCGGTCGCCAAAGGGAGCAGCCCGGAAATCGAAGCCCGAACATGGCGTGCCGAGGCCGGACAACGCTGGGAAGAGTGGTATCTCTCTGTCCGTCCGTATAACGAGCGGGACGATTTGAAAGATTTGAAGAATAATCTGAACAAGAAATAGAATTCACCAACGCTCAACCGGTCCATTGGGAACGCGAATCATATTGGTCGGTATCCACGACTCCCGTTCTCCCTGTCGCTCTTTGATCTGATCGACGATCTCATGAAACTCGTCCACAGAGTTGAATTGCCGTAACCGATCTTCAAGATCTTCGGGAATGCCGAGCTTTGCTCCGTACCAGCCCGCAAACTTTCGGAACAACACGCAACTGTAGTCGTCGTGCTGTTCGGTCATCAGGGTGAAATGGCGAACCAGGAACTCGATTTTCTCAGCGGGCGTCGGATCCTTCGGCTCTTTGCCGTCAACAATGACTCGTTCGAGATTCCGAAATATCCACGGATCCATCATTGCGCCTCGTCCGATGGCGACGGCATCACAACCGGTGACTTCGCGCATGCGGAGTGCATCGGTGACGGTTAAAATATCACCGTTGCCCACGACGGGAATATTCGACACCGCTTCTTTAACAGCCCGGATGCCTTCGAGATCGACTGATCCATGAAAGCCTTGTGCGCGGGTTCGTCCATGCACAGTCACAGCGACCACACCAATGTCTTCAAAGGCGCGGGCCAATTCAGGAGCCGTGATGGTATCACTATCCCAACCGAGTCTCATTTTGACACTGACTGGTAAGTTGACGGCTTCAATCACTGATTTGACCACTTCACACGCACCCGTCGTGTCACACATCATGCGTGCTCCGCCACCTTGTGAGTTAATCTTGGCCATCGGGCATCCCATGTTGATGTCGATCGCTTCATAGCCGTGATCTTCGAGCCAGTGAGCCGCGCGGACCAGATGTTCAATGACTCCCGAATAAATTTGCACGGTGAGTGGTTTGTCGGCGGGAGTCGTGGCGACTAGATCCATCGACTTTTTACTCTCGGAGATCAGATGCGTGGCCAACACGAGGTCGGTGGTTGCCAATCCCAAACCTCCCAACTCTCGCATAGCGGTCCGAAATGCGAGATGTGTGTATCCAGCCAACGGTGCCAGAAAGTACCGTGATTGCAGCGTGCGTCCCCCGAGAGAGATCCGTGGATCCTCTTTCGCGATCGGTTCGGGTATGGTGGGTATTGAGTCAGTCATGTCGAAATCTCTGTTCGTATACTTTAAGCAATTCGTTGCTTACTCCATACTGTGATTGACGATTTCCTGACTGACACTCCAGATTCTCAAGATGATCGCTTCGGTATGACAGATTCCTCGTTTCGGCCTGCAATTCTTGGTGGAGAACCGGTTTATCCCGCCGGTCCTCCCGACTGGCCGATCACAGACACAGAGATTGAGCAGGTGTTTGAAGAGTTACTGAAGACCGGGGATTGGGGCCGATATCACGGACCACATTGTGAACGATTGAGAGAGGCGCTCAAAGATTATCACGGTTGCCAGCATGCTCATCTCTGTTCCAGCGGGACGGCGGCTGTGGAACTTGCTTTGCGTGCGGTGGGAGTGACTTCAGGTGACGAAGTGATCATGTCGGCGTATGACTTCAAAGCCAACTTCACAAATATCGTCATGCTCGATGCGGTCCCTGTGTTGGTTGATCTGCGCAGTGATGACTGGCAACTCGATGTTGATCAATTGGATGCAGCGATCTCCGACAAAACCAAAGCCATCATTGTCTCTCATCTGCATGGTGGACTGGTGGATCTGAATCGTGTCCGTGCGATCTGTGAACCACGTGAGATTCCCATCATCGAAGATGTTTGTCAGTTGGAAGGCGCCCGCATTCAGGGAACGATTGCCGGCATGGGAGGCGATATTGGTGTGATCAGTTTCGGGGGCAGCAAACTTCTCTCAGCCGGTCGCGGCGGAGCCATCATTGGGAACAACGATCTGTTTCAGCAACGGATCACTCTGCATACCGAACGAGGCAATGATGTCTCTCCACTTTCGGAAATGCAGGCAGCTGTCTTGCTGCCTCAATTACACAAACTCGATGCTCGAACCCGGACTCGAACGGTCTCGGCAGAGAAACTGTTTGACGCTCTCGCAACGACCGCAGGACTGACGCCGATCCGTTCCTCGTACGCAGATTCGATTCCCGGTTATTACAAAGTAGGCTTTCAATATGAGCCATCTGCGTTCGGAGGATTAAGACGTGATCAATTTTCCAAAGCGATGATTGCCGAAGGGTTTGCCGTTTATCCCGGTTTTCGCAGCCTGCACAAGATTCACAGCAAGAAGAGATATCGTGCGGTGGGAGATTTGCCAGAAGCAGACCATGCCGATGAAAATATTTTAACATTGCACCACCCGATTTTACTCGACACATCAGATTGGCAAACGCTTTTCGTTCAAGCAGTGGACAAAATCCGTCAGTTTTCCGATGATCTGATCATTGGATGACCAGACACACTTCCACAATTAAAGACGAATCACATGGATTATGCTGCCAAGTTTGAAGAGGGCCTTGGGTATGACGAGTTTCTCCAGAAATATGCGACTCCCGAGCAATTGGAAAAGTGGTCAAATTTCTCGAACATGATCAGCCTCTCTGATTCTCAGAATGAGTTGTTGTCGGGGTTTGTCCGCGAGATGAAAGTGATCGTGCTGGCAGGGACCTGGTGTGGAGACTGTGTCAATCAATGCCCAATCTTTCATCTGTTTGCTCAGGCAACCGACAAGATCCAATTGCGATTTTTTGACCGCGACGACAATCCGGACTTGGCCGAAGAGCTACAAACATGCGGTGGAGCCCGCGTGCCGGCGGTGATGTTTTTGAGTGAAGACAACTATCTGTGTGGACGCGCGGGAGACCGGACGCTTTCCAAATATCGCGTCCTGGTCAGTCAACTTGAGGGTGCCGCATGCTCTTCGGGGATTGCGATTCCCGGCGATCAATTAACACTCGATGTGATCCAGGACTGGCTGGATGACTTCGAACGCATTCAGTGGATGCTCCGAACCTCGGGGCGATTGCGAAAACTCCACAACGACTGATTCTTCTCGACACTCCTTTCTGAAAGGCACAATCAGATGAAGCTGATTCTCGCAATCGGAATGGGGGGTTTTTGTGGAGCCATCTCCCGACATGGCTTTAACTTGGCGTTCAAGCGTTTTGCCGATTTCCCATGGAGCACTTTTGCCGCCAATATGACCGGGTGTTTGTTGATCGGTTTGCTGATGGCGTTGGTCCTCGACCGTAAGATGACTAATGAAGTGTTGTCTGCATTTCTGCTCACTGGCTTATTAGGATCACTGACCACTTTCTCCACATTCAGCTTCCAAACGCTCGAATTGCTTCAGGCGGGACGATTTACGGCTGCAATGGCGAATATTCTGCTGAATGTATTCATCGGCCTGGTCGCCGTCTTTCTGGGAATGAAACTGGTACGTCTGATGAGCAGCCTGGGATAATCTGGCCAATCGACGTAAACTGTCTCTGTCATTCGAGCTGCGTCATCGACTTGTCGAGATTGAATTTGGCGCTCGGCGTGGTAAAATGGCTCGTTTTCCCATTTCGCCGGGAGGCTCTTCCGGCGTGAATCACCCGAGGAAACAGATGTCTGGTTCGACGACTAAAGAAGTCCAATTGTGGGATGGCCAAACAGGGTTCATCAATCCTCAGGACGAAGTGATTCTTGTACTCGATTTTGGGTCTCAAACGGCCCAACTCATTGCACGCCGTGTCCGAGAGCAGAATGTGTTCTGCCAGTTGGTGCGTCACGATTTGCCCGTCGAACGGATCCGAGAATTGAATCCGAAAGGACTGATTCTCTCTGGTGGTCCATCGAGCGTTTATGGCGAGAATGCGCCTCATCCCGATCCTGCAATCTTTGATCTCGACATTCCCATTTTAGGAATCTGTTACGGGATGCAACTTGTTTGTCAGGCGACTGGTTGCGATGTCTCTCCCGGAGACTCTCGCGAGTTTGGACGAACCGAATGTAATGTCAGCCCAGATGCCGACCTTTTCGATTCGATGCCCGAACATATCACAGCGTGGATGAGTCACGGCGATCAAGTCAAAGATGCGTCTGAGACTTTTGAGACATTGGCACAATCAGACTCGTGTCCGCACGCTGCCGTCAAACACAAAACTCGCCCACTGTTTGGTTTGCAGTTTCATCCTGAAGTGACACACACGCAGCAAGGTGGCCAACTACTGGCGAACTTTGTCCGTAAGATTTGTGGTTGCGAGGGAACCTGGAAAATCAGTTCGTTAATCGAACGGGAAGTCGAAATCGTCAAACAGAAAGTTGGCACAGATCGCGTGATTTGTGGTCTTTCGGGTGGTGTCGATTCGGCGGTCGTTGCCGCGTTATTGTTCAAAGCCATCGGCGATCAACTCTCTTGCATCTTCGTCAATAACGGCCTCCTGAGAGCCGGTGAAGCGGAGGAAGTCGAACGAGAGTTCACACAGCATTTCAAGACTGACCTGCATGTCGTCGATGCCCGGGACCGATTTCTCGACGAACTGGCCGGCGTCACCGATCCGCAGGAAAAACGAAAAATCATCGGTCGAGTTTTCATTGAAGTTTTCCAGAAAGAAGCCGAATCGATCAAGGATGCCAAGTACCTCGCACAGGGAACTTTGTATCCCGACGTGATCGAGTCGGGTGCCAATATCGATGGTCCCGCCGCGACGATCAAATCACACCACAATGTCGGTGGCTTACCCGAGAAGCTCGGCTTTCAACTTGTCGAACCTTTGCGAGATTTGTTCAAAGACGAAGTCCGCAGTATGGGTCTCGAACTTGGGTTGCCCGAGTCGATTGTCTGGCGTCATCCGTTCCCCGGACCCGGTTTGGCAGTTCGTTGTCTCGGCGAAATCACCGAAGAACGGCTCGTCACTTTGCGTCAGGCCGACTCAATCGTGATTGAAGAACTCCGCAATGCCGATCTGTATCGGTCGATACAGCAGGCGTTTGCCGTGTTGCTACCGATTCAGTCTGTGGGCGTGATGGGAGACGGTCGCACTTACGAAGATGTCATCGCTGTCCGTGCCGTCAGTACTGATGACTTCATGACGGCTGATTGGTATCCGATGCCGACCGAAGTTTTGCAACGCATCTCGACACGCATTATTAACAGCGTGCGTGGCGTGAATCGAGTGGTCTATGATGTCAGCTCGAAACCGCCCAGCACGATCGAGTGGGAATAACTTTCTGGTCCACCCTGCTTTTCTCGATGGTATTTTGACGACAATAAGATCTTGCTTGAAATGATTTGACAGCACTGCACAGTCTGTGTACTGTCATCTTCGATACGGGTGCCGAGGGAGAAGTCATCTCTCGGAGAATAGGGAAAACGGTGCAAATCCGTTGCGGTCCCGCCGCTGTAACCGGGGACGAACGCTGCCACTGCCACTGTCAAAGGATGACGGGAAGGCGCAGCCAGTAGGTCGATCCGGGAGCCAGAAGACCTGCCTGTGATCAATTATTGGAAGTGTCTACTCGAAGGAAGTGGATCGCAATCAGGCTGCACAGAGCATCGAGTTTTCGGTGTCGTCTGCGCGTTGCTTCACAGTGATCTTTTTTTCCTCGTTTGGCTCTTCCAGACCGAATTTCGCTTTCGGTCAACAATCGCAACGAGGAAATTGCCATGTTGAAGAAGTCTTTATTTTCTGTGCGCCGCTGCGCTTCAACACAACCCCCCAAGTCGTCTTGCACCAAAGGGTTCACTCTCATCGAATTGCTGGTGGTCATCGCAATCATTGCGGTGCTGGTGGCATTGTTGTTACCCGCCGTCCAGCAGGCGCGAGGAGCCGCCCGCAGGGTGAGTTGTAAAAACAATCTTCGCCAAATCGGCTTGGCGTGCCATATGTACGCCGATTCCAACGGCGGTTACTGGCCGCCCGCAGGAACTCCCGACAATCTGCAAAGATGGTTTGGCGCACGTGATACAACAAACGATCTCTGGGATGCTCATCGCGGACCACTCTCGCCCTATTTTGAAAGCAACCAGAACGTCAAACGCTGCCCGTCGTTTGGCAACTTCAGTCAGGATATGTCTTCTCCTACGTTGTGCGGCGGAAACGGTGCCTTTGAAGCAGGAGGAGGAGGCTACGGCTACAACGCAAACTATGTCGGAGGCACCGCCTACATCCACGGGTGGGCCAATTATGCGCTTGGACAAATTCAGACATCCCGGATGCGCGACATCGGGTCTCTGGCACGGACTGTGGCCTTCACGGACACGGCATTCCCATGTGGCGATAGTGGTTCGACGGTTGCAATTGAGTACCCGTTCATAGAACCGGTCTATTATGTCAATGGCTCGCATCCTCTCGATAAACCCGGCATCTGGGGACAACCAACTCCCTCAACTCATTTTCGGCATACAGGACGAACGGCCAATGTCATCTGGTGTGATGGACGAGTGACGAACGCCATCATGTCGGGAACAAGCACCTCCCCCAACTTCTATGGAGGCGTTGCCGAAGAACTGAGCATTGGCTGGTTTGGTCCTTTGGATAGCAATATTGTCTTCGATAATCGAGACAAACTGGAATCCAAGATGGGAGGGATGCAATGAAATGGTCCCTCTTGTGCCTGTTTGTTGTTTGTTGTTTGTTGGGTTGTGGCGCTGCTGAAACGGGAGACATCGAAACGGTCGAGAATCAGTACACCGTGATCGATCTTGAGGGGAAGGAACGTCAGATCTCTTCTTCCGAACTCATTGATCCCGACACGGGAAAACCGACGGTGCAAAAAGTTCTCGTGATTGATCGACAAGCGAAGAAAAAAGAATTCGTCGAGGCGACGGAACTGCAAACTCAATCACCGTCGGCACCTCGCTATTTTCCCGTCACGACCAAGGCTTCCTCAACAGAATGATCTTTGACTTTCAACAGGAGTGACCCAATGGAATTGTTCGAGGCGATTTACCGCAGACGCGATGTCCGCGATTTCGGACCGGACGAGATCCCTCGGGAGACACTCCATAAAATTCTTGACGCGGCACATCATGCGGGTTCTGTCGGCATGATGCAGCCTTGGAACTTTACCGTCATTCGTTCTCAGAAAACTCAATCGGCTATTGCCGACATTGTTGCTGAAGAGAACAACAAAGCGGCTGAGAACTACACCGGTGAAGAGCGAGAGAAATATCTGTCTCTTCATCTGGAAGCGATCCGGTCGGCTCCCGTCAACATTGCCGTCACTTGTGACTCCACACGCGGTGGACCACATGTGGCCGGTCGAAATACGATGCCGGAAACGGATCTTTATAGTACCTGTTGTGCGATTCAGAACTTGTGGTTGGCCGCGCGAGCGGAAGGTGTGGGGATGTGTTGGGTCAGTTTGCTTGATCCCGAGCGAGTTAAACAGATTCTCGAGATCCCTCATGAAATCACATTGGTGGGTTATCTTTGTTTGGGGATTCCCGAAACCTTCGACGACCGACCGCATCTCGAACAACAAGGCTGGAAAACACGCACGCCTCTCGAAGAAGTTGTCTTTTACGAATCGTGGAACCGTAAAGCCACAGAGCCAATCCAAACTGTCGGGGAGACCTCATGACAGCACGGACTCTCATGATTCAGGGAACTTGCTCGTCTGCCGGTAAAAGCTTACTGACGGCGGCTTTATGCCGTATTTTCAGACGGCACGGTCTGCGTGTTGCGCCGTTCAAGGCCCAAAACATGTCCAACAACGCGGCGGTTTGTGCAGATGGTGGAGAGATCGGACGTTCGCAGGCTTTTCAGGCTCTCGCTTGTGGCATCGAACCGACCGTGCAGATGAATCCGGTGTTGCTGAAGCCGGAAGCCGACTCGCGATCCCAAGTGATCGTGAATGGTAAGCCCTGGAACAATTTGAACGCCCGTGATTACTTTGAGCGTTCAAAGATGTTGTGGTCAGAAATGACCTCCGCACTCGATTCGCTCCGCGAAGAGTATGACCTGGTCATCATCGAAGGAGCCGGTAGCCCTGCCGAACTCAACCTGCAAGAGTTCGATTTTGTCAACATGCGCGTGGCCCATTATGCGGATGCTCCTGTGTTACTCGTCGGCAACATCGAGCTTGGAGGCATCTTCGCACAACTGCTGGGGACCTTGTCGTTATTGCCCGACAAAGATCGTCAGCAGGTTTGCGGATTGATCGTCAACAAATTTCGAGGGGATCAATCACTGTTTGACGACGGAGTGAAAATTCTGGAAGAGCGTAGCGGTCTTCCGGTGTTCGGTGTCATTCCCTGGGTGACGGATCTGAATCTTCCCGAAGAAGACGCGGCACCCGTTCAGGAGACACGAAACTCGCCTCAAACACCAACCGATCAAATTGACATTGCCGTTATCTACTTCCCTCGCATCTCGAACCTCGACGATGTTGACGCGCTGCGAAGCGAATCAAACACACGTATTCGTTTTGTTCGTTCGGCCCGACATTTGGGAAGCCCCGATGCGATTTTGTTGCCGGGAACAAAAAGTACACTTGACGATTTGGCCTGGTTGCGAGAAACCGGCTTGGCCGACGCGATTATTGATGCTGCCGAACAAGGGATCGAAGTCATCGGCCTGTGCGGCGGCTATCAGATGCTGGGAACTCGAATCGAAAATCCGCATCAATTCGAATCGGACATTCCCGGTGCGGATGGTTTGGGTCTGCTACCCGTCCAGACAACATTCGAACAAACGCCCAAACAGACGAAACAAACAACTGCCACAATTTGTGAAAACTCTCCCGTGCCGGGAACCACCGGGCTGATTGTTTCAGGCTACGAAATCCATCAGGGAACAAGCACTGCCGATGACGGTTGGTTGAACGCATCGGGAGTTGCATGTCATTGTGATTCATCAGGTTACAACAACACAGTCTGGGGCTGTTACCTGCACGGACTGTTTCACAATGACCGGTTCCGGGCTGCATGGATCGAGAAAATCTGTCGGCGAACGGGCAAAGACTCTTCGTCCTCCAAGCCTTATGCAGTACTGATCGAACACGAACTCGACCGACTTGCCGATGAAGTGGAAGCCGCACTCGGAACCGACCGTTTAATGCAATTGATCAATTCTCAGGTAGAAACCGTATCATGAGTCCAACGCAAAAATCAGAATCAGAAATCAACGAAGCACACCGCAAGAAGATGGTGCGGCAGAATGAAGTCTTCGAAAAGAAGATGGCCGAGACGACTGATGAAAAAGGACTCATCATCGTTCACACGGGGGATGGCAAAGGAAAATCAACCGCCGCGTTCGGGATGGCATTGCGGGCACTTGGGCACGATATGAAAGTTGGCATCGTGCAATTCATCAAGGGAGCCATCTCCACAGGTGAAGCGACCATCATTCCAAAACTCAATCTGCCCATCGAAATTCATTCCATGGGAGAGGGCTTCACCTGGAAGACTCAGGACCGCGAACGTGATATCGCCACAGCGGGGAAAGGTTGGGACAAAGCGGTCGAGCTTCTACGTGACCCCTCGTTCGGCATGGTGATTCTGGATGAACTGAACATCGCCTTAAAATACAAATACATCGAAGTCGAAAAAGTGCTCACTGAACTCAAGAGCAAACGACACGATCTACATGTCGTCATTACAGGACGCAATGCTCCCCAAGAGTTACTCGACGTTGCCGACCTGGCATCCGAAATGAAACTCATCAAGCATCCGTTCAAAGAGGGAATCAAACCTCAACCGGGAGTGGAATTTTAGTGTATTGTCGTGGTTTTACGAGGAATTATCACGTCACTCCACGATTGCCCAGCAATCGATTAGTGTTTGATGATCTTGCCAACCTGCATGCCACCCTCTCCTCCTCTGAAGGAGAGGGCCGGGGTGAGGAGGTGTCAACCTAAATTCAATGACCTCCTCATCCGCCCTGTCGGGCACCTTCTCCTCCAAAGGAGGAGAAGGAATTCTAAGAATCGTTACAACAAGTCATTCATCCACGTGAGACACTACACGAAATCAAGGTTAAGAATTCCATTGCCGCGACAGCAACTGATAAGTTTTGAATAATTAACTCGCAAGAATCCAAACTGACCAAGTGATTTTTAAAATTGTACTAACATGTTGACTCCTGACGACATTCAATCACACCTCGATCAACTCACCAAGCCGCCCGGCAGTTTGGCGCGTCTGGAAGATCTCGCTGCACGATTATGTGACATTCAGCAATCACTCACTCCTGTCACGCAGCCGAGACGAATGGTCCTGTTCGCTGGCGATCATGGTGTCGTCGAATCGGGAGTCTCCGCGTGGCCTTCGGATGTGACGGCGTTAATGGTGGCCAATATCCTTGGAGGAGGAGCTGCCTCTTCGGTCTTGGCCAGGCAATCCCACACTGATCTGAAACTCGTCAATGTCGGTGTCTTGGGAGACATTGATCAACCTGCAAAATGTTCCCCAGATATCACTTACGTTGATTCAGCGGTTCGTAGAGGGACTCGTGATTTGTCCCACGAACCCGCCATGACGGTCGCGGAATTCGATCAAGCCTGGCGGGTCGGTGTCACTGAAGCCGAACGAGCATTTGAAGCCGGCGTCAAGGTGATCTCGTGTGGTGAGATGGGGATCGGAAACACGACTCCCGCCGCCTGTTTGACCACTTTGCTGGCCGATGTTCCGGTTGAATATTCGGTGGGACGCGGTGCGGGGGCCGATGATGCCATGTTGTCCCACAAACGAACCATTGTTGGTGATGCCGTCGAGCGTGTGAAATCTCTTGATGACAAGAAAGCGATTGCTGCCGTGTCAGGATATGAAATCGTTGCGATGGCCGGACTGATGGTTCGCGCTGCACAACAAAAAATGACGATTGTTCTTGACGGCTATGTGACGACAGCCGCAGCATTGATTGCCGAACGATTGCATCCCGGCAGTGCCGGGTATTTTATTGCCGCCCACTTGTCTGCGGAGCCCGGGCATCGACGAGCGTTGGAACATCTCAAGTTGCAACCGTTTCTCGAATGGGACATGCGACTGGGTGAAGGTTCGGGGGCGTTGCTCTTGATGCCGATGCTCGATGCCGCCGCCGCCATTGTTTCAAACATGGCCACGTTTGCCGACTTGGGAATCCCGAAGGAGGCACCGTCATGACAGTGTCCCTCACTTCTGATCAACCGACTTCACCCAATCGTTTTCAAAAGCAATGGTGGGCGTTCGTCACGGCGATTCAATTTTTAACGCGCGTACCCATTTCTTCTCGCGCGGCTGATGCACAATCTCTACGCGATTGCCCACGATATTTTCCTTTGGTGGGAGGAATGATTTCTCTCATCACCGTCGGACTGATTTGGTCGACATCTCTCGTCTGGCCCGTTTGGTTGGCCGTCCTGATTGCCCTGACTCTTGAACTTCGTCTCACGGGTGCCATGCATGAAGACGCGGTGGCTGATTGTTGCGATGCGTTCGGAGGTGGTTGGACGCAAGAACGTGTTTTGGAAATTATGAAAGATAGCCGTCTCGGAACTTACGGCGTGTTAGGACTTGTCTCGGCGGTTGCGATTCGGATCGGTGCCACGATTCAGCTTTTGAACTCAACCGATCATTCTGAACCATTGCGATGGGCCGTGACTCTCGTTGCGTCAGGAGTGATTGGACGTTGGGTGATTCTGGTTGTGATGTGGTTGGTTCCACCGATTGAACAACGGGAATCGCTCTCTCGTGATGTCGGTCAGAGGATGACTCTCAAAGATGTTTTCATCGGCAGCGTCTGGATGGTTCCGGTGTTCGTCTTGTGGACGTATCTACAACCCTGGCAGGCACTTGCGGGAGTTCTGGGTCTTACGATGTTAGTGATCTGGTATCGCGGGCTGGTCCTCAAAAAACTGGGCGGCATCACGGGCGATTGCCTCGGCACTGTTGGATATCTCGGTCAATTGATTGTTCTGTTGGCGTCGATTATGGAGTGGCCATTATGACACAAAACAACCAAAAGGAAATACGGTCCGCACAGCGGACCCTACAGACAAATCACAATTCCGAACTCCTGTTCGTGCGACATACGCAGGTTGCCGAGAAGTATCAGAACGTCTGTTATGGCGCGAGTGATGTTGAACTGAGCGCCGAAGGTGAGCGACATGCCCGGGAGGTGGCAGAGTCGTTGGTAGAGAGGTCGGTCGAACGAATCGTTCATTCCGGTTTGAGCCGTGCCCGAATCCTGGCGACTCACTTGTCAGAACTCACTGGCGTTCCTTTGGAAGAACAGAACGGCTTACGCGAACGGGATTTTGGATCTTGGGAACTCACTTCGTGGGATGACATTTATACCGAGCATGGCGATGACATGATGAAGATGGTTTCCGAACCCGACAAGTATCGACCGGGAGGGAGTGAAACGACGCGCGAATTTGTCGAGCGCGTGGCGACCGCCGCAGTCGAAATATCTTTGAACCAGAAGACAGTCGTGGTTTGTCATGGAGGCGTCATTGCCGCATTGACGGGATTGACACAAAAAATTTCGATTCACGAATGGCTCGATCAAATCCCCGCGTATGGAGAAGTTCGTCCGCTCCCCGCAATCGATCTCGATCACATTGACATCATGTTTCAGGCAGGGAGCATTTAGCATGGGTCAACTCATCATGATACTGGGTGGAGTTCGCAGCGGAAAAAGTTCGTTTGCCGAAGCGCTTGCCAAACAACTGGGTGACGAAGATGTTGTCTATCTGGCAACCGCAGAAAGCTGCGATGAGGAAATGTCCGACCGGATTGCCCGCCATCAGTCGAGCCGTCCCTCCTCCTGGACGACAATCGAATCGCGCCGAGAACTCGCCAGGCTCATTCCCGAGATCGCTTCTGAATCGGAAGTCATTCTGCTCGATTGCCTCACAATCTGGATCAGTAATATTCTTCTCGACGCAGGAGATGCAACGCCGTTTGTTGAGATCGAACGGCAAATGCGTCAAGAGATTTCTGAGTTCATCGACGAAATAAAAAGATCGAATCTCACCTGTTTAGTGGTCGCGGGCGAAGTGGGGATGGGGGTCGTTCCCGAATCGTTGTTGGGACGACAGTTTCGTGATCTGCATGGTTGGGCGAATCAGACGCTTGTGGATGTCGCCACGCAAACCTATTGGCGAGTCGCCGGTCGCACGGTCAATTTGAAATCAATTTCACAATCACTCGATGAGTGTGTCCAGGAGTGCCAGTCATCATGAATGATCAGAATCAATCGAGGAGAAATCATTCCTGTAGGGTCCGCTGTGCGGACCGCTTTCCAATCAACGTGGATATCCACAATGGTCCGCACAGCGGACCCTACAATCTGCTGGGCAAACCAGCGGTGACTTCACTCGTCACTTTGTTGTCGCTACTTGTGATGTCCGTCGTTTCCGGCTGTATCGTCGAGAATGATCTTCCCGAAGTGCAAACTGTGAAGTCGGGTGACGAACATGCAGATGGCTTTCCGCTCACAATCACCGATGCGCAGGACCGCGAAGTGACATTCCAGTCGGCTCCGACGCGCGTGATCTCAGTCGCTCCCAAAAACACCGAGTTGGTTTACGCATTGGGATTGGGAGATCGACTGGTTGGCGTGACCACTTTTTGTAACTATCCCCCCGCCGCAATTGAATTGCCTAAGATCGGAGGAGTAACTTCGCAGACGATCAATCAAGAGCAAATCGTCGCTCTCAGACCGGATCTGATTCTCTGTTCCAATTTGATGCACGAAGATTTGATGTCAACTTGGGAGGAACTTGAAATTCCCGTGCTCGTTATGGGGGCAGAGACTTTGGCTGAGATGTACGAAGAAATGAAGATGTTGGCACAACTGTTGAGTTGTCCCGATGTGGCGACCACAGTCATTTCGTCGTTGCAAGATCGGGTGCAGAGTGTGACGGAAGCCGTTAAAAAGATCCCCGCTGATCAACGTCCCAAACTGTTTTATCAGGTCTGGGATGAACCATTGATGGGAGCAGGACCGAGTTCTTTCATTGGTGAAATCCTCGATTTGACCGGGGGAATCAATATTCTGAATGATGTGAAAGATCCTTATCCGTACGTGTCGCATGAAATTGTTGTCTCGAAAAACCCCGACATCATCTTCGCACCGACGACACACAGCCAGGAAGTGATCCCCGAAAAGATTGCGCAACAGCCGGGGTGGGAAGCCATCGAAGCCTCTCGCAATCAACAAATTTATCTACTCGACGGTGATCAGGTCTCACGACGTGGACCGCGAATGATTGACGCTTTGGAAACAATGGTCGGCCTGATGTATCCTGATCAATTCGGACAACCATCGATCCAGGACACTCCACCGAAAGGTGTGACGGAGTGAATCGTAAACTTCTCATTCTCGGTGGACTCACGGTGCTTCTGCTCGTCATGATCGTGTTCAGTGTGACAGTAGGCTCGGTGACGATCGCATGGTCGCAATTTCCCGAGACGTGGAAAGAGATCTCGTCAGGCAAGCTCTTTTCTGCGGAGTCCACGATTCTCTGGAAGTTGAGACTTCCAAGAATTCTGCTCGCTTGTTTGACGGGTGCCGCACTGGGCGTTGCGGGAGCCGGTTATCAAGGACTGTTTCGCAATCCGTTGGCAGATCCATTTGTGATAGGCTCTGCAAGTGGTGCGGCGTTTGGTGTTGCATTGGTGGTTTCGTTGGGGTTGCAAACGACTTTATTCGGTTTCAGCGTGATGTCTTTGGCGGCGTTTTCCGGTTCGATACTTGCGGTTTTGTGTGTGTTTGTGCTGGCAGGCCGTAACCGTGAAACTCCGATGGTTTCGTTGTTGTTAGCTGGGGTCGCGCTGAGCACTTTTCTGTCAGCATGCGTCTCGTTATTGATGATCGTCAACAGTGAAAAACTGTTTGTCATTTTTGGTTGGTTGATGGGTTCGCTGTCAGGGCGAAGCTGGACCGAGCTGCAAGCGGTCACACCGCTTATCGTGGTGGGGCTTGTTATGATGTGGCTGTTGTCTCGATCTCTGGATGCTCTGGCGTTTGGGGACGAAACAGCCGCAACACTCGGCCTCAGTCGTAAGAAATTCCTGGCGTTGGTTCTTTCTGCCGCCAGTTTATTGACCGCCGCCGCGGTCTCGGCAGCCGGGATTATCGGGTTCGTCGGTTTGATTTGTCCACACATCGCACGACGATTAGTGGGCGCACGACATGCCGTGATGATTCCCGCCAGTGGACTGTTGGGAGCGATGCTGTTATTAATTGCCGATGACTTGGCTCGCACCATCATGGGGAATTCAGAACTCCCCGTCGGAATATTGACGGCCATGTTGGGTGGGCCATTCTTTTTGTTCCTCTTGAAAACCAAAAGAGGAATGGCATGAGTCGGTTGGAAATCAAGAATCTCAGTTGCGGCTATCCTGCGCGAACCGTCCTCAAAAATGTCTCTCTGGTCGCGGAACCGGGTCAAATTCTTGTTCTGTTGGGAGCAAACGGTGCGGGCAAGACGACTTTGTTCCGAACGCTTTCTGGACAACTGCCTCCGCTCTCCGGCTCATTTCAACTGGCCGATGAAGACTTCGGGACGCTTTCTGTACAAGAACGAGTTCGCGAATTGGCCGTCATGCCGCAGTCGGAAAGTCGAGACTGGCCTCTCACGGTGGAAGAGGCGGTCCGTTTGGGTCGGGCTCCGCATCGTGGCTGGTTGTTTCCGCTGAATGCAGAAGATCATCGCATCGTCGCAGAGTCGATCACGCGAACCTGTCTCGAAGAATTACGCGACCGACCCATCACAGAACTCTCGGGGGGAGAATGGCGGCGGGTGATTCTCGCACGCGCTTTAGCTCAGGAAGCAAAAGTGTTGTTACTCGACGAACCGACTGCTGGCCTCGATTTGAAATACCAACACGAAGTTTTACATCTCGTGCAATCACTCACGCACGACCGACAACTGACGACCATTCTTTCTCTCCACGATCTGAATCTGGCGGCGTTGTTTGCCGATGTGATTGCGTTGTTGGGTGATGAGGAACTGATCGCGGTCGGCCCGCCGGAAGAAGTTTTGACGGAAGCGATGATCGAACGAGCGTTCGGCATTCCGGTTTCGATTCTCGAACATCCGGTTTATGGTTCGCCGTTGATCGCGGCGAATCTTGAAAAGAATCATCTAAAAAACGATACATCGTTAGATTGACCAACAGCGGCATTCTTCACAGGTTTTGATTTGTCATTGAATCTCAAAACATTGTCTCAACCGGCTTAATCGTGAGATCTTACTGTTCAATCTGACAGATTTTGGATTCTCGTGTTGAGAGATCACCCGAAGATACGTCATAATAAAGGATCCTTGATCCCACCTGTTTTTTTCCTACCGAGGTTTGTTATGGCGTTCCGGTTTCTCCTGATCGCAATTTGTCTGGTTCTCGTGATGCCGGAAGCTCTCCGCGCCGAGTCTCCCGATAAACTGTTTGAAGAACAAATTCGACCTGTTCTCGCGACCAAATGCATCAAGTGTCATGGCCCCAAAAAGCAAGAGGGTAACCTGCGTCTCGATAGCCAACAGGCGATGCTGAAAGGTGGAGATAGCGGACCGGCCATTGTTCCGGGGAAGCCGGGCGAAAGTCTCATCATCGAAGCGATGCGGTACGAATCTTACGAGATGCCTCCCACGGGGCAACTGCCTGAAAAAGTCGTCACGCCGTTTGTGGATTGGATTGCCGGCAACGCAACTTGGCCCGATCACGGTGAGCCGATTCGAGAAATCAGCGGTTTGATCACTCAAGCAGATCGTGAGTGGTGGGCATTCCAGCCCTTGAAGAAACCAGAAGTTCCTCAACTCAAGACGGATTCGTGGTCTCACAATGAGATTGATGTCTTCGTTCTCCAACGCTTGACCGATAAAGGTCTGACTCCCGCTTCAAGAGCAACACGAACCGAACTTGCTCGTCGACTTTACTTCAATCTCATCGGCTTGCTACCGACCTCAGAAGAACTGGATGTCTACCTACGTGATGAAACTCCTCAAGCCTGGGAAAAATTGATCGACCGACTTCTTGCCGACAAACGGTACGGCGAGCATTGGGGGCGCTATTGGTTGGATGTCGTTCGCTATGCGGAATCGGATGGTTGGAACCAGGATGCCTATCGTCCGAACATCTACCACTATCGCGATTACGTCGTGAATTCTTTCAATGAAGACAAGCCTTACCCGGTGTTTGTCAAAGAACAGTTGGCGGGAGATGAAATCCCGAACGCTGACGCCGACGCCATTGTCGCGACCGGTTTCTTGCGACTTGGGATCTATGAATACAATCAGCGGGATGCGAAGTCTCATTGGAACGACATTATCAACGAAATGACCGATGTTGCCGGGGATGTCTTTCTCGGCATGGGGATGGCATGTGCGCGGTGTCACGATCACAAATTCGATCCGTTGTTGCAGAGAGACTATTTCAAGTTGCGCGCGTTCTTCGAACCAATCATCTGGAAGGATGATGTCCCGCAACCTTTCGCCACGGTGGAAGAAGAAGAAGCATACAACGCTCAACAAGCCAAATGGGAAGAGGCGACTGCCAACATTCGTGCCGAGATTGACGCATTACTGAAACCGTATTACGACCGAAAATGGAAAAGTACCGTCGAGAAATTCCCACTCGATATTCAAGCCTGCTTCAATACTCCCCCCGAGGAAAGAACGAGTTGGGATGAGCAGATGACCTATCTGATCAGTCGACAATTTACGGATGAAGGTGGCGGCCCCCTGAAATCGATGAAGAAAGAGGATAAAGAGAAACATGAAGAACTCAAAAAGAAATTGGCCGAGTTTGACAATCTGAAGCCAAAACAGCCGACCAAATTGATGGCGGCGACCGATTTTCACGGTGCCATTTCCCCCACGGTCATCCCCGACGATCCCGAGAAAACATCCATTCAACCTGGTTTTCTCAGTGTGCTCAGCGAGGTTTCCACAACGCTCTCTCCAGAATCCTATGAAGAACGAAAGACCACGGGTCGACGGACTGCCCTCGCCGAATGGATCACCAAACCGGACAACCCACTGACAACGCGTGTCATCGTCAATCGCATCTGGCAACAACATTTTGGAAAAGGAATTGTCCCCACCGCCAGCGATTTCGGGCATCTCGGCTTGCCCCCCACACATCCCGAACTGCTCGACTGGTTGACCGTCACGTTCGTGGAAGATGGCTGGAGCTTCAAGAAACTCCACAAACGAATTCTGATGTCGTCCACCTGGCAGCAGGCGTCCCATCATCCTGATGCCAGTTTGTATCAAGAAAAAGATCCGGGCGAAGATCTGATGTGGCGGTTTCCCGTTCAACGACTTTCGGCAGAACAGATTCGCGATTCAATTCTCGCCGTCAGTGGAGAGCTTCAACAGAAAATTGGTGGCCCCTCAGTCGGCGGGACCAGCCCCCGTCGTTCGCTCTACATCAAGCAGATACGCAACACGCCGGATGAGTTTCTGCATCTGTTCGATGTCGCCAACGGGCTCAAAAGTGTCGCCGAGCGAAATATCACGACCACACCACTGCAATCGTTGATGATGATTAACGGAGACTGGGTCTTGGGGCGTGCGAAGAAATTTGCCGAGCGTCTGAAGAAACAAAAATTGGAATCGTCTGAAGAGACGATTATTTTTGCGACACGTCTCGCATGGGGACGTGAACCGACCAGCGATGAATTGACGAATGCTGTCCAGTTTATCGGAACACCGATCAACGATGATCGGTTGACCGATTTTTGTCATGTGTTACTGAATTCGAGTGAATTCATGTATGTCGAATGACGCAATCGTCGAAGTGAATTTGAGATTCCGTTTTTAATAACAAAGTCAATCTGTGAGAGACAAGCATGTCTTCAACTATCTGCCAACAACATAACCTTCCTCACCATGCAACCGCCTCATCAAGGCGTGAGTTCCTGCAAACTGCGGGAGCCGGTTTCGGTGGATTGGCTTTTTCGGCCCTGCTCAATCAGGAAGCCGCGGCATCCACACAGCCGATCCCTCATTTCCCGGCGACTGCCAAACGAGTGATCTGGTGTTTTATGGAAGGTGGACCGAGCCATCTGGATCTTGTCGATCCCAAACCATTGCTCAATAAATTATCGGGGCAACCATTGCCGTCAAGTTTCGATGAACCGATCACCGCGATGGGTGAAAAAGGAGCGCCTTTATTGGCCGCACCCAGAACATGGAAACGGCACGGAGAAAGTGGCTTGTGGGCATCCGAATGGATCCCGGAAATTGCGACCTGCATGGACGATATTGCCGTCCTTCGTTCCTGTTGGACGAACGGTATCAACCACGCGGGTGGTGTCTGTCAGATGAATACGTGCATCAATGTCGCAGGCCGACCATCACTCGGTTCGTGGGTGAATTATGGTCTCGGTAGCGCCAACGAAAACCTGCCTGCCTTCGTCGTAATGTGCGATAGTGGCGGTCGCCCCGTCAATGGACCTCGTAACTGGGGTTCGGGCTTCATGCCAGCCTCCCATCAGGGAGTGCGCATCAACAGCACCATTGATGAGCCGATTGCCAATCTCAACTGGCCCAAAGGTTACTCGGCCGACCGACAAATGAGTAAGCTCGATCTTTTGCAAAACTTCAATCAGGTGTATGCAGAACGAAACCCTCAACAATCAGAACTCGACGCGCGTCTGAAAAGTTACGAACTTGCCTTTCGCATGCAATCCAATGCTCCCGAAGCGATTGATATGACCGAGGAAACGGAAGCAACACAAAAGCTTTACGGCATCGATCAGAAAGACACCCAAACCTTCGGAAGAAACTGCCTGCTCGCACGACGATTGGTCGAGCGGGGAGTCCGCTTTGTTCAGCTTTACAGTGGAACCGGTAGCAAGTGGGATTCGCATTCAGGCATCGAAAAGAATCACTCGCGTTTGTGTAAATCGATGGATCGTCCTGTCGCGGGGCTCATCAAAGATCTCAAGCAACGCGGTTTATTAGACGAAACGCTCGTCATTTGGGGTGGTGAATTCGGTCGCACACCGATGAGCGAAAAGGGAGATGGTCGCGATCACAACCCGACCGGCTTTTCGATGATGATGGCAGGCGGCGGGATCAAAGGGGGACAGACAATTGGTGCCACCGATGAACTGGGACTTTATGCGGTCGAAGACAAAATGCACGTCCATGACATCCACGCCTCGATTCTCGGCTTGATGGGTCTCGACAACATGGACCTCACCTACAATCACAAAGGTCGTCCCGAACGTCCGACCATCAACGAAGGTCACTTCAACCGCAAATTGATCGGCGGTTAGAGCAACTTGAATAATTTGCTGCAGTTACGGATCGGTTTTAAGTCTATCCCTTCTTCATGTATGACATCAGGGACGTAAGAAGGCACGAGAAAGTGCTGCGTCGTGAATCGTTTTTCTTGCCCACGAAGATGACGTTAAAATGAAAATCTGAACCAAATGCCTGCTTCCTGAATTCCTGTCTTCCTAATCTTTTTTTTGTATTAGGAAAGCAAGAAGGCAGGAGAAATCTCTCATTCCTACACGCTCACGACGTTCAAAGAATCATTTCTATGTGATGATCAGCGTCAATCAGCGTTCCTGTTATTGGAGCAATACTTTTCATAACAAACCCCAAGTAACCATTCAGTCTTGCCTCTTGCGAAAAGATGATCGTCAGTCGCACAGAGGTCATCGAGACTTACTTGAACTTGGGCGTCGGCTGATAGAGCCGTTTCAGCTCGTCCGATTTCGCAGTCGCTTCGTCATCCGAGATGCTGAAGTTCGGATCGATTTGCCCCACGGCAGGTCCGCGATTGAGTCGCCATAACCGTTCTGGATGCAGTTCATGCATCATTCGTTGACAGCCCGTCAATAACGAAACGACAAACAACGAACCAAACACGACGAACAATGTGCGTACAGATTTCATGGGAAAGCTCCCAACTCATTTTGTAATGGAAATTCAAGGTATCCCGGAACGGGACAGGAAAGGCTTCAGGCAGGAGCGGAATGATAGGTTAACTTCTCTCATTCCCACAAGGGGAGATTTTGAGAGCACTAAGTCTATTCAGAGAAAGAATTTAATTCGCGAGTGGCTGCGGCGTTCTTGTTCGCTGATTCAATTGAGCCGTGCTTTAAGAGTGATCGTTTAAGACAACAGAAACTCACATGGCCCCAGATCGATTTGTATTAGCTGAGGCCACGAACGGATCTCGATGATCGAATTTTTCTTGTGAAAATAAAAGAGATTCCGGGTCGAGCGTTCGCCGCTTCACGCCCCAACCATCTAATGCTAATTTCTAGTTGCCAATTTCTAATTTCCTGACCTCTTCCCCTCACGCAATGATCTCGTTGACCACATGCCCCGAAACATCCGTCAAACGGAAGTCGCGTCCGTTGTGGCGGAAGGTCAGTCGTTCGTGATCGAGACCCAACAGATCCAAAATCGTGGCATGCAAGTCGTTGATGTGGACTTTATCATCGACGGCTTTGTGACCGATTTCATCCGTCACGCCGTACGATGTTCCACCCTTCGTTCCACCACCCGCCATCCAAACGGTAAAACAATGGGGATTGTGATCGCGTCCGGTGCCACCTTTCTGGACAATCGGTAAGCGTCCGAATTCACCACCCCAGACGACGAGCGTGTCTTCGAGAAGTCCTCGTGCGTCGAGATCCTGCAACAGCGCGGCAATCGGTTTGTCGGTCTCTTTGGCAAATCCCGCATGGTTTTTGACGATGTCTTTATGACCGTCCCAACTCCGTTCGTTTTCCATTCCACCGGAATAAATTTGGACGAACCGTGTTCCCCGTTCAAGAAATCGTCGAGCCACGAGACATTGCTTGGCGATGTGATCGCAATCGGGATCTCCGATGCCGTACAAGTCTTGGGTCTCTTTCGTTTCGCGAGAGATGTCGAGAGTTTCGGGAGCTGCTTGCTGCATCCGATAGGCCAGTTCAAAGCTTTCAATGCGGGCGGCCAAATCGGCTTCGCCGGGGTTTTGTTCGGCGTGGAATTGATTGAGCTGTTTCATCAAGTCGAGTTGGCGACGCTGTTGTGATACATCCATCGCGGCAGGCGGTTTGAGATTGTCAATCGGGTCACCGGTCGGTTTCAGCCATGTTCCCTGATAGACGCTCGGCAAGAAGCCAGCTCCCCAGTTTTGCGAATAACCTTTAGGAAGACCGCGCCCTTTGGGGTCTGACATGACGATGAACGCTGGTAAGTCACGGCTTTCGGATCCCAATCCGTAAGTCACCCAGGAACCGACACAGGGATATCCCATTTTCGGCAAGCCACAATTGGCCATAAAGAGTGCAGGGGAGTGATTGTTGGATTCGGTATGACACGAATGGAGAAACGCCATCTTGTCGATGTGTTGCGACATGTGCGGAAAAATCTCCGAGGCCCAGGCACCACTTTCACCATGTTGAGCGAACTTGAACGGCGACTTCATCAAAGGGCCAACCTGTCCCGTGAAGAAACCGGTGTTCTTGTCGAATCCTTCGAGCTCTTTACCGTCCCGCTTTTCGAGTTCGGGTCGGTAGTTCCAGGTATCAACCTGAGAGGGTCCACCATTCATGAATAACCAGATCACTCGTTTGGCTTTCGCACGCGACTCGTGATGCGGCTTTTTCGGAGCAAGCGGGTCTGAGACTGCTCCCGGAGCCGCCCCCAGCAATTGTTCTTGCTGAAGAAGAGAAGCCAGAGCGATGCCTCCAAATCCGGCACCGGCACGTTGAAGAAGTTGTCGTCGATGAAGTGGTTGGTAGACGTTCATGGGAGACCGAAGTTAAAAAGTTAGAAAAGTCCAAAGAGTGAAATAGTCACAAAACGGAATTTGACATTTGACATTCACATCACTCGATGTAAATAAATTCGTTCAAACTGAATAACGCCTGGCAAAAATCTGTGACTGCCAATTCGCGAGGGTTGGGTTGTTTTTCTGCAGTATACGATTGCGTTTGAGCGTCCAGAAACCGAACCGTCGCCGTCAGTTCCCGCTCACTCGGATCACGACTGATTGTTTTCCAGTATCCCGCTTTGACTATCTCTGCGGTCGTTGTGTTGTCACTCAATAGCTGCTTGGCAAAATTCCCCGCGTACTCTCGAACATAAGAACTGTTCATGAAAACGAGCGCTTGCGGAGCGACGGTGGTCGCCGGTCTTCCGCCGACCGAAACTAATGGCTCGGGAGAATCAAAGACTTGCAGGAACGGAATCAGTTTGCTGCGTTTAATCATAAAATAGACGCTGCGGCGTTTGTGACTCATGTCGAGCGTTCCCGGTCCGAACATGGTTTCATCCAGGGTGTTGGAGACCGACAACATACTGTCGCGAATGATTTCCGCTTCCACACGACGCGGTTCGTAACGCCAAAGGAATTGGTTACTCAAATCGGCTTTTGCTTTTTCCGAGTCGTACTCGGATGATTGCGTGTAAGCTGCCGAGGTCATGATCAGTTTGTGGACCGGCTTCAGTCGCCAGTCATTGTCGATCAAGTATTGAGCCAGCCAGTCGAGTAGTTCCGGGTGAGTCGGTTTTTGTCCCTGCACGCCGAAATCGTTTGGCGTGCTGACAATACCTGTTCCAAAATGGTATTGCCATAAGCGATTCACGATCACTCGGGCCAACAGTTGGCCCGGGCCGTTTTCGGTATCGGTGATCCAATTGGCAAGCGATGTGCGACGATAGGAGAGTTTTGATTCTTCGCTGGGTGGTTCGACTTTCCAGTCATCGGTGGTCGCATCACCCCGCATCAACACTTGTAAAAATCCCTGTTCGGCGACGCCCGCTTTCTGTTCGTTGTCACCACGACGCAAGAAAAACGTCTCCTCGAAGAAGTCTGCTCCTTGTGTGTGATGTCGAATCGGTTTCACCCCTTCCGAAACGATCATCATTTTGGTGAGGTTCGGTTGCGGTTTGGCCGCCAGACTCTTCTGGACAGCTGTATTCAACGCGACCCACTCGGCATCGTGACGACGATAATGATCGAGTAATGCGTTTCGCGTTTTTGGATTCAGCTTTTCAACGTCCCCCTTCTCGGCCAACTCGCTGACCGCTCGCAAGATCGACAGGTCGGCCATTTTACCTTCGGCATCCGGTCGAGCCGGTTTGACGGAGTATGACAATCGTGGTCGCCCAATCGCGTGTTTCGTATTCACGTTGAAATCGAGTTCGACAACTAACCTCTCTGCCGTTGAGGGTTTGATGGCGGTCTCCGTCGCAACTTCAAAGGTCGCCCAATGCGATTTGCCAAATTGAGGATCGACGGCCCAACCCGATTTCGGATCATCGTCGAGAGAAGCGGCGATGGAGAGGGAAGATGTGTTCTGCTGGAAGTCGGCCTCCGGTTCGATCAATTTGAGTTCACGCCGATCTTTGCCATCCAGTTTTTCGACGAAGACACGAATTTTGCTCAAGGCAAAGTTGCCGTTGTCGGCACGCCCCGGACCTTTTTTCTTCATTGAGGGATCGGCCAGAGCCTCCAGTTTGATTGCCGAGACGAGTTGCCCCGGAATGAGCGGCTGAGAAGTCAACGTGTAAACATCATCGTTCGGGTTCTTGCCCGTCGCCAATAAAGAGGCATCTGCTTGACGAGCCAGTGTCGCCCCATTTTTTGATTTTCCGTCGAGCTGATCGAACAAAATCCAATCCGCTTCAGTCAGCATCGCTTGATTGGTGAGCTCTTTGGAGGCGAGCCACTTTTCAAAACGGCCCGGCAAGACATTCTTTTCAAAAGCGATCAACGCCGATTCTTTGGGAGCGTGTGTCTTTTCCCACGCCGCCAGCTTGGTGGCCGTCTCTTTCGGTGTCATGTCCACATCGACATTACTGCGAACTGCCGTGGTGAATGTCGAGACGAAACGATAATAATCGGCCTGCGGAATAGGATCGAATTTGTGATCGTGACAGCGGGCACAACCGACAGACAGACCCAACATCGCATTGCCGGTAGTAGCCGCCATGTCGTCGAGAGCGTCGTAGCGGGTCCGCTCCACTTCGTTCGCAGTGATCTGTGTCGGAAATACTCCCGCACCCAGAAAACCGGTCGCCATCAATGCTTGTGGATCGTCGGGAGCAATTTCGTCACCCGCCAGTTGCCAGCGGACAAATTGATCGAAAGGCATATCCTGATTGAATGCCTGGATCACAAAGTCTCGAAAGTGATACGCATACGGTCGGTCGTAATCTTGTTCAAAGCCGTGCGATTCGGCAAAGCGAGCCACATCCAACCAATGCCTGGCCCAACGCTCGCCGTAATGCTGGCTCTCCAGAAGTTTGTCAATCAGCTTGGCATACGCTTGGGGATCTTGATCGTTCTGAAACGATTTCACTTCGGCCGGCGTGGGGGGCATGCCGATCAGATCGTAATAGGCTCGACGTATTAAAGTCCGTTTGTCGGCACGGTTGTTGGGAGCAATTTCTTTCTCATTCAATTTGGCCAGAACGAAGCGGTCGATTTCATTCTGGAGCCAGCTCTCGTTTGCAACTTGAGGTGGCGGAGTCACCTTCAGTTTTTGGAACGACCAGAACTGATCGGCATCGTCGGCGACTTTGCGTTCCTGCCACGGGATGACGGCAATCTTCTCTTCGGTTAACGGTTTGTCGTAGGGTGCTCCCAGTTCAATCCAATTTTTGAGCAGGTCAATCTCGGCCTTCGGCATCTTCTCTTCTTCGTACGGCATGTAGGGTTGTTCTTTGTGAGTCACCAATTTCATCAGGTAACTCTCAGCCGGTTTCTTGAGATCGATACCCGGTCCCGTCGCGCCTCCTTTCAGCAATCCTTCTCGATCGGTCAGATCGAGTTCGCCTTCAATCACATCCACGCCGTGACACGAACCGCAACGGTCCATAAGCAGAGGACGGACTTTCTCTTTGAAGAGCTTTAACCCCTCGGCATATTTTCGTGCGTGATCGGGGTCGAGTGGTTTTTGAGCGGGTTCGTCGGCAAACAGGGATGACGTTAAGCAGCAAGCGGCAAAACATCCCAGCGCATGTATGATCGTCTTCAATCGCATGGCACGTAATCTGAAAAGATGTGTGGAACGAGGCGGGAGCGACCGGCTGACAGGTGAAAACCAAGGGTTCGCACGCCGTCAGAAGACATCAGCGTCGCTGTTCTCATTGTAGCCGACGGAAAATGGGACTGCCAATGGAATTTTATTCAGGTAGAATGAAAACATCTACGAAAAGAACGTCACGCGGACATACGAAATTGATGGAACCGCTGATGTCGCAGAGAAAATGAGCCAGTGAACGGGTTGCTGTAGGCCGACTCTCCGAGTCAGCATGAGCGATGCGGAATGGTTCTGATGGGTCACGACCGAGGAAAGAAATAACATCACGCAGCGGCGCGGAGGCGCAGCGAAACAAATTGATCGCCGACTTATTGTTGCTAAATACGAGAAAAGAACACTCATCTGCACTCATAAACGCTAATGGGCTGATGCTGATCAGTGATGATGAGCGGAAATTAACGTTTCTTTTTGATAGCCACGAAAAACACGAAGAGTCACGAAAAGGGAATGAGCAAGTATCGGGGGGACAACATGAGCGATGAAACTAATCACGACACGAATGTAGTCAGCAAGCCACGCAGTCTTGCCAGGATCAGATTTCAAGAGTTTGTGATTCTCGTCATACTGTTGGCTCTGATTTATATTTTGATTACCCCAATACGTCCTTCACGTAATCGATCACGAGGCCCGCAAACCATCAATAATCTCAAGAACGTAGCATTGGCACAGCAAAACTTTGCGTCCCAAACGGAGGGGTTTTTCGCGCCACCGACTACTCTTCTGCTCGATGGAACGCCCGGGCACTCCTAGGCGACTCAATTACTTCCGCTGATAGATCATGCCTCGGTTTACGACCGTATTGATCAATCCGTTCCGTGGGACCATGAGAACAATCGGGAAGAGATGTCTTATGTTTTCAGCCCGTTTCTGGTCGTAGAGTTTGATCAAGAAAGAAACTCGGACGGCTTCGGTCTCAATCACTTCACACTCAATCAGCGATTGTTTCCGGACAACAAATCGCTGACCGAAGATTATATCTCGCAGGTCGATGGTCTGAGTAACACAATATTGATGGGCGAGATTCAAGAAGGCCTGATGCCTTGGGGAGCACCCGGCAATGCCCGTGACCCGGCGCTTGGTCTCAAACCGGGATCAAAGACAATGGGGGTCTCAGTGCATGACGGCGTGACCATTATCGGTTTTGCCGATGGTCGAGTCATGGCCGTGAGCAACGATATCGATCCTACTGTGTTGAAAGCTCTCTCCACACCGGACGGTGGAGAAACGATTCCCGAAGGATCATGGTAAGTATGGGAGAACGACATGGACGACGGACAATCGATAGACCAAGACAACACACAAACTCCGACTAAACTGGGCACCAAGCAAAGGGTCGTTGGGTGTGCGGTGATCGGGGTGATTCTGATTATGGGTTTTCTCTTGATTCTTCCCGTGAATCGAAATGCGAGAGAGGCTGCTCGCAGAGTGCAATCGATAAACAATCTCAAGAATTTGGCTCTTGCTCAAAAAAACTACTGCTCTCAGAACGATGGTCACTTCGCTGCACCAACATTGTTGAACGATAAGGGCGAACCGGTTCATGGGTGGGTGACTCAAATGCTGCCATTCTTAGATAACTCGGCTATCTACGCCAGGATCGATAAGTCACTCCCCTGGGACCATGCCAACAATCAGGAATACTTCAAACTACGTCTCTACGGGTTTCTGAGTCCGGGTCTGGAACTCGAGAAAAATGAAGCTGGCTATGTACTGTCTCATTACACCATGAACTCGCGACTGTTCCCCAAAGGGGAATCACTCACGGAAGATTACGTCTCACGAGCCGATGGCCTCAGCAAGACGATTATGATGGGCGAGGTTCAAGAAGGATTGATGCCTTGGGGTGCTCCCGGCAATGCCCGCGATCCCGCATTGGGTCTCAAACCAAGTCCCAAAACGATGGGAGTCGATGTCTGGGATGGAGTCACCATCATCGGTTTCGCCGACGGTCGAGTAACAACCCTCAACAACGACATTGACCCGATGATTCTCAAAGCACTGGCCACTCCCGACGGCGGAGAAACATTGCCGAAGGATTGGTAGCAGACGCGAAATATTAACCTCAGGCCGAATTGCGAATGAGGGCAATCATAACTCTATGACACACCGGCGAAAATCGGTTCTCCGATTTGCCAACGGGCACCGTCACGTATCACCTGGCGATACAATGTGTCACGCTCAACCGGCTCACGACCCGCTTCGCGAATCAGACGATGTAACTGTTCGACCGTTTGCCCCTGTGGAGTTTTGGCTCCCGCATCGTGATAAATGATTTCATGCACGACGGTTCCATCGATGTCGTCGGCTCCGTAACCGAGTGCCATCTGGGCGATTTGCTCACCCAGCATGATCCAATAGGCTTTGATGTGATCGAAATTGTCGAGCATCAACCGGGACAGAGCAATCATTCGTAAATCCATCACGCCCGACGGTTTGGGGATGTGTGACAGATTCGTGTTTTCGGGATGAAACGCCAGTGGAATGAAGGTCTGGAATCCTCCCGTTTTATCTTGTTGTTCTCGCAAGCGGACCAAGTGATCAATCCGGTGCCGGGCTTCTTCCAGATGGCCATACAACATTGTCGCATTCGTTTTCAAGCCGAGCTTGTGAGCCGCCTCGTGAACATCGAACCAGACTTTGGTATCGGCTTTGTGTTCGCAGATCTTCTCGCGAACTTCAGGATCGAAGATTTCCGCGCCACCTCCCGGCATACTGCCGAGCCCTGCATCGATCATCTCTTGTAACACCCATTCGATGGATTGTTTGGTGAGGTGAGCGAACCAGCCAATTTCGACCGGCGTCCATGCTTTGATGTGCAATTCGGGCCAGGTTTCGTGAATCACGCGGATGACACCGAGATACCAGTCGAACTTTTTGAGGTGATGCAGTCCACCGACGACATGAATTTCGGTCACCCCTTTTTGACGAGCTTCTTCGACCCGTTCACGGATCATGTCATCGTCAAAGGTGTAGGCTTTGTCGGCTTTCAGGTCGGCTCGAAATGCACAGAAGTCGCAACGGTACACACAGACATTCGTCGGGTTCAGGTGGATGTTGGTGTTGTAGTAGGCGTAATTGCCATTCTTCCGCTCGCGCACGATATTGGCAAGTCGTCCCATTTCGTGTAAATCGGCATGTTCATCAAGAAACAGACCTTCCTCAAACGTCAGTCGTTCGCCGGAATGCACTTTTTGTTCGATTTGTGGGAGCAGGTCTGTCATGGTCGCCATTTCTGCAAATTAAAAAGCCTAATTGATATCAATGTTAGTCAGTCGGTGGGGAGATCACCACTCATCTGTCTGTGATACCGACCGCAATTCCAAGGAACTCTTCACGAAGAAATCGCCGCTCTGCTCATCAAAAACGGTTTCGATGAGATTCGTCGAATCCATCACTCTTCTCCCGGTGGACGTGACATCAGCGAATCGGTCGCTTCTGCCGGAGATTTATTCTCATAAATCACGCGGTAGACTTCCTGGCAGATTGGTAAATCGAGACCTCGACTTTCGGCCAGATCGTAGAGACTGCGAACCGTCGTCACGCCTTCTGCCACCGCGTGCATTTCCGCCAGAATTTGGTCGAGCGTTTTCCCTTTGCCGAGCAACTCACCGACACCTCGGTTACGACTATGGGGACTGGTGCAGGTGGTGATGAGATCGCCCATTCCCGCCAGTCCGGCGAAGCTGGATTCTTCGGCACCCATCATGACTCCGAACCGAGTCATCTCGACGAGTCCGCGAGTCATCAATGCCGACTTGGCATTGTCGCCATATCCAAGTCCATCACAGATCCCGGCTGCAATCGCGACGACATTTTTGAGAGCTCCGGCGAGTTCGACACCGACCAAGTCGGTATTGGTGTAGACACGAAAACGGTCGGTATTGAATCGTTGCTGAACAAGAATTGCTAATGACAAATCACCACATGCTGCCACGACGCTGGCGGGAAGTCTCATGGCGACTTCTTCCGCGTGGCTCGGCCCGCTGAGTGAGATGACGGTGCGCTCACCGAGAATTTCGTTAATGATTTCGCTGGGCCTCAAAAATGTCTTATTTTCAATTCCCTTGATGACGCTGACCACAGGTCGCGCTGCGGTGAGGTGAGGTGCGAGACCTTCCAATGCCGATCGCAAAAACTTGGAAGGGATGGCCGCCACCAGCATGTCGGCACCTTCGACGGCCTCGGCAATATCGCCCGTCGCGGTGACTCGATCGGGTAAGGGGATCCCCGGCAAGAATTGTCGATTTTCGCGGTTCTTGTTGAGATCAGTGGCTTGATCTGGATCGTGACACCACATTTTCACCGATTGATGGGGATGATCGGTCAACACGATAGAACAAGCGGTAGCCATGGCTCCGCTGCCGAGAATGGCAAGTTTGGTATCAGTCATCTGCGAGATCCTTGCGGTTCAAACCGCGTATTCTGGTAATGTTCCGACCGTAGAGAATGTCTAGCGAAAATAACGGCTCGTTGTGTGAATGCCAATTGATTTAATCGTTAAATCCCTTACCGTGAAAAGCCTGACATGTTTTGTTTCGTCAACATATCTGATTAAACCGTGTATTGGGATTCTTAGACTCATGGTTTCATTAGTTCGTTTCGAGGTTCTGGAATCAAGTTGCTCCAATGTCTCTGCTGGATTACTCTAAGATCAGTCCATCTGATGAGGTTACTATGTCTGACGAAAATATGCCCAAACAGGAATACTCGGGAATCGATCGCCGTAAAAATCGGGGAGGCGATGCTCCTGATGGACGAGAACGTCGTCAATTTCGGGATTCCCACGATGGAGACCCCGAGGTTCGCGAACTGGCCGAAGCCATCGATAATTACAAAATGGCCAATCGGCGAAGATTCATCACGTACGAGGAAATCCTGAACGTGGTGAAGTCTTTGGGCTACCATAAGTAATCAGTCGGCTTTTCCGAACGAATCTCACACGGCATTTGCTCACTTCTGCCAGCTTCCCAGAAGTACGATAAGTTCTCTGTTTGTCTATAGATACGTCTGTTTCTTCAGAACGACAGACGCACGCACCCGTTTTTAATTCGCGGCGATGTCGGTTTTTTTGTGCTCGATCTTGAAATTGATGTTGACCAATTTCCGATTTTTCACGAAATTTCCGATCCCTTCATCAATGGTTCTCTCCTTAAAACAGTTCCGTTGATATTTCCCGCACTGAAAAGTAGGTGTTCCCGTGAAAAAATTGTTCACAATCATCGTCTCGATCCTTGCCGTAACGCCGGCATTGTCTGCTCAATCATCGAACGGAGCAAACGAATCGAGTTCGAACTACTTCAGCGAAATGTTGTCTCCCGAGATGTTGTCGGCAAATCAGGATAAACCTGTTATTCGCGGTCAAACTCCGACGTTCGACGACGGAACTGGGGGATCTCCCTTTTATGATGATGCCGGAACAACATTCAACAGCGATGTCAACGGGCAACAGTTCGCACAACCAATCGTGCCGGCTCAACCGATCTTTCCTGGACAGCAAGTCGATCCGTTCCTGAATCCTCAGGCAATGTACGGGCAACAGGGGATGTATGGACAACAGGGACCGGGCGTGCAAGCGTTCCCCGGAGTGAATGGTCCACAACCTTACCGATTTGGTTGGACGCTAAGAGCAGAGTTTGAATATCTCGCCGACGAAGCGGCGACGCTCAGCGGAGTTCCGATAGGAGGTGCTGAAACATTCGGTCTGAATGTGGAAGCTCAAAATGCCATGCCTCTTGGTCCTGGCGGTTGGGTCTTCGTTCATACTCCCAACTTCATGTGGCGAAATATGAATGGAATTATTGCTCCCTTGAGTGTGGAAGATCTCTTCCAGTTCGGATGGGACATGAAACTGGTCAGCCCGTCGGTTGGCGGTTGGGGAATGGAGATGGCTTTCGAGCCTTCGATCAACACAGACTTGTCTGGAAACATTGATGAAAGTTTCGGCCTGAACCTGGATGGTCGCGGTGCCTTGTTGTGGCAATGGGGACCTCAAATGACATGGGTCGGTGGAATCATGTATCTCGACCGCGTCGATGACCGCATCTTGCCTTACGGTGGTGCTGTCTGGCGACCCAATCAATTGTGGGAATTCCGGATCATGTATCCCGAATCCCAAGCCAAAGTCTTCATGGGCAACTACTGGGGTTGGTCACACTGGCTCTATGCCCGTGCCGAATTCCTCCATTCCGAAGCGTATCAAATCGAACTACTGCCGGGTCTCGATACTCAACTTCAAGTGGAAGACATGCGTGCGACACTCGGATGGCAATTCGACAACGGTGTTACTGCCGGCTTCTTTGAAGGTGGCTGGGTCTTCGAACGCGATATCGAAGTCGGTCGTCCTGTCGGACTGAGTGGAAATATCGAATCTGGTTTCATGGCGCGAGCCGGTTTACGATTCTGAATCGAATCCTGAAAATACCAAACGGACGCAAAAACCCCGCAGGGAAATCGAATCCCTACGGGGTTTTTGTTTTACACACAGATTACGATGGATGATTATTCCACTTCGTGAATCTTCGACAGCAAGTGCTTGGTCAAATTGGGTGTCACTGCCGACATCCGCAGACGCTCTTGCAAGCTGGGATGCTTCGTCGGCAATTGCTCGATCTGTTTGACATACGGCTTCAACTTGTCCGGGGAAACCGCATCCAGCGAATTTAACGCCAGCGTGGAAACATACGGGCCGTGAGTTTCGACATTGCTCAAATCGATCAATGTGGAAATCGCACGTTCCTGTGACTCCGGGCGACCATGTTGTGCGAGGGCTTCTGCCGCCACAATGCGGACTGAGAGAGAGTCGTCGCTCAACAGACCTACCAGCTGAGATTGCAAAGGCTTTGTGGCCGAGTCTCCCAACACTATCAGCCCTAATACAGACCAATATCGCACGGCAGAATCGTCATCGTTAAGACCCTCGGCCAATTTTTTCACGTTCTCGGGATCGCGGTCCGTCGCCATCTCGGCAACATGCAATATCCGCTTGAGATCGTACCGACCTGGATCCTGTGCCATCTCCCAAACCGTATCTTTGCCAGCACGAGCGTGCATCATCGGCTCCGGCAGGAAACCGGCATCGCGTGTGGAGACTAAGTGATCGTGCAACGCAGTCCGTAATTCTTTCAACACCGCCTGATGTTGGGGGCTCTCGGCAAGATTGTTCACTTCATCGGGGTCTGCCGAAAGGTCGTAGAGTTCTTCGGAAGGTTTCGGCTGCCAGAAATGAGACTGAGCCACATTCAATTTCCCGTCGTGAAACATTTGATACCAGACCTGTGTTGTCGGCGTCTCGAACATGTAATCGACATGTTCTCCATAAATGCGATGGGGCATGAACTGTCGCAGATAGATGTACTGTTTGTTTCGAGCGACTCGGACGATGTCGTAGCGTTCATCCATACGTCCTCGGAAGCCGAACATGTGAGACTGTGGCTTCGTTTCATATTTGCCGTGGAAGGCATGGCCTTGCATCTGTTCGGGTGGTTCAATGCCGGCGAGACTGAGTGCCGTCGAAGCGAGATCGACAAAGCCGACCAGTCGTTCTGACGACCCACCCTGCTCGTAATCTTTTCCGGCCAGATGACGATACTTTTCAGGGAACGAAACGATCATCGGAACACGCAGACCGGAATTGTAAGGCCAGCGTTTGCTCCTCGGCATTCCCGCTCCATGGTCGCCGTAGTAGAAGATGATGGTATCGTCTTCGAGTCCGTCTTCTTTCAGTTGGCTGAGGACTTGTCCTACCTGCTGATCCATCTCGGTAATTTTGTCGTAATACTGGGCCCAATCGCGACGCACTTCGGGAGTGTCGGGATGATAAGCGGGGACTGTCACTCCGGCGGGATCATGCACGGGAGTATGTGGCCGTTTGCGAACCTTCGATTCGTGACTGACTGTAAAATTAAAGATGGAAAAGAACGGCTGATTCTTTTTTCGATTTCGCCAATGAGCCTTGCCACTCGACTCGTCCCACACTTTTCCACCGGGAAGGTTGTAGTCCTGCTTCGATTGATTGGTGCAGTAATACCCGGCCTCTTGCAGGTAATGCGGGTAGAGATGAAAGTCCTTCGGGATGCGAGTCGAAGACCGCATGTGCTGCGCTCCCAAACTGGGAGGATACATTCCGGTGATGATGGTTGTTCGCGCGGGCGCACACACGGGAGCAGTGGACCAGGCGTTCTGATAGATCATCCCCCGTTTGGCGATACTGTCAATATGTGGAGTGTCGGCGTATTCATCGCCGTAACATCCCACATGAGGGCCATTATCTTCGCTGGTGATCCAGAGAATATTGGGACGATCAGCGGCAACGGCAACAGTAAAATTCAGGGCCAATACGGGCAGCAAACAAGCAATCAATCCGCGAGCAGACATATGTTTCGTCTCCCAAGTGTGTGTTGAAGGCAGGTTCAGTTTACGGGGAGTTGAGTTGTCTTCGCAAGTACCTGTTGGATTGGGGATTTATGGCGGAGATTACCTAGGGAGACTCCAGCCGATGAGGACGATCTTCCGATAAGTAGAATTAAGCGGGCAAATTCGCCGGAATTTCTCTATTTTGATGAAGGTCGAGTCGTGTCAGAGATCGTTGCCGTCATTCTGGCCGCCGGGAAAAGCACCCGGATGAAGTCGAGTCAGTCAAAGGTTTTACATCCCTTGTTTGGCCGAGCGATGATCGATTATGTACTGTCATCCGCGCGCGAAGCCGGAGCCAAACGCTTTCTCGTCGTCATCGGACACGAAGGGGAGGCTGTGAAGTCGGCACTTGCCAACGAGCCAAATCTCGAATTTGTCTGGCAACACGATCCACAGGGAACGGGTCACGCGGTGATGGTCTGCGAAGATCATCTGAAATCTCACAACGGGCAAACGCTTGTTCTTGCCGGTGATACGCCACTTCTCTCCAGCGACTCACTCAAAAAACTGATCGAAGAGCAACAAAAAAAATCTGCCGCATGTGTGATTGGTTCTGCCATTACCGAAAACAATTTTGGGCTCGGTCGAATTGTTCGGGACAATACAACTGCGTTTCAAAAAATTGTCGAGCAGAAAGATACCACCCCCGAACAAGCCGCCATCACCGAAATCAACACAGGGTGCTATCTGTTCGAGACTGTTGAACTGCTCGCCTCTCTCGGGAAAATTGATAAGTCCAACAGTCAGGGTGAGCTCTATCTCACAGACTGCCCCGGCATATTGCTCGGTGAAAATAAAACCGTTTTGGCGTCCGCTTGTTTCTCGATTGATGAAGCGATGGGTGTCAATACCCGACAGCATCTGGCCGAAGTTCGCCAGGTGCTGCATCAACGCGGTTTGGAGCGATTGATGGCAGAGGGTGTCGGCATCGTGAACCCCTCTCAAGTCGATATCGATCCGCGGGCCACAATCGGACAAGACACGATCATCCATCCATTTACGATGATCGAAGGGGAAATCACCATCGGTGCAAATTGTGTCATCGGTCCGCATGCCGTCATTCGTCACACCAACATCGAAGAGGGAACTGAGATTCCTCCGTTCACTTTACTAACTCAATAAGCGCTCACCGTTCGACTTCGCTTCAAGGTTCGTTTCATGTCCTCTCACCCTTTCGCCGATCAACAAATCCCTTCGACCGAAGCAGCCATTCATCTCAACAGCCTCTACGGAGGTTTGGGAAACCAACAGCGCGACTTTTGCAACGCGAATCTCATCCGCCTGGTTTGCAGCTATATTCAAGGGTCGCGAGTTCTCGACGTGGGATGTGGAGCCGGTCGCTTGTTGAATGCGCTCAATCAAGAAGGATTTTCTCCGGTGGGAATCGAACCGGATGCGGATTTGATCTCATTAGCCGAGCGGATGAATCCCGATTTGAAAATCTATCACGGCGAGGGAGGGCGTCTGGCGACTATTCCCGAACAGTTCGAGACCATCACAATCATCGATGTCCTGGAACACATTGAAGACGACGCTCGTCAGTTAGAGTTGATGTACGATCAGCTCGAACCGGGTGGACGATTGGTGGTCGTTGTTCCCGCTCATCAATGGCTATACGGCCAACGAGATCGCAACGTCGGCCACTATCGACGCTACTCGCGCAAGACACTCCTGAAACGAGTTCAACACGCGGGCTTTGAGGTCCAATCATCCCGCTTCTGGAATATGCTGGGAGTCGCCCCGTACTGGTTCTCTGAACGTATTCTGAAAAAAGAATTGAACACATCTCTCAGAAACGACACGCAGCAAGGATTCTTGAAACAATGTGTCGCCGCCAGTCTTCGCACCTGGTTTCAAACGGTCGAAAACAGGGTCAGCTTCGGCTTCGGTTTAAGCGTGATTTGCATCGCACAGAAACCGAAGACGGAAGCACAACCGTTACGCAAAGCGGCTTGATCGTCTCTCTCGTTGATCAAGATTCACTGACGCTTAGAATTCGCCGACAACTTCTCCTCCTTGGCGAGTGGCCAACGACTCATACAGTCCTTCATCGATATTTTCGCTGACAAAGCGAACGCGACCATCACCCAACAAAAACTGCGCGCCACCTTCGTGAAAGCTGCTAAAGTCTTCGAGATGGCCGGCGGGATCGTTGGGAGGATGATCGGTACCACCCAGAATTCGAGCGAAGGCCTCTTCCCCTTCCGGGATCACACCCACCCAAGTGGAAAGATGGGCCGGTTCTCCTGCAGGAACATTCAATCGACTGGCTCGCTCACCCACTAGAAAAGTGTTGCTGGTTCCGTCGATCAAGTCTCGCATTTTGTAGGCCGTGTTATGACCGAAGACTCCATTCCCCCAGCAGTTATTTCCTAACCCGACAGTCTCGCAGTCGTGAATTTCGGTGGTCCCGAAGACTCCGGGATAGTTCGCGTTTGGCAGATTAGTCTGCAAGACCGTCCCCGGTGAGCCTTCTTCTTCAATATCCCAGCGTTCGGGACCCGCGTCGGAGGGACAACGATAACCTGTGATTGTTGTTTGAAACAGAATGTTGTTTTGATTGGGGACTGTTTGAATCACCGGTTGGCTGAAATTGAGTTGATTGTAAAGTGGTGCCTGATCCATGAAGGGCAAGATCATCACTTGCCAACTCATCCCCGAAGGACCTTCCACATCGGGTCGGAACGGAGCCGCTTGTTCAACACCAATCCAACCGGGAGGGAATGCTCCATGTGTGTCGTGATAATTATGGAGTGCCAACCCAATCTGTTTCAGATTGTTTTTACAAGAAGAACGGCGTGCCGCTTCTCGCGCCTGTTGAACGGCGGGCAACAGTAAGGCAACAAGTACCGCGATGATGGCAATGACCACCAACAGTTCGATGAGTGTAAAGCCGCGCGCACGGCGTAATTGAGGCGAATTCATAATGTTTTGTTTCTATCGTCAGAATTTTGGATTGATGTCTCTGTGTGCGCAATTAAAGCAAGCGATTTGCGCAGGCAACAAATAAGTTGTCAGACAGCAATCCAGGCGGGTGGTCCCCGCAGATAGAAACAGGTAGGGACCCGGGAAGAAATCAACGACCGAACAAATGAGTCGGCTGATGCCAGAACTTCAATGTCAGGCTCGACCAAGGTGATCGTAAACACGGTCCCACTGAGTGCCAAAACCTGGCATGACTGGCAGTCTTCGGAATCATGTGGACACGTCGGGCAGGGATCGTTCGATTCTTCGGAAGCCCCCGACTTCTCGTCGTGATGCGAGTGAGAGTGCCCATGCCCGTGATGATGCTCATGACTGTGATGAGCATGTTCATGCCCGCCGTGATCATGTGTGTCTGCAGCTTGCTGACAATCTTCCGCATCACAAGTCACCACATGCGTATGCACGTGCCAACCGGTCGCCAGTCCGATGGTCATCGGCCAAGCTGCCAGAAGCAGGTACGCGGTGAAATTGTGAAAGCGAGGAAACATAACAGTTATTCCAATTTTGACTCCCTCATTATTGCAGTCGAGTTGCAATAACTCAAGGAGTGTTAATTAAGAATCGGAGAAATTCGGGGACTTCTGAGACGAATTCCCTCGAAACCAGTCATTGCCGCGAAAATCGTTTTCATCAATATCTACCGATGTGTTATCATGAGTGCTCTCAAATTCCATGAAAATGTGCTCTTATCTGTGAATAATCCCACCTCCCAAAACATATTTCCCACGTCCGACCGGCGTTCCTTTTTGACGGCGGGT
>Ga0055584_100000308_pt1 | contig 46111 bp, 32 predicted proteins | sample OSDHelmetaG_FD_58716 | JGI IMG/M metagenome (GOLD analysis project Ga0055584, IMG submission 58716) | Pelagic marine sediment microbial communities from the LTER site Helgoland, North Sea, for post-phytoplankton bloom and carbon turnover... | ecosystem: Environmental > Aquatic > Marine >...
GCGGGCGACGACGACGACTCGGCGGGCGACGACGACGACTCGGCCGGCGACGACGACGACGCCGCGGACGACGATGACTCGGCGGGCGACGACGACGACGACGCGGACGACGACGACTCGGCGGGCGACGACGACGACGCTGCCGACGACGACGATTCGGCCACCGGGGACGACGACGACGCCGCGGACGACGACGATTCGGCCACGGGCGACGACGACGATTCGGCGGCGGGCGACGACGACGATTCGGCCACCGGGGACGACGACGACTCAGGGGCGTGAGCCCACCCCGGGCCATGGGGAGCCCGGGTTCCAATCGAATGAACCGCGGCTCGGCTCCGTCCTGACTTCAGACCCGCCGTGAGGCGAGCCAGAGGCGTCCGGAGGCACGGTGACCGCAACCCTTACAGAACGAATGAATCTGGGCGCAGAAGCCCAATTGTGGGGGGGCTCGCACGCGTTGACGCCTGCGAACCTCTGCCGTACCGTTCCCTCCAAGCGTCAGGCGCCGGGGGAGGAGTGTGCCCGGCACCCCAGAACGCACCAGACGTTGGCGGAGAGTTTCCGATGATCCGAAGGCTGTTCCCAATCCTGCTGCTCGGGCTGTTGACCTTTGGGTTGACGGTGCCCGCGTACGCACAGGACGAGGGCGAAAATGACGGCGCGGAGGCCTCCGAGGGGGAGGACACCGCGGCTGAGGAGGCTCCGGCCCCCGCCCCTGCTGATGCTCCCGCCGTTGAGGCGGACCCGGAGATCAGCATCTACCGCGAACTCAAGACGGTCGAAAGCTCCGTCGATGACCTCAAGGAGAAGGTGTTCCGCAGCAAAGCGCGGCTCCTCCTCCTTGAAGAGAAGGTCATCCGTGGCGTCGTCTCCGGCGCCAAGGGCGTCTTCCGGCACGTGAACAACCTCGGGCCCGCCTACCGGCTCGAGACCATCACGTACTACTTCGACGGCAACCCCATCTTCGAGAAGAAGGACGTGGGGACGAAGTCGACGGCCGCCAAGAACCGAAAGGAGCAGATCTTCGAGGCGCACATCCCGCCTGGAAATCACACTCTGTCGGTCAGCGGGATCATGCGCGGCAACGGGCAGGGCCTGTTCGCCTACCTGGGTGACTACACGCTGCAGTTCTCGGCGTCCTATTCGTTCATCGCGAAGGACGGCAAGACGACACGCGTCGATGCAGTCCTGCAGCGGCAGGGCGGCGCCCTCGCCGAGTTCGAAGACATCGAAGTCGATTTCCGGGTTCTGGGTGCCAAGGCTCCCAAGGGCGCCGACGGGGCCAACACCTCCGCCGGTGAGTCCGGCTCGGGGAGCTGAGCACCCGGACATGTACCGAGTGCGAACCCTGCTGACCCGGACCGGGACCTTCGCGAGCAGCTTGCTCGTGGCGGCCCTGTTCGCTTCCCCCGCCCTGGCGCAGAACCGCGGGCTGGAGAGCGAGTTGTCCCTCGTCGAGTCGGAGATCGTCGGACTGGAGCGTCGCATCGGCGAGCTTCGGTCGGATGTCTCCGGCGGAGCCCTCACCCGCAGTCCGCGGATCATCACCGAGCGCTTCAACGAAGCCCGCTACGGCTACCTGGTCGAGGACTACGAGCGCTGCGCGCTCATCTTCCACTCGCTGCTCGAGAACGACGACCTGCGGGCCGATGCGCGCAAGGCCGAAGCCCAGTGGTACCTGGCCGAGTGCCTGTACCTCGACGGCAACCTGCCCAGCGCGCAAGAGCGATTCCAGCTCATCGTCGACCTCGGCGGCGCGCACCCGTTCTACGGGGAGTCTCTGCTCAAGCTCATCGAGCTGTACGGACGCACGGGCGACTCGCTGAAGTTCAACGAGTACTACACGAAGTTCGTGGCGTCCTCGCAGGCTGCCAGCCCCACCGCTCTGCGCATTCGCTACGAGATGGGGAAGACCCTGTTCCAGCAGGGGAAGCTGCAGTCGGCCCAGGGGATCTTCGCCGGCTTCCCGCGCGGGTCCACGTACACGCCCCAGGCCAACTACTTCAGCGCCGTGATCCTCACCCGCGAGGGCGCCGAGGCGGTCGAGGCCGGTGAGCCGCTGATCGCAGACCAGAAGTTCAAGGAAGCGATCCGGGTCTTCCGGACGGTCCTGACGCTTCCAACCTCGACGCCCGAGCACCGGGAGGTCGTGGACCTCACCCACCTCGCCATCGCGCGGCTTGCCTACGAGCAGGGCGAGATCGCGGCGGCGATCCCCGAGTACACGGCGGTCCGAGAGGACAGCAAGTACTACGCCGACGCCCTGTACGAACTGGTGTGGGCCAACATCGAAGAGGCCGCCCAACTCGACGGGGACCTCCCGGCCGGCTCGCCTCCGAGCCCCCAGCGGCGCGCTCAGTACGCCGAGGCGTTGCGCGCCATCGAGATCTTCAACCTCGCCTTCCCCGGCGACGCGCGCGAAGGAGCCCTTCGGCTGCTCGCCGGGCACGTTCGCGTGCGCATGGAGCGCTTCGACCAGGCGGTGACCAAGTACGAGGACGCGGCGGGACACTTCGCCGCCTTGAAAGGTCAGCTCGCGGAGATCGTCTCTTCGGGTGCAGACCCCATGCTCTACTTCAACCAGCTGGTCGACACCGAGCGCTACAGCACCGAGGCGGACTTGATGGTCCCCGAAGAGGCCCGTAGGCGCGCGCAGACCGATCCGAAGGTGGCCCAGGCGGTCGGCATTTCGGGTGACCTCTACGACCAGCAGTCGGACATCGACCGGGCCGACTCGCTGCTGGATCTGCTCGAGGAAGCCCTCGTGACGAACCGGGGCGTGGACCTCATCCAGACCTACCGGATTCACCGCCAGCAGCTGGCTTCGGCCGAAGCAGCGGTGTTCATGCTGCGCAATCGCCTCATCGAGGTCGAGTCCTCGTGGCTTCGCTCGAGCCTCTCGGGTACGGCCCTGGCCAACCTCGATCGGGCCCAGCAGGGCCGCGACTCCGGCGAGACCCCGGCCGAGCGGCTGTCGCGCAAGCGCCGGGAGCTCGAAGAGCGCCGGGATGCATTCCACATGCAGGCCGACGCCATCGGGACCCGCGCCTACCACGTTCAGCAGGAGGTCGAGGACCAGCGTTCCCGCCTCGCCGCCATCGAGCAGTACCTCATCGACGCCCGCAAAGAGGGCAAGCGCAGCCGCGAGGAGGAACTCGCCCTGCGGGCCGATGTCGACAAGGCCCGCGGCGAGCTTCGGGGCATCGAGGACGAGCTCGCTCGCCTCGACATCCGGCTCGAGCCCCGGGTCCTCACGGGCCGGCTCGTGCTGTCCGAAGACGACCTGGCCATGCGGGACGACACCGCGACCGCCTTGACCAGCACGGAGTCCGAGCTCGCTGCGTTGCGGCGCAGCGCTTCGGGCGGCTCGGATGTGTTCCAGCGGATCGACTCCGCGCGAACCCGCCTCGCCGGCCTGCAGCAGCGCGCCGCCGAGGCCCGCAAGCTGCTCGATCGGGCCGAGACCAAGGAAGTCGCCGACGTCCGTCGCGAGGTCGAGTTCCAGCGGAACATGGTCGACGAACTGATGGCCGACAGCTCCAGCATCGACGGCAGCAACCGCGCCGTCAGCGGGCGCATCGGGCGCCAGGCGTTCGTGGATGTGGCCGACTACTACGAGGACATGCTCACCCGGGCCGACATGGGCGTCATCGACGTCTTCTGGTACCGCAAGGAGTCGACCTCGCAGTCCAAGAAGGAGATGGCGCGGGAGAAGAACCGTCGTCTCAGGGCCTTGCAAGAGGCCTACAGCGATGTGCTGGAGGAGCGGTGATGCATCTCCGTACGCCCATCTGGCTCTTGATTTCGCTGCTGGTGCCGGTCTCGGCCAGCGCGGCCATCGAAAAGGGCCGTCTCTTCGAAACGGCCAGCGCCGAGTTCGAGTGCAAGGCGCCCGAACTCGCCGACGGCGAAGGTGGTGATGAAGAGGAGCTGTTCGACGAGAACCAGCTCCCCGCCATCCTCCAGTTCTCCCGCGACAACGACGAGCCCAAGGAGGAGGAGGAGCAGTCCGCCGCCGACGAGGCTGCCGACGACGCGGAGATGCAGGCGTGGCGCGAGGCCTACGACCGCTACAAGCTGCGAACCGGTGAGTTCGCCGACGAAGTGAACCGCACGGTCGTCCGCAAGTACGACGAAGAGGTCCGGGAGCTTCGCGACGGCTACGAGCGCCTGGTCGGCAAGGCCGACATCGAAGAGCGCATGCTCCGGCAGCAGGCCGTCGAAGCCCACGAGAAGTTCATCAAGGACCACCCCGACTCCCGCTACACGGCGCGTCGGATGTTCCGCCTCGCGGAGCTGTACTTCGAGCAGTCCGAGGAGGAGTACCTCGCGGAGAACGAGAAGTACGACGAGCTCACGGAGCTGTTCGACGAGGGCAAGCTGGACTACCTGCCCGAGCCGCCCCTGAAGGACTACCGGAAGTCGATCGTGCTCTACAAGCGCATCGTCCGGGACTTCACGGACTACGAAGACCTCGGCGCCGTCTACTACATGCTCGGGTACACGTACTCGGACGAGACCTCCCGCCACCTGGACCCGGCCCGCGCGGAGCAGACCTACCTCGACCTGATCTCCAACGTGGTCGACAGCGAGTACCGGGCCCAGGCGTTCTTCCGCCTCGGCGACCTCTACTTCGAAGAGAACGACCAGGCCAACGCCCTGTCGTACTACGACTCGATCCTCGGCGAGTTCGAGCGGCGTCGGGCCGCCGGGCCCATGGAGCCGGGCGACGAGCGCCTCTACGAGCTCGCGCTCTACAAGCTGGCGTGGGCCTACTACAAGATCGACAACCTCGACACCGCGATCAGCCGCTTCCGCGAGCTGCTCGACTGGGCCGAGGAGAAGGAAGCACGGACCGGCACGGTCGCCGACCTCAAGCCGGAGTCGGTTCGCTACCTCGCGATCTCGCTGTCGGACAAGGCCGCCGACATGGACATGGAGCCGGTCGACTACGCGTTGTCGGCCCTCCGCGACGAGCTCGACAAGCCGTGGGCATTCCCGGTCCTGGTGGAGCTGGCTGCGATCCTCAAGGACCAGGCTCGCTTCGAAGAGGCGATCTACGCCTACGAGCGCCTCCAGGAACTGAACCCGAACCACCCCGACGGGCCGGACTTCCAGAACAACGTCATCGTTCTGAACCAGAACGTCCTCCCGCCGGACCCGCAGGCCGCCGCCGACGCGCGCGTGGCCCTGACGGAGCGCTACGGGCTGGAGTCGGCCTGGGCCGCGGTCAACAAGAACAACAAGGAAGCCACGGCGCGCGCGACCGAGTACATCCTCGAGTCGCTGCAGTGGGTCGCCTTCACGTTCCACAGCAAGGCGCAGGAGACGGGCGACCCCAACGACTACCTGCTGGCCGCCCGGAAGTACCTCGAGTACCTGGAGCGCTACCCGTTCGCCAAGAACGCCTACGAGCTGAACTACTACCTGGCCGATTGCTACTTCTGGGTCGGCGAGATGCAGTTCGACGTCGGCGACGGGACCCGCGTCATCGGTTGGCAGAAGGCGATCGAGCAGTACGCGCTGCTGTTCGGCTTCCCCGAGCGCGACTACCGGCGTGAAGCGATCCTCGGGATCATGTTCGCCTACAACAACCTGTGGAAGACGCAGGCTACGGACATCACCACGGTGCCCCAGGCCCTGGCGAACCTGCAGCCCGCCCTGGGTGAGGTGGTCGAGTACGAGACGGTGCCGCTGTCGGATCTCGAGAAGAACTACATCCGCGCGGTGCGCTGGGTGCAGCGCGACGTGCCCGACTACACCGAGCTGGCCGTCGTCCTCTACGACATCGCGCAGGTCTACTACTACAAGAACCACATCACCTCGGCCCGCCGCATCTTCGACGAGTTGATCGAAGGCCACCCCCAGACCGACTTTGCGTCGTTCGCGGCGGGTCTGATGATCAACACCTACCGCTACACCGGCGACCTGAGCGGCATGCGGGCGGCGGCGGCGCGGGTGGCTTCCCTGCAGCTGGGCCAGGACGACGACCTCAGCGACAGCCGCAACCAAGCGTTCACGGTGCTCGCTCGCAACTCCCTCTTCAAGGAGGGCGAGATCGCGTACAACGCGGAGCGCTTCGACTGCGCGCTGCTGGCGTTCACCGACTACTACGACAAGTACGGATCCCGGGGCACGGACTCGAACCCCGAGAACATCGACTTCGTCGTCTACAACATCGCCCAGTCGTACGCGAAGCTCGGCAAGACGGACACCAGCAACGAGTTCTACGAGCTGCTGCTGGCCGACTTCCCGAACAGCTCGCAGGCCCCGCGCACCTTCTGGCGCATGGCCAGCAACTACGAGCGGATCCTCGAGCTGGACAAGGCCGTTCGGTACTACGCCGACCTGATCACGTACCACCCGGGCGCCGAGGACGCGCTGGCCGCGCTCTACAACACGGCCTTCTTGCGGCAGGGACTGAAGCAGTTCGACCGGGCCGCCGAGACCTACGAGACGTACCACGACCGGTACGTCGAGGAGTCCGACGCCAAGAACATGCTCTTCCGCGCCGCGGAGATGTGGGAAGCGTCGGGCGACCTCCGCCAGACCCGCCGCGTGTACGACCGCTGGCTGGAGCTGTACGGCGCCGAAGACGCGGACCGCTGGGTCGAGACCAAGTGGAAGATCGCCTCTCTGCTGCGCGACGACGGCGACGTCGGCGACGCGGACGACATCGTCGAGGAGATCCGCGCGGCCTACCCGGCCATCAAGGACGACCTGGGCGGCATCGGCACGAACATCTGTGCCTCGATCGCGTTCCAGCCCCTGGTTGCTCAGTACGACGAGTACGCGCTGCTGGTCCTCCCGGTGACGGAAGACCAGGAAGCGCTGCGCGAAGCGGTCGAGCGCAAGGCGACCTGGAACACCGAGATCATCGCGATCATGGACGCCTTCGTCTTGAACTACGCGGACTTCGAGTGGCAGTCGGCGGCGCTCTACTACAAGGCGCTGTCGATCAAGAACCACGGTGAGACCTGGGCGACCAGCTACAACCCGTACCAGGAAGCTTTCGACGCCGGGGACCCCGACGCCGAGGAGCTGTTCTTCATCTACCAGGACGTCTTGCTGGGCAAGGCCGACGAGCTGTACGCCGTCGCCACCGACCGCTTCAAGGACGTCGTGAACCTCGCGACGCAGAAGAAGCGGCACACCAAGTGGGTGACCGAGGCCCTGCGTGAGCTGAATCGAATCGAGCCTGACGTCTACCCGGTGCCCAAGCCCGAGGCGTCCACGGTCATCGAGTCCGAGCCCTTCGACCTCCCGACGACGATCGATGAGATCCCCGAGGAGTCGAGCGCGCGTCCGACGGAGCCGACCGACACCTACTTCGCCGCCCGGGAGACGACCCGATGAGGCTGTCGCTGCTCCTTCTTGCTTCCCTCGCCGCCGCCCCCGCGGGCTGCCCCCAGCAGGATGCCCAGACGTCCGGCGAGCAGACCGCGGCGACCGCCACGGATGCGACCGAGGCGGCCGAGCCCGTGCGCGTCATCCCCGAGGGGGCGACGACGGTCACGGTGATCAACTCGGCCGGCGAAGAGGTCATGCGCCTCGTCTCCGCCGACGGACGTCTCCAGCAGCTCGATGCGTACAACAACCCGATCTACGACGCCGCGGGCAACCCGATCTGGGAGCTGACGGCCCAGGAGCAGGCCACCCAGTTGTTCGAGGAGGCCGTCGTCTTGAGCAAGGGCCTCGCGGGCGCTCCGCCGGATCTCATGGGCTCCGCGAGCCGCTTGAATCAGGCCGTCCAGCTGGTCCCGGACTTCAAGGAGGCCTGGTTCAACCTGGGCTTGTTGCAGCTCCGGCAGAACCTGGTTCGTGAGGCTCAGGTCAGCTTGACTCGCTCCACGGAGCTCGAGCCCAAGAACCTCGACGCCTGGAAGTCCCTGGGGATCGCGTTCGAGCGCGGCGGCAGGCTCAACGAAGCCGAGGTGGCCTACTCCCGTGGGCTGGACATCGCCCCCGAAGACGTCTCGATGATGAACGGGAAGGCGCGGCTCCTCCGAAAGCGCGGGTACCACGACGCCGCCATCACCAAGGCGCGTGAGATCATCCGGATCAACAGCAACAGCCTGGACGCCTACAACACCCTGGGCCTCGCCTACATCGAATTGCAGGAGTACGAGCTCGCGCGGTTCGTGTTCATGAAGGCCGAAGCCGACGTCCCCGGAGGAGCCACCAGCGCGTCTGTGCAGGCGAATCTGGGGTTGGTGCACTTCCGCATGGGCGAGGAGTTCGAGGCGAGCTCGCGGTTCGACAAGGCCCGAGAGTTGGACCCCACGCACGCCGGCGCGATGGTGAACTCGGCGCACTTGAAGCTGAAGAACCTGGACTTCCCGGGCGCCCTTGCGCTGCTGGAGGAAGCCCACCGGATCCTGCCGGCCAGCGTGCCGATCCAGCTGAACCTGGCCGTCGCCCGACGCGGCACCGGGGACTACCCCGGCGCGGGCCGGATGTACGAACAGATCATTCAATCCGGAACCGAATACACCGACGATGCGTTGTTCAACTTGGGAATCCTGCAAGGGGACTTCCTGAAGGACTACGGAGCAGCCATCGACACGTACAACGAGTTCATCGCTCTGCGTGAGCGCAACGGTGCCCCCGTCTCCGAAGAACATGAGGTCCACGAGTACCTCAAGGAGATGGACAAGCTGCAGCGCAAGGACGAGCGACGACGCCAGCGGGATGCCGACAAGGCGCGCCGCGCGGCGGAGAAGGCGGCGCGTGAGGCCGCTGAGGCGGCGGCACAGCCAGCTCCGACTCCCACGCCGGCGCCCACGCCGGCGCCCGTCGAGGCGGCTCAGCCCGCACCGGCTGAGCCCGCTCCCGCTGAGCCTGCGCCGGTCGAAACGGCGCCGGCTGAGGCCGCGCCCACGGATGCTGCGCCCGCCGAAGGCGGCGAGACTCCTGCTGCCGATTCAACGGCTCCGGCTGCCGCAGGCGGCGCCGAGCCCGCTCCGGCGGCCCCCGATGGCCAGGAAGGGCAGCTGTGATGACGCAGCGCTTGCCCGCTCCTGACAGCGGTCGGTATAGTCCGACACCGATGCGGACCAGCACCCCCACCGCGAAGTCGACAACCGCCGCGCGGTGGCTTGTTCTGGGTGTCCTCTGCTCGCTCCTGCTCCCGGCGATTCCGTCGGTGGCAGAGGCTCAGGGCCGCAAGAAGGTTGTATTTGGCGAGGACGAAGAAGGCTCCGAGATTGAAGGCTACGTTCACAAGCCGGAAGTCGGGTACATCATCACGCGTCAAGAACAAGAAGACCTTGAGACCCTCCAGCTGAAGGAGAGTTTCGTTCCCAAGATCGTCAAGTCGGTGGAGAAGCGACCCTTCTGACACCCCCCGGCTTCCCAATCCAGTGACTTGCAGTTAAAAGGACCCGGCCATCGCGCCTGGTAAAGGCTGCGGCGGACACGCAGGTACCGCGCGTCCCTCTCTTCATCGAGGAGGTTTTACCCCCATGTCGTTCGTTCTCAGCTTCTTCCGCGATGGCGGACCCTTCATGTACATCATCCTTGTCGTCTCCGTGATCGGCATGGCAACCGTCATCGAGCGCGGGTACATGATTCTCTTCCGCTACAACCTCAACGGCGCAGCGTTCATGGCCCAGATCCAGAAGTTGATCATGGCCAACAACATCGACCGCGCCATCAAGCTCTGCAACGCGGAGACCAACGCAGCCCTCACGAAGGTGCTGAAGGCTGGTCTGACCCGTGCAAACCGGAGCGCGGTTGAGATCCAGAACGCGGTCGACGAGGCAACGCTCGAGGTCATTCCTCAGCTCCAGAGGCGCACGCCGTACCTCGGCATGTGGGCCAACGTCGCCACGCTGCTGGGCCTCCTCGGAACCATCTCGGGTCTCGTCCAGGCATTCAAGGCGGTCGCGACCGCTGCCCCGGAAGAGAAGCAGACCATGTTGGCCGCCGGTATCTCGGTGGCCATGTACACCACGGCCTTCGGCCTGGTCGTCGCCATCCCGATCATGATCTGCCACTCGATCATCTCGAACCGCACGGTGAAGCTGGTGGACGAGATTGACCAGTACTCGGTCAAGCTCATCAACCTCCTGGCTGCCCGTCAGCGTGGTGCCCTCAAGGAGGGCGACGAAGGCTGAGAAGCCTGAGTCCGCTTTCTTAGAGAAACAGGGAACTTCTCGGGTCGCGGCAGGTCTTGCCTGCCGCGACCCAGTTCCACCCCGGTGAGGTGACATGAGCGACCACAAGCCTTCGGATCGGCGTCGGACCAGTGGCGGCGGCATCGAGGAAATCGACCTCAATCTGCTGCCGTTCATGAACCTCATGACGCTGCTGATTCCGTTCCTCCTGGCGTCGGTGCAGTTCGTGACGCTGGCGGTCATCGACTCCTCGCTTCCCGCGATTGGTCAGCCCCAGCCCAGCGACAAGAAGAAGGAGGACGAGAAGCCTCCTTTGAACCTGACCGTCGGCATCACCGACGAAGGGTTCACGGTCGCCGGCAGCGCTGGCGTTCTCGGCTGCAAGAGCGGCGGAGGCGACGACGACAAGTGCACGGTCATCCCGCTCAAGGGTGACCCGGCCTACTGTGCCGACACCCAGTGCCGCGGCGACTCCGCTTGCCGCCCCGACCCCGCCTGCCACGACTACAAGGCGCTGCACGAGCTCATCGTGCAGGTCAAGGAGTTCGACGGCGACGGAGACGGTGAGTTCGACTACATCGAAGAGCAGAACGTGATCATCGCGCCGAACGCCGACATCGCCTACTCGGTGCTGATCGGTGTCATGGACGCGACCCGGGACTACAAGCCCGAGGGCGCCCCGGAGCGCAAGGATCTCTTCCCGTACGTCGTCATCGCCGGCGGCGTGAAGTAATCGGCCGCACGGACATCGAGGACTAAGACATGCCGAAGCGCCGCAGCGGCCCCGAAGAGGCCAAGCTCAACATCACCTCGCTGATGGACATCATGACCATCATCCTGGTGTTCCTCCTCAAGTCGTACTCGACTGAGGACATCCAGATCGCGCCGTCGGACGACCTCCGACTGCCCGTCTCTTCCTCCAGCAAGCCGCCGCAGCTTGCCGTCAACACAGTCATCAGCAAGGTCGGCATCATCGTCGACGGCGTGAAGGTCGTGGACGTCAGCGGCGGAGTTGTGGGCGACGAGTACAAGCGCGGTACCCTGATCCAGCCCCTCTTTGATACGCTCAAGGAGAAGGCTGACGAAGCGAAGGCGATTGCCGAGGCTCGCGCTTCGGTTGACTTCACGGGGCGGCTGCTCCTGCAGATCGACCGGGACATCCCGTTCGCTCTGGTCCGCGAGGTGATGTACACCGGCGGTCAGGCACAGTTCGCCGAGTTCAAGTTCGTGGTCTACAAGGGCAGCGAGTAGGCCGTTGAGGGATCGGACCCGGCAGTGGGGTTCGTGACGCAGACTGAGCAGCCCGTGCCGATGAACCGCGCCTGCAGGGGGTCCCTTGAGGGCAGGTCGCGAGCAAGAGGACTTGAATGGCCGGCCAGGTAGCGAGTTCCAAGCGGAATCAGGGCAAGGGTGGTCAGCGGCCGCAGGGGCGCTCACACGTTCCCGAGCCGAAGATCCTCCGCATCGGAATCATCCACAACGGGCGCATCGTTGAAGAGCGCCTGATCCCGCACGGCCAGGCCGTGACGGTGGGTGAGAGTCAGAAGTCGACGATCGTCGTCTCTGGCGTCAACCTCCCCAACAAGCGCTTTGAGCTGTTCGTCGAAAAGGGCGGGCGGTACTCCCTCAACTTCACGCAGGCGATGCACGGCAAGGTTGCTCTGGGAGACCAGATCAAGACCCTGGCAGCGCTCGCGAGTGGCAGTCAGGCGAAGAAGCGGGGTAACCACCACGCGCTCGGCCTGAACGACCGCAACCGCGGCAAGGTCTACGTCGGGGATCACACGATCCTCTTCCAGTTCGTGACGCCGCCGCCGCAGCCGATGCGTGCCCGCGCCTCGGACTTCCGAGCGTTTCGGTGGGACGAGGTGGACTGGGTCTTCCTCGCGATCCTGCTGCTCTCCGCCCTGCTGCACACCGCTGCGGTCGTCTGGATCGAGTCGCAGCCGCCGCCGAAGCAGATGCGACTTGAAGACTTCCCGGACCGGTTCGTGCGGTTGCTCCTGCAGGAGGACCCGCCGGAGGTCGAAGAGGTCGTGTCCGAGGACGCGATCGTCGACGAGTCCCTGACGACTGACGCCGAAGAGGCCGCGCCCGAGGAGGCTCCGCCGGAGGAGGCTCCCGGCGAGGGCGCCGAGGAAGATCCCGGCGGCGCGGACGAAGAGCCGGCCGAGTCGGCTGAGGACCGTCGCGAGCGACTCGAGGACGAAGTCAGCAGCAAGGGTCTGCTGGCCATCATCGGTACGACCGGCGCGAGCTCGTCGAGCGACGGTGTCGCGGACCTCCTGTCCGACGCCTCGGCGCTCAGCGACGATGTCGGGTCTGCCCTAGCGCGTTCCAGCGGTGTCGCCATCGGCCGTCGTGACTCCGACCAGTCCGGGCTCCGCGGTGGCGGAGGCGGAGACGAGGCCGCGGGCATCGGCGACCTGGGTGCAGCAAAGGGTGGCTCCGGCGGCTCCGTGACCAAGGCCAAGACCGAGGTCAAGGGCAAGGTCGGCAGCGGCACTGCGGACATCATCGGCTCGCCCGAAGAGGCCGGCTCGATCAAGAAGACGATGAACCGGTACGCCGGCCGCGTGAAGCAGTGCTACGAGCGCGAGCTGAAGGGCGACCCGGACCTCAAGGGCAAGGTCGTCGTGTCCTTCACCATCGCGACCTCGGGCTCCGTCAGCGGCGTCGGCATCGAGGACAACACGACGGGGAACTCGACCCTCGGGGACTGCATCAAGCGCGAGATCGCCCGGATCCGGTTCACGCCGGCCCCCGAGGACGAGATCGAAGTCGCGGGCTACCCCTTCATCCTGAGCTCGCAGTAGCGACCCCAGCGACCGGGGATTACTCCTCGACGAAGACCCTGTAATTCATGCGTCCCTCGCGGCTCCTGTAGCTGTGCTGACTCGATGGCGCGCCGATGGGGTCCCAAAGGGCCCCACAGGCTCCTTTGACAGACGCCATGTTGATGTACAGACTGGAACTTCGAACCTGGGACCACTGAGGGAACAACTATGCGCAGCATTGGCTTCAACAGGAAGCTCGCAGCGGCCGCCTTCGGGCTGCTTCTTGCTGGCTCGGCCGTGGCCGAGGAGACGGCGACCGACGACGAGCGGTATGGCCGGACCCTCAACGTCAAGCAGCGGGCCGACTTCGGCCAGGCGACGGTGAACGAGCTCGGCGACCGGATCTCCAAGCTCCAGCAAATGGTCGACGCGGCGGAGGCCGCCAACGACGTGGTGAAGCTCAACTGCCTCAGCACCGAGATGACTAAGCTCGAGGCGTTGGTGCAGCCGGCGGCTACGGCCAAGGGCGCGCTCGATGGCTCCATTGCCAACGAGAACCGCGACCTCCAAGAGTTTAATTTCAACAAGTTGTACGTCGCTCGTGCCCAGGGATCCGACGCCTTCGCGGCGGCCGAGTCCTGCGTGGGCAAGGACGGCGGAGTGCCCGGTAAGACCAACGTGGTCGTCCGCGTGCAGGGAAATCAAAGCGGCAGCAATGCGTCGGACTACGGTTCGGCCAGTGACTCGAGTACGCGTCCCCCGGACGCCTCTTCGGATGGATCCTGAGTCTCACGAGGGGCCGGGGTTGCACTCCGGCGAGACTTGAGGCAGAAGTCAGCCACGCTGTGGGGATGAACGGGCTCGGGCAAGAAGCCAGGGTTCGATCGCGGAACGCGGAGCAGGAATTCGATGAGTTTGCTTTCTAGCGCCCGGAGGGGAGCCATCGCTCTGTGCGCGGTGGTTTCGATGGCGGCGATTGCGCCGGCCTTCGCGGCAGAAGATGGGTTGCCCGCGGGCAACTTCGTCATTCGGCCGTCGGTCCGCGCCGACCTGGTGTTCGACTCGAACGTGTACCGGACCGCTCCGGGCACGGCCGAGATGGACCTGGGCGTCAGCGTTCGGCCAGAGATCCAGATCCTCTACCCGGGAGAGAACTTCCGGTGGGACCTGGCGGCCTACTACCGCTTCTTCACCTTCTTCAACCTGGGCGGCACGAACCACGAGAACCTGCGCGTGGTGGCGAACTTCGGCGTGCGGACGCACTTCGATGTCAACCGCAAGGGCAAGTTCGGCTTCGAGTTTGGCCCGGAGATCTACAACCGGCCTTTCAATCGCGGCAACGGTGAAGGGACCGAGCGGCAGCTCGGCGTCTACACGCCCCTGCGGCTGAACATCCGGCCCACGTCCGCCTTCGTCATCACGCCGAAGGTCGGCTGGGAATGGTCGCGGGTCTACGGCCCCTCGCTCGCCCTCGACCCCAGCTCGACTGTGTTCGGCAACCGGCATCAGGTTGGCGGCGGCATCGCCCTCGACTGGCGGTTCTTCCCGCGCAGCCACTTCGTCTTCGACAGCGACGTCGGCACGACCCTCTGGGGCGACGCGGACTACTCCGGGCTGAACTTCGCGAAGCCGGAGAACGGGATCTACTGGCGGGTCAACGCTGGTGTTCGAGGCGACCTGAGCCGCAAGCTCGCGATCCTCGCGATGGTTGGCTACGGCAACGTCTACTTCAGCGGCAACCCGGCCCAGAACCTGACGGGGATCGAAGGCCTCCTCGGCAAGGTTGAGCTTGCGCTCATGCCTGCCGCTTCGCAGCGGCTCGCCATCGGCTTCTCCCGGGACTTCCGGTTCGCGTACTTCGCCAACCACCTCGAAGAGACCAGCGCGTACTTCAAGTACAGCGGGGTCTTCGCGGACCGCCTGACGGCGGGCGCGGACTTCACCTACACGCTGCGCAACATCGTCGGTTCGCTGACCCGCCTCGAGCATCAGCTCGCGGCCGGGGTGGCCCTGGACGTTGCCATCGTGCGCTGGCTGCACGTCGGCGGTGGCTACCGGTTCAGCACGCTGATTCCGGCGGCCGGCGCGACGTCGGGCAACAACGTCGACCACCGGATCGTCTTCGGCGTGACGGTTGGCTACAAGCCGACCCGAAGCGAGATCTCCGGCGGCAACCTGGGCAACTGGGGCACCTCCCGAGGGCGCTGACCCCTCCGCCAATCTGGATTCAAACAAGCCGCCGCCCTCCGGGGACGGCGGCTTGTTGCTTGGAGCACCGATGAGTGACGGCTACTTCGTTCACGAGAGCGCCTACGTCGACGACGGGGCGGTCGTGGGGGACGGCACGAAGGTCTGGTTCTTCAGCCACGTGCAGTCCGGGTCCACGCTCGGCCGCAAGTGCATCATCGGCCAGAACGTCAACATCGACCGGGATGTGACGATTGGGAACGGCGTCAAGATCCAGAACAACGTGTCGGTCTACAAGGGCGTCACGGTCGAGGACGATGTGTTCCTGGGGCCCTCCTGCGTGTTCACCAACGTGCTCAACCCGCGGGCCCACGTGGAGCGGAAGACCGAGTTCGCCCCCACGGTGGTCGGTCGGGGCGCCACCGTCGGGGCCAATTCGACGATCGTGTGCGGCCACGACCTGGGCGCCTACTGCATGGTGGGCGCGGGGGCGGTGGTCACGAAGGCCGTGCCCGCCCACGCGCTGGTCATCGGGGTGCCCGCCCAGCAGGTGGGTTGGGTTTGCCGTTGTGGCGAGCGCCTGCCCGAGGGCCCCGCGGAGCTCGCGTGCACGCGCTGCGGGGATCGCTACGCGCTGGGCGACGACTCGCTCAGCTTGATCGAGCAAGGAGCTCAGTGATGTCGGATCAGGATCTTGGACTCGGCCTCGTTGGTGCCGGCTTTTGGGGCAAGAACCTCGTGCGCAACTTCGCGCGGACCAGGGGCGCTCGCCTGTTGCGGGTCGTCGACCTCGTCGAGGCCCACCGAGAGCGCGCGAAGGGGCTGGTCCCGGGCGCCGAGGTGACCGAGCACTTTGAGGACATCCTGGGCGACGACCGCATCGGCGCCGTCGCGGTGTGCACTGGGGCGGCGGCCCACCACGGCCTCGCCAAGGCAGCGCTGCTGGCCGACAAGCACGTCTTCGTCGAGAAGCCCCTGACGCTGACGGTGGACCACGCCGAGGAGCTCGTTCGCATCGCCCGCGAGCGGAACCTCAAGCTCATGGTCGGGCACTTGATGCTCCACCACCCGGGCATCCAGTGGATCAAGGCGGCCCTGGACGCCGGCGAGTTCGGCGATCCCTACTACCTCTACAGCCAGCGTCTGAACCTGGGCATCGTGCGCACCGACGAGAGCGCGTGGTGGTCCCTCGCGCCCCACGACATCTCGCTCATCCTCTACCTGCTGGGCGACACCCCGGCCGACATCTCGGCCCGTGGTTCCTGCTACCTGCGGCCCGAGCTCGAGGACGTCGTGTTCGCGAACATCGGGTACGCCAACGGGCGGGCCTCGGAGGTGCACACCTCCTGGCTGGACCCCCACAAGATCCGCAAGCTGACGCTCGTCGGCAGCGACCGCATGGTCACGTTCGACGACACCGTGCCCCAGGAGAAGATCCGGGTGTACGACAAGGGTGCCGACCGCACCGTCGACTACTCGACCTTCGCCGACCTCATCTCCCTGCGGCAGGGCGACATTCGCATCCCGTCGCTCAAGCTCACCGAGCCGCTGCTCGTCGAGTGCCAGCACTTCGTCGACTGCGTCCGCAACGACACCGAGCCCCTGACCCCCGGTGAGCAGGGCGCCGAGGTCGTCCGCATCCTCTGCGCCGGGCAGGAGTCCATCGCCAACGGTGGGGCGCCCGTCGCCTTGCGCTAGCCCGCTCGTGACCTCGTCGGGCGAGATCGTCGTCGAACTCGCCGGCGGCGTCGGTGAGATGGGCCACCACCACCTGTTGCTCGACCTGGGCGGCGACTCGTTCGCCGTCGATTGTGGCGCGCGGTTTCCGGGCCCCGCCGACCCGGGCATCGAGCTGATCGGCCCCCCCCTGGACGCCGCCATCGAGCGTGCCCGGGCCGGGCGCCTGCGGGCGTTGATCCTCACCCACGGCCACCTTGATCACATCGGCTGCGTCGGCGCCCTGCTCGAGGCGGTGCCCGACCTCCCCGTGCTGGGCACCCCGTGGACCCTGGGCCGGCTCGGGCGCTTGCTGGCGCGTGAGCGAAAGCCTCCGCCGCCCACCGCTCGGCAGGTGGAGCCCGGCGAGGCGGTGCTGCTGGGTGAAGCTCGCGTCACCTGGCACACGATGACCCACAGCATCCCCGGTGCCTGCAGCGTGGCGTTTGAGTCGCCGTCCGGCACCGTCATCCACAGCGGGGACTTCCGGGTGCAGCCTGACCCGTTGCTGGGCCCTCCTTCGGACGTCGAGGGCCTCACGGCCCTGGGTCAGCGGGGCGTCGATCTGGCGCTGGTCGACTCCACCGGTGCCGGCCGCCCGGGGCGCACCCCGCCGGAGCGCGCGATCGTCGAAGCGTTGGTCGAAGCAGCGGCCGACTGCTCCGGCCGGATTGTGGTGACGCTGTTCTCGTCTCACGTGGAGCGCGTTCAGGCCTGTGTCCTCGCAGCCGAGGCGCTCGGCCGGCGCATCGCGGTGTACGGCAGCAGCCTCGTGGACACGACCGCAGACGCGCGCACCGCCGGTTTGCTGACCGCGCCGCCGGGTCAGCTGGTGCCCATCGACGACGTCCTGGGCCTTCCGCGACACAAGCAGTTCGTGGTCGTCACCGGCACGCAGGGCGAGCAGCGGGCGCCGCTGGCCCGGATCGCACGGGGGCAGGATTCCCGGCTGCGGATCAGCCCCGGGGACCGGGTCTTGTGGAGCGCGCGGGTGATCCCGGGCAACGCACGGGCGGTCAACGGCGTCGTCGCGGGGCTGGTCAAGCAGGGCGCCGACGTGCGTCCCCCCTGGCAGGCGCCGCAGCTGCACGCATCAGGGCACGGGCACGCCGACGAGATCGCCGAGTGGCTGGACTGGGTTTCCCCCCGCTTCGTGATGCCCGTGCACGGGGAGGAGATCCACCTGCTGGACCAGCGGCGGGGCCTCGCCGCGGCGGGGCGTGCCGCGGACACCGTGCCCCAGGCGCGCAGCGGGGAGCGGCTGCGGCTCCGCCCCGAGACCGGCGACTGGTCCGTGGAGGCGGGAGTCGGGGGCTCGACCTGGGCCGTGGTGGGCCGGACCCGTTGGGAGATGGGAGACCCCGCCCTGGCCGAGCGCCGGCGAGCCGCACGGGAAGGCGTCGCCGTGGCCACCGTCGAGCGCGAGGGAAGCAGCGCCGGCCGGCTGGTGTCCCTGGTGACGTTGGGGGTGTTCGACGAACCCCGCCGGGCCGCGGGCGAAGCCGCGGTGGTCGCCCAGCTGGCCGCTGGCCTGCCGATGCCGTGGGACGAGGAGGAACTCCGGCTGTGGCTGCGCCGGGCCGTGCGGCAGGCGACCGGCCTGCGGCCCCAATGCCGAGTCGAGGGGGCGTTGGTTCGTATGGTAGAAAGCGATCAGGGTTGACACCGGACCCAAGTCCCCGATCCGACGAGCAAATTCCCACGGAGCCCCCATGGCGTCGCGCAGCAAGACCCCCCAGTCCAAGACCAAGGCGGGCGCGACCCGCCGCGCGACCGGGCGGGCCAGCGGCAGCAAGGCGAAGTCGTCGGCTGCCAAGACGACCGCCAAGAAGGCTCCGGCCAAGAAGGCTGCGCCCAAGAAGAGCGCAACCCGCCGCGCCCCGGCTCGCTCGACCAAGGCGAGCAAGGTCCGCAGCGTCACCCGCAAGGCGAAGGCCACGACGCGCGTGAAGCGGGGCGGCGCGGTCCTCGCTCGGGGGCGGGATCGCGACGCGACGGGAGTCCACACGACCCACGTCCGCCGCATCGAGTTGGCCCACGAGCTGGGCGCGTTGGTCGCGGTCGCCGTCGGCGCCCTCGTGCTGCTCTCCCTCCTGTCGCACCACCCCGGCGATCGCCTCGTGGGGCAGTGGGGCGACGGCGGCGACGTGCACAACTGGATCGGTCCGGTCGGCGCCTGGGTCTCGGACGTGCTCGTCGGCGCGCTCGGGTTGACGGCGTTCGTCCAGCCCGTGCTGCTGGCGCTGCTGGCGGCTGTGCTGTGGACCCGGCGCAACCGTCGCCTGCGCATCAGCGAGGCGCTCGGGTTCGTCGGCGTGGTGGCGGCGCTCGCCTTGGGCGCCCAGCTGGTCGTGCCCGAGGTCCCGTTTCGGGGCTCGGAGCTCGAGGGCGGCGGTGCGCTCGGCGGCCTCCTGCGGGACGTGCTTGAGCCTCGCATCTCGCTGGCCGGCACCTGGATCGTGGACATCACCGCGTTCGTCGCCGCGACCCGCCTGGCCTTCGGCATGAAGATGTTCCGCATGGCCGCTGGCCTCGGCACCCCCGCTGCGGGGGCCGCGAAGGGCGTGTTCGGCCGCTTCCGGGGCGCCGTGGCCGAGTTCCGGCGTGGCTTCGCCGAGTCCTGGGAGGACTGGCAGGAGGAGCGCGCGCTGCGGCGCGAGGAGGCTCGCTGGGAGCGCGAGGAGCGCCAGGAAGCCCTCGAGGGCGAAGAGGACTGGCAGGAGCCGTGGGACGACACGCCGCTGCCCGTGGGCCAGACCCTGGTGCCCGAGGCGTCCGCTGCTGTGCCCGCGCCCGTCGAGCTGGCCGGGCCCGCTCGCCCGGGCACGGATCGCCAGTGGGTGCCGGAGCCGGTGCCGACTGCGCCGCCGGTCGCCCGCCCGCCGAAGTCTGCTCCGCCCCTGGCTCCCCCCCCGGCGGCCGCGTCGAAGGCCCCCGCGCCGAAGGCCGCAACGCCGGCCGAAGCCGGCAAGGCGAAGGACCTGCTGCGTCAGCTCACCCGCACGGCCGCCGCGCCCGAGCCCTTGATGCCGGCCCCCACCGGGGACCGCGTGGACTCCATGCGGCTGGCGACCAACCGCGGCGTCGTGCACGCCGAGCTCCGGGTGCGCCCCCAGGACTCCGCGCCCGCCCCGGCCGCGGCCCCCAAGGCGGCAGCGAAGAAGTCCAGCGCTCCGACGCCCGCCGCCCCGGACGCCGCAACCCCGCCCGGCACCGAGTCCCGCCCCCAGATCATGCGGGTCGCGCAGCGGGAGCAGGGCCTGGACCGCGTGGACCGGGTGGTCTCCATCCGCAAGTTCATCCGGCAGTCGTCCAAGCCCTATGAGCTGCCCGCGCTCAGCCTCCTTCGCCCGCCCCCCGAAGGCCGGAGCGACGTCGACGAGGCCGAGCTCCAGGCCCAGGCCAACCGTTTGGAGGAGACGCTGTCGACCTACGGCGTGAAGGGCCGGGTCGTCAACATCCTGCCGGGCCCCGTGGTCACGATGTTCGAGTTCGAGCCGGCCCCGGGCATCAAGGTCAGCAAGATCGCGAACCTCGGCGACGACCTCGCCATGGCCCTGCGCGCCATCAAGGTCCGCATCGTCGCGCCCATTCCCGGCAAGGGCGCCGTCGGCATCGAGATCCCCAGCAAGGAGCGGGAGATCATCTTCTTCCGCGAGGTGCTCGCCTCGAAGGCCTTCCGCAAGCAGAAGGGCGCCCTCCCGCTGGCCCTGGGCAAGGGAGTCGACGGCATCCCGGTGGTCGCCGACATGTCGAAGTTCCCGCACATCCTGGTCGCCGGCACCACGGGCTCGGGCAAGTCCGTCTGCGTGAACACCATCCTGCTCTCGCTGCTGTTCTCGCAGACGCCGGACCAGCTGCGCCTCATCCTGGTGGACCCGAAGATGCTGGAGTTCAGCATCTACGACGGCATCCCCCACCTCCTCGTGCCCGTCGTCACCTCGCCGAAGAAGGCCGCCGTCGCCCTGCGCTGGGCCGTCGACGAGATGACCCGCCGCTACAAGGTCCTCGCGGCCATGGGGGTCCGCGGGATCAAGGGCTACAACGACAAGGTCGAGGTGCTCGAAGCCGAGTGGGAGGCCTACGACAAGTCCTGCAAGGCCGGCGACCCGCTGCCCAAGCCCGACTGCGGTCGGGAGCGGGGCGAGGACAGCGTCGCGTTCCGCAGTCGGGGAGGGGACCCGTGCGCGGCCCCCGACCGCATGCCGTACATCGTCATCATCATCGACGAGCTCGCCGACTTGATGATGGTCGCCAAGAAGGAGGTCGAGGAGTCGATCGTCCGCCTCGCGCAGATGGCCCGTGCTTGCGGCATCCACATGCTGCTGGCCACCCAGCGCCCCTCGGTCGACGTCATCACCGGCCTGATCAAGGCCAACTTCCCGTCGCGTCTGTCGTTCCGCGTCAGCAGCAAGATCGACTCCCGCACCGTGCTCGACGCCAACGGCGCCGAGACCCTGTTGGGCATGGGCGACGGTCTGTTCCTTCCACCGGGGTCGTCGGACGTCATCCGGGTGCACGGGGCGTTCGTCGCCGATCCCGAGGTCCAGGCCGTCGTCGATCACCTCAAAGAACAGGGCGAACCTGAATATGTGGAGGCCGTGCTCGTCGATCCTGAAGAGGACGGTGCCAATGCAGCAGCGGAAGAAGACTTCGACTCCATGTACGACGAGGCGGTCGCCGTCGTGTCCCAGGCCGGCAAGGCCAGCACGTCGCTGCTCCAGCGCCGACTCAAGCTCGGCTACAACCGCGCCGCGCGCATCATCGACTGCATGGAGCGCCAGGGCGTCGTGGGCCCGGCCGACGGGGCGCGGCCCCGCGAGGTCCTCATCGGCAGCTATGAGTAGCTTGCTGGTGTTGCTGCTGCTGGCCGTGCCCGCACTGGCCGGCGAGCCGACCGCCGCCGACGTCTTGAGCAAGGTCCAGGCCGCCCACCAGGAGGTGGCCGCCCTGCAGGTCGACTTCAGCCAGACCAGCTCCGGCCCGTCGTTCTTCGACCCCCTGGTGCAGACCGGGACCTTCGAGCTGGAGCGGCCCGACCGCATCCGCTGGACGTTCGTGGCGCCGACCGCCCGGACGTACATCAGCGACGGCAAGACGCTGTGGATCGTCGAGGACGAGAACAAGACCGTGCAGGTGTTCGGCCGGGTCGATGGCCTCGTGCGGCGCTACGTGGACCTGCTGACGGGGCTGGGCGATGCGGTCGGCGACTTCGACGTCACGCTGCTCGCCCGGGCCATCCCAGAGCGCACGGGCCTCAAGCTCAAGCCGAAGCTCAAAGACGACCAGATCGCGTGGATCGAGCTGGAGGTCGACGCCCAGCACCACGTCGTCGGCGTGGTGGTCGTGAGCCCGTTCGGCGACCGGACCGACATGCAGCTCACCAACCGCCGCACGCCCAAGGACCTGCCCGACGAGCGCTTCACCTGGACCGAGACCGTGGGCTGGTCCACCGTCCAGATGACCGGCACGACGCCCTGAGCCCGCGGGTGCGGCCCGGAACTCCTTGACGCCCGCAGGGGCGCCCTGCACTGTCCGCGGCCTATGGCCGGCCGCCTCCCCATCATCCAGCCCGAGTCCGCGACCCCGTCGCTGCCCGCCCTGCCTCACGGCGAGGGCAAGGCGGTGCACTTCGTCAGCCTGGGCTGCCCCAAGAACCGCACCGACACCGAGGCGATGATCGCGCGGCTGGGCAACGCCGGGTACTCCCTGGCCGACGACCCCGCCGCCGCCGACGTCCTGGTCGTCAACTCGTGCACGTTCATCGACGCCAGCACCCAGGAGTCCATCGACACGATCCTGGAGTTGTCCGAGTACAGGACGAGCGGCCGGGCCGAGCGCCTGGTCGTCACCGGCTGCATGGCCCAGCGCCACCACGACGCGCTCACCACCGAGCTCCCCGAAGTCGACGCGTTCGTGGGCACCGGCGACTACCACCGCATCGTGGACGTCGTGCAGCCCGGCGCCGGCTCCATCGTGGGCGACCCCGTCTACGTCCAGGGCGGCGAAGCCCGGGTCAACACGCTGACCCCGTGGTCGGCCTACGTGAAGATTCTCGAAGGCTGCCCCCAGCGCTGCACCTTCTGCATCATCCCGAAGCTGCGCGGCGACCTCATGAGCCGCCCCCTGGACGTGCTCGTGGCCGAAGCCCGCGCCCTGGCCGGCGTGGGGGTCAAGGAGCTGAACCTGGTCGGCCAGGACAGCAACTCCTGGGGGCGCGACATTGGCGCCGACCGGCTCCCCCAGCTGTTGGCCGCGTTGAACGACGTCGACGGCATCGAGTGGCTGCGGCTGCTCTACAGCTACCCCGCGAAGTTCAACGACGAGCTGATCGCGGCCTTCGCGTCGCTGCCCAAGCTGCTGCCGTACATCGACATGCCGCTGCAGCACATCAGCAACCCCATCCTCAAGGCCATGCGGCGGGGCGTGTCCCGCGACCGCACCGAGCGCCTCCTCGACAAGCTCCGGACCCAGGTCCCCAACCTGTCGGTGCGCACGGGGTTCATCGTCGGCTTCCCCGGTGAGACCGACGCCCAGTTCGCCGAGCTGTGCGACTTCGTGGAGGAGCAGCGCTTCGACAACCTCGGTGTCTTCACGTTCTCGCCCCAGGACGAGACGCCGGCGGCCCACCTGCCCGACCAGCTCCCCGAAGAGGTCAAGGTCGAGCGGCGCGAGCACCTGATGCTGCTGCAGCAGCGCATCCACGCCGAGAAGAGCGAAGAGCAGGTCGGCCGCGTGGTCGACGTGCTCGTCGAAGGCCCGCACCCCGAGTCCGAGCTGCTGTGGATGGGCCGGACGGTCAATCAGGCCCCGGAGATTGACGGCCACGTCGTCATCGCCGACGCCGGACCCCACCAGTTCGGGGACATCGCGAAGTTCGAGATCGTCCAGGCCGCCGGCTACGACCTCGTCGCCGAAGCGGTCGAGTCCGCCGACGCCTGACCCCGGGCGGGCCATCGACGGCAACGCCCCCGGTGCCTACGATCGCTTCGTGGCTCGCCGAACTCCCGCCCTCATCGCCGCCTACGCCCTGGGTCTGCTCAGCGGCGCCGCCCTGACGGCCACGGCGTCGACGGGCATCCCGTATGAGCGGCTGGCGGCCTTCAGCCACGCGCTGTCCCTCATCGAGGCCCGCTACGTCGACGAGAGGGACTCCGAGACGCTGGTCTACGACGCGATCGGCGGCCTGACCCAGGGCCTGGACGACCACTCGATCTTCCTGGAGCCGGACCGCTACCGCGAGCTGCTGGAGCAGACGTCGGGCGAGTACTTCGGGGTGGGCATCGAGATCCGGCGCAGCGAGGACCGCGTGTTCGTGGGCCGTGCGCTGCCGGGGTCGCCGGCCGAGGACGCGGGCATCGAACTGGGCGACGAGATCGTGGCCGTCGACGGCATCCCCATCGCGCGGGCCGGCGGCGAGGAGGCCCTGGCCCGCATCCGCGGGGAGCGCGGCACGCTGGTCGTGCTGACGCTGATGCGCCGGGGGGAGAGCGAGCCGCGGCAGCTGTCCGTCGAGCGGGGCCAGGTGCGGACGCCGTCGGTCAAGTCGCGGCGGGTGGAGGACATCGCGTGGATTCAGGTCCAGCGCTTCCAGCGCCGCACGTCGGCTGAGGTGGGCAAGGCGCTGGCGGATCTGCGCAAGGACGGGCCCCTGGCCGGCATCGTGCTCGACGTGCGGGGCAACCCCGGCGGCTACTTGAGCCAGGCCGTCGAGCTCGCAGATCACTGGATCGCCACTGGCCCCATCGTCAGCACCATCGACCGCGGGCCCCACGGCCAGCGCGACGAGGCCCACCGCGAGGGCACCGACCTGGACACCCCGCTGGTGGTGCTCATCGACGGCGACTCGGCGTCGGCGGCGGAGGTCGTGGCCGGTGCGCTGCAGGACACCGGCCGCGCGACGCTCCTGGGCTACAACTCCTACGGCAAGGGCTCCGTGCAGCAGTTCTTCGAGCTGTCCGACGGGTCGGCGCTGAAGCTGACGACGGCGCGCTACCTGACGCCGGCCGGCCGCTCCATCCACGGCTCGGGCATCGTCCCGGACCTGCCCCTGGGCCCGAAGGGGGCCGACGAGCCTGCCTTCGCGCTGGCCCCGCTGCTGGCGCCGCTGGGTCCCGCACCGCGGGGCACCGAGGTGGACCTGGAGCTGCAGACGGCCATCGCGCTGATCCGGCAGCCCGAGCAGACCGCCGAGTTCCTGCGGGCCGCCTACCAGGCCGCCGTCGACTGATCCCCCAGTGACCCGCCACGCGTTCACCGTCGGCCTGTGGGTCGCCTCCATCGTCTTGTTGGGGCTGCTTCTCGTGCGCGGCGGCCCCTGGCTGTGGCCACGACTGTTCCCGGCGCCCCCGGACCCGGTCTCGACCGAGTCGACGACCGTGCCCGACGCCGCGGAGCTGGCCGAGCGCTTGAGCCGCTTCGGCGCCGGGTGGGGCGCGCCGGGGGACGCGGCGCTGCTGGAGCTGCCGAAGGGGCGCACGCCGCGGGAACTGCAGGACGACCTGCGCGCAGACCCCCGCTTCGCGGGCCTCGAGATCTACGTGACGCGCGCGGACGACCTCGCCTGGACGTTGCGGTTGTTCGGCGGCGGCCAGGAGCTCCTGCAGCGGCCGGTGCGGCCCTGGCTCCCGGATCGACCGACCGTGCCGGACCCGCCCCCGAAGCTGGGGTTCGTGGTCGTGGTGGAGCAGCCCGACGAGGACGCCGCGCGGCGCCTGGGGCGCTGGGACGTCCCCCTCGCCGCCGCGCTGCCGCCGTTCGATGCGCAGACGATGAAGGCGGCGCGCCAGCTGGCCTGGGAGCAAAAGGACGTGGTGCTGCACGCCGAGTCCGACGCCCCCATGGAGGAGCAGTTGGCCGCCGTCCCCCAGGCCAGCGGAGTGCTGCTGTTGGGCGACCCCCCAGCCGGCGCGTGGCTGGCGGCCATCGCGGGGGCCGACGCCTTCCTGCTCGACGGTCGCGATGGCCCCGACGCAGAGCTGCGGGCCGCGGCCGCGGCGGCCGGGGTCCGGTGGATGAGGCCGGCGGGCGCGCTCAAGGACCCCCACGGCGCGAAGCTGTCTCGCAACCGCACGGTGCGCGGCGGACGCGGCGTCTTGCTGGCGAGCGGCGACGAGGCCGGCCTGGCGGCGCTCGAGGAGTTCGTGACGACGGCGCGGGAAGACGGCTACGAGCTGGTGTTCCCGGCCGAGGCGGCCCGGGCCTCAGCGAACGGTGACCCCTGAGGGGACACGCAGCCAGTCCAAGGGCTCCACGGGCTCCCGGTCGTGCCGGATCTCGAAGTGCAGCCGCGGGCCTTTCAACGACCCCGACTCCCCGACGCGACCGATGACCTCGCCGCTGCGGACGGCCTGACCGGGCTGCACGTCGAAGCCTTCGGCGTGCCCGTAGACCGAGTGCCAGCCGTCCCCGTGATCGACGATGGCGACGAGGCCGAACCCCCGGATCGTCAGCACCCGACGCACTTCGCCGGACGCGACCGCGCGAATCGGGCTGCCCGCGTCCGCGAGCAGATCGATGCCCCGGTCGAGGCGCTCGATGGTCGCGATCACGGGCAGGGGGAGGCGGCCCTTGCCCCGCTCGAACGTCGACTGGGGCACCAGTTGCTCGGTCGGCAGCTCGTCGGGGACCTCGCCGGCGCCCCGGAGATCGATGACGACGTCGGGCACGGCCGCCGGTCCGGTCGTCATCTCCGTGCGGATCGTGCGGGAACGGGGCCCCGTTGCGACCACGGTGCCGAGCGCCGCCTTGCGGCTTTCCCGGAGCGTCCGGAGCTCCTCTCGCTCGGTGAAGACCTGACCGGCTTGCTCAAGCAGGCGCCGCCGACGCTCGTCGTGCTCCGTGCGCAGCCGATCGAACTCGTCCTGCTCGGTTCGCCAGTCGGCGATGCGGCGCTCGTCGGCGCGCACGATCCACCACAGGTATCGGGCGGTCTGCAGCAGCTCGTGGGGGGAGGTCGTCGAGAAGAGCAGGGGAAGGAAGCCCTTGTGCCGGAAGCGGTACATGGCGCGCAGGCGGACGCCGAGGCGCTGCCGCCGTTCGGCGAGGCGGTCCTGGGTGGCGTCGAGGGTCAGCCGCAGCTCGGTCAGCTCGCCTTCGAGCTCCCGGACCCGGGCCGTGGCGCCGCGCAGCTGCTCGTCCGCATGGGCGATGGCGATCTCCAGCCGCTCCAGCTCGTCGAGCTGGGCCCGCCGGTCCGCATGGGCCGGCGTGGCCACCAGCAGAAGCAGGAGCAGCGCGATCACAGCCCCTCCGCCTGGGCCCGCACGACCGACGTCCAGGCGCCCAGCAACCCCACCCCGACGCCCGCGGCGAGGATGAAGAGCAGCGCCGCCGGCGAGAGGAACCGCAGCACCCCGGCGCCCAGCAGGAGCCCCAGCAGGTCCTGCAACTCCACGAACGCGAAGCGGTACAGCAGCCCCAGCAGGCCGATGGCGACCGCCGCGCCGATGCCGCCCTGCAGGGAGCCTTCGAGCAGAAAAGGAAGCCGCGCAAACGCCCGGGTGCCGCCCACGAGGCCGACGACCTCGAGCTCGTCGCGCCGCGCGTAGATGGCCAGGCGGATTGTGTTGGAGACCAGGAACATCGCCGCGAGCAGCAGCAGGGTCCCGAGCACCAGGGAGCTGAGGCGCAGCAACGCCAGGAAGCTGTGGAAGCGCTCCACCCACTCCTGGCTGTAGTCGATGTCCACGAACTCGGCGCGCCGAAGCCCCTCGGCCACCCGGGCGACGTCGCCGGGGTCCTGGAACGTCGGGGCCAGGCGCACTTCGAGGCTGGCGGGCAGGGGGTTCTCGTCCAGGTCCGCCAGCAGGCGGTCCATGCCCGCCAGCGCCTCGCCGAACCGCTCCAACGCCTCGTCCTTGCTGACGTACCGCACGGAGACGACCTCGGGCTGGGCCTCCAGCTCGGCCTTGATGGCGAAGAGTCGGTCGTCGGGCACGGCGTCGTCGAGGTAGCAGGACACCTGGACGTCCTTGCCCCAGCGATCGAGCACGCCCGACAGGTTCGTGAGCACCAGGGCGAAGGAGCCGGCGAGCAGCAGCACCGTGGCGACCGTGGAGATCGTGGCCAGGGCGAGCAGCCGGTACTCGGCCATGCCCTTCAGCGCACGCCGCAGCGCGTAGCCGATCACGACGAGGCCTCGGCGTCGTCGGGGGGGAGGCCGGCGTCGGGGAGGTCCGTGGCGTCCGGGGCCGAAGCGCCGGGCGCGGCCGGCTCGTCCAGGTCCTGGGTGGGCGGGCCGTCGTCGGGGTTCGCCGCGCGGTCCGCCTTCTTGCTCTTCTTGTTCTTCTTGCCCTTCTTCTTCTTCGCCTTGCTGCGCGGCTCGGGGGGGGCCTCGACCCGGGCCGTGGGCGCTTCGGGCTGCACCTCCGGGGGCGGAGCGGCGCCGCGCACCCGCACCTCGATGGCTTCGTCGGACTCGGGCCGGGCCGGCGCGACGGGGGGAGCGGGGGCGACGGCGGGGGGAGCAGCGGCGACGGCGGGGGCGGGGGCGACGATCGACGCGACGGCAGGCACCGCCGCCGGGGGCTCATCCACGACCGGGGCTGCCTCGCCACGTGGCGCGTGGTCCTCGAGCAGCCGTCCGTCCTCCAGCACCACCACGCGGAAAGGCCAGCGCGCGATCTCCTCGGCGTCGTGGGTCGCCAGCAGCACGGTCGTGCCGTCCTCCCGACACAGCCGCACCAGCAGGTCCACGATCTCGTGGGCCAGGGCGCGGTCCAGGTTCCCCGTCGGTTCGTCGGCGAGGAGGATGCTGGGCTTGTTGACGATGGCGCGGGCGATGGCGATCCGCTGCTGTTCGCCGCCGCTCAACTCCCCCGGCAGCCGCTTCTCCATGCCTTCGAGTCCGACCCGCTGCAGCGCGGCGTTCACCCGGGGGCCGATCTCCGCCCGCGGCACGCCGACCACCTCCAGCGCGAGCGCGACGTTGGCCGCCGCGGACCGCCGGGCCAGCAACTTGAAGTCCTGAAAGACGATGCCCATGTTGCGGCGCAGGTACGGGACCGAGCGGGGGTGCAGCCGCGCGACGCTCCGGTCCTCGATCTGCACGTCGCCCAGCGTGGGCCGCTCGGCGGCGTAGATGAGCTTGAGCAACGTGGACTTGCCGGCGCCGCTGGGCCCGGTGATGAACGCAAACTCGCCCTGTTCGAACCGCAGGCTGACCGCCTCCAGGGCGGTGCCGTGTCCGGGGTAGCGGCGGGTGACCTCGAGCAGCTCGATCATGCAGTCAGGGCTTTGTTTCTAAGGGGCAGCGGCCTTGTACCATGTTCACACTCTCGCGCTCGTGCACGTGCACGCGGGCCGAACATTGCCCCGGCGCCGCTTGTTGCCGACCTGTGGAATGCCTGTGGCCATGGTGCCGGTCCCTTGACCGTTTACACGCCCTTGACAATCATCCGGCATCGCCAGTCGTGCTTCCGGCATGCTTGCGTCTTGTGCGTCGCACCCTCGGGTCACTCAACGAACAGGTCTCTCCCCATGGATCTTCCCGGCTGTCGCTCTCTGCGCCTCTCCGGCAACACGCTCATCACCTTCCTGCTGGCCATCGTCTGGTCCGCCTTGGCGGGTTGCGCGGGCTGCGGCATCACCGAGCCCGTGACGTTGGATGACGACGACACGTTCGTGTTGCCCGACGACGACGACGCGACCGAGCCCGGAACGCCAACGTTCGAGAACGAGGACTGCAGCAACGGCATCGACGACGACGAGGACGGCGACACCGACTGCGCCGACTCCGACTGCGCCGACGACCCGGCCTGCGCCGACGCGTGCCTCGCCCAGGAAGAGATCTTCTGCGGCGAGCTCATCGCCAGCAACAACGGCGGCCCGGGCCACACCGACGCCATCGACGAGTACGGCTCCTGCACCTCGTGGGACGAGTCGGGCCCCGAGTACACCTTCGAGTTCACGCCCAGCACGACCGAAGAGGTCACGGCCGTCCTGACGGTCGCCGGGCACGCGAACCTCGACATCTTCGTGCTCGAGGACGACGGCGACTGCGACGGCGACGACTGCGTGGCGTTCGGCGCCAGCACCGTTCACTGGTCCGCTCAGGCCGGCACCACCTACCTGATCGCGGTCGACGGCTACGCCGGCGGCCAGGACGACTTCACGGTCGAGCTGCTCTGCCCCAGCGGCGGCGAAGACGGCGTCGAGGTCTGCTTCAACGAGCTCGACGACGACGGCGACGGCGACATCGACTGCGACGACAGCGACTGCGCGGCGGACAGCTACTGCATCGACGAGATCTGCGGCAACAACCTCGACGACGATGGCGACGGCTACGTCGACTGCGACGACACCGAGTGCTGGGGCGACTCCACCTGCGATCCCGAAGACTGCTTCAACGGCGTCGACGACAACAACAACGGCCTCATCGACTGCGACGACTCCGACTGCTGGCTGGAGCCCGCCTGCGGCGCCGAGGACTGCCACGACGGCATCGACAACGACGGCGACTTCTTCATCGACTGCGAAGACAGCGACTGCGCTGCGGACCCCAACTGCACCGGCGGCGCGGAGATCTGCGACAACGGCGTCGACGACGACGGCGACGGCCTGGTCGACTGCTCTGACGGCGAGTGCTGGAACCAGCCCGAGTGCATCCCGGAGATCTGCGACAACGGCACCGACGACGACGGCGACGGCGACATCGACTGCAGCGACACCGAGTGCGCCTTCTTCGCCGACTGCGTCGGTGAGATCTGCGACAACGGCACCGACGACGACGGCGACGGCGACGTCGACTGCGACGACACCGAGTGCTTCAACGACCCGTCCTGCAACGCGGGCGCCGGCTGCAACCCGGTCGCGCTCCCCGTCGAGTGCGACGGCGTCTACAGCGCCGACACCTCGCTCAGCCCCGACGCCACCGACGTCATCTCCCAGTACGGGTGCACGCCGACCCAGGAGACGGGCGACGAAATCGCCTACGAGTTCGAAGCCGACTTCAGCGGTGAGGTGACCTTCACCCTGACCGGTCTGTCCAACGACCTGGATCTGTTCGGTCTGGTCGACGGCGGCGCGGGCTGCGACCCGGCCTCCTGCCAGGACCACAGCACCTCGGGCGGCACGGCGGCCGAGTCGGTGACCATGACCGTCACCAGCGGCACGAGCTACTACGCCGTCGTCGACGGCTGGAACAACAACACCGGCGCGTTCACGCTCGGCGTCATCTGCAACACCACGGTCGGCGCGCCCGAGGACTGCACCAACGGCGTCGACGACGACGGCGACGGCGACATCGACTGCGCTGACTTCGACTGCGCGGCGGCGCCCGGCTGCACCGGCGAGCACTGCTCCGACGGCATCGACAACGACGGCGACGCGGCCATCGACTGCGCCGACACCGACTGCGCGGCGGACAGCGCCTGCATCGCCGAGAACTGCGCCGACGGCATCGACAACGACTTCGACACGCTCATCGACTGCGACGACCCCGAGTGCGCCATCCTGCCGTCCTGCGGCTCGGAGAATTGCTGGGACAACGTCGACAACGACGGCGACGGCGACGTCGACTGCGACGACGCCGACTGCCTGGGCGACCCCCTGTGCAACCCGCTGCCGCCCGGCGGCGAGGTCCTCTGCGACAACTTCATCGACGACGACGCCGACGGCAACATCGACTGCGCCGACAACGACTGCCTGAGCGACCCCATCTGCGGTGGCCCGGCGTTCGAAAACTGCAGCAACGGCGTCGACGACGACGGCGACGGGCTCGTGGACTGCGCGGACCCGTCCTGCGGCAGCGACCCCGCCTGCGGTGGCCCCGTGGCCGAGGACTGCTTCAACGGCATCGACGACGACGGCGACGGCGCCGTGGACTGCGACGACAGCAACTGCGAGGCCCTGGCCGAGTGTGGTGGCGTCGGCACGGAGGACTGCGGCAACAACGTCGACGACGACGGCGACGGCGACGTCGACTGCGACGACCTCAACTGCCTGTTCGACATCTTCTGCTGGATCCTCAGCGAGGACTGCGCCGACGGGTCCGACAACGACCTCGACGGCGCCGTGGACTGCGCCGACCTGGACTGCGTCGAAGACTCGGACTGCCTGGTCGAGGAGTGCAACAACGGCACCGACGACGACGGCGACGGCGACGTGGACTGCAACGACTCCGAGTGCGTCTTCGACCCGGCGTGCGCGGTCGAGGACTGCAGCAACGGCACCGACGACGACGGCGACGGCCTCATCGACTGCGCCGACAACGAGTGCGCGACCGCGTCCAACTGCCTGACGGAAGACTGCTCCAACGGCGTGGACGACGACGCCGACGGCGACGTCGACTGCGACGACACCGAGTGCAACGGCAACCCGGTCTGCGCCAGCTCCGGCGAAGACTGCGACAACAGCCTGGACGACAACGGCAACGGCCTCGTCGACTGCGCCGACCCGGCCTGCAGCTCGGACCCCGTCTGCATCGCGGAGATCTGCTGGAACGGCACCGACGACGACGGCGACCTGGCCGCGGACTGCGACGACGTCGAGTGCGCCGACAGCATCGACTGCTCCGGCGAGACCTGCTGGGACGGCGTCGACAACGACGCCGACGGCCTCGTCGACTGCGACGACGACGACTGCATCGGCTGGTTCTCCTGCGACTCGGAGATCTGCGACAACGGCGTCGACGACGACAGCGACGGCCTCATCGACTGCGACGACGACGGCTGCGCCGCGTTCGGTGACTGCATCGGCGAGGAGTGCGACAACAACATCGACGACGACCTCGATGGCCTCGTCGACTGCGCTGACCCCGACTGCGCCGCGGAGTGCACGCCGGGCAGCGAGATCTGCACCGACGGCGTCGACAACGACGGCGACGGCGCCGTGGACTGCAACGACACGGACTGCACGGGCCTGCCCGGCTGCGCCGAGGACTGCACCAACGGCATCGACGACGACGGCGACGGCCTCGTGGACATGGACGACGACGAGTGCGCGGACTTCGGGTTCCCCGAGGAGTGCGCCGACGGCCTCGACAACGACGCCGACGGCCTCGTGGACTGCGCCGACGACGACTGCGACTCGGACCCCGCCTGCACCGTCGAGGTCTGCGGCAACGGCCTGGACGACGACGGCGACGGCGACATCGACTGCGACGACAGCGAGTGCGCGGGCGTGGACCCGGCCTGCGGCGAGGTCTGCGACAACGGCGTCGACGACGACGGCGACGGCGCGATCGACTGCGACGACGTGGACTGCGAGAACCTCGCGTCGTGCGGCCCCGTGGCCGGCGTCGGCGGCACCTGCTCCCCGGCGTGGGAGCTCGAGTGCGGCGGCAGCGACAGCCACTTCAACTGGGGTGTGGGCAGCCTGGACGTCATCGACGCCTACAGCTGCGTCGGCTGGGACATGACCGGCCCCGAGTACACCTACGTCATCCGCCCCGAGTTCCAGGAGGAGATCACCCTGACGCTGTCGGGCATGTCCGAGGACCTGGACATCTTCTTGGTCAGCGAGGCCGGAGGCTGCGACGGCGGGAACTGCCAGGCGTTCGGCAACAACACGATCACGTTCACCGCTGAGTTCCAGCAGTACTACGTGGTCGTCGACGGCCGGGACGGCGCGATGTCGGCGTTCGACATCGAGATGCAGTGCGAGAGCACCAACGAGATCTGCGACAACGGCATCGACGACGACAGCGACGGCCTGACCGACTGCGACGACCCCTTCTGCGCGTCGACGCTCGACTGCCAGGAGATCTGCCAGGAGCAGTGGTCCCTCTTCTGTGGGCAGACCGACAGCTACTCGACGTTGCTGTCCGGCGCGACCAACCAGGTCGACAGCTACTCCTGCAGCAACTGGGAAGAGACCGGCCCCGAGTTCGGCTACTACTTCCAGGCGCCGGCGGACCAGGCCAACACCGTCACGATCACGCTGAACCCCGACGACCCGGCCACGGACCTGGACCTGTTCGTCATGGACGACCAGGGCATCCCCTGCAGCAGCGACGCGTGCATCGCATCGGGCGGTGTCTTCGCCGAGTTCGACACGGTGGCGGGCGCTGACTACTGGGTCACCGTCGATGGCTACCAGGGCGACGCCGGGGCCTACTCGGTCGAGGTCGACTGCGAGCCGGTCGTCGACGCGGAGATCTGCGACAACGCCACCGACGACGACGGCGACGGCGACGTGGATTGCGACGACGAGGACTGCGACGGCAGCGAGCTGTGCAGCTCCGAGTGCGAGTCGGTCACGACCATCTCCTGCGGCGACTACGTCTTCGGCGACACGTCGGACCCGGCCACGTCGACCGACCAGGTCGACGGCTACCCGTGCGCCACCGGCAACTTCTCGGGCCGCGAGACGGCGTTCGAGTTCCTGTCGACCATCAACGGCACCGTCACCTGGGACCTCGAGAACCAGGTGCCCACGCAGCTGGACCACGACCTGTTCGTGCTCGACGGAGACAACGGCGTCTGCACCAACGTCCAGTGCCTCGAAGAGAACGGGTACGGCGGCAACCAGATCGAGTTCGAGGCCGTCGCCGGCCACACGTACTACCTGGTGGTCGAAGGCTTCAACGGCGCCGAGGGCCCGTTCGAGGCGCAGGTCATCTGCGAGACCGAGTAGTCGGTCGCCCCCCTCGCGGGGGCGGCGGCTCGGGCCCCCGCGAGGGGGCGGGCCAACTCAGACGCGGATGACTTCGGGGCCTTCCTTGGGCTTCCGCTCGAAGATCTTCGTCACGTCCAACCCGAAGTAGCGGGCGACCCCCACGAGCAGCGCCGTGGCGTCGGCCTCGTCGAGGTTGCCCACCATCGGCAGGTTGTCGGGGATGAGCTCGAACAACCCGAAGCTCGGGTTGACCAGGTACAGCGCGGACACCGCGCCGACGGCGAGCACGATCAAGGTCTGCAGCAGTCGCTTCACGGCGTGCCTCCGATGGCGTCGTCGGGCGTGGGCTCCGGGGTCGGGAGCTCGTCGGCGAAGCGGACGATGACGACGGGCGGGGGGCGGTCGGCCAGGTCCGTCAGGATGTGTCGCGCGAAGAACGCCGCCAGGTCGTCGCGGACCTGCTCGCGGACGAGCTGATCGAAGTCGCCGGCGCGGAAGCGGTCGCTGGACTGCTTGCTCGCAGACCGCCGGACCTGCTCTTGCAACTCCGGGGTCAGCCGGCTCCCCAGCAGGCCCTCGTCCCCCGGGAGGAACTGCATCGAGCCGGTGTCCACGGACACGGGCCGGTGGTCGAACCCCGCGACGGTGATCGTGCAGATGGAGTCGTCGTCGTTGCACTCGGCGGACCACGGGGGCGCCTCGCCGCTGAGGTCGAGCCCCAGGTCGACGCCGAAGTTCCAGCGGGCTTCGACCCAGGCACGGCCCACGGTGACGCCGCCGAACACCTCGACGGCCTGCTCGGCCCGCCGGCTGTCGGACCCGTGGAACCGGGTGACGACGATGAACTCCTGGCGCTCGGCCCACAGGTGGTCGAGGGACGTGTGCACCACCGTCATGATCGTCGGTCGCAGGGCTTCGGCGACCTGACTGGCGCCGTCGCCCAGGGCGGTGATGACGCCGGCGGGTGCGTCGACGACGGACTCCGTCACCTCCATCCCGCGGTCGAACGCCTTCCAGGCAAAGAAGGCGACGGCGACGACGGCGGCGGCGGTGGCGATCTGGGTGCTGGCCCGCGCCCACGAGGTTCGGACGATGATGGGGGCGCTGGGGGGTGCCGGGTCCGGGGACTCGGGGGGGGCAGCCTCGGTCACTGCTCGGCCGCATCCAGGCGCGCGTCGTCGGGCAGAGCCTGCTCGGCGCGCAGGTCCCCGTTGTGCTCCTGCAAGGCTTCCCAGGCCTCCTGCCGGGTGAACAGCACCCAGAGCTGGTCGCTCTTGAGCCGGCGGGTCCACTTGTCCCCCGAAGCCAGCGAGAAGATCCCGGAGATCAGGAAGGGCACCCCCGTGCCGATGGAGATCGGCACAGCCGCGAACAGATCGCTGTTGCCCGAGCCCACCGAGGCCGTGGCCCACAGCGGCGAAGCGGCCAGCAGGCTGCCGCCGAGGATGGTCCCGACGGTGCCGTAGACGACCTTTCCTTCGACCTCTTCCTTGAGCTCCCGGAAGCGTGCCTCAAGGCGGTCGTCTCCGACCTGCGCCAGGAACTCCTCGAAGCTCAGCGTCAGATCCGGGGCGCCACCGTGCACGGCGTGGAATGCGCGTCGGTTGTCGCGCCCGAACGCCCGCGCGCTGAACCCCAGCCGCTTGGGGCCGAGGGGGCGACCGCGGCGGTCCACGAGCAGCAGGCGGCCGTCGGCGTACGAGGCCCAGCCCGGGGCCCGGAGGTAGGCCGCCTGGAAGTCGCGAGCCTCTTGGCCCGGGGTGGGCGGGCGAGGGGGGCCGGCGGCGGGCGTCGCCCGTGGCGGAAGCCCCGCCGGCGGGAGCCCGGCCGCGGGAACGCCGGGCAGGCCGGCGGCGGGCACGCCGGGCGCGCCGGACGCGGTCGGGGCGTCCAGAGGCCCCGAAGCCATGCGCTCGATGATGGTCCGGGGCACGGCCACCTCGGCTCCCCCGGACAGGACGGTGACGGCCTCGGCGTTCTCCGCGACCAGCGTGCCGCTCAAGGTGCGGCCGTCCACCGTTTGCACCACGACCCAGGTGGGGACGGGGCCCGGGGGCTCAGCAACGGGGGCGCGGGTCGGGGCGGCGGTGGGCACGGGGTCGCCGATGGTGAGCTCTTCGACCTCGCCGGCCGGAACGAAGACCTGCCCCTCGGGGGTGGCGACCAGGTACCCGTCCTCGCCTTCGGTCACCAGGATGCCCGCGATGACGTCGCCGCCGGCACGCAGGATGCGCACGGGGCGGGGGTCCCCGGCGGCGGCGGCCAGCGGGGTCAGAAGCAGGATCAGCAGCAGCGCACGGAACAGCATGGAGGCCCCCAGGCAGCCCATCGTAGCGGAGCCGCCGGGAGGGCTGTCGCAGGGCTGCCGGCGCGTGGCTCCCAGGGGTTGTCCTCCCGCACGCGAGCGGGCGTGCCCCCGTGTGCGCGCGCGCCTGTCGCCGCGTCGCCCGCCGGTTCGGGCGGGTGTGCGCTCGGGCCCCCGCCGGCGCCGTGTGCTAGAGACGGAGCCAGTCTGCTCGGAGCCTTCTGTGATGCGTCGTCTGCTGTTGATCGTCTCGCTGCTCTTCGCCTTGGCGCCCCCCGCGGTCGCTCAGGACGGCGCGGGTCTGCTGGAGAACAAGGAGCTGCAGGAGGCCATTCGCGGCCTCGACCCGGCGGACCCCGCCGTCGGCTACGCGCGCTCGTTGCGCCGCGAAGGCCAGCTGTTCGTCGTCGGCGGAGCGGCCCTCGCCGGGGCGACGCTGCTGGCGTCGGCCATCGAGGTGGGCGTGAGCCCGGACGCCGGCTCCGTCGCCCCGGCGCTCGCCGGCGTGGGCGTCCCCGTGGGCCTGGGCCTGCTGGTGTCGGGCATCCCCGGCATGATCACGGGGCCTCGCTACCTCACCTGGTACGCCCGCAACGGCCCGGCGCCGACCCGCATCGCGCGGTTGCGGCTCATGCGGCGCTGGCGCCTGGACCTGCTCCGCATCCGGCGCGACACCAGCCTCATCGCCGGCGGCTTCTTCGGCGCCGCCACGATCTTGTCCGGCGTCGTCTGGGCCGTGCGGGACATTCAAGGCTTCAACGGCGTCGCGGGAACCAGCTACGACCCCACCGACGGCATCGTCACCCTGGGCATGGGCCTCGCGGCGGGCGGGACCGTGGCCGTAGGCCTCGTGTCGGCGTTCGAGCTGCGCGACGAGCTTCAGAGCCCCCACCGGATCTGGGCCGCGCCCACGGCGTCGTTCGTGCCCACCGAAGACGGCGGGCACGTGGTCGTGGGGCTCGTCGGTCAGTTCTAGGGACCCCGCGCTGAGCCGTGCCCGGCGCTCGCTTCGGCTCAGCGGGTGCGGTCCCACTGGACTTCGGGCTCGCCCATGGCCTGGGCCACCCAGCGGCCGGCGACGAACAGCCAGTCCGACAAGCGGTTCAGGTATTTGATCGCCTGATCGTTGATGTCCTCGCCGCGGGCCAGCGTGATGCAGCGCCGCTCGGCGCGTCGGCAGACCGTGCGGCCCTGGTGCAGGAACGCAGACACGGGTCCGCCGCCGGGGAGGATGAACTCCTTCAACGGCGCGAGCCGCTCGTTCATCGCGTCGATCTCTTGCTCGAGGCGCAGCACGTCCTCGGCTGAGACCAGCCGCTGTCCCTCCCACCGGTCTTCGGTGCGGGTCGCCAGATCGCTGCCCAGGTTGAACAGGTCGTTCTGGATGGCGTGCAGCTGATCATCCAGCTGCGTGCGCTCGTCCGACGGCGCCTGGCTGCGTTCCAGCTCGACGCGGACGATGCCGAGGATGCAGTTCAGCTCGTCGCTCGTGCCGTAGGCCTCGATGCGGACGTCGTCCTTGGAGACTCGCTGGCCGCCGACGAGGCGGGTCTGCCCGGTGTCGCCGGTGCGGGTGTATACCTTGGTGATGCGCACGCGCCCTCCTGGTTGGGGGTTCGACCGTAGCGCAGGACTCGGCAGGTCGCAGGCCCGGGACCTCCTCGAAGAGGACGCGCCGGCGCCTTCGCTCAGGTCGCCGGGCCCCGCGTCGTCGGGAACAACGGCTTGCGGGGCGCGCGGGGCACCTCCCCCTGGGCTCGGCCGGCCTTCATGCCCCGGGAGACGGCCTCGCGGTGGTGCTCGGGGATGGCGGCGTCGAGATCGCTCGGGTCCGCCGACGCGTCGGGGCGGGCCCGTCCGTAGCCGTATCCGTAGCCCTCCCAGAGCAGCGAGCGTGAGATCTCAAAGGGCCACTCGCCGGCCGCGTCGGCCGCCTTGAGGGTGAGGAACACGCGGCGCGCTTGCCAGTCGGCGCGGATCCCGGCGCCCCAGCCGATGTTCTGGGCGGCGACGCCGAGGTCTTCCTTTTCCTCGGGGGACTTGTAGCTCTGCCGCTCTTCCCATTCCCGCAGGCCCGAGCGCAGCATTCCCCAGTCCAGGGGCGGCGGCGCCCACTCCTGACGCGGCAGGGCCATGCGCGCCCCGGTCCCCCACAAGGCGGCCTGGGAGCCCGCGAACGGCACGGCGTTGCCGCTCTGGGCGGCCTGGTGGCTGCGCACGTCGATGAAGTCGTTGACCGCCGGCACCTGGTGGGCCCAGACGTTGGCGGCGCCCAGGTTGTAGTAGGTGGCGTAGCGGTGCTGGAGCAGCGGGCCGATCCGGTCGAGGCGAACGGCTTCGGTCGCCTCGACGGCGCGGGGCCCCGCCAGCCAAAGCGCCCAACCGACGCAGATCGCGGCCAGGGGCCAGCCCAGGTGCCGCATCCAGCCCCCAGCCCGGATGCGGCGGATCGCCAGCCCCAGCCCCACGCCCGGCGCGGCGAGGCCGAGCAGGCTGAACGGGATGAAGTAGCGGTGGGGGATGAACGGCTTCCACGGCGAGGCGAAGCACAGCCAGAGGTAGGCCAGCGCGGGGGCGAGGGCCACGAGCACCCCCAGGCGCCGGGCCGAGCCGTCGCGCTCCAGCAGCGCCCAGGGGAGCAGCAGCAGCGAGCCGAAGGCCATGCCGTGGTACGCGATGGACTCGAAGCGCAGGTCGCCCCACAGCGCCGGCAGCTCGTTGTGCATCCAGTAGTCGTCGTGGCCGCTGGGCAGGTTGTAGTGGAACGTCTCGCGGAAGAGCTGCTCGGAGATCCCGAGCCCCCGCGCGGTGTTCGTGATCGTGGTGCTGCCGTCCTCCGTGATCGACACCGACAGCGCCTCGACGCCGCCGGTGATCAGGATGAACCACAGGGGCCAGAGCCCCACGACGAAGCCCACCACGCCGGCGGCCAGCGACTTGAGCGTCGCCAGCCGGGGCGTCGGCCACGGGGGGAGCAGGCAGAGCAGCCCCATGACCGCCAGCAGCGGCCACAGCAGGTAGCTGAAGATCGTCGAGTACCCGACGCACAGCCCCAGCAACCCCACGAGCCGCGGGTCCTGCCAGCGGGTCGCGGTCGCGGCCAACCACGCCGCGATCGTCAGCGCCAGGGGAAGCACCGACTCGGGGTGGCAGCCCAGGAACGTCAGGTTGAACCCGATGAACGCCGTCGGGGCGAGCACCAGGCCCAGGCCCGCGAGCACCGCGCCGCTCGGTCCAACGACCCGCCGGAGCGTCTCGAGCAGCACCGCCAGACCCGCGGTCGTGAAGAGGAGGGGGACCGCGCGCACCGAAAGGAGCCCGAAGCCCAGGAACCGACTCACGACCCAGTAGGCCGCGGCCATCGTGCTGTAGCTGGCGTGGTGCACCGAGCCGCTGTTGACGACGTAGTTGTGGAGCTCGAAGCCTTCGGTCCCCAGCCGCCCGGTCATCAGGTCCCAGGCGATCTGCGTGTTCTTCGCCTCGCTGGGCTCGATCGGATAGAGGAAGTCACCGGCCGACAGCGCGACCAGCAGGCGGTGCACGAAGTACAGCGCCACCACGCCGTACACGGGCCAGGCGCTGCGGGGCACCCTCCGCACGCGCTCAGTCCAGTTCGGCAAGGAGCGCCCTCAGTTCGACGTGATCGGGCCGGGCACGGAGCCCCTGGCGAGCCATGAGGCCGGCGACGACGGGGTTCTTGCGGCGCAGCGCGGCGCGGGCGGTCATCAGCGCGTCGTCGGCGAGGCGGTTCCGCTCGGCGTCGACTTCGGCCCGGAGCAGGTAGCTCCACGCGTGCGAGGACAGCATCCGCTCGCCGCCCCGCAGCACCAACGCGACGTGGCCGCGCTTCGCCTCCACGGGGTGCTCCAGGGGCACCGCGGCGCCCGCGGCGACCTGGCTGACCCACCAGCCGTGGGACTGGGCGGGCCCGCTGACGTCGATGCCGTCGGGGTCGGCGAGCAGCAGGTAGTCGCGCCGGTCCCGGGCCTGGAGCACCAGCTGCCCCACGGCCGGCGTGTGTCCGTCGCCAAACGCGGGAGTCACCCCCACGACCTGGAACTGCTCCCAGGGTCCGGTCAGGCGCTTGCCGCGCCCCAGGCCTTCGGCCTCGATGCGGTGAGGCGGCAGCCAGCCTTCCCGCAGGCCGCGGTCGTACCAACGCAGGTCCTTGCCCGAGCGCGGCATGGGGCGCTGGCCCTGGGCGAGGTCGCCCAGGAACCCGCGCGAGCAGTCCTGCTGCAGGCGGTTGAGGTCGTCGGCGGGGATGGGGATGGTCTCGGAGAACGAGCTGTAGTCGGGGCACCAGAGCTGGTCGGTGCCGTCTTCGGCGACGAGCGGCTCCCGGCCCACGGTGCAGACCCGCAACGTCAGGCCGGCACCCGCGTCGAAGCCCAGGGCCGTGCCCGAGTCGGCCTTGAGCCCCATGAACGAGCACGTGCACGAGGCACACGGAGTGCCGTCGCGGGCGTAGAGCTCGTCGGCCATTTGCAGGCCGGAGAACTCCTCGTCGTCGAAGATGGGTAGCGACACGGCGCGGAGTGTAGCCGCGCGAGGCGGCCCTGCGACGCGACTGACTAGAGCGCCTGGCGCACCACGAGGAGCAGGCCGGCGTGGCTGAAGTCGCCGCTGATGGTCTGGCCGTCGACGACGATGTTCTCAGCCGGGCCGAACACGCCGGTGTTGATGTCTTCTTCGTAGTTGGCGTACAGCAGCGACAGGGCCGTCGGATCCGCCGGGGCGGCGCCGAGGTCGACCGTGGCGCTGAAGTGGCCCGGCGCGCCGGCGGCGGTCTCCAGGGGCGTCTCGAAGGGCGAGAAGGCCCACGCATCGAGGATTTCCCAGCCCTCGTAGCCCTCGCGGGGGTAGTCGGCTTCGGGCACCTGGACCGCGCCGATGGTCGGAGCGGCGGACTCGGAGGCCGGGAAGGGGTAGTCGAGCTCGTCGGCGTCGTACTCCAGCGTCACGGCGCCGCCACCGAAGCTGAGGCTCTGGGGACCAGAGCCGGCAGGGAAGGACTCAGTGATCTTCGGGTAGTGCAGGACGCCCAGGTCCTTCTGCTCCCCGTCTCCGAGGTTGGCCAGCGTGTAGAAGCTCGACCACTCGAACGTGGCGAGGGTCTGGTCGTCGCCCGGCCAGGCGATGTTGTGGACCACGAAGTGGCCGGTGTCGAGGCCGTCGATGACCCAGTTGCCGTCGCAGTCGGTGCGCCCGAAGAGGCAGCGGTCGCCCTGGCAAGCGGTCAGCGCCACATCGAAGTAGGCCGTGCCGTCGGGGCCGAGGGCCTGACCCATGAGCGCGTTGCCCGTCGGCGGGTCGGCCGCGTCGTCGTCGTCGCCGGCGCAGGGATCCTCGGTCGCGTCGTCGTCGTCGGCCGCGTCGTCGTCGTCGGACGCGTCGTCGTCGTCGCCCGTGGCGGTGGTGCAGGCGGTGACGAGCAGGCTGGAGCCGCCGAACAGGGCGGCGAGCAGGACGTAGAGCAGGCGCTTCATGAGTCTCTCCTAGAGGATCCGCGGGAATGGTATCAGCGGACCCCCCCGGCGTTTCATCGATCCGCCGGGTCCCGCGTGGCCCGGGAGTCTCCGGGCCCGAACTGTGGGCTCAGCGCAGCGCGTCCACGACGCGGCTGGCGATGCCCGCCGCATCGATGCGGTAGGCCGCGAAGATGTCGCTCGGCTTGCCGGACATGGCCCACTGGTCGATGCCCGCGCGCTGGAGGCGGCAGCCCACCCCGGCGTCGGCCAGGGTCAGGGACACGACCCCGCCCAGACCGGTGTCGGGGTGGTGGTCTTCGACCGTCAGGATGAACCCGAGCTTCGCCGCTGAGAGCACCGCGTCGCGGTCCACCGGACGGATGCTCGCCATGTTCACGACGCGGGCCGAGATGCCCTGGGCCGCGAGCAGATCGTGGGCCTGCACCGCCGGGACGACGGTCGGGCCGACGGCCAGGATCGCGACGTCTGTGCCTTCGCGCAGCACGTCGGCGCGCCCGGGCTCGAAGCCCACGCTGCCGTCGTAGAAGGGCCCGGAGCCGTCGGCCTTCGCCACGACGTTCATCTTGCTGCGGCCCATGCCGACGAACTGGTTGCCCGGCTTGTCGGCGATGTGGCGCACGATGCGATCGCACTGGTTGGGGTCCGCGGGCACGAAGACCGACCAGTCGAACGTGCTGCGCAGCAGGCCGGCGTAGTCGACGACCTGGTGGGTGGGGCCGTCTTCGCCGACGTCGGTGCCGCAGTGGGTGCACACGAGCTTGAGGTTGCTCTTGTTGAACCCGTTGAGGCGCTGCTGGTTGAAGACTTCGGTCACACCGAAGATCCCAAACGTGCTGAAGAAGACCGAGTAGCCCTCGCGGGAGAGGCGGCCGGACGCGGTCGCGGAGTTGTGCTCCTGGATGCCGCCTTCGATGAAGCCGGCGGGCGCCGAGGCCGCGAATCCGTTGAGCTTCACCGAGCCCGTCAGGTCGGCCGAGAACGCCGCCACCCGGACGCGATCGCTGTTGTTGGCGTCGGCCAGCTCCGTCATCACGGCGCCGTAGGCCGAGCGGCAGTCGGTCTTCTTGTCGAGGCCGTAGACGATGGGCTCGCCGATGGTCAGGGCCGGCGGCGGGTTCGTGGGGAAGGGGTGGTTGAGCACGCCCGGCGCCATGGCGGCGCGCGCGGCGGCGTACTGCTCGTACTTGTTCTCGCCGCCCAGGACCGTGATCGCGCGGTCGAGGTCGTCGACGCTGAGCGTCTGGCCGTGCCACTTGGCCAGGCCCTCCATGAAGTCGATGCCCTGGGACATGATCGTGCGGGCGATGATCACGGTCGGCTTCGACGGGTCCGGGGTGTCCTGGGTGAAGCCAGCGCGCCACGCGGCGTAGTGCTCCTGCCAGTCGTGGCCGTCGACGACGAGCACGTTCCAGCCGTCCGACCGCCAGCCTGCCTCGATGTCCTGAGGCATGACCTGAGCCGTGTCGCCGCCGATCTGCAGGCCGTTGAGGTCCACCCACGCGACGAGGTTGCTGCAGCCGTACTTGACCGCCAGGCGCCGGGCCTCGGAGATCTGGCCCTTCTGCTGCTCGCCGTCGCCCATGAGGCACGCGACGTTGTAGGCCGCGCCGGTCTGCTCGCGCAGATCGAGCTTCGGGTCGGCGACCGCGAGCCGCGCCCCCAGAGCCGAGCCCACCGCGGCCGACAGGCCCTGGCCCAGGTTGCCGGTGTTCCACTCGACGCCGGGCACGCCCATCTCGATGTGGCCGCCGAAGACGGAACCGAAGCGCCGGAACTCCGTGATCATCTGATCGCGGTCGCAGAACCCGTACGCCGCGAGCGCCGAGTAGGTGCCCGGCGAGACGTGGCCGTGGGAGATGAAGATGCGGTCGCGCGCGGGATCCTGGACCGTCGCCGGCGTCACGTTGGCGTTGCCGTAGAGCAGCAGCAACGCATCCAGCGTCGACAGCGAGCCGCCCGGGTGACCGCAGGTCGCCAGGGTGGTCATCGTCAAGATGTCGGTAGCGGCCTGCACACGCAGGCGATCGAGGGCGTCGACCTGGTCGGTCGACAGCTCGGCGGGCGAGAACTCAAGGCGAAGCATGGGGCGGCCTCCAGAGCAGGTGGCGCGCGAGATCTACCTCTGGGGTCCTGGCCACACAAGCGGCGGAGGGGGCGGCGGCCACGGTGTCACCGGGGCGTTTCACAGGCTCCGGGAACGCACCGTCGATGGCCCTGGATCCTGCGGACTCGCGTGATCTATGTTGCGCCGATGCGTCTTGACCAAAAGTTGACAATTGTTGCCTTCGCCCTGCTGGCGCCGGCGTGGGCGGCGGCGGCCAGCGGTGGCCCCGACGGCTTCGGCTACACCTGGGTGGACAGCTTCAGCTTCGGCGGGCCACCCTACAACTTCGACCTCGCGCCGGGCGGCGATCTCGGGCTGAGCGACGACTCCTCGGTCGTCGTGCCCATCGGCTTCACGTTCAACTACTACGGCGTCGGCTACACCGAGGTCCGCATCCACAGCAACGGCGCGCTGAGCTTCGGCAACGGCGGCTCGTCGATCTCGTTCGTCAACAGCTGCAGCATCCCCAGCTCGCCGGGGCACATCGCGGCGTTGTGGGACGACCTGAATCCGGCCGCGGCGGACTCGTTCGGGATGTTCGCGGGCTCGGGCCTCGACGCCGCTGGCAACCTCGTCTTCATCGCCGAGTGGTCGGATGTCGTGCACTTCGGCGGCACCGACGGCGTGACGTTCGAGATCCAGCTGCACGACATCGACGACCGCATCGAGCTGCAATACGCCGACACGACATTCAGCAACACGTCCTACGACAACGGGGCGTCGGCCACGGTCGGCACGGCGGCGGGCGCCAACACGCTGGGCATCTTCTGCAACTCGTCCTCGCTCGGGCCCGGCTACGCGATCGCCATCTACCCGCCCAGCACGGCCTGCCCCGACAACGACGGCGACGGCTCCTGCACCGCCGACGACTGCAACGACAACAACGCCGCCGTGTATCCGGGGGCCCCGGAGCAGTGCAACGGCTTCGACGACAACTGCAACGGGCAGTTCGACGAGGGCTTCGATGTGGACGGCGACGGGATCCTGTCGTGTGCGGGGGACTGCGACGACAACAACCCCAACGTGCGCCCGGGCCTCACGGAGCTGTGCGACGGCATCGACCAGGACTGCGACAACCAGATCGACGAGGGCTTCGACCTCGACAACGACGGCTATACGACCTGCGGCGGGGACTGCAACGACGGCGCGCCGCTGGTGAACCCGGGTGGAGTCGAGGTCTGCAACACCCTGGACGACGACTGCGACGGGCAGACCGACGAGGGCTTCGACGGCGACGGCGACGGCTACCTGTCCTGCGCCGGCGACTGCAACGACGTGAACCCGGCCATCAACCCCGGCGCGCCCGAGGCCTGCAACGGCATTGACGACGACTGCAACGGGGTCGCCGACGACGCGCCGGACAACGACGGCGACGGCTTCACCGCCTGCAATGGCGACTGCAACGACAACAACGACCTGCTGTACCCCGGCAACGTCGAGGTCTGCGATGGCGACGACGAGGACTGCGACGGCCAGATCGACGAAGGCTTCGACAACGACAACGACGGCGCAACGAGCTGCGGCGGCGACTGCGACGACTTCAACCCGCTGATCGGGCCCTCGGCGCCCGAGTCGTGCAACGGCATCGACGACGACTGCGACGGGCAGATCGACGAGAACGCCGACGGCGACAACGACGGCGTCACCAACTGCAACGGCGACTGCGACGACGGCAACGCAGCCATCTACCCCGGAGCCCCGGAGATCTGCGACGGCGCGGACAACGACTGCGACGCGACGATCGACGAGGACTTCGACCTGGACGCCGACGGCGCGACCTCGTGCGGGGGCGACTGCAACGACGGCGACCCGTCCATCAACCCGTTCGCGACCGAGGCGTGCGACGGCGT
>Ga0055584_100000309_pt1 | contig 46054 bp, 45 predicted proteins | sample OSDHelmetaG_FD_58716 | JGI IMG/M metagenome (GOLD analysis project Ga0055584, IMG submission 58716) | Pelagic marine sediment microbial communities from the LTER site Helgoland, North Sea, for post-phytoplankton bloom and carbon turnover... | ecosystem: Environmental > Aquatic > Marine >...
TTAAAATTTCCTGTTTGCACTTGATAGTATGTCAAAGTAGAATGCCCTCCTCGTTAAGCGGGCACTTTGTTTTTGCATGCTTGACAGAGGGGTCTTTTGGTTGTTGATGGTGATAAGAGCTCGGAGTTGTTTTTACTTGGTCGTTTTTACCGCCACGTGAATTCTTTACTTCTTAATCTCTTTCTTGTCAGTTTCCAATATATGTTGCTAAATGAAGTCTGACTATAATAATTATAATTTTCAGGAATGTGTTCAAATTGAGAATTTATGTGGGTAAGTGTTTCGCTAAAGTTAGGCTTTAATAATTCAAATTTTTTAATCATACACCAAAGAGGTGGAGGGTTATTTTGCGTATGGAAAATCTAAAAGTATTTTCAATTTATAAGCATGTAATAGTGCTTGGTATTCTGCTGGGGATGAGTCCAATCTCAATGTCTGCGGATAAAGTCGATGCTGTCGTTGATACTGGCTTAGCCAGAGCAGGTGAGAGTAAGGCATCTCAACAACGCGTAGATAAGACGGCAGCTTCTACTGAAAAAGTTGCGTCGAAATACAAAAGAGAGCTGAAGGTTATTGATGGCCTCAAGGTTTACAACGCCTTGCTCAATCGACAGGTTGAGGATCAGGAAATCGAAAAGACTCGTATTTCAGAGTCTATTGATGAGATCGCTGTCATTGAACGTCAGATATTCCCACTGATGCTGAGAATGGTTGATTCGCTAGAGCAATTTATTGATCTTGACGTACCTTTCCACATGGATGAGAGACGCAATAGAATCGCTAAGTTAAAGACTTCAATTGGTGACGCAGGAATTACCGCCTCAGAAAAATTACGCTTGGTGCTTGAAGCCTATCGAATTGAAACCGATTTCGGTGGTGACCTTGATGCTTACACGCAGATTCAGGACGTAGACGGTAAAGAACGTAAAGTTAATGTACTGCGGTTTGGTAGAATATCTTTGGTTTATCAAACTGAAGATGAACTTGAAAACGCAGTTTGGGACCAAAAGTCGCGGAGCTGGGTGAAACTTGATTCGACCGAATATGCGAATCATATTAAGAAGGGTTTGAAGATTGCCAGAAAGCAGACTGCACCTGAACTATTTATATTACCAGTGAGTGCGGCGGAGTAATGAATATGAAATATACTAAAATACTAATTGCAGTCGCTCTCAGCGGAATTTTGTCCACCAGTGTGTTTGCAGAAAAAGCAGGCAACCTGGATGACTTGTTAAAACAAGTACAGCAAGGAAAAATCCGTGAATCTAAAGAGAATAAAGCTCGTGAAGCTGAGTTCAAAAAGGATAAAGGGCGTCAGGAACAGCTACTGGCTCGCGCCAAGCAGGAAAGAGCCGCCCTTGAAGCACGTAGTGCTGAGCTAGAGAAGAGGTTCGAAATTAACCAAGACGAAATTGATGTCCTCAGAAATGCGCTTACTACTGCACTGGGAGATCTGAAAGAACTATTTGGTGTCTTGCAGACAGCATCGGGTGATGCACGAGCAACATTCGAAAACTCGTACACTAGTATCGAGTTCGCGAATCGCGGTGAGTTTCTGACCAAGTTAGCAGAAAAAATGGGTTCCGGTAATGAACTGGCGTCATTGAAGGAGATCGAACGTTTATGGTTCGAAATTCAACGAGAAATGACGGAAACAGGCAAGATTAAGAAAGTTACTGCCAAGGTTGAAACACCAGACGGCAACACAGTTGACAAAGAAGTAATCCGAGTCGGCACCTTTAACCTGATAGCAGATGGCAAATATCTAAACCGCGACATCAAGACCGGCAGGATATCTGAGTTACCCAGACAACCAGAAGCTCGATTTGTCAGCGCTGCGGAACAATTAACTACCGCGACTAGTGGGCATATAGCATTTGGTCTCGATCCTACAAAAGGTCAGTTGCTGGCTCAGTTAGTTAACGTACCGAGTTGGAAGGAACGTGCAACCACTCAAGGTGGTACAGTGGGTTGGATAATTATCACACTTGGCACCATCGGTATAGTGATAGGTCTACTGCGCATACTCTTTATGGTATTTGTTGGTATGAAGGTTGGTCAACAATCACGCAATCTGGATAATCCGAATAAAGGCAATCCTCTTGGTCGCGTTTTGATGGCTTATCATGACAATAAAGATATTGATGTCGAATCCTTAGAGTTGAAGATGGGCGAAGCCGTTTTGCGTGAAATGCCAAGATTAAGCCGATTCAATACTTTGATTAAAGTAATTTCAGTCGTGGCTCCTTTATTAGGACTTCTGGGAACGGTTATCGGTATGATTATTACCTTCCAGGCGATTACACTGTTTGGTGCGGGTGATCCTAAACTAATGGCGGGTGGTATATCACAAGCTCTTATTACGACGATGCTGGGTCTTTGTGCTGCTATTCCTACAGTGTTTTTACATGCCATCATGGCAGGTCAAACTAAGAAGTTGGTGGAAATACTGGAAGGACAGGCAACGGGCTTTGTTGCTCAGGCTTCCGAAGAACATCATCGTTCTTAAGTCGGCAAAATCAGGAAGAATTAGCACATGATAGATTTAATCTTTTCTATTCTGCGCGGTATCACCTCCATAGTAGGGCTCGAACAGAGCTTTATTAACGCGTGGGAGGCGATACGCGACTTTCTAGAGCTGGGTGGGCCAGTGTTAATATTAGTCGCTGTCGTATTGGCTATTATGTGGTTGTTAATTGTTGAGCGTTTCGTGTTTTTTGCTACTCAGCAAGGCAAGCTAAGTGACCAGGCCATTAAGGAATGGGAAGCACGCAGCGAACGTAAATCATGGCATGCGCATAGAGTGCGCGAAGCTCTAATATCAGCAGTTCAAACCCAGTCAAATCAATATTTAGGGCTCATAAAGGCGTGTGTTGCGCTATGTCCGCTTGTTGGTCTTTTGGGAACAGTGACAGGCATGATTACAGTTTTTGAAGTCATGTCTTTTCTGGGAGCGGGTAATGCTCGCGCTATGGCTGCCGGCGTCTCACAAGCCACAGTGCCGACAATGTCAGGTATGGTAGCGTCGCTTTCGGGTTATTTCATCAGCGTCTGGTTGCAGGGTAAAGCGGATGCTGAAGTAGAAGCCCTTGGCGAACATATGACAATGGACCATTAATTATACTATCAAATTGAATAGGTGAATTATGCGTAGAATTTCTCATGCAGGTGGCGACGAAGAGTCCCAGGTAGATTTAACACCCCTTATTGATGTTGTTTTTATTATGCTTATCTTTTTTATTGTAACGGCAACGTTCATTAAGGAAACCGGTATTGATGTAAACAAACCTGATGCGCCAACATCTACGCAACAAAATAAGGCAAATATTCTTATTGCTATCGATGCCAGGGATAATATCTGGATAGACCGTCGCAAGATAGATATACGTTCAGTCATTCCAAACATTAAGCGTCTGCGTTCGGAAAACCCACAGGGAACGGTAGTGATTCAGGCTGACAAAGAATCCAAAAACAAAATGCTCGTAGAAGTCATGGACGCAGCGCGACAGGCTGGAGAGTATAATATTGCTCTCGCTGCTAATCAGTAATCTGGAGAAGCCGGTTTGCCTGTATTAATAGCCCGATACGCATTTTCTTTCTTAATTTCACTCGTGGTTGTGTTCGGCCTTTTCTGGCTGATGCAATATTTGATTGTATCTGCTGACAGGGAACTCGATCCTGATGCAGCCGGTCAAATGCTCGACTTTGTTCGTGTTGATCCGCAGGAAGTGGTTAATAGACGTAAACCACCACCAGAGAAGCCACCACCACCGGATGAACCTCCGCCTGAACCACCACCGCCTTCAATGGATGATATTACGCCGGAAGCACAGGCAATGTCAGTAGGTGCTGCACCGATAAATGTTGGCATTAATTTATCAGCAGGCGGTTTTGGATTGGCGCCAAGCGATGGTGAATATCTGCCAATCGTTAAGGTACAACCGATATATCCAAGACGTGCATTGTCACGCGGCGTAGAAGGTTATGTGATTGTTTCATTTACGGTGACGAAACAGGGCACAACCAGAGACGTGATAGTGATCGAGTCCAGTAGCGGTATGTTTAATAATGCCGCTATTAAGGCCGCTCAAAAGTTTAAATACAAACCAAGGGTAGTTGATGGCCAGCCGATTGAAGTACCGGGTGTGCAAAATAAAATCTCCTTTGAAATTGAAGATTAACTCAACAGCTAATCTCTAAACAGTGACAGGGTTTTTAGAATGAAATGTAAAATGAGTATTCTGCTCCGAACAATTGTTCCTGCAATGTTTCTGGTATTTGCATTCTCAATGCCATCTGCGGATGTTCAGGCTCAGGAAAGTAAGAAAAAAGAGGAGCGTAAAACAAAGAAAGCACAGTCTATGGGTCAAAAGACCTATGAAAAGCTTACTGAGGCTCAGGAGTTGATTGAGGCCAAGCAATATGATCAGGGACTGGCAGTTTTGCGTGAACTTGAGCGTGAGAAAAAATTAACTGCATACGAAAAAGCTCAGCTGTATAACTATTTTGCCTATACTTATTTCACATTAGAGAAGTACCAGGACGCGATACGCTCCTATCAAAAAGTACTGATTCAACCGGATTTACCCGAAGGTCTCATTACCAGTTCTTTATATACCCTTGCGCAGCTCTATTTTATTACAGAAGAATATAAGAAAGCCGTAGCGACTATCGAAAAGTGGTTTAAAGTAACAGACAAGCCATCGGAGAATGCGTACATGCTACTTGGACAGGGTTATTATCAGTTGGAAGACTATAAGAAATCCTTACAACCGCTAAAGAAAGCTTACAAATTAGTAAAAGATCGTGGCGATCAACCTAAAGAAAACTTACTTTTGTTGATGCGTGTTGATTATTACAATCTGAATGACTATAAAAATATGGTCAACGTGCTTAAAGAATTAGTTGTACTTTATCCGAAGACTGAATATTGGCTTACTATGGCAGGTGCTTACTCTGAATTGAAGGCACTTGAGAAGCAAATGTCTATCATGGAAATGCTATATGAATCAGGTTATTTACCAAAAGGTAATCAGCAACTAAATCTGGCTAATTTGTATCTACTGCATGAAGTCCCTTATAAAGCGGCTACTGTTCTGGATAAAGGCATGAAGAAAGGGATTATTGAAAAGAATGTTCGTAATCTACGGCTGTTGTCGCAAGCATTTTTACAAGCCCAGGAAAGCAAAAAAGCAATAGACCCTTTGAGCCAAGCGGCAAATCTGTCGAAAGATGGAGATTTGGATATACGTTTAGCACAGGCATATTTAAACCTGGATAAATACAAAGAAGCAATTGGTGCGCTTGAAACAGGACTGAAAAAAGGTGGTGTCAAACGACGTGATACCGCTCAGGTGATGTTAGGCCTGGCAAATTTTGAATTACAACGTTTTAACTCTTCCATAACAGCATTCGAAGCCGCAAGTAAAGATAAACGTAGTAGAAAGACGGCAGAACAATGGTTGGGACACGTGAAAAATGAAAAAGCACGTAAACAGCAATTAAAAGATGCTTTGAAAAAACGCCCGGTACCAACTGAAGACGCGTAGTAACTTTATCCACTGGCAGTACAAAACGTATTCAGCAGGTTCCTCTTTGTAAAGTTTAACCTGCTGTTTATATGATTAACTCTAATCTCCATGTTTAGTTCCTTTTTTCACCAATTTATGAGGCATTGCTATGGAACGTGAATCCATGGAATACGATGTTGTCATCGTCGGTGGCGGGCCTGCCGGATTATCAACAGCAATTCGCTTGCGTCAATTGGCATTGGCAAATGAGACGCCGCTTTCTGTTTGTATACTGGAAAAAGGTTCGGAAATAGGTACACACATTCTTTCAGGAGCGGTAATCGAACCGCGTGCGCTTACTGAACTATTTCCAGATTGGGCAGAGCAGGGCGCCCCCTTACACACACCAGTCACTGAAGATCAGGTCTATTTTCTTACGGGAAAAGAGTCTTCAATAAAAACTCCTAACGTCCTAGTACCTTCAAGCATGCACAATCAGGGTAATTATATCGTTAGCCTGGGCAATGTGTGTCGTTGGCTAGGAGAACAGGCTGAGGCGCTGGAAGTGGAGATTTACCCGGGTTTCGCTGCTGCTGAAATATTGTATGACGAAAACGGTAGCGTTAAAGGTGTCGCGACAGGAGATATGGGACGCAGCGCATCTGGGGAGGAGAAGCCATCTTATGAGCTTGGCATGGAGTTGCATGCAAAATACACAGTATTCTCCGAAGGTTGTCGTGGGCATCTGGGTAAACAACTTATTGAAAAATTTGCCTTGGCCAATGACGCTGATCCGCAGCATTACGGCATAGGCTTGAAGGAATTGTGGGAAGTCGAAGAAAGTAAACATCAGCCAGGGCTGGTTGTTCATGGTACGGGCTGGCCATTAGACAAGAGTAGCTCTGGCGGTTTCTTTCTCTATCATCTTGAAGAGAGACAAGTCGCAGTCGGTCTAATAATTGATCTGAATTATTCTAATCCTTATTTGAGTCCATTTGATGAGTTTCAGAGGTTTAAGCACCATCCTGTAATTTCGAATACATTGGATGGTGGTAACAGACTGTCGTATGGCGCCAGGGCAATCACCAAAGGTGGGCTGAATTCACTGCCGAAAATGAGTTTGCCTGGAGCTTTAATAGTGGGATGTGATGCGGGCACACTTAATTTTGCAAAAATAAAAGGCACCCATTCTGCAATGAAATCAGGAATGGTCGCTGCGGAAACGTTGTTTGATAAATTGAGCCAGGGAGACGAGGGTGGCAGCGATCTAACTCAATACGCAGATAATTTTCGAGCATCATGGGTGTATGATGATTTATACCGTTCGCGAAATTTTGGTCCAGCCTTACATAATTTTGGGCTCTTTCTAGGTTCCGCTTTTAACTATATTGACCAGACCGTGTTTAAAGGTAAGCTGCCTTTTAATTTTCATGACCGAATAGCTGATCATGCAACACTGAAACGTGCCGATGAGTCTGATGAAATTAAGTACCCCAAACCTGACGGTGTTCTCAGCTTTGATAAGCTTTCCTCAGTTTTTATTTCCAATACCAATCATGAGGAAGATCAGCCCTGTCATTTAACACTAAAGAATGCAGAGATTCCTATCTCTACCAATTTGCCTGACTTTGCTGCACCTGAGCAAAGATATTGTCCAGCTGGCGTCTATGAAATTCTTGAAGAGCAGGGAGAGTCGAAACTTCAAATTAATGCACAAAATTGTGTGCACTGTAAAACCTGCGATATAAAAGATCCAAGTCAGAACATAACATGGGTGGTGCCAGAAGGTGGTGGCGGACCAAATTACCCGAATATGTAATTAGTGAAAGCCTTAAATCATGTCCTATTTTTCTGCCTGACTAAACCTTCCTGAGTGGTGGATGCAACCAGACTTCCATCTTGCTGAAAAAAGAATCCCTTTGCCAGACCGCGAGAATTTCCAGTAGATATAGCTTCGCAAGAATAGAGTAACCATTGGTCCATCTGAAACGGACGGTGAAACCACATAGCGTGATCAATACTCGCCATGATTAAACTACTATCGAGGAAATGCAAGCCGTGCGGAACCAGGCTCGTAGTCAATAGACCGTAATCTGAAACGTATGCAAGAATGGAACGATGCAATTGTGGCTCAACTGGTAAGAGGTCAACTGTCTTTATCCAAAAATGTCGATTCAGTGAAGATGATTTACTTCCAAGGTGTTCATCGAAATCTACTGGCTTTAAATCAAATGGTGCCGACAAAGATAATAAACGTTGAAATTTTTCAGGTAATTTCTCCATATGTCTTGTTTCATATTCTTTAACGCTGATTAGCTCTTCCGGGCCAGGTACATCGGGCATCTCAAAGCCATATTCCAGACCCTCTTCTTCCTCTTGAAAAGAAGCAGAAAGGGTAAAAATAGGACGACCATGCTGAATTGCGACGACTCGACGAGCAGAGAAACTTCTACCGTCGCGACTGCGATCTACCTCGTAGATAATAGGGGAGTCATGGTCACCTTCACGCAGAAAGTAGGCATGCAAAGAGTGGATAGTACGACTGTCTTCAACGGTATATTGTGCAGCTTTTATTGCTTGCCCCAGCACCTGACCGCCGTAAACACGATTGGTACCAATATCGCGACTTGGACCGCGAAATAGATTATCTTCCAATCTTTCCAGTTCAAGAAGAGAAACAAGTTCAGTTAATATCTCAGTCATAGTAATTTTATTTATTCCCACTCCAGTTCGCTGAAGGCTTTAGTGACGTTCCTCTTGTGATGTTGGTCATATAAAAGCCATAGTTGCTTTTCCTCGCTACCAACCTGGTCGACAATTTCTTCCATGAAGAGTCCTTCTTCAATTTTACTTCTGGTCTGGGAAAGCAATGTCGTTAAATAGCGTTCCTGATCCTCAAAGGCCGACGCTGCATTGATAATCACAGGGCCATGTCCGGGAATTATCTGCTCAGCGGGGCTCTGTTTCATCTCAGTAATTAATTTCAACCAGTTTTTTAGATTTCCATCTAGAGCTGGAATGCGATCTATAAAGAGCAAATCGGATAACCATAAAGATTTTGTCTTTTCGTCGTAAACACTAAGATCAGTGTGAGAATGAGCACTATCGTAGGCAGTCAATTCAATAATGCGATTGCCCAGATCAAGTTGCATAGTCTCTTCGACCAGAATAGATGGACCTATAATTGAATCTTGCGTTGCATCTTTGCCAAGATCTGTGGAGAACTGCTGCAGAAAAAAAGCTCGATTAGCAGTGACTTCATCGAGTAGATCCTGATGACCTACAAATTTGACCTGAGTGTCTTGAAAAGCAATATTTCCTAATAGATGGTCAAAATGAATATGAGTATTAATTACGTAACAAATTGGTTTCGACGTTGTTTTACGGACTGTCGATAATAATGATTTACCCGTTTTTACTGAGCCACCAGTATCAATAACAGCGACACATTCATCTCCAATGATAAAGCCTATATTGGCGATATCATCATGCATGGGATGGTCGAAATCTACATGACTTCCCTGATGTACAAAAATACCTGAAGCGATTTCGCTAACTTTAAAAAGCGAAGTGCTATCAGCAGATGCGTTAATATTGAGAGAACAGCAGAGTAAAATAACTACCAATAATATTTCTTGTTGTAGAGAGGGAAATTTTCGTATTGTTTTTATCATAAGACTTTGGGCTGTTATCGCTCAACTCAGACTAGTATTGATGTTGTATTAAATACAAGTTGTGGTTGTTTTGCCATGCGAGATTGATGTTGAATCTTTAGTTGAAGATTAGGCAATTTGAAAATCAAGATAATTTAGTTGTATAGCTTAACTTTAGCACAATTACTATTAGTGAACGAAGCTAACTGTTTAATATATATAAGGTTAATGAGAAAACCTAATTTTTATTAAAGCTTCACTTGTTGTTTAATTGATTCTAGTCTAATTTAGACCCTGAGGGAGTATGACTAAAAATATATTCAATATTTTGCCTTATTTTGATTCATTCAATATACCTGAGATTGTTCTTCGGCGAACAAGCTCACGGACTTCATTTTTTCGTAGTATTAAACTCTTAACAATATTTTGAGGAGCACCTATGTTTGAATATGATAACGAAATCGTAGAATCACTTCTGTCCGAAAATAGAAATTTTGAGCGTTTATATAACAAACACAATGAGCTGAAACAAAAAGTTGAACAAGCTAATGCAGGGCTAGATCCCATTGATGAAATAGCACTAGAACAATTAAAAAAAGAAAAACTGTTGGTAAAAGATCGCCTCGCAGGCCTGATAGAAGGTCACCGACGCGTTTCGGCTTAGACCAGAGAAAAATTAATTCGGAAAACCCGGTTCTGCCGGGTTTTTTGATCCACACAGAAAGACGTGCTTGTGATTTCCTCTCAATTTTCTATACTGAAAAGTAATCGTTACAACTATTTTAATCACTATTAAGCATAATATCTTATGAAGCTACAGCAGCTTAAATATATATGGGAAGTTTCCAGACATAATCTGAATGTAACAGCTACGGCAGAAAGTCTGTTTACGTCTCAGCCAGGTATTTCCAAGCAAATTCGTATGCTCGAAGATGAAATTGGCATGCAGATATTTCGACGTAGTGGTAAACATTTAACGGAAATAACACCAGTAGGAGAAAAAATAATTGGCTTTGCTGGCGAAATTCTGGATAAGGTTGATAACATTAAGCAAGTTGCGATGGAGTTTAGCGATCAGCAAAGAGGAAGCTTGTCCATCGCCACAACACATACCCAGGCCCGTTATGTATTGCCTGATGTAATTAAAACATTTATTGAACAATATCCCGAAGTATCACTCCATATGCATCAGGGGACACCGGTTCAAATTTCTGAACAAGCATCCGAGGGGACTGTTGATTTTGCAATTGCAACAGAAGCGCTTGAACTGTTTGAAAACCTGATCATGATGCCCTGCTATCGATGGAATCGAAGCGTAATCGTACCGCATGAACATCCGCTCGCGAATGCAGAAGAACTGACGCTGGAACTGTTGGCGAAATATCCTGTAGTGACCTATGTTTTTGGCTTTACTGGGCGATCGCAATTAGACCAGGCATTTAACGCAGCAGGTTTAAGGCCCAAAGTGGTGTTTACTGCAGCTGACGCAGATGTAATCAAGACTTATGTAAAACTGGGTTTAGGAGTTGGAATTGTCGCCAGTATGGCACATGATGAGGATATCGATCAGGACTTGGTTTGTCTTGATGCCAGCCATCTGTTTGAGGCGAGTACCACCAAAATAGGCTTTCGACGCGGTACTTTTTTACGCAGTTATATGTTTGATTTTATGCGCCTATTTGCACCGCATTTAGATAGGGAGTTGGTACAGGCGGCATTGGAAACGAGTTCTCAGGAAGAATTGGATAGCTTATTCAAAAATATAGAACTCCCCAGACATTGATTTTCCAATCAAAACCTGGCTGTGAGTAGAGCTATCAGGCCACCTTTTTAGTTAGTCCCTGCAACACTTCCTTAACAAACTGAAAATAGATCGTATAAACGCGGCTAGTGCCATCATCCTGTTCTACCAGGAAAAATGGCGCGACATCTACCTGATGTAGTTTTGCAAGTTGCATGCCCGGACTATTTTGATCGCGCTCATCGGCAATCACAATTTCATCAATTCCATCCAGCTGATCATTATCCCGAAGTCGTTTTTCGACATCGACGCATTTCTTACAAGCGTTACCGTCAGCTTTGATCTTTTTTACAAAAATAATTTTCATCACTTTCTACCCACTTCAATTTATGAGCTGATTTTATCAGCTGGCCATTAATACCAATAAATAATAAGAAATTATATTTATATTTCATATTGGAATTAAAAATGAACATTAAGCAAAGAATTCTATTGCTAGCTCGGCCAGAATGGAGCGGGAATCAAGATTGAAATCTTAGCGTAACTCAGCCTTAATTAAGAAGATAGAAGGCTCAAGCCTGGGGGTACGATTGACTACCAGGCAGAATGGTTCTCGAGGAACTTGATAGGCATAAAACTACCGTGTGAAGACAAGTCGGTGATTTGCAGGCTGCTGTCATCTATATTCTCTACCACAAGATGTAGACGTGAAATATCACGCAGAGAGGGATCAAGAATTACAGTACTCACAGTATCCCGACCAATGATGTTTCGTCCTTTGCCCAATGTGTAGCTTTTACCAGTATGGTCTGTGAACTGAATACCATCTTTTGCCGTCAGACTACACTTATGTTTAGAGAGCAATAAAACCATTTCCTGATCCGGTGCTAAGGTAACAGTTATGGCTTCGCCTTTAGGCATTCGCTCAAAATCACTGCGACCCTTCTGATCATCGATAACAGGTTCAAATATGGTGTTTTCCAACATCAGGGTTTCGCGGAACTCACCCTGCTCATTTTCTTCGCTTGCTTTGCTTACAGGCTCATTCAACATTTTTTTCTTCTCAGAATAAAGATATTTAATGATCTCCTGTCGTGCTGACAGGTATTGCATGTACTTCACCAGTGCAACACGGCGAAAAGGATTAAATTCGTCGTTTCCTTCATTAAGACTGCTGATAATGTCACGCCAGCCGTGATCCTGAGAAAAAATGAGTGGATCGAGTTCTCTAATCGCCCGATTGATACTATTAGTGTCTTCAATCGACTTGGATAATATCCCTACGAACTTCTTCTCAATTTCTTTAATCGTACGCGCTTCTTTTTGCAGTTGTTCTGGTGAAAACTTTACCATTCCAGTTATCTTCTTGGAAGGTACTGCTACACGGCCGGAGACGGCGAAGTCGAAGTCCGCAACTGAACTAAATTTGAGGCTTTGTTCACCTACTTGTAATTCGAGAGGTTTGCTAAAAAATTTGTTGAGCATATGCTAAGTAACACCTTATGGATTGGAGCAGATTATAAGTCCAAATCAAACTTCTAGTTCTGTTGCGATAAATATCTAATGTGAACCAAGTCACAATTAGAGAATTATAAATCGAAAAGTCTGCAAAGAATTGAAATTCACTATTATTTAATAGCGTGATTGTACTAAATTTTTACTGTTTTGAGGTAATTTTTACGCGCTATTTTGCGTTTCAAATGACAGAAAAGATCAGGAGTTCTGATTTTACTTGAGGATCAAGGCAGGCAGGCAATATTGTTAGATTGAGCTTTAAGTAAAAGTCGCCGTTGACTGGCCTCACATGAACCTATTATTTTGACTCGGGAATAGAACCTTCGAATGTCCTTTCCCGCCGTCTTATAAGAATCGAGAAAGGCAGGCACCAATGTCCGATAGGTCGATATTGCAGCAAGTTTCGCGTTGTTGAGGCCCTGGTTCATCCAGTTATCGTATTCGGGGTGTCCTCCCCACGTATCTCGGAGTTTTTCATAGTCTTTTTTCAGTTCGCCAAATAGTAAGATTTTTCCTGCATGCTTTTGCTCATCAGGTATTGCAGATTCATATAGTTGCTCTAACCTTGCTTTATAGGCCAAAACAAGCTCAATAAAACTTGATTCGCGTTCGAGTTGAGCATCATATTTCAGTTTATGTTGATCCAGCTCTCTGCTTGAAATCCAGTAATCAAGACCAATTAAAGCAACGGCATCTGCAAATGCTTCATTAAATTCTGTGTCATCATTGATATATAGTTGCTGATGAGCCAATTCATGAAATAGTAGTCTGGCTAGATCAAAATCGTTTTTTTCTAACATTCCATTAAGAACAGGATCATCGAACCAGCCCAGAGTAGAGTAGGCTGTAACGCCACCGAGGTAAACATCGTAGCCCGTATCCTTAAGTGTGTTCATATATCTTGTTGCATCTTCTTTTTTGAAATATCCGCGATAGCTCAAACAACCAACGACTAAAAAGCAGGATGATTTTGCTTCAAAGGAGAGAGCTGGCGTTGCAAAAACGTTCCAGACAATATACCGACGGCCAATGTCCGCATAGCTTCTATAACTTTTATTATCAGGTAAACCAAGAGTCTTGCTGGCAAAATTTCTAATGCTAGTTATACTTTTCAGCCTTTGTTTGAGCTCAGGATTTGTTTTATCCGAATTGAGAAGTGATTTTATATCCTGCCTGGCATGAAGTAGTTGCAATTGTCCGGCGACAGACTGTTTGTAGTAGGAGATTGTGCTACACGAAGATAGTAACGTGGCAAAACACAAAGTAATAATAAGAGAAACGTGTTTAGACAAATTTGGCATCCTGAAAAGCTAACATGACCTGTAAATTAATACACCTTTAACACTGAGGTAAATATGTATTCGACGATTATCGATGTTGAACAGTTATCAAACCAGTTCGGGCAAGATTGGGTTGTGGTCGACTGTCGTTATAATCTTGCTGACGCAGACTCTGGATATGAGTCTTATCTGAAGGCACATATTGCCGGTGCGCTCTATGCTGATATTCATAAAGATCTGTCCGGAGAACCTATTACCGATCATGGTCGCCATCCTTTACCTGGTGTAGATAATTTACGCAAACTTTTCTCCACACTTGGAATCAATAAAGAAAAACAGGTGATAGCCTATGACGCCTCATCTGGCGCTTTCGCTGCGCGCCTTTGGTGGTTACTGCGCTACATGGGGCATGATGCTGTGGCCGTTCTAGATGGTGGTTGGCAAGCCTGGCAAACTGCTGGGTTTAAAACTGAAGTCGGAGTTCAAACTAAACAGTCAGAGGATTTCTCGGGAGAACCCAGAACTGAATGGCTGGTAACGATGGATAAGGTACTGGATGCGCCTTTGTTAATCGATTCTCGAGAAGCACAGAGATATCGTGGTGAAGAAGAACCGATTGACCCTGTGGCCGGGCATATTCCCGGTGCCCTAAATCACTGCTGGAAGGAAAATATTGATGAAAATGGCCATTTTCATGCTTCAGAGTACCTGCAGCAACAATTTAGTCAGATTTATACTGATACCGATAGCGAACAAGTGGTATTTTACTGTGGTTCAGGCGTTACAGCCTGCGCCAATCTATTAGCCGTGGCACAGGCAGGGTTGCCACCCGCCAAACTCTATGCGGGTTCCTGGAGCGACTGGTGTAGTCGTGCCGATAACCCGATTGCGACTGGCTCGGAGCCGTCCTGAAAGCGCCTGTATCAAGTCAGGCTGTAGAATTACATCTGAACGTTTTATAATAATCACAAATTACATATTGCGAATAAAATGATATCACCCAAATTTTTGTCTGAATATCTTGCTGCCAGTATTTTTATCCTGGTGCTGTTCTCACCTGTCAGCGTCGATGCGGTCGATCTAGATGAGCTCTATGACAACCCTGATGTCATTACGGAGGATGTAGTTGAGGCTTCAGAGAACGTAACTGAGACTGTTGAAGGGGTAATTGAGGCCGCTCAAGAAGTGACGGAAACGCTGGAAATCAATGTGCAAATTGATGCGCCAGTGCCTGCAGTTGATTCATTCGAGGAAGAGTCTTCATCATTAGCAAGATTATTAGGAGAATCTGAGACCTTCGGACAGGCCAAGGACGTTGTGGTCGTGCTGGATAATTCAGGCAGCATGAAAAAGAATGATCCGGACTTTTTGGCGACGCAGGCAGTGTCAGAATTCATAAGTGGACTAGATTCTCAAACCCGTATTTCAATAGTTATATTTGACCAAAATGTAAGTCTCGCAGTGCCATTGACCCCTCTTACTCTCGAAGCAAGGGGAACGGTCGTTGATAGCCTCAAAAAAGTTAATTACAAAGGCTTGTTTACAGACAGTCCTGCCGCGATAGAAAGGGCGATTTATGAACTTAAAAATAATGGACGAGAAGAGGCTCAAAAATCCATAGTCTTTATGACTGATGGGATAGTAGATACAGGTAAGGCGGAAGTAGATTTAGAGAAAAGTAAATGGTTAAAAGAAGATCTTGCTGCAGATGCCGCGGATGAATCAATTAAGGTATTCGCTGTTGCTTTTACAGAGGCTGCTGATTTTCAATTAATACAATCTATCGCACAGAAAACTGATGGGGAATATTATCGAGCGTTGGTTGCCGCTGACTTACAAAAAGTATTTAAACAAATTAATGTCATACTTAATAAAGAACCAGAGCCAGACGCACCAATACCAATGGAGTCTGTTGCTGAGCCGGAGTCATCGGTAGCCCCAACACCAGTTGTGCAACAGCCGGTTATCATTGAAGTACCCGTACAAACAGCACAGACGATGGGTAAAGAAGAGCGCTTACGCTCAACCATCATGATTGTTGCAGCCTCTGTATTGTTTATTACATTACTAGCAATCGTCTATATTTTATTACGCCGTGGCCGAGAGATAAGCGCCGCAACAGCTGAAGTTGAAACTGAAGCATTCATAAACGATATCAATAATCATACCTCATCCAAGCAATACCAATTAGGCTCCAAACCAACAATGTTTGGACGTGTCGCCGGCAAAGATACAGCACATCTAAATTATCTGGTTATTCCTGAGTCTACAATTGGTCGGCGTCACGCCCTAATCGAATATAAAGATTATGGTTTCTGGATAAGTGATCAGGGAAGTATTAATGGTACATTTATTAATGACAAGATGATCAGCAGTGAAGTTTGTTTGAAACACGGAGATAAAGTTCGACTTCATAAGTTTGAATTCGAATTTACCATGCCAGAAATGGATGATGCTGGGAAAACGGTAATGTCGGGAGCTGCCTTTTCTTCGCCATCTGATAACGCAGATGCGGCAACAGTGTTGAATAACCCTGAGTCTGAAATTGATGATGTCTCCGGGCTCGAGTCTATTGAGCCAGAATTTGATATCACTGGTGGAGCCGATGTTGATTTCATATTAGAGATGAGCGACGAAGAAGAGCCTGACACCGGCGCGAGCGACGCGGCGTCAGTAGATGAAGGAGCCGACGACGATGAAACAGAAATTCGCGACGCGAATAAGGGTTCTGAAGAAGTAGCGAATATAAATGAAGCAGAAGATGAATCTGAAGATGAAACTCTGATGCCGGGTGGTTTTGAAATGGGTAGCTCTGACGACAATGCTGATATTGGTGAAGAAACCGTAGGTGATGACGAAACATTGATGCGGGGTACTTTCGAGGCTGAAGAAGATGAAGATATGACGATCCGCAAAGAAAGCGATGAAGCAGTAGATGACTTCTTTGACATCGGTGGTGATGAAGATAAAAAGAGCTGATTGTTAAGAGTCAGAAGGTCATCAGCACGAATCAAGTTTAAGCTCATAGGAAGAGTTTAAGGTAAATTTATTTTTCCGGCTTTCTACCGTTTTTGTACAGCTAATTATGGATAAGCAACAAACTCTTATTTCCCGCCTGGCAGATGGAGCATTTCATTCTGGCGAGTCGCTTGCTAAAGAAATGGGAATTAGTAGAGCCGCTGTCTGGAAGCGTGTCAAATCGTTGACAAAGTATGGTCTTGATATCTATTCGGTGCATGGAAAGGGTCATCGACTTTCAAGGCCTATAGAAATATTGAGTGCAGAGAAAATTATCGCCGGTCTTAGTTCTTCCGCAGCCGCGAAACTCAATGGTTTGCAAGTTCACCCTATTCTTGATTCCACCAATCAATATCTGTATCGCCAGCTAAACGAGGATAACTTCCATGCTCGGGTGGTTCTTGCCGAATTTCAGGAACAAGGCAAAGGCAGGCGTGGAAACGACTGGTTATCTCCTTATGGCAGTGGTATTTGTATGTCTTTTGGCTGGCATTTTCAGTCAACACCAGCATCCTATACGGCACTTTCACTCGCTACTGGAGTTGCTGTTTGTCGTAGCCTGCAAAGATTGGGGATTAGTAACGTTGGCTTAAAATGGCCGAACGACATAATCAGTGAAGGAAAAAAATTAGGCGGTATCTTGTTGGAATCACGGAGTGAAACAGCCGGATGTAGTGATGTCGTTATTGGCATTGGCATTAATGTGGATATACCTGAAGAAACAAAAAATGTAATTTCACAATCAGTAACAGATATAAATAATCTCACGCAAGCTACACAAACTAGAAATGCACTTGTCGCATTTCTTATAGAAGAGCTGCTTATAATGCTGGATGACTATCAGGGGCATGGCTTTGCATCTTGCATTGATGAATGGCGAAAGTTTGATCAATTAAAGGATAGAGAAGCGGATCTGATTTTGCCAAATGAAACTCTATGCGGAAAAATTATGGGGATTGATGAAAATGGATTGTTATTGATGTCTATTAATGGGGAAACTAAAAAATTTAGTGGTGGCGAACTTAGCTTGCGAGCGAACACATGAATTTACTGGTCGACATTGGCAATACTCGTATTAAGTGGGCACTCCATTCTGACAAAGGTTTGTATTCATATGATGTTAAGGTCTATGAAAAAAACGAGCTGTCTGAATTATTGGACTTTTGGTGGAAAGAATTACCAGCACCAGCGCATGTTTATGTATCTAATGTAAGCGGAGAAGAAATTGACAGGAAAGTGTCTAGTTTTCTGAGGAAACTATGGAATATCACACCAATATTTTTATCCGCTCGCACTGAGTCGCTTGGATTAGTCAATGCTTATGAGGAAAGTCATCTCTTGGGCATAGATCGTTGGTTGGCGATGCTTGCTGCCTGGAAGCAAGCTAATTCAGCATTCTGTGTAATAGATTGCGGTACCGCAATTACCGTAGATGTAGTGGCATCTACAGGTGTTCATATTGGGGGGTATATAATTCCCGGTCTGGGCTTAATGGCGGGTTCGTTAAACAGTGAGACAGAGCAAATAGAGACAACCTTAAACGCTAAGTTATCATTGGAATTTGGACGCAATACGAATGACTGTGTTGGTAATGGTGCGCTCATGACTATTATTTCTTTAATTAGACAGGTAATTGACGAAAATGTGCAAGGGCATGGTACGGAGGCAAAGTGTATTATCACGGGTGGTTCTGCGGAACAGATAATTAAATATCTTCATCGAGACGTAATCTATGAACCTTACCTGGTGTTGGATGGCATCGCACTGATGAGTCAAAACTTATGATGAAATGGTTTTTTATTTTATTGCTTCTTACAAACGCCGTTTATTTTGGTTGGGAACTTGATCGTCAAACGAAAATGGATGTGACGAATAAATCAGCATTACCGACCCTACCTAAGCAGGCTCAACGACTTCAGTTTTTAAGTGAGCTAGATAGTTACCCATCATTGCGTGAATTGATTGACGAGAGTCAGACTTCAGTCAAAGAAGATTATATTGATGATGACTTTTTTCCATCTGATGACAGCTTAAGCAATGAGTTGGTTGATCTATTACCAGATATTGGCATTACCGATGAACAGAGTATTTTGGGTCTTGGTACTTGTTTTAGTTTTGGCCCCATAGCAGATGAATTGCAGGCAAATGGCTTGAACGACTGGTTTGCGACAAATGGCGGACAAGCGAAAATACGTCACACCGATGAGCAGGGACGGCAACTATTTTGGGTTTACCTGTCTCCGCAAGAATCCAGACAAGATGCGATGGAAACCATCAAAAGTTTTAAAAAAGAAGGGATCCGCGATTTTCGATTAATTGTTAAAGGCAATATGCAAAATGCTATTTCAATGGGCTTATTTTCCAGTCAGGCAGCAGTAAATAGTAGGCTTAGCGAATTAAAGAAAAAGGGCTACAAGCCGGTAGTGGTCCCTTACGCTGATGGAAAACGGGTGTTTTGGGTAGATGCAAAATTATCTACAGATGAAGCTATTCTGGATAGGGTCTTTAATGATTTCCCCTCCAGGTTTAGCTCAGTACCAGTGAAATGTACGGAAATTGCTATAGAATCGGAATATTCATAAAATACGTCTTTTTATCTACTTACTTAACTACGGATCAGCAATAACAACGTGAAACTAATTACTACTATCTACAATTCTCTGCGGGAGATTGTTCGCGCGAGTCGCAAGGCTTTGTTTCTAATCATATTGTTATCACTGAGCCAATCACTAATTGCCGGTGTTCAGACAGATAAGATTCAGGCCCTAATTTCAGAAGGCGAGTTAAGTCAGGCGCTGACTCTGACAAACAAGAAATTGCTCGAGGATGAGTCAAACGTCACCTTTCGATTTCTCAAAGGTCTAATCCTGACTCGACTCAATGAACTCGACAAGGCTCGCGATTTATTTATTGAATTAACCCGAGAGCATCCCGACTTGCCTGAGCCTTATAATAACCTGGCGGTCATTTATGCATCACAGGGCGACTTTGAAAATGCGCAGAATGCCTTGCAGAGAGCAATAAGCACGCATCCCAGTTATGCCACTGCACATGAAAACATGGGAGATATCTACGCTAAAATGGCAAGTAAAGCCTATAACCAGGCTTTGGAGCTTGATGCCGAGAACACTTCGGCAAAGGCTAAGTTATCGCTGATTAACGATTTGTTCTTTGTGCCAAAACAGCAAAAGGACATTATCGCAGAGCAGATGGCGGCCAGAAAAGCACAGGAAGAAAAGCTCGCGTTGGAAGCCAGAACCGCCCGGGCTGAAAAAGAGGCCCTGGAAGCCAGAAAAGCGCTGGAAGAGAAGAAAGCTATAGAAGCCCGCAAGGCGCTTGCTGATAGAGAGGAAATGGAAAGCAGGAAGGTTCAAGAGCAGAAGCAGGCATTGGCAGCCCAGAAAGTGCTGGAACAGAACAAAGCGCTGGAAGCCAGAACCGCAATGGCTGAAAAAGCCGCAATGGAGGCCAGACAGGCACTCGCAGCAAAAGAAGCAAAAGAAGTAATGGAAATACAAAAAGCAGCGGATATGCAGAGAGCGCAGGAAGCAAAAACTCAACGAGAAGAGAAGCTCAAATCAATTGTTGCCATGACTATCGATGATTGGGCCAAAGCCTGGTCATCAAAAGACTCAGTAAAATATACCGGGCATTATGGAAAAGACTTTACGCCTCCTAAAAAGTTGTCCCGTTCAGACTGGGAAGCACAACGAAAAGTCCGTTTAAACAAACCGCGCTTTATTAAGATCGAGATTAGTAATCTCAAAGTTACTATGTTGGGTGATGAACATGCGCGCGCTGAATTTAGACAGAGCTATCAATCAGACACCTATCAAGATGAAGTGTCAAAGTCCTTGATTTTGAAAAAAGTGGAGGATAGATGGTTAATCACTCAGGAAGATTCAAAATAGATTTTGTTAAGGTGATTAAGCGTTCCTTAAAATCTTTTTGTTTTTGCCTGCTGTTAATATCTGTCGGTGAAATCAATGCCGGCGAGATGTTGGGTCGGAATGCAAGCTATCATAATCTTGATCACGGACATGAAGCTTTACTCATCAGTGCGATGGAAAAGGTCAGGCGCGGGGAGACACGAGCCGCTTTACCATTACTAGAGCAATTGGTCAGCGTCAATCCAAAGTTTAAATTGGCGCAGCTTATGTACGCTGATTTACTACTTGCTCAAAGTCGTGGCATTAGCGATTTTGGTAATATGTCATCTGCTCCCTATAAGCAGATAGTCGCCCTACGTGAAGAAGCACAGGCTCGTTGGCAGCATTACATTGTGCCTCCTATGCAAAACAAACTACCTTCGTCACTGGTTAAACTCAGCGAGCAACAAAAATATGCCATTGTTGTCGATATGAAAAATTCGCGCTTGTTTTTGTATGAAAACAACAAAGGTGAGCCAGAACTAATAGATGATTATTACGCTACTATTGGGAAAAAGGGCAGTGGCAAATATCTTGAAGGTGATCAGAAAACACCAGTAGGTGTTTATTTCGTTACCAGTTTTATTGAATCAAAAGACTTACCTGATCTGTATGGGGATGGTGCATTTCCGATCGACTATCCTAACGCATGGGATCAGCGGCATGGTCGCACGGGTTATGGAATTTGGCTGCATGGCACACCTAGTGCAACTTTTAGTCGCCCGCCACGTGACAGTGATGGATGTGTGATTGTGAGTAACAAAGATTTGAATACAATATCACCCTACATTCAAACAGGACTTACGCCTGTTATTCTGGCAGAAAATATAAACTGGATTTCAAAAGACGAATGGAAATCCAGACAATCGAGTTTTGATAAGCATGTTGAGCAATGGAGGAAAGACTGGGAAAGTCGCGATGCTGATCGATATCTAAGTCATTACTCACGCAATTATTCCGGGCTTGGCAAAGACTATGACGGTTGGGTTGAATATAAACGTCGTGTTAATCCTACAAAACGTTTTATAAAAATTGGTATATCGGATAAAAGTATATTTTTATATCCTGGCGAAGAAGCGTTGATGGTTGTGACATTTAAACAAGATTATTCAAGTGACGATACTAAACGACGTTTCGTCAAACGTCAGTATTGGCAGATGGATAAGGACGGTCAGTGGAGAATAGTTTACGAGGGCTCTGTCTCCTAAATCACTTTACTGTTTAGCTGTGTCTACGTCGTTTTCAGCGATAATATTTTTACTCAACCAACTGACTAGATCGCGCCAGATATGAGCGATTTCTGCTGGTGTCGGCATTATACCGGCGTAGGGTAATTCAATTGTTACCACAGGAATTTTCTTCTGCACACCTGCATAATTACCCAGCGATCCGGGGTATGTCCCAAGTAGATTCAGATATAAACGACCTAATTTATAGGGGCCATTTTTAGGACCATCGTAATCAATGATGCCATGAGGTGCATGCACCGCAACAATAACATCAGGGTGGAATTGATTAATCTCGTGCACCAGCCATTGCGTTTCCGATTCACTTAAGGCTGCTTTTCCTGGATATCGACGTGGGTTGCTCTTGGTAACGTCTTTCCAATAATCAATTGTGGCATTTTTCCAATCAAGCATGGGAAAATTACGATTAAGATCTACATTATTGGCGTTCATTCTCTGTGACTCTTTTCGCAGCAGACCGTCTGGGTTTAACAAAGGCAATATTCGCCAATGAAATAAACCACTATGAAATTCATCCAGTGTTTTCATCCATTTGAAAACGATACTGACAGACGAATATTCATCACCATGAATACCACCAACTAATAGCACGCGACCTAGCGGGGATTTGCCACTGACGGGGGCGTACTCTCTGAATAGTATAGGTGCACCTTCGGCTGAGTAGCCATTAGCTTGCTGTAATTTGTTGCTAAGACAATCTTGAAGGTTAACACTAGCTAATTTGTTTGAGATACGTTCACATTCATCGTTAACAAGCTGGTTTTGATTGTCTGATTCAGCCAGACAAAGACAGCTATGTATTAATAAAACAATTGTAATGAACGATTTTATGATTTTTTTCATTATTATTTAGACTGCATAACTTAAAGCAATACCGAGAAAAATAGTCGCGCCAAACCAGTTATTATTTAAAAAAGCCTGAAAACACTTAGCAGGCACTCTATCTTTAATCAGGTATTGCTGATAAATCGAAAACCCAGCCGCAATAAATAGCGCGACATAAAATGGCCAGTTTAACTCAAGCCGACTAGCTACCATCCACAAAACAATGAGTACCAGTATCTGGATAATACCAATTATTGTTTTATCAGCATCGTCAAACAATATGGCAGTGGATTTTATCCCAACCTGCAGATCGTGCTTACGATCAACCATCGCATAAATTGTATCAAACACAACTGTCCACAGCAGGTTGGCAATGAATATGAGCCAGACTATAACGGGAACAGTACCGGATTGAGCAGCAAAAGCCATAGGAATTCCCATACTAAACGCGATACCGAGGAAGAATTGTGGTAAATAGGTATATCTCTTCATATATGGGTAGATGAGCGCTATTGGGATGGCCAAAAATGACAACATAATGGTCAATTTATTTGTCGTTAAGACGAGTAAAAAAGCAATTAGAAGCAAAAATATTGTAAGAAGAAGAGCTTCTTTGTTGCTTACCTCGCCTGTCGCCAGCGGACGGTCTTTAGTGCGTTCAACATGGCCATCAAAGTCACGATCGGCATAGTCGTTCATAATGCAACCGGCAGATCGAGTCAGTAGTGTACCGAGTGTAAACACCAGCAAGAGATGAAGGGATGGCAGGCCTTCAGAGGCAATCCAGAGTGCCCAAAGCGTTGGCCACAAAAGTAAAAAGGTACCAATGGGTTTGTTTAATCGCGTTAAAACTGCGTATCGTCGTAAATACTCTTTGCTCTGAGGCCAGTTGGCAATGCAGCAACTGCGAATGATAGCGAAACGTGATTTCGACCAGCTCAAAAGATCACGGCTTACTTTGATTGAGAGTCTTTTGAACTGAGCCAAGTATTGTTTAAGCTGATCCATTGAATAATATAACTATCTTGTCATTTGCTCACTAAAATTGCGTTGATCTTTGTATTGCGTGTTTTAAACCTGTGCAAAAATCAGTCGATCGGCGATCCAGCGTTTAATTAATGATTGTACATGCCCGGGGAAATCATTGAGTAGAATTTCAGCCGTTTTTTGTACTTGCGGAATCAAATTCGCATCGCGAGACAAATCGGCAATACGTAATGCAGGTAGTCCGGTCTGACGCGTTCCCAGTAAATCTCCCGGTCCTCGCAATTCCATGTCTCTTTGAGCAATTATAAACCCATCGTTTGTCTGACGCATGCATTCCAGTCTGGCTTGAGCAAAATCAGATAGTGGGGGCTTATACAAGAGAACACAATCGCTTTGTTGTGAACCTCTACCAACTCGTCCGCGAAGCTGGTGAAGTTGAGAAAGCCCTAAGCGTTCACTATTTTCGATTATCATCAGACTTGCATTAGCAACGTCCACACCAACTTCGATCACTGTTGTAGCGACGAGCAGGTTGATGGCGCCAGCTTTAAACTCTGACATAATTTTTGCTTTATCGGCACTTTTCAATCGTCCATGTATAAGACCAACTTTAAGATCGGGAAGAAGTAACTGTAATTGCTCGAAAGTATCTGTGGCCGCCTGGCATTGCAGGGCATCAGACTCTTCAATTAATGTGCACACCCAATAGACTTGCCGACCTTGACGACAAAGAATAGCGATTCTTTCAATCACTTCTTCTCGTTTTTGATTAGAAATGGCAATAGTTTTTATTTCCTGGCGACCGGGTGGTAATTCATCAATGATTGAAATATCCAAATCAGCAAACAGGGTCATGGATAAGGTGCGGGGGATGGGCGTTGCCGTCATGATTAATTGATGTGGCTGTAGTGAACCCGCTTTCTCCAGCAAAGAAAGACGTTGATGGACACCAAAGCGGTGTTGCTCATCAATAATAACCAGCCCCAGTTTTGAAAAGTTAACCGATTCCTGAAATAAAGCATGTGTCCCGATAACAAACTGTGCATCGCCGTTATCAATATCACTGAGTACATTCTCTCGTTCAACTTTACCAAGTTTTCCTGTTAATAACCTGACCTTGATACCTAAAGGCTCAAGCCATTGACTAATATTGAGCCTATGTTGTTCGGCAAGTAGTTCAGTTGGTGCCATATAAGCAACCTGGAATGCATTATCGATCGCCTGTAATGCCGCAATGGTTGCTACAACTGTTTTACCTGAACCTACATCTCCCTGAATAAGACGTAGCATTGACACACCTTTGCTCATATCAGTTTGAATATCTTTTATGACACTATTTTGTGCATTAGTTAAATCGAAAGATAATTGTTCTAAAAAGGATGTAACAAGATCTGTGGCTTCTGTCATTGCCGGTGCCGTATATTTGTGAATTTGCTCGCGTAGCGAGCGCAAACTCAAATGCTGAGCCAGTAGTTCTTCAAATGCCAGTCTTTGCTGGCTCGGATGAGTGCCAAGTAAAAGTGTTTCAACTTCCGCATCAGGAGGAGGGCGATGTACATAGCTTAGTGCCTCGGACAGACTAGGCAAATTTACTTCAAGTAATAAGTCTTCTGGTACTAACTCGATCAATTCGCTGGCATCAGTGCTCAGAGCGTTCATCGCCTGTTCAGTAAGTTTACGGAATTTCCCCTGGGTCACGCCATCGGTCGCCGGGTAAATAGGTGTCAGTGTTTGTTCAATTTGTCCTAGTTTTTGTTCATCGACGTATTGATATTCGGGGTGAATCATTTCCAATTTATTGCCGACACGTCGGACTTGCCCCCAGCATTGCAGGTAATTGCCTTGCTGCAGCTTGTTTTGTTGAGCTTTACTGAAATGAAAAAAACGCAGAGTAATTGTACCGGTGTCGTCGCTCAGCCTACATAATAGCGAACGACGCCTGCCAAATTGCACCTGTGTGAGTTCAATTTCTCCCTCAATCAAAGCTTCCTGATCAATTTTTAATGCAGCTATCGGGATTAGGCGTGTTCGATCCATATAGCGACGTGGTAAATGAAACAATAAGTCTTGGACTGAATGTATGCTCAGGTTTTCTAATCGCTTGCCGATACTCACACCAACACCGGTCAGGGAAATTACCGGATCACTCAGACCTGGTACGGCTGATTGTCCCACGTCAGTAAACCAATCAGTTTTCCAGACTCATAATCGCATCCATTTCAACCTGCGATCCTTTTGGTAGTTGAGCGACACCAACTGCAGCACGGGCTGGGTAGGGCTGCTGAAAGTACTTGGCCATGGTTTCGTTAACAAGAGCGAAGTGCTGGAGATCAATCAGAAATATATTTAGCTTAACAATATCGGCAAGCGAGCCACCAGCGGCTTGTGCGACTGCTTGCAGGTTTTTAAACACCTGATTAATCTGCTCTTCAACGTCATCGCCGCTTAGTTCCATAGTTTCTGGAATCAGAGGAATTTGACCTGAGAGGTACACAGTTTGACCAACCTTTACTGCTTGTGAATAGGTGCCGATTGCAGCAGGTGCTTTATCTGTTGCTATTATTTCTCGAGACATAAGCGCTCCTTAAAATTATTTGATGATTAGTTAACTAAATATCGTAAACGGTGAGTGCAGATGGCGCAATCAAAAGAAATATGGATAGAGCTACCTGCGACTTATCCGTGAGACATGTTTTATTTCCCGCAAACGTTTCATGACACGAGCAAGATGAATTCTGTCCTTTACTTCTATTACGAATTTGTTGGTTGTATATCGATCATCTCGTTCTTTCATTTCCACATGCACAATATTTGCTTCCTGTTCAGATATAGCAGTTGCAATGGTGGCTAACACGCCGCGTTGATTAGTTAAATCGATGCGAATATTGGTTGGAAACTCCCCTTCAATATCGGATTCCCACTCTACATATATCCATTTGTCAGGATGATTTCGATATTCCACTACGTTCGGACAAGATTGATGGTGAATAACTATACCTCGACCAGCGGTGACGAAACCCAGAATGGGGTCACCGGGGATAGGCAGACAACATTTAGGGAAATGTACCACCATTCCTTCAGAGCCTTTGATAGTCAAAGGAATTGCATTTTTATCTTTTCCCTTGTCTTTGCCTTTAGCTTTTTTGCTTACTGGTTTGTTGCCAGACAATCCGATTAGCTCTCTAGCCACAATAGGTGCCATGCGATTACCCAAACCAACTTCCTTTAGTAATTCATTCTCATCAGTCAATTGGTATTCACCAAGCAATTTTTTCATTTGCTTAGCGGGAATCTTGTCGTAGCTATATTCCTGAATTTCGAGTTCTCTGTTTAACAGTCGTTTACCAAGTGCGATTGCCTCGTCGTTCTGAAGGTTCTTAAGGTAATGTCGTATGTTTGTGCGTGCTTTTGCTGTTACGGAAAAATTTAACCAGGCAGGATTGGGTCTGGCGCCGGGTGCCGTAATGATTTCGACCGTTTGTCCAGTACTGAGTAATGTACCCAGCGGTGCAAGTTTGCGGTCAACGCGGGCGCCGACGCAGGTATTACCTACATCTGTGTGTATGGCATAGCTGAAGTCAACAGTGGTTGCGCCGCGTGGCAATTCAATAATCCGACCTTTTGGCGTAAATACGTAAACCGACTCTGGAAACAGATCGATTTTCACATGCTCTAGAAATTCTTCCGGGTTACCTGCAACCGTTTGCATTTCCATAATATTATGTAGCCACTCGCGCGCTCGTCTGTGTGCACCGCTACGGCTGTGGGTGCCGCCTTCTTTATATAACCAATGTGCCGCGATTCCCGCTTCAGCGACATCATTCATTTCACGTGTTCTTATTTGCACTTCTATCGGAACGCCAAATGTTCCAAACAGCACTGTATGTAAGGACTGATAACCATTTGATTTTGGTATAGCAATATAGTCTTTAAATTTTCCCGGCACTGGCTTGTACAGGTTGTGCATAATGCCAAGTGCCCGATAGCAGTCGTCAGCACTGTCTACGATAATCCGAAATGCATAAACGTCATGTACCTCGGAAAAAGACAAATCCTTTAATCTCATCTTTTGGTAAATGCCGTACAAATGTTTTTCACGCCCGGCAATTTGAGCCGGTAATTTTTCCTGCCGCATACGACGTTTTAGAGAATTCCTGATTTTGGTGATGACTTCTTTGCGATGTCCACGGGCTTTAATTACCTGTTCTGTCAAGACTCGGTGACGTTTTGGGTACAAGATGGCAAAGCCCAGCTCTTCCAGTTCAAGACGAATATTATTAATACCTAGACGCTGCGCGATTGGCGCATAAATTTCCAGAGTTTCTCTGGCGATACGTCTTCTTTTTTCTGCAGATAAGGCGCCGAGCGTGCGCATATTGTGGAGACGGTCAGCAAGTTTAACGAGAATGACGCGAATGTCATTACTCATTGCCATTAACATCTTACGAAAGTTATGTGCCTGAGCCTGCTCAATAGTATCGAAAGTGATTTGTGTTAACTTACTCACACCGTCGACCAGTTCAGCAACACCTTTGCCAAACTTTTTCTGGATTTCATCTTTGAGTGTAGGTGTGTCCTCAATTACATCATGCAAAATGGCTGCAGCGAGCGTTGGGTAATCCATGTGCATATCTGCAAGAATATTCGCGACTTCGAGAGGGTGGTGAATGTAGGGTTCGCCACTTTTCCTATGTTGGCCTTCATGCGCTTTTGCGCTGAACTCATACGCACGCGTTACTTTTTCAACTTCGTCGGAAGTTAAGTAGCTGCTTGTAAGTTTTCGTAGTTCGCTGATCGAGGTCATAGTTCAATTGTAACCCAGCCGGAACAAAGCCGCATACAAAGAGGAGGAAAATGAAGATTAATATAGAAGCAAATTCAGCTGAATCGCAAGGAATAGGTGACAGCACCATAGTCAGGCACGACTACTCGTATATATTTAGATTAATCAGCTTAAGGCTAGAACCGGGGGGAAAAGGAAACGGATAAAGTCTTTCGACTTTATCCTTTGCATCAATTACTACTCAGGCAGCGGGAATTCGATATGTCCGGCTTCTGCAAATTCATCATCAATTACAGGTTTGCCGATAGTATCAACATTTTCGTTGGTGATTAATTCTTCAGCAATTTCACGCAGCGCTACAACAGTGGGCTTGTCATTATCTTCATCAACCAAAGGTTCTGCGCCCAGAGATAAATCTCTTGCTCGCTTACTGGCTAGCATCACCAGGTCATAGCGGTTAAGTACATTATCAAGACAATCTTCAACGGTAAGGCGAGCCATATCTCACTTCTCCAAAATAACTAAAATTAGGTCGCAATAAGCATGCGACGGCGAAAGGCCGCCTAGTTTACTTAAAAATCAGGAATCTACCAACAAATCCTGCACAAATTCATCAAAACTGTTTTTTTGCTGCCTATAACTGTGCCGGCTGGCCTTAAGTATTGAGCTCAATTGTTCTAAAGCGATCTCAATATCATCATTAACGACCAGATAATCATATTCGTTATAGTGAGAAATCTCATTTTTCGCATCTCGCATACGACGTTCTATTGCCTCATTTCCGTCGCCTCTATCGCCTAGCCGTGTTTCCAGCGTGTCGTAAGATGGAGGCAGGATAAATATACTCACGACGTTAGGCACAAGTTTTCGAATTTGCTGAGCTCCCTGCCATTCGATTTCGAGAATAATATCTTTGCCGGCTGAGAGTTGCTCTTCTACTAGTGTTCGCGATGTCCCATAGGAATTATCGAATACTTGGGCGTGTTCCAGAAATTGCTGTTGCTCGACCATATCCTGGAATTCATTTTCATCAACGAAATTATAATCTATGCCATTTTTTTCATAGGGACGTTTTGCTCGAGTAGTGTGTGAAATAGATACGTAGAGATTTGGGGAGGAGTCTAAAAGCGCCTGTACCAATGTTGTCTTGCCGGCTCCCGATGGTGCCGAGATTATAAACAGGGTGCCGGACTTTTTAATTACTTGATTCATTCTTACGCTCAGGACTTATTCAATATTTTGTATTTGTTCGCGCATTTGCTCAATAAGAACTTTGAGCTCTACGGAGACATTACTCATGTCAACATTTGCCGCTTTGGAGCCCAGAGTGTTCGCTTCACGGTTTAATTCCTGCATGAGAAAATCAAGGCGGCGACCGACAGGTACTGGTTCAGTTAATACACGCTTTACTTCATCAATATGAGTTTCAAGTCGATCAAGTTCTTCAGCTACATCCATTTTCTGCGCGAGGATTAGCATTTCCTGTTCCAGACGCTCGCTGTCGAGTTCTATCTGTAAATCATTTGCCTTTTTGATGTAGCGCTCGCGTATTTTTTCAGTTATTTCCGGTAATTTTTCGCGTATTAGATTTACTTGCTGAGTCGCAGCCTCGGATCTGTCTAACAGCATAAGTTCTAATTTGGCACCCTCTCGCTGTCTACTTTCTAGTAATATTGGCAGACAGCTATTGAGTGTTTCCAGTAAGGACTTTCCTAAGGCCTCAATGTCAGGCGTTTCTCTGTCGATGACGCCAGGCCATCTAAGGACGTCCATTGGGTTTAGCGCAGAGGGATTACTCAAAGGCAGAGACTCGGCTGCCCGAATCAATTTTTCTGCTAAAGCTGTATTAACTGGAACCGCACCTGCACTGCTATCTCCGGCTTCAAATCGCAATATACAATCTACTTTGCCACGTTTGATAGTGGCGGAAATTCGCTCTCTGACGGCGTTCTCCAGCATGCGCAATTCTTCAGGCAGCCGAATGGCCATATCCAGATAACGATGATTTACCGTCCTTATCTCCCATATAGCCCGGCCCCAATCTCCAGACTCTTCGAACCTGGCAAAGGCGGTCATGCTTGATGTCATACAATTCTCTCAGTTTTATTATATTTACGTCTAACTCACCATACTAACTGCTCATAAGCGCTCATGAAATAGCGGAATATGTATAATCACTGATTTTTGGAGAAATACTATGCGCCCAAGCGGCCGAGCACAGGATGAATTACGGCAGATCAAACTTAGTCGAAACTACACATGCCACGCAGAGGGATCAGTTCTGGTTGAATTTGGGGCTACCAAAGTACTTTGTAACGCGAGTTTCGAAACCAGAGTGCCTTCTTTTTTAAAAGGTTCTGGTAAAGGCTGGGTGACGGCTGAATACGGCATGTTGCCACGCTCAACCGGCTCACGCATGCGGCGTGAGGCCAGTCAGAATCGACAGGGAGGCAGAACCATGGAGATTCAAAGACTCATTGGACGCTCTTTGCGCGCCATTGTCGATACAGAAAAGTTTGGTGAAAACACTATTCATATAGATTGCGATGTTATCCAGGCAGATGGAGGCACACGAACAGCATCTATAACCGGCGCTTATGTCGCCCTGGTCGATGCCGTGCGATATGCAATTGCCAATAAACTCATTAAGGAAGATCCGATTATCGCGCAGGTTGCGTCCGTTTCTGTGGGTATTTTTAATGGTACGCCTGTTTTGGATTTAGATTATGCAGAAGATTCTAAAGCTGAAACAGACATGAATGTTGTCATGAATGATGAGGGCGGTTTTATCGAGGTACAGGGAACGGCAGAAGGCCACTCCTTTAATAAGGCTGAATTGGATAGCATGTTGTCTCTCGCTAGCGGCGGCATAGGAGAGTTATTCGAGCATCAAAAAAAGTCGTTGTCTGAGTAACACCTTATGACTGGGGTAGAGAAAATTGTTATCGCTTCAAACAATCGTGGCAAATTAAAAGAAATTGAGGCTTTATTTGCCGCAAAGAGTATATCGATTGTGCCGCAGTCCGACTTTTCTGTTAGTGATGCCGATGAGACGGGTTTGAGCTTTGTTGAGAATGCCATAATAAAGGCAAGGCATGCGGCTGAGCAGACGAAGCTTCCGGCGATTGCTGATGACTCCGGGATTGAAGTTGATATTCTCAACGGAGAACCCGGAATATTTTCTGCACGATTTGCGGGCGAAGGCGCGAGTGATGAAGATAACTTGAAATTACTCTTAGAGAAATTAAAACAAAGCGGTGAAACGAAACCCATCGCACGTTTTCAATGTGCGATGGTTTATCTTCGCCATGCCAACGATCCCACTCCTTTAATCGCGCAGGGTAGTTGGCAGGGCCATATTGTTTTTGAAGCTAGAGGATCAAATGGCTTTGGCTACGATCCTATATTTTATGTGCCTGAGCAGCGCTGCACCTCGGCAGAACTCAAGCCTGAGTTGAAGAACAAAATCAGCCACCGGGCTCAGGCGATGCAATTGTTATTGAAAAAATTGTTTAACACATCAGAGTTTAGTGATATTTCAACTTCGTGACTCAAGATCTCGATGCGTTAACGCAGGCAATACCACTATCACTTTATATACACCTGCCTTGGTGTGTAAAAAAGTGCCCATACTGTGACTTTAATTCACATGAATTCAATTCAGCTGAGCTGGCAGAAAAGCCTTATATTGAGGCGCTTATACGTGATTTACAATTTGATCTTGGTAAATTATCTAATCGTGAAGTAAGTAGCATATTTATCGGCGGAGGCACACCCAGTTTATTTTCCGTGAACGCTATCAGCAAAGTACTGGCAACAGTACGGACTGAGCTTGATTTAAAACCAGGTCTGGAAATTACACTTGAAGCAAACCCTGGAACTGCAGAGGCTGAGCGATTCGAGGGCTACAGGGAAGAGGGGGTCAACCGCCTTTCTATTGGTGTACAGAGTTTTGATGATCAGAAATTAAAAAGCCTGGGTCGCATACATAACGGAGAAGAAGCGCTTCGGGCAATAGAGTTAGCTAAACAGTCAGGATTTGACAATTTCAACCTGGATTTGATGTATGGCTTACCTGAACAATCAGTAGAAGAAGCTTTATCTGATTTGCAGATTGCGTGTTCGCAGTCTGCGACACATATTTCCTGGTATCAATTAACTATCGAACCGAATACGGTTTTTTATAAACAAACGCCGGCCTTACCTGCTCATGAAGAAAGTTGGGAAATGCAAAGGCAGGGACAAAAGTTTCTGGCAGACAATCTCTACGGGCAATACGAAATATCAGCTTATGCAAGGAAGGATAAACAATGCCTGCATAATATGAATTACTGGCAATTCGGGGATTATCTGGGTATTGGTGCCGGCGCCCACGGCAAGTTAAGTAATATAGAAGAGAATGAAATTACGCGATTCGCCCGACATCGTATGCCCACCGCTTATATGGAAAAAGCCGGCAGCGCGAAGGTAGTGGTGGAGCAAAAGTTGCTTAACAAGGAAGATATCGTTCTCGAATTCATGATGAATATATTTCGTTTAGAGACAGGTTTTTCGTCTACCTTGTTTTGCGAACGGAGTGGCTTAAGCTATGCAGAGATTCAGCCATTTCTGGATAACGCGGTAGCACGAGGATTCATCGTTCGAGATCAAAATAGGGTCAAACCAACAGATTTGGGCAAAAACTATTTGAATGACTTACTCGAGATTTTTATGTCAGATGCAAATTAAGATAAACTAATTTTTACTAAGTCACGTATTCCGGTGCAAAACAACACTAATGAGAAGGGTTCAATGGCGACATCCATAGCAGACGTAATAAAGAATCGGCGCACTATTCATCAATTTAAGGCAAATGAGACGCCACCGCTAAGTCTGATAAAAGAGGCAATCGAGCATGCAGTATGGGCACCTAATCATCATTTAAGTCAGCCATGGCATTTCCATTTATTAGGCTCTGAATGCATAGAACAGATATGCCAGTTAAATACCACGCTGATAAGAGAGCAGAAAGGCGAGAAAGTCGCTGATATTAAGCTCAAAAGATGGCGTGAAGTCCCCGGCTGGTTAGTGTTGAGTTGCGATATTTCTGAAGATGCTCTAAGAACTGAGGAAGATTATGCGGCTTGCTGCTGCGTCGCTCAGAATTTATCCCTCTATTTATGGGAAAACGGTGTTGGCATGAAATGGACAACTGGCACGGTGACGAGAAATGCACATTTTTATGAACTGCTTGGTCTCGAACCGGGCAAATGTAAAGTAGTGGGTTTATTTTGGTATGGATATCCTGCAGATATTCCGAAAGCGGCACGTAAACCGATAGCTGAATGCATAAATACGCTGCCATAGCTAAAAATAGCAGGCTTAGATAGCCAACTTGATCGACTGGTTTGAATCCGACTAAAATTTAAACAGCACTTGTCTTGATTTCAGTCAGTTTTTTTATTGAAAAAATGTAAACAAATCAGTGCCTGCCAAAGCTCTAGCCTGTATAATCCGGAAATTATTTAGACTTCAGGTTCATTCTTGATATTTGTCTTTCAATTTAGCGCAGCATCAGCAGTATTGCGGCGCAAAGATATAAATGAGTAATCATGCTGGAAAACTATTTACCAATTCTGATATTTCTTGTGCTCGGCCTTGGTCTGGGCGCTGTAATGTTCACACTCGGCTATTTTCTGGGGCCAAATCGACCAGATAGTGAAAAGTCTTCGCCCTACGAATGTGGTTTCGAAGCATTTGAAGATGCACGTATGAAATTTGATGTTCGCTATTATCTGGTGGCCATCATGTTCATCATCTTTGATCTTGAAATCGCCTTTCTATTTCCCTGGGCGGTGGCGCTCGACGGCATTGGCATGGCTGGTTTTTGGGCGATGATGATATTTCTGGCGGTATTAGTCGTGGGCTTCATATATGAATGGAGAAGAGGGGCATTGGAATGGGAGTAGACGAGCAGATTGATGATCGAAATTTCGCCGTAACCAGCGTTGATAATCTGGTTAATTGGGCGCGAACAGGATCTATGTGGCCAATGACCTTTGGTCTTGCCTGTTGCGCCGTTGAAATGATGCATGCAGGCGCCGCACGTTATGATCTCGATAGATTCGGAGTGATATTCCGGCCCAGTCCGCGTCAATCAGATGTCATGATTGTGGCTGGAACTCTGGTAAATAAGATGGCGCCCGCTTTACGTAAGGTCTACGACCAAATGTCTGAACCGCGCTGGGTAATATCGATGGGATCCTGTGCTAACGGTGGTGGTTACTATCACTATTCTTATTCTGTCGTGCGTGGCTGTGACCGCATAGTGCCCGTCGATATCTATGTGCCTGGCTGCCCGCCAACTGCAGAAGCCCTTTTGTTCGGAATTATTCAACTGCAAAAGAAAATTAAGCGCACTGGACAAAACACTTTTTCACGCTAATTGGCCCTGCATTAGAGTTAAATGACGACATCCTTAGAAATGTTCCTCGATCAGCTTCGTCAACGATTTGACGGAAAACTAGAATCGTCTGTGTTAGAGCATAATCAGGTAACTGTGGAGCTAAAACCTGAGGTTTTGCTCGAAGTCTGCACAGCATTACGCGACGAAGAAATGTTTCAATTCAGTCAGCTATCTGACCTGTGTGGTCTCGACTATCTAAGTTATGGTCGCTCAGACTGGGAAACACAGGACACAACCAGTACAGGCTTTAGTCGCGGTGTCAGTAATGAGGCCATCCATGAAGACGATGCTGTAAAGAACCGTTTTTGTGTTGTTTATCATCTTCTTTCTCTCAACCATAATCGTCGTCTCAGAATCCGATGTCTGATAGATGAAGATACACCACGTCTGAGTTCTGTTGCACCAATCTGGGCTTCTGCTGACTGGTATGAAAGAGAAGCATTTGATTTATTTGGAATTTTGTTTGATGGACATCCGGACTTACGTCGAATTCTGACGGATTATGGTTTTATTGGGCATCCTTTTAGAAAGGATTTCCCATTGGAAGGCAATGTAGAGGTTCGTTATGACCCCGATAAAGGACGAGTGGTTTATCAGCCAGTCACAATTAAAAACCGAACTTTAGTCCCGAAAGTGATTAGAAAAGATAATCGTTACGAAAGTAGTGAAAAATTGAAAAGCGAAAATGAGTAATAAATAGCTAATGGTTTTTTTCGAAATAAATATTTTCTTGTTAAATGATCTCAAAGTATTGATAGAGAGTTTGTAGACGATGCCTGAGATTAGAAACATGACCATGAATTTTGGGCCCCAGCATCCTGCTGCGCATGGCGTGCTGCGTTTGGTTCTGGAAATGGATGGTGAAATAATAGAAAGAGCAGACCCGCATATTGGCCTGTTACACCGAGGCACGGAAAAACTGGCCGAGAGCAAACCATATAACCAAAGTATTGGTTATATGGACCGACTCGATTATGTCTCCATGATGTGTAACGAGCATGCCTATGTTATGGCGATAGAAAAGCTAATGGGGGTTACGCCTCCTATTCGTGCGCAATACATTCGAGTCATGTTTGATGAGATTACCCGTGTTCTCAACCATCTGATGTGGTTAGGAACACACGGACTCGATATTGGCGCGATGACCATGTTTCTTTACTGTTTTCGCGAACGTGAAGATTTAATGGATTGTTATGAAGCCGTTTCCGGTACTCGTATGCATGCAACTTATTATCGTCCCGGTGGTGTTTATCGTGATTTGCCGGCAACTATGCCTGGCTATGAAACCTCAAAGTGGCATGACGAAAAGCAAGTAAGTGATTTAAATGAAAACCGACAGGGTTCTTTACTCGATTTTATCGAATCATTTACCCAACGTTTTCCCGGCTGTATTGATGAATACGAAACCTTGCTGACCGATAACCGGATATGGAAGCAACGAACCGTCGGAATTGGTGTTGTTACGCCTGAGCGAGCCCAACAACTTGGCTTTACCGGCCCGATGCTACGGGGTTCCGGCGTCGAGTGGGATTTGCGTAAGAAACAACCCTACGAAGTATATTCTGATCTGGATTTTGATATTCCCGTCGGCGTTAATGGCGATTGTTATGATCGTTATCTGGTACGAGTTGAAGAGATGCATCAATCAAATCGAATCATTAAACAATGTGTCGATTGGCTGAGGGCAAATCCCGGACCTGTGATTCTGGATGATCACAAACTGGTTCCACCTCGACGCGAAGAGATGAAAGATGATATGGAATCCCTGATACACCACTTCAAATTATTTACTGAAGGTTTTTGTGTGCCAGCAGGTGAAACCTATTGCGCGGTTGAGCACCCGAAAGGGGAGTTTGGAATATACCTGGTTTCTGACGGTGCAAATAAGCCTTACCGAGTGAAAGTACGCGCGCCAGGATTTGCACATCTGTCAGCCATGAATGAAATGGTACAGGGTCACATGTTAGCCGATGTGGTTGCGGTAATCGGTACGCAAGATATTGTGTTTGGCGAGATTGATAGATGAAAAACGCGGCCTTTTAAAAATCAATGCACCTGATCTTGAAACAAAGTATTTGTTTTTAGAATTAGACAAAATTATGAGTGAAGAAAATACTAAATTATCAGCACATGCCCGTGAAGAAATTGATCACTGGGTAAATAAATACCCTGCGGATCAAAAACAATCTGCGGTGCTGGGTGCCTTACGTGAAGTGCAACACGAAAACAAAGGCTACCTGACGACCGAATTAATGGACGCTGTAGCAGAATATCTCGGCATGGCACCAATTGCAGTTTACGAAGTCGCTTCATTTTATTCCATGCTGGAAACAAAAGAAGTAGGCAAACATAGTATCTCTGTATGCAGCAATATTTCCTGCATGCTCTGTGGTGGTGACGATATTATCAAGCACATTGAAAACAAGTTAGGTATTAAGATAGGCGAGTCCACTGCAGATGGTCGTTATTATTTGAAGGAAGAAGAGGAATGTCTTGCTGCCTGTTGTGGTGCACCCATGATGATGGTGGATCATATTTATTATGAAAATCTGACACCTGAAAAGGTAGATGCAATTCTGGATGGACTCGACTAATGGCAGATAATAGATTTAATCAGACTTGTTATGCGACTTTGCAATATGAAGATCCATGGAAGCTCGAAAATTATTACAAAGTGGGTGGCTACGAAGCCTGGAAAAAAATAGTACGCGAAAAAACCACACCAGCTCAGGTGATTGATGAAATTAAGGCTTCCGGTTTGCGTGGACGCGGCGGTGCAGGTTTCCCTACAGGCTTGAAATGGAGTTTTATGTCACCGGACGTACCGGGACAAAAATACGTTGTGTGTAACTCGGACGAAAGCGAACCGGGTACCTGTAAGGATAGAGATATTCTGCGTTTTAACCCGCACGCTTTGGTCGAAGGAATGGCAATCGCCTGTTACGCCATGGGTGCGACGGTGGGTTACAACTATATTCGTGGTGAATTCATGGATGAGCCTTTCAATCGTTTTGAAAATGCGCTTAAAGAGGCTTACGCAGAAGGCTACCTCGGTAAAAATGTGATGGGCTCAGGAGCAGATGTAGATCTTTATGCGTCTCTGGGCGCAGGGGCCTATATTTGCGGTGAAGAAACAGCCTTACTGGAGTCCCTCGAAGGTAAGAAGGGACAGCCAAGATTTAAGCCACCATTTCCTGCTAACTATGGTTTGTATGGTCGTCCCACCACTATTAATAACACAGAATCGTATGCCTCGGCGCCGATGATTATGCACCGCGGCGCGACCTGGTTTAAAGAAATGGGTGTTGAAAATAGTGGCGGTACAAAGTGTTTCTCCGTCAGCGGCCATGTTAACAAGCCTGGTAATTTTGAAGTGCCAATGGGACTGCCATTCAGCGAATTACTGGAAATGGCAGGCGGCATTCGTGATGGCCATGTACTTAAAGCCGTGATACCCGGCGGTTCTTCAGTCCCGGTATTGCCCGGTGAGAAAATGATGGAAGCGAATATGGATTATGACTCAATCCAAAAAGCGGGTTCTATGCTTGGCTCTGGTGCTGTGGTGATTATGGACGAGACGACTTGTATGGTGCGCATGTTACAACGTATATCACGATTTTATTATTCAGAGTCCTGTGGTCAGTGTACGCCATGTCGCGAAGGTACAGGCTGGATGTATCGGGTGATCACACGCATTATGGATGGTAAGGGAACACAGGATGATATGGATCGGTTAGTTGATGTAGCCAATAAGATTGAAGGTCGGACTATTTGTGCTTTAGGTGATGCTGCTGCGTGGCCAGTGCAAAGTTTTATCAAACATTACCGTCATGAATTTGAATACATGGTCGAAAATAATGGTCGCAGCATCGTTGATAGTCCTGAATATAAAGCGGCTTAAATACTGAGAATCTTAAAGACTTAAATGAGCGAAGATACGATAACAATTGAAGTAGATGGCAAGCCAGTAGAGGCGCGCAAAGGGCAAATGTTGATTGAAGTCACAGATGCTCATGGCACTTATGTGCCGCGTTTTTGTTATCACAATAAATTGTCTGTAGCGGCTAATTGTCGTATGTGTCTTGTCGAGGTTGAGAAAGCGCCGAAACCTTTGCCAGCATGTGCTACGCCGGTAATGGATGGCATGAAAGTATTCACTAATTCTGATTACGCAAGAGATGCGCAAAAATCAGTAATGGAATTTCTTCTTATTAATCACCCACTCGATTGTCCGATATGTGATCAGGGTGGAGAATGCGAATTACAAGATTTGGCCATGGGCTATGGTAGTGATGTTTCTCGTTATCAGGAAAAGAAACGTGTTGTAAAAGATAAGAATATAGGTCCTTTGGTACAAACCGAAATGACCCGGTGTATCCACTGTACACGCTGTGTCCGTTTTGGCGATGAGATTGCAGGTGTACGCGAACTTGGTGCGACTGGCCGAGGTGAAGATCTCAAAATTGGTACCTATGTTGAGATGAGCATGACATCTGAGATGTCCGGTAATATTATTGATTTATGTCCGGTAGGGGCCTTGACCTCAAAGCCATTCAGGTTCTCTGCACGTACCTGGGAAATGAAACAATTACCGGGTATTGCACCGCATGACTCGGTTGGGTCTAATGTGCATTTTCATATTAAGGATGATCTCGTCAAGCGAGTTGTTCCGGCAGAAAATGGAGGTATTAATGAAGTCTGGTTGTCCGATAGAGATCGTTTTAGTTACGAGGCTTTATATAGCGAAGAAAGATTAACAGCACCCATGGTGAAAACCAATGGAGAGTGGCAGGAAGTCGATTGGGAGACCGCACTCGATGCTGCAAAAGACAGTCTCAAATCAATTATTAATAAAGACGGTGCCAATAGTGTAGGTGCCCTGGTATCTGCTAATTCCAGTACTGAAGAAATATACTTGCTGCAAAAGGTTATGCGTGATCTGGGTTCGCAAAACATTGATCATCGTCTTGGTCAGATCGATTTTAGTGATGAAGCAATGGCGCCTGCTTTTACAGGATTGGGACAGCCCATTAGTGAACTTGAAAATCTTAATGCAGCATTGATAATCGGTAGTAATTTGCGTAAAGACCAACCTATTTTGAATCATCGTTTGCGTAAAGCCAGTCTCAATGGCGCCGACGTTATGCAATTGAATCCCTTAGCTTATGAATTTAATTATGATCTAAGCGCTGACTTAATTGTGTCTCCCGCCGAAATGATAAATGCTCTCGCTGGCATATTAAAAGCGCTGCTTGATGGAAAAGAAATAGACTCTGCAGTCAGTAAACTTCTGGCAAATGCAGAAGTGGGCGAAGTTCAGACAGATATTGCCAACAAACTTAAACAGGCAGAATCAGCAAGCATTCTGTTAGGAAGTATGTGCGAAAGTCATCCACAGTTCGCCGCTATTCGCGCCCTGGCGAATTTAATCGCGTCTCATAGCGGCTCTGTTCTTGGCTATACAGGTGTTGGCGTTAATAGCGCAGGCGCGTGCCTGGCAGGCGGTTTGCCGAATCGCGGACCCGCTGCTGTAAAGGCTTCTGCCTCAGGCAAGAATGCAGCGACTATGCTGCAGGAACCCCTGTCAGCCTACCTGATTTATAATGTTGAGCCTGAGCTGGATTGTTGGGATAGCGTGCTCGCAGAAACGGCAATGCAATCTGCTCAATCTGTAGTGGCTTTTACCTCGTTTGCTTCAGAGAAGATGAAAAGTTATGCCGATGTAATGCTACCTTTGGCGCAGTTTGCTGAAAATGAAGGCAGCTATATAAACGTAGAAGGCGTAAAGCAAAGTTTTTCTGCTGCGGTTGACCCTGTTGGTGAAGCTCGCCCGGGCTGGAAGGTACTTCGCGTATTGGCGAATAAGTTTGAACTCGATGGTTACCAGTACAAAACTTTAAACGATGTTGTAGCGGAGTTAGAGGCATCAATTGGAGAATTAAACAGCGAAAATCAAACTGAATGGGCCTTACCGACTTCCTTGAATAATGTGAATGGAAGTTTGCAGCGCTTCAGCGATGTACCAATGAATATGACTGACAGTTTTGTAAGGCATGCAAAATCCTTACAGATGACAACTGATGTGTCTGATGGTGCGATACATATTAATAACAACCTGGCCAGCAAACTCGGTCTATCAGAAGAAACATCGGTAAAGGCTGAGCAAAACGAGATCGCGTTGACGCTACCTCTGATAATGGATGATCGTCTCGCTGATGATTGTGTACTTATTCAGGCCAAACACCCGCAAAGTGCCGAGCTGGGAGCGTGGTTTGCGGATATTACTCTTGGGAAAGCCTGATTTTGATTGAACTAGTTTACGAATTCATCAAAAGCGGAGTGCTGCAACCAGCAGTGAATATGCTGGTGCCTGCTGCGATGGAAGCACAGACATTATATATACTGGAAATACTGGTAAAAATTGTGGCGATTCTGGTCCCGGTTCTACTGGTTGTTGCGTATATTACTTACGCTGAACGTAAAGTAATTGGTTTTATCCAAGGGCGTATCGGTCCTAATCGGGTTGGTTTTTTTGGTTTCAGTCTCTGGGGTCTGGGACAGCCTATCGCTGATGCTGTAAAACTAATTTTTAAAGAAATCATTATTCCTTCAGGCTCAAATAAATTTCTATTTGTTATCGCGCCAATTCTATCTTTAGCACCATCGCTTGCAGCCTGGGCGGTAATACCTTTTTCCGATACTTTGGTATTGGCTGATATTAATGCTGGCTTGCTCTATATCCTTGCCTTAACCTCGCTTGCAGTTTATGGCGTAATAATTGCTGGCTGGGCGTCTAATTCGAAATATGCCTTTCTCGGTGCAATGCGATCGGCGGCACAAATTGTCGCTTATGAAATTGCCATGGGTTTTGCTCTTGTCGGTGTGTTGATCGCAGCAGGAAGTCTTAATCTTGGCGATATAGTCAGAGCGCAGGATGGCAGTATCATTCATTGGTTCTGGTTACCTTTATTACCTTTGTTTTTTGTTTATTTTATATCAGGTGTGGCGGAAACCAATCGTGCACCATTTGATGTTGCCGAGGGTGAATCAGAAATTGTTGCTGGTTTTCACGTGGAATACGGCGGCATGGCTTTTTCAATCTTCTTCATGGCCGAATACGCAAACATGATTATGATTGCAGTATTAACCGCACTCATGTTCTGTGGTGGCTGGCTGTCTCCTTTCCAGGGAATACCTGTTATAGGTGAGCCGAGTATTCTTTGGTTGTTATTGAAAGTATCATTTTTTCTGTTTCTATTTCTTTGGTTTCGAGCGACTTTTCCGCGCTACCGTTATGACCAGATTATGCGTCTGGGCTGGAAAGTGTTTATCCCGATAACAATTGTGTGGTTGGTAGTGGCTTCAGTGCTCGTGGTCGGACAAGTTCCACCCTGGTTTGATTAATATTACTTAAGATGATGAATAAAAGAGTATTAAAAATATTGAACACTGATTCAATCGTAGATAATAAGGTTCTATAAATAGACTTATGTTACAGACTACTAAAAATTATTTTCAAAGCCTGATGCTATGGGAACTGGTAAAGGGTCTGCATCTTACTGGCCGTTATTTGTTCAAGCGTAAGACGACTGTTCAATATCCGGAAGAAAAAACGCCGCAGTCAGCGCGTTTTCGAGGCCTGCATGCCTTGCGACGTTACCCGAATGGAGAAGAACGTTGTATAGCCTGCAAGTTATGTGAAGCGGTTTGCCCGGCACTGGCAATTACCATTGAGTCGGAACAGCGTGACGACGGTACCCGACGTACCACGCGTTACGATATTGATTTGAGTAAGTGTATTTTTTGTGGCTTTTGTGAAGAATCCTGCCCGGTTGATTCCATCGTTGAAACACGTATTTTCGAATATCACGGTGAAAAACGTGAAGATCTTTTAATGACGAAGGAAAAGCTTTTGGCAGTAGGCGATAGAGTAGAAGCACAGATAGCAGAAGATCGTGCAAGTCAGGCTATATACAGATAACCATTATGTTTGAACAAATAGTATTTTATTGTTTTGCGGCAATGTTGATATTTTCGGCAGGCATGGTCGTGTCCATGCGTAACCCGGTATTATCAGTTTTGTTTCTGGTTTTATCTTTTTTCACATGCGCCGCAATATGGCTTTTGTTACAAGCCGAGTTCCTGGCAATTGTGCTAGTGCTGGTTTATGTCGGCGCCGTGATGGTTTTATTTTTGTTCGTGGTGATGATGCTGGATATTAATCTGACTGTATTGCGAGAGGGCTTTGCAAAATTTCTTCCCGTCGGAATAGGTGTCGCAATATTAATGATGATATCTATGGGGCTGATAGTGGGCTCTTCTCAGTTTGATATCGGACAGGCGGCATCTGTTGTTCAGCACGATCCGAGTTACAGCAATACCAAAGAATTGGGTTTGGCGCTTTATACTGATTATCTTTATCCCTTTGAAATTGCCGGCGCAATTCTATTAGTAGCTATTATTGCAGCGATTTCTCTGACTATGCGTAAATCACGTTCGCATAAAACACCAAAACCCGAAAAACAGGTTTCTGTGAAGCGTAATGATCGTGTCCGTATTGTAAAAATGGAATCGGAGAATAATTAATTATGCTTGTACTCTCTGACTTCCTGATTCTTGCCGCTATATTATTTTGTATTAGCGTGGCAGGCATCTTTATTAATCGTAAGAATGTCATCATTCTTTTGATGTGTATTGAATTAATGTTGCTATCTGTGAACCTGAACTTTATTGCCTTCTCACATTTTCTCGGTGATATTGGTGGTCAGATCTTTGTCTTCTTTATCTTAACTGTTGCGGCGGCAGAGTCCGCAATCGGCCTTGCTATATTGGTAGTTTTATTTCGAAATAGAAATACTATCAATGTTGCCGATTTGAACAGTATGGAAGGCTAGCCATGTTTGAGAATATGAAAAATATTTATCTGGCTATCGTTCTTGCACCTTTGCTGGGTTCCCTCATCGCAGGTTTGTTTGGCAAAGTCATTGGTCGCGCAGGTGCTCACTGGGTAACCATTATTGGTGTGGGCGTATCTTCAATACTCTCTATGTTCGCTTATAAATACATCATGTTTGATGGCGGTGAAATATTTAATCAAACGATATACACCTGGCTAAGCATTGGTAGTCTGGATATGAATGTCGGCTTTCTGGTAGACAGATTGTCAGTAACCATGATGGTCGTCGTTACTTTTGTGTCATGGATGATCCACATCTATACGATTGGTTACATGCACGATGACCCGGGTTATCAGCGTTTCTTCAGCTATATTTCCCTGTTTACCTTTGCCATGCTGATGCTGGTAATGTCGAATAACTTTATGCAGTTATTCTTTGGCTGGGAAGGTGTGGGTCTCGTGTCTTATTTATTAATTGGTTTCTGGTATAAAAAAGACACTGCTATTTTTGCTAACTTAAAAGCCTTCCTGGTAAATCGTATTGGGGATTTCGGCTTTTTGCTAGGTATCGCCGGCGTCTTACTGTATTTCGGCAGTCTCGATTATGTTGACGTTTTTAGTCGAGCCGAAGCTGTAAACGGTCAGACCATACAATTATTTAGTGGTCACGATTGGTCTGTAATGACAGTAATTTGTATCTGTCTATTTATTGGTGCAATGGGTAAATCAGCACAGGTACCTTTACATGTCTGGCTACCTGATTCGATGGAAGGACCCACACCTATTTCAGCGTTGATACATGCAGCAACTATGGTGACAGCCGGAATATTTATGGTGTCGCGTATGTCCCCCTTGTTTGAACTATCAGAAACCGCACTTAGTTTTATTTTGGTTATCGGTGCCATTACCGCACTTTTTATGGGGCTGCTCGGACTCGTACAGAATGATATCAAGCGCGTTATCGCTTATTCGACACTTTCTCAGTTGGGCTATATGACTGTTGCCCTGGGGGCCTCGGCCTATGCCGCGGGGATGTTTCATTTAGTGACGCACGCTTTTTTCAAAGCACTTTTATTTCTCGCCGCTGGTTCTGTCATTATCGGTATGCATCATGAGCAGGACATGCGCAAAATGGGCGGTCTGTATAAATACATGCCGATAACCTGGTTTACTTCTTTGATTGGATCTCTGGCTTTGATTGGTTTCCCTGGCTTTGCCGGGTTTTATTCCAAAGATGCCATTATTGAAGCACTACATCATTCCAGTCTTACGGGTTCGGGTTTCGCCTATTTCTCAGTAGTCGCAGGTGTCTTTATTACGGCTCTTTACAGTTTTAGATTGTTCTTTATGACCTTTCACGGTAAGGAACGCATGGATAAACATACCTGGGATCATTTGCATGAATCACCAAAGGTGGTGACGGTTCCACTAATTATATTGGCAATTCCCTCTGTGATTCTTGGTGGTTTCCTGATTGGACCGATGCTATTCGAGGGCTATTTCGGCGATGCAATAGTTGTAGCCTCTGCGCACGATGTGCTTTACGAAATCGGCAAGGACTATCATGGAGTATGGGGTTTTACCTTGCATGCTTTTAAAGCGGCACCGGTTTATCTTGCGCTTGCAGGCGTACTAGTTGCCTGGTTGCTCTATATTAAGTTTCCACATGTGCCCGCTATTTTTGCTGAAAAACTTAGCTTTGTTCATAAACTCTTACTCGAAAAATATTATCTCGACAAAATTAATCAAACAGTTTTTGCAGGTGGTACCAGAAAAATCGGTCAACTGTTCTGGAACATTGGTGATGTGCGCATCATTGATGGTTTTTTTGTGAATGGCACTGCCATGACTGTACGTTGGTTTTCCGGTGTCATCCGAACAATACAGTCCGGTTATCTTTATGATTATGCCTTTGCCATGATCATTGGCTTGTTGTTGCTGTTAGCAATTTTCGTTCATCAAATAATTTGAGCCAAATTTTACGTGGATATTAATATTCCTTTACTTAGTTTACTTATCTGGACGCCGATACTAGGCGGTGTCTGGGTCTTGTATGCAGGTGATCGTCAGGAAAATACGGTTAAGTATCTTTCATTAAGCGTAGCCTTTATCACCTTTCTCTTGTCTGTCTTGCTATATGCGCAATTTGATACCAGCAGCCACGCAATGCAATTTGTAGAGAAGGCGGTCTGGATAGAGTCCTTTAATATTAATTATCATCTGGG
>Ga0055584_100000310_pt1 | contig 45895 bp, 38 predicted proteins | sample OSDHelmetaG_FD_58716 | JGI IMG/M metagenome (GOLD analysis project Ga0055584, IMG submission 58716) | Pelagic marine sediment microbial communities from the LTER site Helgoland, North Sea, for post-phytoplankton bloom and carbon turnover... | ecosystem: Environmental > Aquatic > Marine >...
CAGGGTGTCAATGTGAATCTAGAAATATTTCAATATTCAATGTGCCATCTAGCGAGGCTATAAGTGTTGATAGATTAGGCACTTTACCAGAATTTGGAGACTCACATGGATTGACTCCGTCACAGTTCTACAGCAAGTTATCAGATAGATATAGAAGCAATAATGTAGATAGAGCGTATTTGGACTATGTATTTAGATCTATGGGATATCCTAATGGATTCAGTTCAGCTAATGCCTCATTGTTCTCTAATGTGACTTTAGATAGAGGTCAGAGCGGGTTGCTTGGATTTGGAACTTATCATGGGTTTGCTCATCATGCTTTGAATACCTCAGAAAGGGATAGACGAGCATTCCTTATCCAGTCTGCAAATGGATGTGACGTACACTTTATGAAGACATGTGGAAACTACATGTTCTTTTGTGAATAAATACTTAATCAAGCATTGATAATACTGAAGGGCGGCTTACATTGTAGGTTACCCTTTTGTTTTAAAAGAAGAAATTAGGAGGATGTATCACAAATTAGATCAACCTTGAAGCAGACAGTACATCACATAATTTATCTCCTCTGTTGTTTAACCCTTCCAATGCTACTAATCCAGGTTGTTTCCCTATTTCAATTGACCCCAGTTGATCATATCCTAGTGCCTCTGCACTATTGTAAGATGACCATCTAATTAATGTTTCGGTATCTAAGAAAGATTGAAAACGTTGTATAGTTTTTATCTCTTCCAGAATGGAAAGTTGCCAATTAGAAGAAAGACTATCGGTACCTACACCCATTTTTGCATTTGAGTCGATGAAAGTTTGATAATTAGGCAATCGGTTTTCAATAAAGAGATTTGCATTTGGGCAAGTAATCCAATAAGTCTTATCATTCCAGTTTTGGGCAGCCTCAATGTCCCTTTTATCGCAAATAGTGTTATGGATGAATAAAGTCTTTAGATCAGAATCCATATGAGTAAGGGCATAGTCAATAGATGGCATCCCTGTTGCTTGAAATTGAGTTATATCCATTCTGAATCCATCATAAAAGTCTATGAGATCTCCTTTTTTGCTGACAAAAAATTGATTTTCATGTGGTGTTTCTTGATTGTGAATGCTTACAGTCTTTTGATCATCGTTCTGATCATTTATTAGATTAAATAAGTTTTTTGAAACTGAATATGGTGCATGTGGAACACAGCTTCTCTTATTTTGGCCTTTCGTACTTTGATTATTATAGACTTCTAAATATTGATCAAAAGTATTTTGCGCTTCACCTTCTTGCAAGAAATCAAACATTTCTACAAATGTGTAGTAGCTTATTTTACTAGAATCTTTAGTTGCGGCTGTATCTAACTTATTAGAAATATCTCCTACGGCCACAATTCCATTTTGATACATTTCTTCATCTGCATCTTTTATAGCTTGTTGTATTTCTAATTCAGGAGAATCTCGGAGAGTCACCACAGAACGGATGAAAGGTATCAAGCCTGTACCTGTTGGCAATTTTCCTCTGAAATGAGATAACTCTAAATGACAATGTGCATTCACAAAACCAGGAACAATTGCCCCTTTTATCTCCATCACATCAGCAGTGACATTTGATTTATCTGTGATGTCTAAAATTGTACCATCATTATCTGTGACAATAACCTTTTTAGTAAGAGGCTTGCCAATATTTGTGAAAATTAATTCAGCCGAGAAGTATAGCATAAATGATCTTTAAAGAAAAAAGTGATTTGAGATCCAAATAGTGGAATTCTCAAATCACTTCCAAGTTAATAGTGACTTAATATATTTTTGTCTTGTAGGAAGGCTTATTTTCCTCCTTCAGTCATCATCGCAGCTATCTTTTTCTCGAGTTGCTCCTCATATCCTCTAAAATACCCTTGTTGCACAGATTTTACTTTTCCACTACCATCTACAAGTATAGAGTAGGGGATACCCCTGATTCCTAAAGCGTCTATCAATTCTTTCTTATTGTCATGTAAGAATGTGAATTCCCATCCATTTTTATCGAACATCGCTTTTGCATTCTTAAGCATAGGAGGTATATCGACACTTGCAGCGACTATTTCTAAATCATATTTTTCTTTCCAATCGTCGTATACTTTATCCAGGGCTGACAGTTCCATTCTACATGGTCCGCACCAAGTTGCCCATAGACTTATCAATTTCGGTTTGCCGTTTTGGGTGTATTCTTGGATTTCTACAGCTTCTCCATCTTTTGTATTTAGATTAGCTTTTGGAACTTCTTTTATTTGACCAAAAAGAGAGACACTAAAAAGAAGGAATAATGCAGAGACAAAAAACTTCATATTGATTTCTTTTTTTAATGACATAAGAGTAATAGATTATTCCCGGTTGTAGCCTTACTTTAACCTATGATTAACGCCCATTCTTTTATTTATGGTGTATTGATATCAAAATGTGGTCTATGGACTAAGCCTAACAATGTCCCAACTTTCTTTTCCATTCTTTTGATCATATCTAAATCTATCATGAAGCCTACTCCTTCTACCTTGCCAGAATTCTACTTGAGATGGCTTTATTAAAAACCCACCCCAAAAAGGTGGTTTGGGAAGAAAGTCAGTATCTCTATACTGATTCTGAAGCTGTTCTACTTTGGATTCAATCTGAACTCTGTCCTGAATAATTTTGCTTTGAGCTGAAGCCCATGCTCCTATTTGGCTGGCCTTGGGCCTGGATTGAAAATAAGTAGTTGCTGTATCTTTATCCACTTCTATTGCATGACCATTTACCCTTACTTGACGTTCCATCTCCAGCCATAAGAAAGTCAGGGAAACGTTCTTGTTTTTGTAAATATGTTGTGCTTTATCACTTTCAAGATTAGTGTAGAAGATAATACCATCTTGGGTCAGATCTTTCATTAAGACTGTTCGCCCTGAAGGTATACCATTTTCATCCACTGTACTTAATGTCATAACATTAGCTTCTTTGATACCAGAAGCTACAGCAGCATCAAACCATACTCTAAATTGATTAATAGGATGAGCAAGAAGGTCAGATCGCTCTAATGTCCCTTTATCATAATTTTCTCTCATCTCATGAATATGGTCCCGATTCATATGTTATTCATTCTTGATTAGAAGATACTGCTATTTTTACATCTTCAGTATGACTTCCTCTTCTTTCAATTATATTTTTCAAATGATAAGCCAGCCAATACATCACAGGCACAATAACTAATGTCAAAAAGGTAGCAAAGGTCAATCCGTAAATTATCGTCCAGGCTAATGGGCCCCAAATGGCAGTATTGTCGCCGCCGATAAATATCTGAGGATCTAAGTCAGTTATCAAGGTTAAAAAGTTCATGTTAAACCCAATAGCTAAGGGTATCAAACCTAAAACTGTTGTAATGGCAGTAAGTAGAACAGGCCTTAGCCTTTTTGCCCCTCCTTCAAGTATGGCTAGTTTAACATCATCTCTTCTCATTTTGAGCATGTGGTTTACTCCTTTATTTTCTCGGTTCCTTTCTATTAATAAGTTGATATAATCTACTAATACAATAGCATTATTCACTACGACACCTGCTAATGAAATGAGTCCCACACCCGCAAATACTACAGAGATAGCCTTACCAGTGATCACATAGCCTAAAAAGACACCTATCGTGCTAAAGAAGACGGAAAGAATAATAATAAATGGAGAATACAGAGAATTGAATTGAGCTACAAGAATGATGAATATGGCAAAGATGGCTACGGCAAAAGCATTCATTAGAAATGCCATATCCTCGGCTTGTTGCTCCTGTTCTCCTGTGAAATCATATTTAATATTTCTATCAAAATTGTATCTGCTTAAATAGTCCTTCACGTCATTCACAATCTCATTAGCATTTGCACCTTCTCTTACATTAGAAAATACCGTGATTACCTGTTCTTGATTTCTACGTTTTACTGAACTAAATGTTGATTTATATGTATAATCAGCTACAGCAGAAATAGGAACTTGTACAATGTCTCCTCTCCGAGCCTGATCTCTAAATGTGATCTTTTGGTCCATGAGGTCATCTATATTATTTTTATATCGATCAGATAACCTTAACATAATTGGGTACTCATCTTCTCCGACCTTGAATTGTGAAATTTCTTTACCAAAAACAGCAGTTCGAATTGTACTTGCAATTTGTGCAGTACTTAATCCATACCTTCTTGCCGCTTTTCTATCAATATTTACTTCTAATTCAGGTTTTCCCAATTTCACATCAGCTTGAAGTCTTTCAATACCTGCTATTCCTTGATTATTGAGGTCAGTAATCAGATTATTGGCTACAATTACAAGCTCTTCCATCTCAGCACCAGCAAGCTCTATGTTTATTGGTGGGCCAGTAGGAGGTCCTTGATTGTCCTGTGCGACTACTATCTGAGCTCCAACTATTTTATTTAAACTGCTTCTCAATTGTTCCATTATATCCGCAGTAGAAATTTCTCCTCTATCCTTAAAATCAACAAATGAAACTGTGATTCTGGCTTTGTGTGGAGTTGCTCCTGGTTCTGGAAAATTCATGGGATCTGATGTCTCTTCTCCTATTTGAGTAAGAACTTCTTCTACAACATGCTTATTTGGTGCTAAGGTTTTGTCCACAATATCTTCGATGTTTCTGCACAGCTTATTTGTGGCTTCTATGTCAGAACCTAGTGGAAGATCCACAAAAATATTTACATAGGTAGGGTCTGAACTTGGGAAGAATATAATTTTGGGTGACTTGACAGTAAGCAAGAAAATAGCAAAAGCCATCAATCCGAACGTACCGAAAAAGAACAAAAGAGGCTTCTTGCCACTGAGAGCAAAATTTAGAAACCTCTTATAGTGTTTTTCTAAATACGGAAGAAAAGTTTCTTGGAAATAAATAGAAGCAAATCTCAAGACAAAAAAGTTAACCAGAATAATAACTCCGATAAATACACCTAGGTTTCTTACCCACTCATGGCTCGTTATCTGCCCTATTATTCCAATTACTAAAAATGCTACAGCTAAAATTATATTTGTCCTAGCTCTCTTTTTCCAATCGGGTCCAATGTATTGATTGCTTCCAAGTTTCATCATTTTTGATGTAAGCACAGGATTTATCACTAGAGCTACTACTAATGAAGAACAAAGCACGGCAATCAAAGTGATGGGGAAATATTTCATGAATTTTCCCATTACACCGGGCCAAAAAGCCATAGGCAAAAATGCAGCTAATGTTGTAATAGTTGATGCAATAATGGGCATTGCAACCTCACCAGCACCAAATCGAGCAGATTCAGAAAGTGAATGTCCTTCTTGGAGATATCGATAGATATTTTCAACTACAACAATGGCGTTATCTACCAAAAGTCCAAGAGCTAATATTAAAGCAAAAAGGAGAACAATATTGATCACAAAACCCAATAGATACATGATCAGAATACCCATTAGCATAGATAAAGGAATAGCAATACCAACAAAAAGAGAATTTCTCAAACCTAAGAAAAACAGAAGAACAAAAATTACCAATAACACCCCGGAAATGATGCTGTTTTCTAGATTAGATACTTCATTTCGAGTCTGTACAGACTGATCATTAAATATCTTAATGGTTAGATTTTCTGGCAGAACTTTCTTTTGTTCCTCTAGTATGTTAAATATTTTTGTGGACGCAGAAAGTAAATTTTCATTTGCTCTTTTTACTATATCTAAAGAGATTACCGGAGCTCCATCTGATCTTGCATAACTGGTCCTTTCTTCGTATAAGAAATTTACTTTAGCTATATCCTTTAGATAAATTGGTCTTTCTAACTCACTTTTGATGACCATGTCCTCCATCTCCTCTGCTGACTGAAATTCTCCAATGATTCGAATAGATCTTCTGAAGTCGTTTTGTACTAACTCTCCTGCTGACATTGACATGTTTTCTCTTGCCACTGCATCCTCTATATCCATAAATGAAATCTGAAGAGATTGCATTTTATATAAATCAACATCGATTTTCATCTCTCTTTCCAATGATCCCTTGATATCCACTTTGTTGATCTCTGAGATATCTTCTATCCTATCTTCCAAGTCCTCTGCATAAGTTCTTAACTCATCCATGCTAAAGTCTCCAGATAGATTAATCACCATGATTGGAGCGTCAGAAAAACTGGCTTCTTTTACAAAAGGATCCTGATCTAAATCATCAGGTAATTCAGATTTGGCTTTATCAATAGCATCTTTTACTTTCTGCACAGCCAAATCTAGATTTACATCCGAATCGAATTCAACCACCACGAATGATAAATCTTGAATTGAATTGGACGTAATATCTTTTACAGCAGATTCCGCTGCTAATTCTTTTTCTATTGGTCTAGTGACTAAGTTCTCTATTTCTGCTGCCGAGTTTCCAAAGTATGGTGTTGTGATAAATACTGTAGGTAATGCAGCATCAGGATATAGCTGTTTAGGCATGTTTTGATATCCTACTAACCCAAACCCTAAAATCATAAATGCCAATAGAAATACACTAGTACCATTCCTTACAGCCCCAGAAGTCAGTCCAAAAGTTCGGTGGTCTTTGTTTGTATTATTCATTTACAACTGCCTTTTCAATAATGATCTCAATACCTTCCATATTACTTACTAATCTTGCTCCGTCTTTGATCAAAATATCATCGAGATTGAGACCAGTCTCTATCATGGCGACTCCTTGATAAACATCTCCTACTTGGATTTGGGTTTTGATAGCCTTCTGTTCTCCACCTACATCAGATGCCATCATTATGAACGAATTGTTGTTTACATCTTGCTGAATGATTTCTAATGGAATGGTGATTACATTATCAATAGTCTTTTCTATGATCTGTAGTTCTGCTAGTAGGTTTGGTTTGAGAAGCCCTCTAGTATTCGCTATATCTACTTCAAATTTTAAAGTTCTGTTAGCTGGATCTATACTTCTTCCTAAAAGAGATACTTTACCTTTCTGGCTAATATCAAGTGATGGGAAATGAACATCTACTATCATACCTTTTTTGAGAATTGATAGATATCTTTCGGGTAGATCTACTGCCACTTTTACATCTCTTGTGTTAAGCACTTGAACTATTGGCATACCAGGACTTGCTAATTCTCCTTGTTTGAGAAACTCTATATCCACCACTCCAGAAATTGGTGCATATACATTACCTTTTGTCAATTGTAAATTGATCAGTTCCAATGACTTTTCTAATCTTTCTACGTTGTTTTTAGATTCTAGATACTGAATTTCTGAACCTATATTTTGTGCCCATAACTTACTTCGTCTATTGAATATATCTCTTGCTAATTCTAAATTGGTAATAACATCATTTTTTTGAGTATGGAATGTTTCCATATCTAAGGTGGCAATCAATGAACCTGTTTTTACAAAATCACCTTCTTTTACCTCTAGTTGTGTTATTCTTCCTGGTATCTCAGAGACAGCATTTGCTGTCTTGTCCGCAATCACTATTCCATCCAGAGTTATAAATTTTGTAAATGAAGAAGACGATACTGGCATTGTGGTAACAATCTTCTTCTTTTTCTCTAGTGAAGGATCATTTTTCACTAAATCCGCAGTCAATTCAGCGATTTCTATCTCTAGTTTTCTGAGTTCTTTTTTCTTGTTATCCAGCAGTGCTCTTTTCCCATCTATAGTTGTAGGGTTTTCATTGAGTTCTGTACTTTGATTACAAGAAGTCAACAGTGCTAGGAGTATTATGATGAATGTATATTTCATGTGTTTATTTTCTCTTTTACTTTTTGTTTATTTCTCCAGTAGCAATATCCAGAGCAGATTGGGCGACTAGGATATCATACATGGCATTTGTGTGATTAGCCTGAGCATCATATAATCCTGATTCTGCTTGGGTAAGTTCTAGACTTGAACCAACTCCATTAGTGTATTTGATTTGAGTAGTATCAAATATTTTTTGACTCAAATTCAAAGTCCTTTTAGCGCTTTCAAGATTTGTTTTTGCATTTATCAACTCTGTACGGGCATTAAAAACCTGAAGGATTAGAGCTCTATTAAATTCAGCTAGTTCGATTTCTCTTTTTTCTAAGACTATTTTCTTTCTCTGAATTTTGGCTCTTGTGTCTCCGCCATCATAGATGGGAATATTTGCCCTTAATCCTACAACTCCATTAGGAAGCCATCCTGACTCATTACTATTAAAAAGTCCATCTCTTTGAAGATTTTCTTCTAAAGATGCACTTGCATACACACTTGGTAGATAACCTGTTTTTATTCTTTTAAGATCCCATTTGTCTAACTCTATGGCGTCTTTTAGAAGTACATGCTCGGGCCTTTTTGATAGATCAATTTCTTCTTTTAGATTTATATTTTGGAGTAATATGATATCCACATCATTCTCTAGGTTTTCTATGATTTCAATAGGATCTCCTAGTGGGAATGCCATTTGATATTTCAATACATTTTTAGATACTTCAAGCAGCCTATCCAGTTTCAATCTTTCACTAGTGAGCAATTCTTTTGATAAGAGTAACCTATCTACATCCAGAGCTTCTGCAAAGCCATTTTCATAAAGGGCAGATGTTTCAAGAAGTAATTTTTCGACATTATTGATATTGTTATCAATTGTCTTCATATTTTTTTGAGTGACTATGACATTGTTAAAAGCATTAGTGACATTAGTTTTGACCTGCTGAGCGGAGAGTATTTTTTGCTTCTTGGCCAAATCCATGAACATTTTTCCAACTTTTAGGCCTTTTATGTAATTGCCATTGAAAACAAAAACACTCATGTTTAGTCCTGTTGTAACTTGATGCCTTCGGGTAAATGCAGCCTCTACAGTGGTAGGGCTATCTCCTCCGAATCCCTGAAGTTCTGGAGCTAGACTGGTCTGATTTAATACACCCACGAGAATGGGAGAAATGAAATCTTCAATCACTACTTTGGGCCGGATGTAGCTATAATTATATCTGGTCTCCAATGTTATTTTTGGCAGTCCGATCGCTAATCCTTCTTTATATGCCCATTCAGCATCCAGCCCCTCTAAATCTGCTGTTCTCATTGATACATGAGACTCGAGAGCATAGTTAATGGCATCATTTAATGTAAACTCAGATTGACCAGTCAGAGATGAAAAATTTATCATCATGACGACTATCAGTCCTATCCAATTCTTCTCATTCTTCATTTTAAAACAATTCATAATTCTTCAAATGTGCTTTACCATCTTCTGATAATATGCCATGTAGATGATAAAGGAGATGCTCTCTCATAAGTTCATCAGGTTTATAATCAGAAATAGAAAAGTTTGATTCATCCACGATAAACCATGATTTTTCTCTAAACAGTTTAGTTATGATAGTTGGATTGATTTCAGGTCGATAATAGCCTTCATTAATACCTTTCTCAATATTGTTAATTAGAATACTTCCAAACTCTTCATCTCCAAATTGTTTTATTCTCTTCCAAACACTTTGATAGTATTTTTTAAGATCATGAACAATTGTGGGTTTCATGTTTCTCAGAGTATGTACTCTATGTTGCCCAATTTGGATCATCTCATGAATTGCATCATTGGCATTTGACGCAATTTCATTTATAAGTTGTATTTCTAAGTGGAGGAAAAGTTCTATGGATTGTGAAACAAGGTCTTCCTTGTTTTCTACTGTCTGGTAAAGTGTTTTTTTGGAGATACCCAAAATGGATGAAATGTCATCCATACTTACAGATTTTACACCCAAACGCATAAATTCAGCAGTACAAGCCTGTAACATCCTTTCTTTTTCCATGATCGCGAAACAAAATTATGGATAAGAAACGAAGGAAACTATGAAAAGGTTTAAAGTTTCTGAAACTTTCGACAAATTCTGACTTTTGCACGATAAAATCAGATGTCTAATTAATATAGTGTCAACATAAATCAAATCTAACTACCACATAAGTTCCATAATCTGATTAGATTTGAAAGCATTAATAGAAGTGATTAAAATAAGGATGAAAAAAATACTGATACTTGCCATTATAGCTTCCATTGGAATTATGTTCAGTTGTGGTGGAGAAGATAAAAAATCAAGCAAACCTGCTACTTCAAAACCTAAAAAGAAGAAAGTAGATGGAGCTAAAATCTACAAAATGAACTGTGTCATTTGTCATGGTGCTGATGGTAAATTAGGTATAAATGGAGCTAAGCCCTTGCCAGAATCTGTCCTTTCTAATGATGAAAAAATAGTTGTTGTAAAAAAAGGTCAAGGAGTAATGACTCCATTTGAGTCAATTCTTACAGAGGAACAGATCACGGCTGTAGTAGAATACACCAACTCACTTAAATAAACTTTAATGAATAAGCCGAGACTCACTATATGTGGTGTGATGTCTGGCAGTTCAATGGATGGCCTAGATATGGCCATTTGCTCTTTTGATAAAAGTACCAATGGATCTATCACTTGGGAAATAAAAAAGGCTTCCACATCCGAATTTCCTGAACAATTGATCACTGACCTTCTCTCTTCTTATGATTCTTCATCATCTTTTATTTTTTCAGTAGAGCAAAGATTTTCTGATTTTTGTGCGGAGTCACTACGTAATTTTATAGGGACTGAGAACTTGGATTATATTGGCTTTCATGGGCACACCATTTTTCATGAACCCCAAGATGGATTTACCATTCAAATTGGAAATGCCCATCATATTGCACAGAGCTTAGAAATTCCTGTTGTTGCTCAATTTAGAAATAAGGATGTTGCATTAGGAGGTCAAGGAGCACCGTTAGCCCCTATTGTTGAACAATATCTTTTTTCTGATTACAAAGCATTTCTTAATCTTGGAGGGATAGCTAATCTTAGCGTTCATAATAATGCTAATGTTATAGCATTTGACATTACGGCGTGTAATCAACCCTTAAATCACCTCTCTTCTTATTTCAATAAAAAATTCGATGACAATGGAAAAATTGCGTCAAGTGGAAGGATAGATGAAGGATTGTCAGAAAAACTTAGTCTTCTTGAATTTCTAAAACTAAAAGCTCCTAAATCTCTTTCAAATACGTGGGTGCAAAATGAATTCATTCCAATTTTGGAAAACCACGATTGCCCCGTTGAAGATAAGATGGCTACTGTTGTAGATCATATTGCTTTGCAAATAGCTGATTCCTGTAAATTGATACAACAAGGTGAGTCGATATTAGTCAGCGGGGGTGGGGTTCATAATGGATATATGATTGATCAAATTCAGAAAAAATTAGTACATCGCAGTATCTTTATAGAGAAGCCAATTGATTTGATATCAGAATTTAAGGAGGCATTACTCATGGCATTAATGGCATATTTAAGAGTCAATGAGATATCAAATTGTTTAGCTAGTGTCACAGGGGCTTTAAGAGACAGTTGCAATGGAATCATTTACCGATCTGATTTATGAAGGTTTTTGTCACAGGAGGTACGGGGTTTATTGGATCTTATGTATTACAAGCATTAAGAGAAGCAGGTTATCGGGATATTATAGCTGGTAAAAGAAAGTCGAGTAGAACTGAATTAGTAAAAGAAATTGAAGGGATTACCTGGATAGAGTGTGACCTTTTTGATGTCATGCAGATGGAAGAAATTATTTCAGGCTGTGATACGATCATACACATAGCTGGTTCAGTATCTTTTTCTCCTTGGAGGAAGGATCAAATATTTAAGACTAATGTGGATGCAACTGCCAATCTTGTAAATATTGCATTAGATCTAAATGTCAAAAGATTTATTCATTTTTCCTCAGTAGCAGCATTTGGCATTTCATCCAAAAAAATAGATGAATCAAAAGCCTGGACTGAAAACAAATCCATGTTATACTATTCTTTTTCTAAATATCAGGGAGAAAAGGAGGCTTGGAGAGGATTTGCAGAAGGCCTCAATTTGTCAATAATAAACCCATCTTTTACAATAGGGGGAGGATTTTGGAATGATGGACCTATGAGCATGATTTCTAAAATAGATAAAGGACTTAACTTTTACCCTTCTGGCACTATCGGGTGCGTGGATGTTAGAGACGTTGCAGAACTGTGTCTCATTTTGATGAAAAGAGAGGATATGTCAGGGCAAAAATTTATATGCAGTGGGCATAATATTTCTCATTTTGATCTTATGAAAAAAATGTGTGATGAATTAGAAAAGCCCCATCCTACGAAAGCAATCAAAGGGTTATTCGGGAACTTGGCTTGGAGAGGAGCTTCTTTAGCTGCAAGGATTCAAGGAAAGGAGACATTGCTTTCTAAAGAAGCCTATATCATATCTTCTACTAATCTTAGTTATGATAATTCCAAAAGTGAAAAACAATTAGATATGAATTATAGATCTCTTGAAGAGACCCTAAAAGAGACTATAGCATGTTATGTGAAAAGTAAGAAAGATAGAAGAGACTATGGTATTCTATAATTCTCTGATTTTGATATTCTTGAAATGTACAGTATCACCATGATCTTGTAAAACTATAACTCCACTTTCTTTTTGTCCGAAACCTTTATACTCAGCATACTTGCTTTTCTCTACCAGTGCTCTAAAAGTTTGACTGTGCCTATTATACTCCACAATTTTCACATTATTAAGCCAATGCTCGACATGACCATTATTGACGATGATCTTTGCTCTATTCCATTGATTTTTAAAGAACCTTTTATTTTTATTAGATTTCTCAGTTAGGTTTTCGGCTTTGATTAGATCATATACTGACCCTACAGTCCTATTCCCATTTTTACCCTGTTTGGCATCTGGATGGAGGTTGTCATCCAGTATTTGGAACTCAAGTCCAATAGCATTCCCCTTTGCCAATTCTTCTGGTAGAAGTAAATATTTAATTCCACTATTGGCTCTTTCAGTTATTTTAAAATCTACTACTAATTCGAAATTATTATATTCGAAATCAGTTTTTATATCTGCTCTCTGGATTGGATTTGATCCTTCATTTATGGATAATATTCCATTAGATATACTCCATTGAGTAGCCATATCTGTTTTTTGAGAAACAGCACTCCAGCCACTCATGTCTTCACCATTCCAAAGAAGCTTCCAACCTTTTCTTTTCTCATTTTCAGTGAGCTTATTGAGTACATAATTGTATTCTGGGATTCTAGTTGATGCAGTGGTTTGATGAGAGTTAAGGTCAGTTGTTAAGATTCTTATGTTCTTCCATTTTATAAATCGTCCGGCATCTTTTTCTGATCCTATACTATGTACTTGAAGTGCAATGATGCCTTCTAAGGTTAAATCATCGACCAGATTTGCACATTGAGTACCATTTATCCATGTTTTAATATTTGGACCTATTGCTTCTATTCTAATTTGATTCCACTTCCCATTTATAAATGCATCCTGCCCATTTTCATTTTCACTCAATGGGTAAATCCATCCTCTTCTTGCCTCGTCATAGATGCCACCGGACCACTTTCGATCAGAAGGATCCAGTTCAAACTGGTAGCCATGTACTCTCCCTTTCATTATATCCTCTTTGCTTTCACTTCTGAATTGTATTCCAGAGTTAATATTGGGATCTAACCATACATCCATCTCCAAAATGAAATCACCATATTTCTTTTCTGTGGCTAAAAAGCTATTAGGCGTTCCTGTTCTTGTTGTTCCTGTTATTTCCTGGTTTTCTACGGTATACTCAGCACTGCCATTTATTCTTTCCCAACCCGATAGATCTTTTCCATTGAATAAAGGTTGCCAATCCTGAGCCGTAGTTATAAATGGAATGAGTACAAGTACTATATGGAATATTTGTTTTTGCATTTTTCTTATTTTAAAGGCCAAGCCTCGATTTCTTGTTGAGTGAAAAGCTCTTGCCGGTCTTTGAGCTTTTCTCTCATTTCTTCAATCAGTTCAGTCGAAAATCTCTCATGACTAGAGCTAAAACTATTTCTTATCCATAGTAAAATATCACGGATCTTTTCATCTGTGAACTCTGGGTTATTCTTAATTCCTGGCATAGCCGCATTGAATGAATATTCCACTCCATCCATTATAAGTGGGCCTTCCATTCCTTGCAAAGCAATAAGCACGAGCTGTTCTGATGGTCCATTGAGAAATGGAGATTCATATAAAGGTGGACCGATTGCTTCTATTCCTTTGCCATCTCTTCCATGGCATGTTGCGCAGTATTGATGATAAAGAAAGAGGCCCTTCGTCCGGGGATCCGTTACATCTTCAAAATTGAGTTTCGGGTTTTGGCTTATGCCTTCTATGGCGTTGTTTTCAGATTCTTTTATAAGTTGTACTATTTTGATTGTAGTATCATAGGATATATGTTTTTTTGAAAATTCAATATCCTTTATGCCACTTACAATTGCTTCGGCATAAATATCACTTGGGTTTTTATCTACAGTTATTTCTTCCCACTTTTTTTTGAATGGACTGCGAGAACTTTGACCTGAAAGGTAAGCTACCTGGAGATCTACACTTTCATGGTTGAGCTTGTCGGCAGCAGTAAAAATTTCTGTAATATCTGCATCAGTGAGATCTTTTAGATGATATTGGACCAAATTGAGAGCTGTGACCATGATTTCAGCATCTTTAGTATTTTGAACAGTGTTGCTGATATCTGACCCGGTGAGTGCATTCAATCCCTCAAGAGTCCAAAGGCAATGTATTACACTTAAGTTATTATAGTCTTCATTAAGTATGTCTCTGATTTTTTGAATTGTGTTTTCTCCTTCATTGAGAACTATATATTCTTGAGCTTTTATCCTTTCCCAATATCTAGGAGATGATAAGAGAGGTAACCAATCATCTTCTATGTATGTACTATAATCTTTGTGTTTATATTTATAACCGTCTTTTCTTAGTCTATATATTCTCCCTCCATCTTCATTTTTATCTAGCCCAATCTTCTTTACTAAGTCTATCAAATAGGTAGTCAAATATGCCCTGTGTTGGATAATGCCCTTTCTCATATCTACTATATACATATTGCCATCTGGTCCATCGAATAAGTTCACTGGCCTGAATGTTTCGTCTTTTGACACAATAAATTCACTGATCGTATCTGTCATACTAGCAGTTACCATTCCATTCCTAGTCCCCATTTCATATCTCTTAATGAGATTGGCTTCTGGCCCACACACAAAAGCATTTCCAGTATAGTCATCCCCTAAAGCGTCCCCTTTAAAAATGAGTGGACTACAAGCAGAAGTGAAATTGCTCACTTTCCCATCAGGCATAAGCACGCCCTTTTGATAGCCTCTATTTACAGCAGTGGCTTGGAAAGGGTAAAATTTTCTTGTGCCAACTATGTTGCTCTTGTATACATTTTTCCTTTCTAAATATTCATTTTGATCAAAACTATTAGGTAGGACATGATCCCCAAAAAGTGGATTACTATTGTCATTATAGAATAGCCTTCCAGCTCTATCATTACTAATACCCCATTGACCACGATATATAGTTGGTTCGATCTCCCATATTCCATTTGTGAGCCTATACCTCCGATCGGATTTAGCATTATATATCCAGTTGTCAATATTGTAAAGGAGGCCATTTGGCATATGCTCGACATTACCTCCATTGGTATACATACTATCTACGAGTATTCTTTCTCCTGCAGTATCATCATCTTTTACTTCTACCCACCAAAGGTTTGGTGGCTCTGCATAAAGTAGCCCTCCATTATAATACTTGATAGCCCTTGGTAAAACTAATTCATCTAAAAAAACGACTTTTTCATCTGGGCTTCCATCTTTATCATTGTCCTTGAAAAAAGAAATTCTGCCATCAGGATAGTCTTCTTCAGATCCGTCAAGATCTCTCATATATCCTGTCAATTCTACAGTCCAAATCCTACCCTTTAAATCAAAGTCTAATGCCACAGGCCCTGTTAACAAGGGCTCAGTGATCAATGCATCCATCTTAAAGCCTTCTTTCAGAATAAATTCTTCACTATAGTCTTTCTGATCCGAACATGACATTAAAATGACAATAGTGAAAAGGAAAATGCAGTGGAGCGTTTTATTCATTTTGTGATATATATACTTGAGATTGGAAAGATATTGAAAAGACTTTAATACTCTATTCTAAGGCAATCTTAGGATTAACCCATGAATAGAGAATATCAGCTAGGAAATAGGCTAAAATGGTAACTAAGGACATCATAATTACCAATCCACTAATAACGTTCCAGTCAGAAATATAGATAGAGTCGAATAGCAACTTGCCTATACCTGGTATGCTAAATATAATTTCAATGACCAAAGATCCTGCGAATAGGCCTGGAAGACTTCCTGTAAGAATAGTAATGTATGGGATCATTCCATTTTTTAATACATGCTTATTATACATTCTTTTTTGACTGATGCCTTTTGCTTTCAAAGCTGTGATGAAGTCTGAGGAAAGCACTTCTGAAAACTTTGATTTCATGATTCTAGACATATATGCTAGAGATGGAAGAATGATGCAAATAATGGGTAGTGTAAGTTGTGAAAAATTCAATAGAATTTGCTCACTGACTGATTTGTCAGCATACCAATATTTTATTCCTGTACTTGGAAAAATATTTGTCCAGGCTCCATATCGATCTGTCGTAAAAAATACAACCATGAGAGTAGCTGTCCAAAAGACAGGCATAGTGTAGACAAAAAACATAGCTGATGACGCATATTTTTCCTTTTTTGAGTCATCATTTTTTATGCTCCAGAGGCCAAGAAATAGACCCAGCCCCCCGGCAATTATGAAGGAAATTACATTTAATGAAAGAGTCCATTTTAGAGCCTTAATGATTTTGGAATTTGCTGTTCTTCCATCAGCTTTTGAAATTCCCATTTTACCAGTAAAAATCCCAGTAACGAAAAGATGGAATTGATTTTTAAATCCGTGAATAACCAATTTGGGAAATGTAAATGAATTCTTGACTTGACTCAGCTTCTCAAAGCTTTCAATCAATTCGTTGATTGCAGGAATGTCATGGATGTTACCTGTTTTCAATGAAGAAAATAAATAGGCCAACTTATTCAAGTCTTTCTCTCTTGATATTTTGGAGAGAATGGATTTAGTTTCAATATTGACAAGGCTATCTAGTGCTCCAACATCTTGTAGTCCTTTTTGCCTTTGAATAAAGTCAGTTGAACATTCAATACATTTTGAATAGCGTATTGCTTGTGTGAGAAATGATCTTTCATCATGAAGGATAATTTTATGTAGAGTATCAGGAAAGTAGGATGGGATTATATCAAAATAAAACTTTGGAAGATGTTTGTTTTGTCTGATGGCTTCTTTTGTATAGGCTTTTTCGAAGTCTTTTTTGTGCACTGGTCTTTCCCCAAATGAACTGGACATAAAATCATCAACGGGATCTATGACACTATAGGACTGAAAAAGGTACACTGCACTAATTACTGACAGTAGTACAATAAGAGAATGGACTAATTTTTTAAAAGCATAATTATACAACCGTTAGAATATTTTGAGATTCTTTAAAGATATTTATTCTATTGGTTTAAATGCATTAGCTATATATCCTGGTCTTCTAGATGTAATAAGAGGATCAAAGTTTTTACTAACCAAAATCTTCTCCACTGGGGAATATAGGGTCAATCTGGCATATTCATCGTAGATAACTCTCTGCGCAGAGTGGAATAATTCATTTCTTTTCGTTTCCTCTTTAATTTCTTCTAATTCTTCGAGAATTTTATCCAATTCTGGTTTAGAGAAACGTGCATAATTTTGTCCTTTACCACCTATTTGAGAAGAATGCCATTGATGATAAAGATTTTCTATTGGTGAAAATGTAGCCATCATGGGCGTCATTTCAAAATCTCCAGTTTCTAAATTTTGTGGCTTTGTTATCCTAAAGGACTGCGTTATGAGTTCAATTCCAACTCCGGCTTGTTGTGCTCCTTCTTTCATTGCAAGTGAAACTCTCTGGCTTAAAGCTGAACTAGATGTATGGAGGCGCATTTGCATCTCCTTGAGCTCTCCGTTTATCATTTTATCTACAGTTCCATTCCCATTGGAATCAGACCAACCTGCTTCTGCTATCAGCGTCCTAGCAGCTTCTATATTATAATCCAAAAGATCTAATCCTGAGTTATAGTATGATCTTCTTTCAGAAATAACTGAAGAAACTCTTGTTCCGACACCACCTTCTATTACTTCTATTAATCGATCTACGTTAATTAAATGTGCCATTGCCTTTCTCACTCTTTTATCAGAAAGAAATGGACTTTCATTATTCAGTTGTAGATAAAGATATCGTTCGAGTTGAGGGGTATAGAAATCATATTTTGAAGAAATTATTTCATCGTCTTTTAATTCCAAAAATCGTTCACCTGTTGTAGATTGAAGCGTAGCAACATCCATTTCACCGGCAGAAAGCTGATTAATAGCGACTACATCATCTTCTACTATTTGAAATATGATCTCTTTGGGGTAGGCTTGAAGAGGAATACGATCTGGATAATTATTTCCCCAATAATTTTCTTTCCTTTCTAATCTTATGAATTGATCAGACTCCCATGCTGTGAGTTTATAAGGTCCTGCACCTTCTACTACTTCTCGACTATATTTAGCTTCTTGAAACTGTGATGCAAATTCAGCTAAGGAGGGGTCAGATTCCACTTGATCCTCATATAGACTTTCGTCTAATAAATCTTCCAAAGAATAGCCTGCCATTACATTATTGGGATCATAAAACTTAATAGGATATAGTTCTACTCCACAAAGAAAGATCAGGTTGTCCTGGTCAGGCATAGATGTCACAACTGTGAATTTCTTTGGATCATTATTATTTATTGAAATTGAATCAATAATCTTCTTATAAATGGTTTTGTATCCGGACAGATTTAATCCTTTGTGATAGATTAATTTAATTGTAAAAAGATAATCTTCAGCAGTTACCGGAGAACCGTCTGACCAAACTGCATCAGGTAGAATTTCGAACTCATAAGAATACTTTTCAGCATTTATCCCTTCTGTTATAAGAATGGGTTCAGGAAGTTCTTTAACTAATAGTGGCTCATACTCCATTGTGATTGGATTTTGCTCACCAAGCATAAACATGACATATTGGTAGACTTCACGACTACTTGATGTGCCATGAAGCAGAGGGTTGATCCTGTCAGGATCTTTTGCTAATCTTACAATTAGACGTTCAACACTATAATCCTTTTCAGGATTGCATGAAACTAAAAAAGAGAGTACTAAAAGGTAAATAAGTCGACGCATTCTGAAATATTTGGCCAAAGTGCACAATACAAGCAATTAACAAAAAATAATCCATAGATGAAACCTTAATCGGCGGACTGCATTATATGTCTAATGAAAAAAGTACTTATAGCAGGAGGTAGTGGACTTATAGGTAAAAATATTACATCATTACTTTTGTCCTATGGATACCAGGTTGGCATTTTGTCTAGAGTTAAGAAAGAGGCCACTAATGTTACTTATCATCTCTGGAATTTAGAAACTCAGGATATAGATCTTTCGGTTTTGAGTTATGATTTTATAGTGAATCTTACAGGTGCGGGTATAGCTGATAAAAATTGGACTGATAAACGCAAGAAGGAAATTATCCAGAGTAGAGTAAAAAGTGTCCAACTGCTTAAAAACACTTTCAAGAAGGGTAAAAAAATTCAAGCCATAATCAACGCATCAGCTATAGGATACTATGGCAATTCTGGTAATGCTATTCTGACTGAAGACCATGGTGTTCAGAATAAAGAATTTTTATCAGAAGTATGTGAAATATGGGAAGCTGCGGCATTATCTCTTCAAGCAATAACTGAAAGGTTAGTTATTCTAAGAATAGGTATTGTGCTTTCATCTGAAGGGGGGGCTCTCAGCAAAATGGTTCCGCCTATACGATTAGGCCTTGCTAATTATCTAGGAAGTGGAAAACAATGGATGAGTTGGGTTCATATTGATGACATATCTAAAATGATACTGCATTTTATAAAGAATAATGAAACTTCAGGCATCTACAACGGAGTGAGTCCCAGCCCAGAAAGGAATATTGATTTTACGAAGCAGTTAAAATCTGTTGTCAATCGATTTGCACTAGTTTTACCTGCACCATCATTGGGAATAAAAACAGTACTCGGAGAAATGGCTCGGTTAGTACTTAACAGTAATCGTATTTCTGCAGATAAAATAATTAGTTCAGGATTTGTCTTTAAGTTCCCTGATTTGAAATCTGCTTTAGAGGATTTATATAAAAAGCGATAACATGGTTAACCTTCTAGTTCAATCATGTCCTTCATGATATTAAGTGCTTCTTCTATATACACATCTTTCTTAAGGGCTTTAAGCCATTCTTCGTTTCGAGCTTGAGTAGTCTCATCCATATTGATAAAGCCTAAATCTGCTTCTAGGTTTGAGATGTATAAACTCTCTATATTTTCTTTGCTGATATCTTTGTATTTAGCATCTTGAGCTTTTCTTTTTGCTATTACTTCTTGATAAGCAGTCAGATTAAGGGGATACTCACTCATTTCACTCTTTTCTTTTAGATGATGAGCTTGCTGATCAATAAGGTGAAAAGTGAGGTTATCTTTTATTCTGTTTTTACTTCTATCGGCTAATTCTGATTTGTCATTTTCTACTCTCACAGATTGATTGTATGTCAATGGGTCAATACTAGTCCAATCTAATGCATAGTCATACTCTCTTTCACCAATATCCATATAAGTATATCTATCTGGTAGATAAATATCAGGTTCTACGCCTTTGAGTTGAGTAGATCCGCCATTAATCCTGTAGAACTTCTGCATAGTTACTAGCAGATTCCCCAATGGCTTTAGATTTTCAAAACCTCTAACGGCTCTATCTAAGTCTATGAAACGTTGAACAGTTCCTTTGCCATAAGAATTATTGCCTACTATTATTGCTCGGTCATAATCCTGCATTGCAGCAGCTAGAATTTCTGAAGCAGAGGCACTAAAACTATTGATTAACACTACTAGAGGCCCATTATATAAAACTTTAGGGTCATCATCTTTATATACAAATGGACTTCTTCTCCGTGGCTTCACTTGTACAATTGGGCCATTTTCAATAAACAATCCACTCATGTCTACCACATCACGAAGAGATCCTCCTCCATTATTTCTTAGATCTAGTATAACTCCGTTCACACTTTTCTCCATCAGCTTTTGTAGTTCTTTCTTCACATCTGCGGCACAGCTGTTTCCATCTTTTCCTTCAAAACTGGAGTAGAACTTCGGTAAATGGACATATCCAATATTATCTATTTTCTTATTCTGCTCTTCAGGTGCTCCCAGATTCATTAATACTGACCTTGCTAATGATTCCTGAGTATTTACCACGTCTCGAGTTAAATCTATTTCCTCAATCGAGCCATCTTTCTTTTTCATGGTGAGGTGTACTATGGTACCTTTTTTCCCTCTAATATGTTGCACCACGTCATCTACTCTCATTCCAAAAATATCTAGTACCTCTTCTTCGCCTTCTTGCCTTACTTTTAGTATGTAGTCATTTACTTCTATGCGCTTATCTCTCCAAACTGGCCCTCCTGGTACAATGGATACTACTTTAGTAAGATCACCATCAGTTTGTAGTCTTGCTCCTATACCTTCCAACTTGCCACCTATACTGATATCAAAATCTTGCTTGTCTTTAGGACTCATATAATCAGAATGTGGATCAAAAACATGAGTCAAAGTATTGAGATATACACTGAATCTATCTGATCGTCTAACTTTGTTGAATCTTTTAAACCAATCGTTGTAATTCTCTTTTACTTCTTTGATGGATTCTTCTTTAATTTCTTCAAGAGTCTTTTCTTCTTCCAAATCCTTATAATGCTCAACTTTGCGAGCCATTTTCACGACTATTTCATATTTAAGTCCTTTTCTCCAGTGTTCTTTTAGTTGAATGGAATTATCGGAGAATACTCTTTTATCAGCATCTAATTCATATGCTTCATCTTGAGTAACATCAAATTCTTCATCTATAATCACATCATAATAGCCTCGCACTTCATTAATTCTGGCATCTAATAATTCCATAGACTTATTAAAGAAACCTAATTCATTGGCCTTTACTTGATCATCGATGAGCAATCTAAACTCTTCAAGAATAGCAATGTCTTCTTTGGTAAAGAATCTCTTATATGCATCTATGTATTCGATATAGTAGTCGAAGACTTTAGTAGAATATTCATTATTGATATCCTGAGGTCTGAAATGAGCTTCTTCTAATACCTTCATAATGGCATTTTGAATCATTACTTCTTTCTCACCTTCATCAATTGTCGGAAAAATCGAATTGTACGAAAATCCGAAAACTGCAAGAATCGCCAATATCAATAATCTGAGCATAATGGTAGTTTTTGATTTATTCATTTAATAATGAATCGATTAGAGACCTAAACAAAAAGGATGATTTTTATTCAAAAAACCTCTTCTCAAAACATAGGAATCTAAACACGTCTTCAATGTAAAAAAAACTATGCCATAAAAACAAGAGGTTGTACCATACATGTTTGATACAACCTCTTCTTTAACGTATAGATAACGCCGTTTAATACGGCTTTAGTCATTTCTCTTATAATAAAGGAGCGATAACCAATGCCACAACTGACATCAACTTCAAAAGAATATTCAGTGATGGACCCGAGGTATCCTTAAAAGGATCTCCCACAGTATCACCTACTACAGTTGCCTTGTGAGGTTCAGAACCTTTATAATACATCTCACCATTTATGCTTACTCCTTCTTCAAACATTTTCTTTGCATTATCCCACGCACCTCCAGCATTAGACTGGAAGATGGCCATTAATACACCACAAACTGTTACTCCTGCCAATAAACCACCCAACATCTGAGCGCCCATTACACTTCCTAATCCCAGAAGCTTTGGAGCAAATCCTACAATTACTGGTACCAATACTGCTAAAAGTCCAGGCTGTATCATTTCTCGAATTGAAGCGTTGGTACTGATCTCTACGCATTTTCCATATTCAGGTTTCCCATCAGCTGCTTCGAATGTCTTTCTATCAGCTGCGCTCCACTTGCTCATTTCTTTTCCATCATTTTTCTTCATCACAGCAAGAGCTGCAGTCAATTCTGGAATGTCCTTAAACTGTCTTCTAACTTCTTGTATCATATCCATTGCTGCTCTACCCACAGCACCCATAGAAAGTGCAGAGAATAAGAATGGAAGCATACCACCAATAAAAAGAGAAGCCATTACGTAAGGATTAGTTAGATCAATACCTGCAAGTTGTGAATCAGGGTGATACACATTATATGATGTAATAAAAGCCGCAAATAATGCCAAGGCAGTCAATGCTGCTGAACCAATCGCAAAACCTTTACCAATAGCTGCTGTAGTATTACCCACAGCATCTAGTTTGTCTGTTATTTCTCTTACTTCTTTTGGAAGTTCTGCCATTTCAGCAATACCTCCTGCATTATCAGAAACTGGCCCATAAGCATCAATAGCTAATTGTATTCCAGTATTTGATAGCATTCCTACAGCTGCTATTGCAATACCATAAAGCCCTGCAAAAGTATAAGCACCAATAATTGCTATAGCTAGAATGATAATAGGAATAGCTGTAGACATCATGCCTACTCCTAGACCCGCTATTATATTAGTAGCAGCTCCAGTGACAGATTGATCTACTATGGATTGTACAGGTTTTGTACCTGTACCGGTATAGAACTCTGTAATCCATCCAATACCAAAACCTGCAAATAATCCAAAAAGAACAGCATATACCACTCCCATATTAGAATATGTAATGCCATTAAATGCCCATTCCGAAGGAAGCATTTCTCTTACTATAAAAATAGTAGCTAAAAGCATTAGACCCATAGCGATATATTCTCCTCTATTCAATGCCTTATGCGGATCTCCACCTTCTTTTACTTTCACGAAGAAAGTGCCAATAATAGATGTAATGATTCCTACTCCTGCTAAGACTAAAGGAAGCAATACTGCATTTAGTCCTCCATAAGCATTGGTATCTTCATATCCTACTATACCGATAAATGCAGCTCCAAGTACCATAGTACCAATGATAGAACCTACATAAGATTCAAATAAATCAGCACCCATTCCTGCTACATCTCCTACATTGTCTCCTACATTATCTGCAATCGTTGCTGGATTCAATGGATGATCTTCAGGAATTCCTGCTTCTACCTTTCCTACTAAGTCAGCTCCCACATCGGCAGCTTTAGTATATATACCTCCACCTACTCTTGCAAAAAGTGCAATTGATGATGCTCCAAAAGAAAATCCAGTAATAACATTAATCACCTTGCCAATAGACCATCCGTCCATTCCACTGAAGATGATAAATAAGAGTCCTAGACCTAAAAGTCCTAGACCAACAACTCCCATCCCCATTACTGCTCCACCTGCAAAAGCTACTTCAAGAGCTTTTCCAAGACTGGTTCTAGCTGCATTAGTAGTTCTTACATTTGCTTTAGTAGCCACTCTCATTCCTATAAATCCTGCTAGAGCAGAACAAATGGCACCAATGATAAAAGCTACGGCAATCAAAGGAGAAGATCCTTCTATTGTGCCACTAAACCCAAGTATAACTGCTACTGCAAGCACGAAAATGCTAAGTACCTTGTACTCTGCTTTCAAAAATGACATAGCTCCATCAGCAATGTTATTTGCTATAGTTCCCATTTTCTCTGTACCAACTTCTTGCTTAGTGACCCAAGAAGATTTCCAAAAAGTATAAAGTAATGCCAATACCCCAAGGGCTGGAATGGCATATATAATCTGTTGTCCCATGAATTCTATATTGTTATGTAATTGTTTATTAATATTTATAAAAGACGCGCAAATTTAATGCAATTTGACAAATGATCAGATAGTATGATATGATAGATTATTATTCCATTTTTTGATTATTATGATAAATATTTTTAGATTGGTCTAAATATTTGAAAAAAATGCTTACTCGTACAGAGGAAAACTATCTCAAGGCAATCTATAAAGTCTCTGAAAAAGAGAATGGAAGAGTAAATACAAATGCCATCGCAGCAATAACTGAGACATCTGCCGCCTCTGTGACAGATATGCTCAAAAGACTGGCTGATAAAGACCTTATCCTCTATAAAAAATATAAAGGAGTAACACTGACTAAAAGTGGAAGTAAGATTGCCACCGACTTAATTAGGAAACATAGATTATGGGAATACTTTCTAGTAGAGAAATTGGAGTTTTCCTGGGTAGATGTACATGAAATTGCTGAAGAACTCGAGCATGTGCCTTTTGATTCTCTTATAGATAGATTGGATGAATATTTGGGCCATCCGAAATTTGATCCACATGGAGATCCTATTCCTAATGCCGAAGGTAAATTTACCATTAGAGCACAAAGATCATTAGATGGTTTTGATATTGGTAAAAAGGGAATTTTGCTAGGAGTGAAAGAGCACAATAAGGACTTTTTAATATATCTAAACAAGCTGCAAATTTCTCTGGGTACTGAATTGGAAATTTTGGAAAAGAACAATTATGATGGATCAATGATGATTAAAATTGATAATGATGCATCACATTTGATTAGTGAAAAAGTGAGTAAAAACCTATTGATAAAGAGCTAATAATGAAAAAGTATATAATTCTAATGACCTTGGGGGCAATGTGCTTTAGCCCATTGTTTTCGCAATCCAAGCCGAAAGTAGTAGCCTCTGCATCGATGCTTTATGACATAGCATACAATATAGCAGGGGATGAAGTAGAATTAGAAATGATTGTGCCGATTGGAGGAGATCCGCATATACATGAACCTACACCTTCAAATGCTAGGTTGGTGAACAAAGCAGATTTGGTACTGATCAATGGACTCACCTTTGAGGGATGGATGAATGAGCTTATTGAGAATTCAGGAACCAAAGGAGAAACTGTAACTGTGACAGAAGGAATAGATGTGTTGAGGAGTCTCACTTATCAAAATAGTGCTGATCCTCATGCTTGGATGATTGCCTCTAATGGGATAATTTATGCCGAAAATACTAGACAGGCTTTAGTCAATTTATTGCCGAGTAAACAAAGAATATTTAACAGAAATTTTGAAATATACAAAGACAAACTTTTGGAATTGGACCAGTACATAAAAAAGCAAATAGGTACAATTCCAATAGAAAAAAGAATCTTAATTACTTCTCATGATGCTTTCCAATATTATGGGAGAGCATATGGTCTGAAACTCGACGCTATAATGGGTATATCTACTGATGCAGAAGCTCAGACTGCAGATGTGATGAGAGTAAACGAAGCCATAAGGAAAAATAATGTGCCTGCTATTTTTATTGAAAGTACGATCAATCCAAAAATGATGAAACAGATAGCTAAGGATAATGATGTAAGAATAGGGGGTGAGCTTTTTGCAGATTCTTTGGGTGATGAAGAGTCACCTGCTGATACCTACATCAATATGTTAAAATCAAATACAGATACCATTGTTAAAGCTCTAACTGGAAATAAGGATCAAGAAGAGTTACCCGAAAAGAGTAACCTGCCCCTCTATCTCGGTATTGCTGTATTTCTCTTTTTGGCTATGTTTTTTGGCATTAGACTAATGAATAAATAGATGTCTGTATGAGTGAGGTGAGTATATCAGTTAAAGGAATAAATATTTCATACGAAAGAAAGAGAGTTCTTTCAAATATCTACTTGGATATAGAAAAAGGTCACATTTATGGCCTTATAGGCCCTAATGGAGCTGGAAAATCAACACTTTTTAAAACTATACTAGGGCTTATTGAACCTAACTCTGGAAGTGTAATTGTGTTAGGGGATGAAATGAAAAAGGTGCGTAAAAAAGTGGCCTATGTTCCTCAAAAAGATGAGATAGATTGGGATTTTCCAGCTACTGTTTATGATATTGTCCAAATGGGTCGGTATCCTCATAAAAAAGTGCTGCAAAGGCTAGATCAAAATGATCATACTATCACGCAAGAAGCATTAGAAAAGGTAGGAATGCAAGATTTTGCAAAGAGACAGATAGGGGCACTATCTGGAGGCCAGCAGCAAAGAGTATTTATTGCAAGGGCACTTTGCCAACAAGCTGATATATTTCTATTAGATGAGCCATTTGTGGGGGTAGATATCACTACAGAGAATAAGATCATAGATATTCTCAAGGAATTAACTAAAGACGAAAAGACAGTCATGATCGTGCATCATGATTTAGCCACAGCTGATGATTATTTTGACAAGGTGATTCTCTTGAATCAAAGATTAATTACTTACGGAGATACCAAGGAAGTCTTTACCCAAGAGAATATAGCCAAGACTTATGCTTCTCAATTAAATATACTCCATCAAGTTGGTTTGAGGGAAGGTAGACAATGAGATATGCTTTTGATTCTAAGGGGTGAGCAGTCCTAATTGCTAATTATAGCCTAACTGCTTTTGTCATTCATCCAAAAGAATTGCAAGTCGACATCTTTAATAAAGCCTAATCTTTGATACAAGTTTTGAGCAGGATTGTCAGGTGTGGTCTGAATGGCCATGCCTTTATTATTTTCATTTCGGCATAGATCCTTAGCCGCTTCGATTAAAGCCTCTCCTACACCTTTTCCTCTAATGGATTGATCTACAAATAGATCATTCAAAAGATACATAGGCTTTATTGATACTGATGAAAATAGAGGGTAAAGCTGCGTAAACCCAACCGCTTTGTCATTTATAAAGGCTAAATAAATGATAGACTCATTGTTTTGAATACGAGCAGAGAGAAATTTCTTGACCCCATTAAAGTCTGATTCTTGTTTGTAGAAAATCCGATAACCGTCAAATAAAGGAACTAAGTCATCGATATGGTCTCTTGTAGCTTGTACTATTTTCATGACATTGTTTTTTCTTGCGCATTTCTTGTATCAAATCTATCAATTTCAATTTTTAAGATTTAAAATACATAGGATTCATTTATTAAAATATCAGCATCTTTATTTCATGGATTTGCAATTAAAAGGAAAGGTAGCTTTAGTCACTGGATCTACTGCTGGAATAGGATTAGCAATAGCTACATCTTTAGCTAAAGAAGGAGCTGCTGTCTATGTAAATGGAAGAACAGAGCAAAGGATCGAGAATGCTATTGCTTCCATAAAAAGGGAACTGCCAGAAGCAAAGTTGTATTCAGCAATAGCCGACTTTAGTAATAAATGGGATGTTGAAGCCTTAATTGATAATGTCACAGATGTAGATATTCTTGTCAACAATGTAGGTATTTTTGCTCCTTTAGAGTACGATCAAATCACTGATGAAGACTGGTATCATATGTGGGATGTGAATGTGATGAGTGGAATCAGACTGTCCCGTGCATATATGCCTAAAATGATAAAGAAGAATTGGGGTAGAATTGTTTTTATTTCTAGTGAATCAGGGGTGCAAATTCCAGAGGATATGATTCATTATGGAGTAAGTAAGACCGCTCAGATAGCAGTGTCTAGAGGATTAGCTCAAGCTACTAGAGGGACTAATGTTACTGTCAATTCAGTACTACCAGGTTCTACATGGTCAGAAGGAGCAGAAAATTATTTCAAAGAACTAGCTGCGGTACAAGGCAAGAGTATCGAAGCTGTAAGCAAGGGCTTCGTTAAGGAAATGAGGCCTTCTTGTCTTATAGAAAGATTTGCTTCCACAGATGAAGTAGCGCATATGGTGACTTACCTTTGTAGCCCATTAGCTTCAGCTACAAATGGTGCAGCAGTAAGAGTAGATGGTGGGACTGTTCCAACTATTATATAAATTCATTCTAAATGACTAAATACCTTTCACCTTCCGAGCTTATAGTCAATGATGATGGTAGTGTATATCATTTACATTTATTGCCTGAACATATAGCGGATACAGTGATCACAGTCGGTGATCAGGATAGAGCAAAAAGAATAAGCGGACTCTTTAATGTCTTAGAGTATGAAATCAGCAATAGAGAATTTACAACCTACACAGGAATCTATAAATCGAAAAGAATCACTGTATGTTCTACAGGTATAGGTACTGACAACATTGATATCTTTTTAAATGAACTAGATGCTGCCGTTAATTTGGACCTCAATGAAAGAAGAGTAAAACCAGAACACAAGTCACTGAATATTATAAGAATAGGTACTACTGGATCAGTCCAGGTAGATGTGCCTGTGGGTTCTTTTGTCGCATCAGCATATGCTATGGGTACTGATAATCTCGCTTACTATTATGAGTATCAATTTTCTCAGAGCGAACAGATATTGACGGCATCATTGAGATCACACTTTAATCTTAATGCTGATTTTTCTAAGCCTTATGCATTAAGATCTTCAGAGGCGCTTTTGGCCTATATCGGAGAAGATATGGTCAAAGGAATAACTACTACTGCTACAGGATTTTATGCCCCCCAAGGCAGATCACTAAGAGTAAGAGTTTCTGATACATGGATGAATGATCTACAATCTTATTCCAAGAATGATCTACGTATTACTAATCTTGAAATGGAAACATCAGGACTCTATTTATTAAGCAATCTTTTGGGCCATAACTGTCTCAGTTGTTCTGTTATTTTGGCAAATCGGGCTGACGGGACTTTCTCTAATAACCCAAAAGAAGTCGTGGACAATTTAATAGATACAGTATTAGAAAAGTTAGTGGTATCGTGATAACATCTGTTATCATTAAGGTTGAATAAAATTTAGCCCATAGATCATACAAAGTAACTTTACTCTGATATTGTAACAGATACACTTCCTAAACCATCACCTCTTACTGTCACTTTATCACCAGTCTGTAAAAATTTGGCTACTTCACTTTCTCCTATTTTAGCTTTTAACTTATCAATGCGATCTAAGCCAATGATAGCGGCTGCCCTCATCATCCATCGTGGGGCAGACATTATCACACCAGCTGGTGTGCCTGTTAAGACTAAATCTCCTTTTTTGAGAGCTGCTTTTGGATACTTTCTTTGGATGGCTTGCAGCATTTGGAGAGGTGTATATATTAAGTCTGCAGTAGTTTGATGTTGTCTTACTTCTCCATTTACTAATGTTTCTACTATAATACATGGTATGGCATTAGCCTGAAATTCATGAGGTATCCACATTTGTTCACTCATAGGTGTAAATCCCGGGAAGCTTTTGGAAATACCCCAGTAATCATATCTATTGCTTTGGCCTTCTCCCATAATGGCCACACTTCTTGCACCAAAATCATTGGCCATGAAAAATCCAATTTTGGGAATAAAGTTGTCATCACTCAATTGTCCATTGGCAATGTCTTCTAAAAGCACAAAGCCCATTTCTGTTTCATAATCTAATAGGGCCGGAAGATTTTTAATATTCTTTAAATTTTCAGAGATGCCTGATTCATGTTGTTCTAAAGCAAATATTAGCTCCTCATGGCTTGGTATTTTGACTCTAGCTCCATCATTTGTTATACTGCTCAGTGATTTTTGGAATATAGGGGGATCCCCACTTGGGTCAAACTCAGAAGCCGTCTCATTTATATGTCCAGCATAGGCTAAGCCCACACCATATATGTTTTCTGGTACAGTATCAAAAGCTATAATTGTTCCTTCTGAAAGATCAAGGCAGGTCAACTTTGCTGGTTTGATTTCATGTGGCAAACCTCTATTAAGATACAAACCAAAGGCAGCGATTGTCAGCATTAGGATTGGTAATACAACACACAGATATTTTATGATTTTCATGATGTACTCAGTTGTTATTTCTAAATAATGTCTCAAAAACTTCTTTCAAGATGTTGATAGGATCTCCAGAATGACTAATCATTCGCCAAGCTATATGTCCGTCGGGTCTGATCAATAGAGCTCCTGTGGATTCTATTTCACAAAGAGTTTTTATGCTTTGATAATCGGGATTAGATAAATTTAATTTCTTCAGTTGTTTCAGGTCAATAATTGACTTGTATTTGTTGGGTAATTGGTCTAGTGCCTTGGCCCAGATTTCTCCATCAATATCGACAATTAGTGTAAATCGATCATAGCCCAACAAGTCATGGCTGGATTTTAATGAAGGAGAATCATTGATTGCCAGATGAGGGAATCTTGACCCGGGTCGGGTAGAAGGTATGTACTGGGAAACCCTATCTTCTGGATATATGGCTTCCGTTCCATCGGGTATCAGAGCCCCTTCTTCATATACATAGCCGATATCTAGTCCAATCCGATCAAAATGAGCAACTTGATCAGCAATGGTGGTCAGCACTTTGTTTTTGACAGATTCATCAGTAGAATATTGATCTATCTTTCTTTCTGCTATGGCTAATCCTATATTTATAATCTTATTGCGCCACGTACTTGGTAACCATTTTATTGGTGCCATATTTTTATATTTCGCTATGATCTCTACACCATCACGACTCAATCCAAAAGCCTCAATAACTTCTAAAATTTTATGATAATTGAAGACGCTTTCTTCTGTATTCTGTTGTGCTATTGGCCTACGTTCTGACTCATAAGAATCTAATAAACTCTCATCTGACAAACCACATAAAACAGCTTTGATTTTCCAACCTATGTTGTGAGCATCTGCAATGCCTGTATTCATTCCCAATCCACCAGTAGGTGGGAAACGATGGGCAGCATCTCCAATTAAATATATTTTTCCTTTGCTAAAGGATTCAGCCAATTGGGCCGACATATGCCAGAAATTGATGGATTTTACATTTATGTCGATATCCCGATTTCCCAAAGCTGTTTTAATCCGGTTTTCCATAAATGCTTTGGTGAAAGACGCTTTTTTCTCATAGTCTAAGTAAATGGGTACCATGTAAACCCATCTCTTTTCAATATGATGTGCAATAAATGTACCTCCAGCTTTGGGGTTTAAAATCCAATATAACTTTGCGGAGGTTTTTATATGTGCTCGCAAATCATCTTCAAAATAAGCACTCACAAAATCCTGTATTCTGTCAGGACCTTCCATTTTAATTCCTAATGCTGATCGACATCTACTGCCCGCACCGTCTGCTGCCAAAACGTATTTGCTTTGGATTGAGAAAGTCCTGCTTTCTTTTTTTTCTAATATTTCATTATATACACCATTTTCATTTTGAGTCAATGATTGCCATTGATGATCAAAATTCAATTCAATAAATGGATTAACTGTTACGTGTCTCAGCAGAACCTTTTCTACTTCTGTTTGCGAAATATTTAGATATGCTGTTTTTGACTTCAGATGTTGTTGATACTTATTGCGACGCTCCTTATCTGCATATAAGTCAATTCTTCCAAACTCTTCATTTATCGTTTTACCAAACAAGATTCTGGCTCCATCACTAAATGGAGCGGCCTCAGCTCTTAGTTCTTTATCTGTAATCCCAAGATTGTCTAATATTTCAATGGATCGTGTATTGAGTTCATGAGCTTTAGGGTGTTCATTGATTCCATCATTTCTTTCTACAATGATAGATTTCACACCTAATTTCGCTAGACATAAGGCGCTTATCATTCCTGATGGGCCACCGCCTATAATGAGAACTTCTGTAGATATCAATTTTGGATTTTGATCTTTCTTAAGAAATAGATTGCTACCAATAAAATGATAGAGAGAACACCAAAGACAAAAGCATTCTCTTCAATACCTAATATAAAGGTATGATATCGATGATCTACCAATTGTCCACTATACAATGGTGCAAGTACAACTGCTCCCCAGAAACCCAATAAATGCATCCCTTGCCACAGTACTGAAACTTTTAAATTGTCTTTCACTTGAGGTTTGCGAAACCAAATCAAATACAAATTGGCCAATCCTGAAAAAAACATAAATCCTAATAGCCATCCCAAATGGATTCGAGCATGTCCTACCCATTCGGGGTTCATTAAGTGGGATACACCAGTATCTTTTATAATAGGTCCAAAAAACTCTAAACAACTAAGAGTCAAAAGAATTTGAACTGTCCTGTAATGCATTGGTAATCTCATGATCAGAAATTTGAAAGATAAGAATAATAGTATATTATATTTATATATTGAATGATATATTAATAAAATTAGCGATACTTTGCATGCCTAATTGTTGACTGGTTCCAATAGCCCATTAAAAATTATTTCGTTCACGACATCAGCGTGTTTTTCAATTTCACTATTATCAAATACTTCTGTATTGAATAATTTTTTCATTTGATAGGATTGAATGAAGAAAACATTGGTAGCGCCAATTGCAATAGAGAAAAAATTAGCTAACGGTAATTTTTTAATCGTTCCATCATTCTGCAATTGAACAGCTTTTAGGCTAAAATTTTCATGTAATGGATGAAGTATCTCCTCTAGTAGCCAGTCCGCTCTTTTTGAAGAATTAGCCATTTCATAAGTAATAATTAGATGAAATTCAGGATTTGTTGCAGAAAAATATACAAATCTCCGCATCCACGCTTTCATGAATGAAAGGGGATCCAAATCTCGAAAAAGTTTTTCTGCTGCTGCCATTTCTGCATGTAACTCTTGTCCTAAAAGAAACATAGCAGCTTTCCAGAGACCTTCTTTATTTGTATAGTGATAATATAAAAGCGACCCTGCTACTCCAGCTTCACTAGCAATAGTCTTGATGTTAGTCCCTTCAAAACCTGATTTGCCGAAAAGTCTTAACGCCGTTTTGAGTAATGCCGTCTGATCTGTACTTGTTCTTTCCGAAGGTCGTCCTCTTTTCCTTAGCATCTTAATTATATTCTTCTTTAGCCCAAGTTAATCGATTTAATTGATATATTATTCAATTATGTGTTGTAGACACAATTAGAGTAGGAAATCAAATAATTAGAGCAAGCCCATTCTTTGTTTTATATTTTCAATTAATATGGATAATAGAAGGACGTTAAATTGAAATAAAATATAATTAAATATTTTTAAAATCAAAATAGATACTTATTATTGCTTATATAGATTTAAATGTGCGCTTATGTGCTTGTATAATAATTAAATATTAATTTAATTAATAATTAAATTGAAATTGATAAGGTTGCTTTATTAATCACCAAGAAAAACTGCAGAACATCGTTCAAATGAATATTTCTAAAAACATACAAAAGAAAAAAAGAGGTAGACCTAAAGCATCTAAGCAAATAGATAAAACAGCAATTCTAGAAATCGCGCTACAAGAATTTGCAAACAAAGGGTTTGATGGGGTTCGGCAAAAAATTATTGCTGAGAAAGCGGGTATTGCAAATTCATTGATGAATTATCACTTTGAAAGTAAAGATGACCTTTGGAAACAATGTGTGATGCAATTGGGTAAAAGGCTAGAGAAACGTAATGCTGAAGTTCAAGCTTATTTTAAGGACTTGCACGGCATTGCTGCTTTGAAAGCGTACACTCGGCAATTCATTTACTTTTCTGCAGAACATCCTGAGTTTTATAAAGTGGTCTTTCATGAGATGTGTACACAAACGGATCGAGCCGATTGGTTAGTGGAAACTATTTTGAGGCCTCTTCATGACGTTTTTGGTGGTTCTCAGATTAGTATGGCTTCAGGTAAACAAGAATTCAGAGGAATCCCTTCGGCTAATATCTCAAGCATAATCATTGGTGCTTCTAATGTTTTTTTTATTCATGCCTTTCAAATGAAAAAAATGTACAATACTGACCCATTTGAAAAGGATGAAATAGAAAAGCATGCTGATATAGTCATAGATATACTTTTTTCAAAATTTGAGTCCTGAGAAAAATCATGAATATAATATCGAAATAATGGACCATTATGACATCATCATAGTGGGACTGGGTCCGGTGGGCTTATTTGCTGCCAATGTTTTTGGTGAAAAGGGATGGAAGGTGCTTGCTATTGAGCAGCATTCCGAACGATGGAAGTATCCTCGTGCAATTGGAATGGATGATGAAATTCTGAGGAATCTGCAAACTATAAACTTGTCATCAGCGGTACTACCTCGGTCTAGAACTATAAAAGGGTTACAGTTGCTGCGACGGGATAATGAAGTCTTTTTCACTTTATCTAATCCTCAAGATGGGGATTTTGAAAAAGGCCCATATTTATTTTACCAACCTGAATTCGAAAGCATATTAGAAGAAGGTGCGAAGAGGTTTCACAATGTAAAACTGCTTTATAATTGTCAATTGGAAAGCTTTAATAATGTGAAAAATGGAGTGGATGTGTCATGTTTAGATAAGAACAACCCACAATTCATTCAGAATTTTCAAGGCCGATTTTTAATCGGTTGTGATGGAGCAAATAGTACTGTAAGGAATGAACTTGGCATTAAAGAAAAGAGCTTAAACTATGATGGTTATATTCTGAAAATCGATGCTATTGCCAACGACGTGAGCAAGTTTAATTTTAATATAGATTATGCTCAGAAGTATTGCAGCACTAAAAGAGCTTGGGTAAGAATGATAGGCAGAGATCTCCATTGTAGGTGGGAGTTTCAATTTAAAGGAGAAAACCCAGATCCAAATGCACTAACCGAAAAAAGTGCATTGAGATATATTAAAGAGGCTGGAGACGACGTCGAAAACATAGAGATAATTAATGTTGCATTTTATAAGTATCGATCTGTTGTCCAAGAAAAATGGAGAGATGGAAATGTCTTGATAGCAGGTGATGCAGCCCATTTAACTGCGCCATATATTGGGCAAGGCATGTGTGGTGGTTTCAGAGATATTATCAATTTGTCTTGGAAATTAGAGGGCATCATAAACCGAGAGTTTTCTCGAGATATTTTGAGTACATATCAATCAGAACGGTCTCCCCATATGAAGCATTTGATAAGAATAGCTATAAGCGTGGGGTATCTATTCAAAACTAGGCTCTACTATATTTTGCTCTTTCTTAAATTGATACCATTTCTCAAATTGAACGATGGAGAATTCAATCCACCTGTTCCGAAATTGGGTAGAGGTTTCTTTAGTAAGAGGAAGTATTCTAGAGGTATTTTCCCTCAATTCAAGTTAAAAACCTCTGAAGGAGAGGTAATTAATTCAGACGATTATTTAGGGCATGATTGGGTATTGATTTCATCTGAAGCTATTTCAGATAATGATCTTCGATTTTGTCAAAGATCAGGTGTAAAACTTATGATCACAGACGTGCAAAAGGATACTCAAATGAAAATTAATAACTGGTTAAAAGAGAAGAATGTGAAAGTGGTATTACTTCGACCAGACAAGTATATTTTTTCATCAGGCAATCAGGCTCAACAAGTCTTAAATGATTATCAAAAACTGAAAATGAATTATCGATAATGGTAGTATTAATAACAGGGGTAACAGGTGGATTAGGCCAAGTAATAGCTCGTATCCTTACGGAGGGTGGAATGACAGTCTATGGCACTTCTCGCAAAGCCGATCAAACCATATCTAATTGTATTCTCTTGTCAATGGACATCAAAGATTCTGATTCTATAGCCAATACCTTAAGAGAAATAGTAGCTAAGGAAGGAAGGCTAGATGCAGTAGTCAATTGTGTCAATGAAATGATAATCGGCAATGTAGAGGAGACATCAGTAGAAGAATTCAGGTCAGTATTCGAGCACAATGTAATAGGTGCGTATAATATCTGTCACCAAATCCTACCCTATTTTAAAAAGCAAAACAATGGTGTAATTGTCAACATGAGTTCAGCAGGAGGAGAACTGGCCATTCCTTATATGTCTGCATATACTGCTTCAAAATTTGCATTAGAAGCTTTTAGCGAAGCTCTTTATCATGAATTGCGTGATAGCCCTATTGATGTAGTGATAATGCAACCAGTGGCTATGCATATGAAAAGGCCAGCTACAGGAAATCATTTGCATTTAACCAAAGGAGTAAAAGAACAATCGAAATCCCACGCCATGGTTAAGATGATGACGAATGACACAGAAGCGAGCAAACTAACACCTGAAAAGGTGGCTAATAGAATACATAAGGTATTAACGAGTAAAAAAAGGCCCTTAAGAGTCAGAATGGATAAAGCCTATGCTCTATCACTTTTAAAATGTCTCGCTCCTCAGAGTCTGATGGATTTGGCTTTTAAAAAAATACTTCCAGTGTGAATCTTTACTGTATCCAAAATTTGATGAGTAAACAAATGAACTGGATAGCAGATCATGATGTAAGGATGAAAGTAGAAGTCTTAAGAAATGGAAAAACAAAACATAAAACCAAGGACTAGTGAATGTCAAAAAAAATCTCCAATAGCAGAAGGAAACAGTAAAAACCAAGCATAATATCATGAAAAGATTTTTGAAAATATCAGGAGTAGCAGTTGGCATTTTATTAATAGGCGCGATATGGATTGTGTTCACACCCTCAGATTTAAGACCTGATCGTATTAGAAGTGGAATTTCTGATGAAGATTTTGCAAAAGGTAAAGAGCTATTGCAAGAAATGCAAACCGCTTACGGGGGGCTAGATGATTGGTTGTCATATAAGACAGGTTCTTATTCACAAATTGCTGATTGGTATGATGACAAATTGGGTATGGCTAATTGGGATGAGTTGCCACAACAATTTGAAATGACTTCCACTTTAGGAACTGATGATAGTGAGTTTACTCTTCTGAACGGGCCAAATAAGGGGCAGACTTGGGGAGTAGAAGATTGGAAATCATATCAGCTGAAAAGTGGTCAAAAGGAATTTGTCCATAATGAAAAATACCATCACAAACTAATCTATAAGAACTATTGGTTTCAATTTCCATTTCGCATCAGCGAGGCTCCAATCATAGCTTATGCTGGAGAAAGCACTGTAAATGGGGAGGCCTATGATCTACTTTATGCCACATGGAAAACCGAAACCCCTAATCGTGAATTCGATCAATATGTCATGTATTTAGACAAAGAAACGCGCTTGGTAGAGTGGCTCAATTTTACAGTCAGACAAAAACTAAAATTCATTAAAATCACCGCCCAGTTCACCGATTTCAAAACCATTAATGGAGTGGTTGCTCCATTTAGCCAATATATAACTATGGGAAATCCTGAATCGGATGGTCAAAAGATGCATGAGAATAGATATCAGTGGGTACAATTTGGTGATGAGAAAGTGATGAGATAGGGTATAATTTATTAGAACTACATAATAACAAGAGATGCTATGAAAATCCAATATCTGACTCTCATTCTTTTATGGTCTGGTTGTGGTTATGGACAGGACACTTTAATCATCCAAAAGGATCCTCGCCCTAATGTCCTCCTTATTGTAGCTGACGATTTAGGCTATTCTGATATAGGAGCCTTTGGCGGTGAAATATCAACTCCAGTTTTGGATAAAATTGCTGGCCTAAGTGTACGCTTTTCTAATTTTCATGCCATGCCTACATGTGCACCTACGCGATCTATATTGTTGACCGGTGCTGATAATCATCTCGTAGGCCTAGGCGCACAAGAAGGGGGATTCACAGAAAAGCAAATAGGTAAACCTGGCTATGAAGGATATCTCAACGACAGAGTGGCAACATTGCCAGAGGTTTTAGGTGCTGCCGGTTACCGAACATACATGTCAGGCAAGTGGCATTTGGGGCATAAAGATGAACATGCACCTCATCATAGAGGATTTGAAGAGACATTTGCTTTAATGCCTGGAGGCGCTAGTCACTATGCCGATCAAATGCCCTTGCATCCAGGAGAACCAACTGTATATAGACGAAATGGAGAAGTAGTGGAGACGCTGCCCAAGGATTTTTATTCTACAAAAAACTATACCGATAGCCTACTTTCTTGGATGGCTCGAGATAGAGACTCTGGCACTCCATTCTTTGCTTATCTGGCTTATACTGCTCCTCATGATCCGTTGCAAGCACCTAGAGCCTACATAGATAAATACAAAGGAGTGTATGACAAAGGATATGAAGTCTTTCGAGAGAAGCGGTTTGAATCTCTAAAAAAGAAAAACCTCATTCCTACTGCTCAGAATCTACCCACTTGGCCCGATTTGGTGACTAAATGGTCCGATCTCTCTGATGCCAGAAAGCAAAAAATAAATCGAGATATGGAGACCTATGCTGCTATGGTGGACTACATGGATGAGCAGATTGGTCGTGTTTATAGTTGGTTGGAAGAAAATGATGCCCTAGATAATACTTTCATCATTTTCATGAGTGACAATGGTGCAAGTGGACTAGATTCTAAAAAGATCTATCCTGAATATACTGAAGAGTATGCTAGCAAATTCAATAATGAAATGCAGAATAGAGGAATGATCAACTCTTTTACGAATATGAATTCAGGTTGGGCTGTAGCAAGCACTGCATTATATCGTGATTTCAAAGGTTTTACCACAGAAGGGGGTATACGTACACCATGTTTTATAAAACATATAAAAGAAAGCAGTAAAGAAGTGTGTTCGACATTCACTCATGTAAGAGATATCATGCCTACCATCCTTGATATAGCAGGTGTGGGACACCCGAGTTCAGCTAGTTCTGAAATGATTAAAATGTTGGGCAAATCTCTCATGCCAGTTCTAAATGATCCATCTGTAGATGTACATAAAGGAGAAGGCATTGGATACGAATTACACGGCACAAGAGCATTTATAAAGGACGGTTGGAAAATCATTCAAGGACCCGTACCGATTGGAACTGGTGATTGGGAGCTTTTCAATCTCAATGAAGATCTTGAAGAGCGAAATAATTTGATATTTAGCAATCAAGATAAATTTAATGAGATGTTAGTAGGCTATAATGCCTACGAAGAAGAAGTTGGAGTAATCTATGATTTGCCTTTATTCTTGGATACAGCAAAAAATGTATTCAACATTATTTTTTGGCTATTGATCGCAGTGTTTGGCTTGGCAGTATTAGGAAAATTGAGTGGTAAAATGAAGAGTAAATACATAGAATGGGGTTATGGTACAGCCTTTATGTATGTTCTAGCCGCAGCTGAATTGCTTGCAATAGTAGTCCTGTTTACAATCTACCACAGATTTGCAGCCTATTTCTTGGTGTTGATAATGGCAGGAGCTTTTTACACAATGATCAGAAATAGAGAAAACTGGAAAGCATATTTATTGCCGCTTTTTGCGACAATTCTTTTGGGGTTATACCTTTTGTTGAAATCGGGTTTGATGATAAAAATGATGTTGTAAAAACACTAATCACTTTCGAGAAAAATATAAAGATTGAAAAGACAAGCACAATTGAATACAAATAAAATGATTCAAACATAAAACGGGAATAATGGTAAGCGAACATTTATTGGCAATAATATTCTGCATGGAGTTGAAAAATTGATTGGGACATTAGAATAAAATGGATACACAAATACTTATAGCAGGTGGAGGCCCAGTTGGCTTAATGGTGGCTTTAGAACTAAATAAGCAAGGTGTGAACGCCATTCTTATAGAGAAAAATCTAACTACTACTAAACATCCAAAAATGGATATTACGAATGGTCGTAGTATGGAATTATTCAGACGTTGGGGAGTCGCCAAAAAACTGAGAGACGTTGCTGTTTCTCAAGATCATGGTTTTAGTGTGATATGGGCTTCTAATGTTGCTGGGCATGAATTGGCACGTTTCGATTATCCTACCCCTAACGAATATCGATCAACAGCCAAAGCTGTAAACGACGGCTCTCGCACATTAGAGCCAGCAATGAGAGTGTCTCAAATATTAATCGAACCATGCCTAAAAGATCATTTAGAAAGTGATTGTCCAAATATTGATGTTCGATTCGGATGGAAATTGAAATCTTTTGCGCAAGACGAGGAAGGGGTAACCGCTACAATAAAACATTACAAATCAGGTGAGGTGCAGCTAATTAGGTCGTTGTATTTAGCTGGATGTGAAGGTGCAGGAAGTATATGTAGAAAACAACTGAATATCGGATATGATGAAGTCGATGTTTTTGGCTTGATTAAAAAAGTCAACATTTTTAGCCTGTTGGGTCATGCATTACGTGAAAAGAGCAGAGGACAAAGTCAGCCTGATGGGCGCGTATATATGATTCATTTTACATCTCCTGAATTAGATTTTTTTGAAAGGTATGGGCATGCCTGGCATATTCAATCGCCAAATGGAAGCACAGTTATTTCTCAAAATGATAAAGATGCTTGGACTATGCATGTGCCTTTAGGGAAAGGTGAAGATGTAAGTAAAATAGATCCTAAACAGAAACTATTTGAAATGATAGGAAAAGAGTTTGAGTGCACTGTCAATATTGCTAATGCATGGACACCACGGTTAAGTGTAATTGACAAATTTGGAGAAGGAAGAGTATGGATGGCAGGTGATGCTGTCAGACAAGTAACCCCTGCAGGAGGATACGGAATGAATACTGGGGTTGGTGATGCAATGGCAATAGGTTGGACACTTGCTGCTGTATTACAAGGCTGGGGGACACCTAGATTGTTAGATGCTTATGAAGCAGAAAGACGTCCAGTTGCAATAATAAATCGAGATGCTTTGGGTGAACATGTTTTAGTAAGATTAAAAGTGAACATAGCTATGAGAAATGCTATGTATGACCATAACACAAAAGGAGGAAAAGTCAGAAAGAAAATAGGAGAAACAGTTTTAAACTTAGGAAATCTGGAAAATGAGGCAATTGGAATAGAAGCTGGTTACCGCTATAATAATTCTCCTGCTATATGCTACGAAGATGCCGATTCGCCTCCTGATGTTGAATGGGATAAAATAAATCCCAATACCAGTCCAGGGTCCAGAGTTCCTTCTATTTGGCTTGAAGATGGTAGAGCAATTCAGGATTTATTAAGTGATCAGTTTACTTTGATTCGTTTTTCAGATATAGATATTACTGCATTAAGGGAAGTTGCTGAAAAGAGAAAAATTCCTTTAGCAATTTTAGATATCCGAGATACTCATGCAGCTGAGATTTATGAGAAGAATTTAGTACTTGTTCGTCCAGATTTACATGTGGCTTGGCGTGGTGATAAGGCTCCTAACAATGGAGAAGAGATCTTAAATAAAGTTTTAGGGTATTAAAAAATTAAAAACAAAAAACCTTCTATAATATGGGACAATACATAGTAAAATATCAACAAGACAACAAAGAAATCTGGGGGGTTAAAAAAGGAGAGAAGGTATTCTCTTTGAAAAAGCAGCCTGGATCTTTGGCTGATTTGATTCAAAAGAAAGAGGAATTTACGCTTCAAGACAATCTCAATAAAAAGGGATTATCTATGGAAACTTTAGATTTGCTAGCACCAGTAACACTGCCTTTAAAAGTCATATGCCAAGGATTGAACTATGCTTCTCATCGAGCAGAAGCGGCATTGGTAGCTACATCTAAAAGTAATGTAATGTTTTCTAAGGATGATAGTTCGATTACTGGAGCAAACAGTCCAATTGTAAGGCCTTTGAATTGTGAGTGTTTGGATTATGAAGTAGAATTGGGGTTGGTCCTCGGTAAAGCCTTAGATCATTCAGTAGAGGTGACAGAAAACAATCTTCACGAATATGTAGCAGGAATGGTTTTGGCAAATGATATGTCTCCACGTGATTTGCAATATAGAGATGATTATATGCAATGGTTTAAGGCTAAAAGCTGTAGAACTATGTTGCCATTAGGCCCTGTTTTGTACTTGATGGACAAGTCTGATTTTAAAGAATTATACGAATTGAAATTACAACTTTGGGTAAATGACAAACTGCGTCAAGATGCTACCACTGATCAATTGATTTTCAAACCAGCTGATACTTTAACAGAAATTTCATCATTTATGAACATGAATGTTGGTGATCTTCTTTTGACAGGCACACCAGGAGGAGTTATCCTAAAAACACCTAGTAAATTCAAACAAGGACTAGCCACATGGCTCATGACCAATGAAAAGAAAGTGGCAATTTTCAGAAAACAAAAGGCAACATACTTGCAAGATGGCGATGTCATAAAAGCTCAAATTACATCAAACAATGGCAACATTGATTTAGGTATTCAGACGAATAGGATTGTCGCTTATATATCTTAAAGAAGTGAACTTTGATAGCAATGAAGGCTTGTTAGGTTTTCAAAACCTGTCAAGTCACTACAAAAATTAATAATATGAATAGAGAGGTAGTAAAATTTCAGCATCATGTATTTTATGTAACTGATTTGAAGAGGTCAAAAGACTTTTACATGGATTTATTCGATCTTCAATTTTCAGCATTAAATCATCCTGATAGCAGCGCTGCGATGAAACTGGCCAAACAAGAAATGCACTTTTTCAGCTTTGGACATTACCATCATGACATTTGCCTTGTCAAGCATCACGAATTGAAAATGGACAATGATTCATTATTACATTATACAATGGAAGTAGCAGATGCACATGATTTCGATCACATCTTGCAAAAATCAAAAAAGAAGAAAATTCAATTGAAAGAAGGCAGGATGCTAATGTCTGCCAAATTCGAAAAAGGGTGGAAAGCATTCTGTATACAAGATCCAGATAATCACTGGATAGAAATTATTCATAAACCATCTAGAAATTAGCCATGAGAGCCGAAAACTATATACCTCCTAATGTAATTCCTAAACCTTTACTAAAGATGGCCCCTCTTTTAAAGAAGCGATGGTTACGAAAATTGATACTCTTACCAAGTACGATTTCTGGAAAACGATTTTCCAATAAAACAGAGGATTATGGAGTGTTTAAACCATCCATAATATCAAATTTGGATCAAATTTCTCTATATGTGAGGGATATTGAGAAAAGTAGAAAATGGTATGAAGATCTTGCAGGAATGACTCATAGTAGAACATGTGAGAAGGAGCCCCATCCAATTAAAGAAGGTTTTCAGATAAAATGTTGCTATATGAATGCCAAGGACCATGAAGAGTGTGTGGTGTTTGTAGAGGAATATGATTTAGAAGGCAATGTCATAATTCCTTCCGGAATGAGTTTTTTTCATTTTGCTTTGGAAGTAGAAGGCAATAGTATGGAGGATGTGTTTGCTTTTGCAGAACAGGCCAACTCAAGAGGATTTGAGCAGAACTATGGACCTGTGCGCCACAATGATTCTATTCCTCATGGTGATGGAGAGACAGGAGGAAATGCGGCCGTATACTTTTACGATCCAGATTATAATAATGTGGAGTTTTGCGGTGGAATGGACACTATAGATAACTATAAGGAAAGAGCAAAACAAATGAAAAAATAGGAAGTCAAACTCAGATCTGAAGTGAATGAATTATGAGAAAATATGAAAAGTATCTATCACGACCAAATACCAAAATGCCAGAAGAGTACTTGGACATTTTGGAAAAAGGAGAAGAGCTTCTCTAATTATTTGTTCTACAGAGAAGTGAGATTAATAAGCTTTTTGATAAGGGATACTTAGATGGTGAAAATGGGTTTTGCAGACTAGATGATGGAAGAGTATTTATATCAGTTTTGACCCAAATGTCTAAAGTTAACATTGATATGATAGATTGGTGGTTCTGGTGGCATGCAGCTGAAGGAGTGAGATATCAGTTATGGTATCCTGATATGCATTTTGACATTTCTTCAGATTTTAGAGGCCACTATGACGATGATTCTTTGACATATATAGAGAGATTGCATTTAAGTACTCATTTTGTAACAGAAGACATTGGCTTAGGATCAGAAGAAATCATGATAGGTTTTAAGAGCCCTATAGATTTTGGATTTGATAAAAGTATAGTAAAAAGGAAGGACGTAACCATAATTTGTGGAAGAGGCGGTGATAAAAACAAAGGTGTTTGGAATGGGGATATGTGCCATTTCGTGAGAGACACAAAAGAAGGAGTAGAAATGCGAAGTCGATTTTGATAGGCAAGATATCACCAGAATCGGTGGAATTGGGATGTCTTTTTTCAATTTTTTATTAAATCAATCTTTCATAAAAAGGAGATTGGTCCAAAATTATTTCATCATTGCTCTCAAGAATATCATAATCTGGCTGAATTCTTACCTGAACTTTAAAATGAGGAGAAATGATAAATGAATCCATATGAAATATGTATTGATTATTCATGAGGTCAAGGATTATGAAGCATGGAAAGTAGGTTCCGATAAAGCTTCAGCAATCATAAAAGAAGCAGGTGAAATAGATTATCATGTACTTTCATATGCAAAAGATTCTAATAGGATTGTTCATTATTCTCGTTTCAAAAGTCACGAAGAGGCCAAAGCATTTTTCGAATCTGAGAACGTAAGGAAAATTCGAAAAGACTTCGGTGTGAAGCAGCCGGAGTTTATCTATTTGAATAAAATAGAGGAAGGAGTATTGTAAAATGTAATTTATAGCATGGTGAAAATATTAAGTCTCATTTGGAACACTTTGATTAAGACAATAGGATATATCGTCATTCTAATGGTATTACTTGGTCTGGCTTTTTGGTTTATATACCGACCTATAAAGATTGCATCATATGAACCTGCAATACCTGAACATCTAGACCAAAAAATAGAATATTTAAATGGAATAGCGAATAAGTCAGTTAAGTCAGAATCTAATCGACCAAATATCATTTTTATCAATTTTGATGATATGGGATATGGTGATTTGAGCTGTTATGGAAATAAGCTGATTAAGACACCCATTATGGATAGCCTCGCTGCCAATGGTATCAGAATGACTAGTTTTTATTCTTGTTCTCCAGTATGTACTCCATCTCGAGCAGGACTATTGACTGGCCGATATCCAAAGCGGTCATTTTCAGGAGATCATGTTTTCTTTCCTGAGGATCACCCAATTGCAAGGATGAGGAAATTACAAGGGCTTAAAAATGAGATCCCTAGGGATGAAATAATGATTTCGGAAGTATTGAAAGCCGATGGTTATGCTACTGCCCTAATCGGTAAATGGCACCTTGGTGATAGAGAAGGCCACTTACCAAATGACTTTGGATTTGATCATTTCTATGGCGTCCGATATAGCAACGATATGATTCCGCTTCATATTTATCAGAATGAAGAAATTTTAGAAAATGATGAAAAAAAATTGGTTAAAAATGTATTTCCATATGGTTATTATGATATGGATACTCCTATTAATGGGAAGGCCACAGATCAAACTAGGCTAACAGAAAATTATACAAAAGAGGCCATCAAATTCATAACAAAAAACAAAGAACAACCCTTCTTTTTGTATATACCTCATTCGTT
>Ga0055584_100000312_pt1 | contig 45838 bp, 41 predicted proteins | sample OSDHelmetaG_FD_58716 | JGI IMG/M metagenome (GOLD analysis project Ga0055584, IMG submission 58716) | Pelagic marine sediment microbial communities from the LTER site Helgoland, North Sea, for post-phytoplankton bloom and carbon turnover... | ecosystem: Environmental > Aquatic > Marine >...
GACGCGATCTAATTTGTCCCACTCTTTGAAGGTCATCACATTGTCAGAGTCATGACTCTGATCGGTAAACCAGGCGACCTTCCAACCGGCGCCTAGGCCGCCGCCTACGTCGGAGTGAAGGGAATCTCCGACATAGAGGATGGAAGAAGGAGACACACCGGCGTCGGCGGCGGCCTTTTCAAACAGTCGTAGGTCTGGCTTCAGGTGGCCAATTTCCTCACTAATCACGAGGGCGTTAGAACGATCAGCTAACTCTGGAAAGCGTTTTAGCTTCGCCCGTTGGATCTCTGAAAACCCGTTCGTCAGAATGCCTACGGGTAATGAGGCAGCGATTAGCTCAAAGCTCTCAAAAGCCCCATCGATAGGGCGCCAGTGATCAGCATAGCATGCCAGATATCGGTCTGCTAATTCGATGGCTGAGTCTGAATGCTCGTTACTGTTTGAGCGCGGCGATGGAAGATCAAGGGCGCCAAGCAACTGCTCAAATCGGCCAACTTTAGCCTGAACCTTCGTGAACTCACCGGCAGAGTACTTTTTCCATACGACAGGATTGATTTTGCGATAGGCTTGGTGGACGTCGCCGAAAGACCTTGCGACGAGTGGCAGGGTGGCGTCCTCGTGCAAATCCTTCAGTGCAAGATGTTCTGCGTACGAATGGTCAAGCAGGGTATCGTCCAAATCGAAATAGACGAATTGGATGTCCCAGTTTTTGTTTGTCACCTTAAAGTCCTTTTTCAAACATGGCGTACTCCTTGTCCTTAAAGCCTCCCATACTTTCGAGGGAGTTTTTCATAGCTGGATTGGAATCTAAAATCCAGCTCATATCGCATCCTTCGATGCCCATTCCTATTCCATTGCGAACGACCTCTCCTACGAGAAGAGTGTCAATCGCGCGACCTTGATGGCTTCGTTTCACACCCATCAAAGGCAATCTGCCTTCCCGAATGACACCCGATGTAGTAAGAAATAGAAGCTTGAATAGTCCCGTAGGGAAAAGGCGGCCATTCTTAAGCGTCTTGAACGCATAATTCAAATCGGGTAAAAGCACCGCAAATCCGATGGCCTCACCTTTATCCTCAGCAATGATGACGAGGCGTTCATCAAGGATCTGCTTCATATCGCCGGCTAGCTGAGCAAATTCTGCCTCCGTCATGGGCACATGGCCCCAGTTATCGGCCCATGCATCGTTGTAGATGTCCATGATAAGACGGGCTTCCTCCTTAAATCGCGACATGTCCAGCTGTCGAATGGTGATATCTGGATATCGTCGTTTTAATAGGGCTGAGCCACGCTCCAGCTTCGACCTATTGATGTACTTAGCGTGCGTGAAATAGGCCCACATTGTCATGACGCGCTCGAACCCGTAATCAAGAAGCTGTCGTTCAAACCAAGGCTCATTGTAAGGCATCAAAATGGCTGGCTGCCGATCAAAACCACCAACCAACAGCCCAGCGACATCATTCATTGTCGGGTTTGTCGGCCCTCGCATTGCAGATAAACCGCGTCCGTGAAGCCAGTCACTGGCAGCATCAAAGAGGTTGCGGGAAACATCGGAATCGTCTATAGACTCATAGAATCCAAAGAACCCCACGCCGTCATTGTACTTGGTGAGGTGCATCCCATTTTCGATGGCAGCAATCCGACCAACAACCTTGCCCATTGGGTCTCGGGCAAGGAAAAGCTGCATCTCACCATGTCCAAAAAATGCGTTCTTGCGCCGATTAATCAGCTTTGCAACATCCATTCTTAGAGGCGGCACCCAATACCGGTTGTCCTTGTACAGGTCAAACGGAAATTGAATGAACGCTCGCCGATCCCTGGAAGAGGTAATCGGCGTAATGGTTACAGAGGTCGTATCGGACACGGGCCCCGGGGAATGCGTTAGAAAGTAGCTTGGGTTCGGCTAGGCACTTCGGAAAGTACTTCGCAGCGCCCGAATCTACGCTGTCGTTCCGTTGGAGGAAATGACACCATGTTTGCGGCCAACCCGATGGAACGCATCTAGGATGAAATCCATGTCCTCATTAGTGTGGGTTGCCATGTATGACGTCCTTAGTAGCGATTGTCCTTGCGGTACGGCGGGAGGAATAACGGCATTCACAAATACGCCCTCCTCAAGGAGGTCATGCCACATTTCTAGACACGTGCGCATGGTGTTTGCAACAACGGGAATGATAGGAGCTTGACTCTTCAGCACATTGAATCCAGCCTTCTTGAAGCCCGCCCTCATATAATCTGAGATTTCCCACAACCGCGTCAGGCGCTCTGGCTCTTCCTGAAGAATCTCGAGGCATTTCAGCACGGTCGCCACAGCCGACGGTGGCATGGAGGCGCTGAAGATGTGCGCAGATGCTGTATGCCGGATGTACTCAATAACATTGTGTGGTCCTACCACGAACCCACCCAATGATGCGAAGCTTTTTGAAAACGTCCCCGTGGTTAGATGTACCCGGTCTCCAAGTCCAAAGCTTGCCGCACTACCGCGTCCTCCAGGACCAATCACGCCTACAGCATGAGCATCATCGAGCATCAATGCTGCCCCAAATTCCTCTGCGAGTGCGACTAGTTCAGGTACCTTTGCGATGGCACCGCTCATCGAGAAAACCCCATCCGTGACGATAAATTTGCCCGCCTTTGGATGATCTTTCGACGCTTTCTCTAGGAGTCGGCGCAGGTGGGTCATGTCATCATGACGATACCTAATTGTCTCGCCCATCGCCACTTTGGTCCCTGCAACAATGCAGGCATGGTTGTCCTTGTCAGAGAACACCAGGTCACCCTTGCTGGCCAATGACTGGATTACGCCCTGATTGGTCATGTATCCGGTTGAGAAGAGAACACAGGACTCAGTCCCCATGAAGGCAGCTAGCTTCTCCTCTAGCTCAATGTGTATGTCGAGCGTGCCATTAAGAAAGCGTGACCCGGTACAACCGGACCCGTACTGTTCAATGGCATCTTCAGCCGCTTTCTTAACTCGTGGGTCGGAGAGCAGGCCGAGATAGTTGTTGGACCCCGCCATGATGATCTCCCGGCCCTTCATAATGGCTCGCGTACCATCATTTTTTTCAATAGGGCGGAAATACGGATAGAGATCCGCTGCCTTGACCTGAGCAAACAATCCTTCTTCATCGAAGAACCGGTCACATTTGTCAAAGATAGCGGGATGCGCAGGGTCGATCGTCTCGAGAGAAGATCCGGCCGTCTTGGTGTACCTGTCAGACATTGTGCGGAGTCCCGATTTCTTGAAATCGGCTTTGAAGTCAACGTGCATCGTATTCAAAGCATATGGTTGTGGTAGGTGAGGACCTGCTACCGTTACAACTGTCGACACGAATTCCTGCCGGATGTTGTTACGATGAACAGCCATCATCGGGTCACGCATGCACAACACGCAGACGAAAACGCACAATACGAACCGCTCCTAGCAGTTTACCGGTAGGGCAAACTGCGTCCATCGGGAGTACCGAGGTGGATCCGGGCGGACAGGCGAAAGCCTCCTGCCTGGGGATCTGCCCTGAAAGACAGGTTTTCTCCCACATCAAAATCAAGTAAGTGCGCACTTACGTAAGCGTCTAGCATAGCTAGACCATACACTAAGCCGATGCCAATTAACGAAAGGTCACGCGACCTGCGAAAATTATTTCGTTGCGATTCCAGCGGCCGAGACGAAACGGCCCCGAATTTAGCTGAAATAACCTCGTAAGAGTCCTTAAAGGAGGTTTTTGGGTTGGATTCTGCCTGCCCCGACTCAACCTGCTCCTGCCAAGATTTATATTGAAAAGCCTCTCGGTATAGGACGTAATCATCATGACTTGTCTTGGCGGCGTAAATCAATCCCCCAAGGGCGCCATATATGAAAGGCAATTTGATGTATTGCCGGTTGTATATCTGTCCCCATCCCGGTAGTAGGGCGCTGCGCCGTAAGGCCCCCTGCGGAGAGTGCGAAGAAGCCTCTACGACTGACAACGAATCGCCTCTAACCAGTTGGGCTTGAATATCCGATGACAGAACGGGTGCAAGCAACAACAGGCAGAGTGGGCCGGCCAGTAGTATCCGGCGGATTCGGGTCATAGAATAGAATCAGTCAAAGAAATCAACAATACGTTCGAGATCCTCATTGGAATAATACTCAACCTCTATTCGTCCTCCTTTTCCTGAGGCTGCAGGCTTGACGCGTACTTGTGTGCCGAGGGAGCGCCTGATGCGATCTGACATGGCTTTCAGTTCGCGCTCATCTGTGGCTGACGTCGCGGTCTTCGTGCTCTTTTTAGGTGGTGCCGGGGCTAGCAGCTTCCGGACGAGTTTCTCGACCTGTCTCACCGAAAGGGCAGAGGCCACAATCTCATCTAGCACTTTGCGCTGCAAATCTTCCGATTCCAAGGGTAGAAGCGCCCGCGCATGACCTGATGTTAGGATACCATCCCTAAGTCCGGCCTGAACCAGTGGCGGAAGGCGAAGAAGGCGAAGGAAGTTGGTCACCGTTGTCCGATTCTTACCGATTTTTGTGGCGACCTGCTCCTGTGTCAGATCACATTCATCAATCAACCGCTGATAGCCAAGAGCCACTTCTATCGGATTGAGCTGTTCTCTTTGAACGTTTTCGACGATGGCCATTTCGAGCATGGCCTCACTGTCGGCTTCACGGATGTAGGCTGGGAGTATGGATAATCCAGCCAGCTTAGCAGCGCGCAACCGCCGCTCGCCTGAAATAAGCTCATATCGTTCGTGGCCTGTCTTTCGAACCGTGATAGGCTGAATAATGCCTAGTTCACGAATCGAGTCAGCTAATTCTGTAAGCGCTATCTCATCGAACTGTTCACGAGGCTGAAACGGATTAGGACTAACCGACTGCACCGATATGTCAGATATCGTTCCCGCTGTGCGGATCCGCTCATCGAAATTATACAGGCGTGTGCTTTCGATGCCCGGTACGGAGTTGCTTTCTTCGTTCTGCGTATCCGGAAGAAGGGCTCCAAGTCCCCTTCCCAAGGCTGATTTCTGTTTACTCATGCGCTTTCTTCAGTGGAACTGGACGGGGAAGGGCTGGGTGATGATGAACCGGCAGGTACTGCGGCTAAGCCTTGGAGAAACTCTTCATTCGATCGGAGGACCTCTCGAGCCAAGCCTATGTAATTTCGGCTACCTGTACTCGTTGCATCGTAAAGCAGTACGGGTCGTCCAAAACTGGGTGCTTCGGAGAGGCGGACATTTCGCTGAACGATTGTCTGAAATACTTTCTCCCCAAAATAGCGCCGTACTTCGGCCGCCACCTGGTTTGCCAGTCGCAACCTCGTATCAAACATAGTCAGCACGACACCCTCTATTTCCAGAGCTGGATTTAAGTGCTGACGCACAAGCTTGATGGTGTTGAGAAGCTGACCTAGTCCCTCGAGAGCAAAATATTCAGCCTGGACTGGCATAAGGACAGAATTCGCTGCGGTCAACGAATTAAGTGTGAGCAAGCCGAGCGAGGGGGGACAGTCGATGATGATGAAATCAAATCGGTCCCGGATGGGAGCAAGTGCCCGGGCAAGCATTCGCTCGCGGTCCGCCACTTCCACCATTTCAATTTCGGCACCCACGAGGTTTATGTGGCTCGGGATGAGAGAAAGGAAGGGTGTTTCCGTCTCTAGAATCGCATCTTCCGTGGCAATGGATCCGATAAGGATTTCATAGGTCGATGCAGTGACCGTTCTGGGATCAATGCCTACACCTGATGTTCCATTGGCCTGCGGGTCGAAATCGATCAGCAGGGTAGGATGCTCCATGGCAGCAAGGGATGCAGCCAGATTCACCGCAGTAGTGGTTTTTCCCACTCCTCCTTTCTGGTTGGCGATGGCGATGACTTTTCCCATGCGGACGATGATTTCCGGACGTGCCGGTGGGTGATCAGAAAATGCCGTGAGGCAACCTGCATAAAAACGATCTAATTTAAGCCGGCAGCTGCGGTTCCTGCGCTAGCGTTCAGCACATTGGAATCTATGAAGAAGGGCGCAGGCCTGCCACTCGAAGCACGCCAGCATCACGTCGAGTTATCCACGAAATGCCCTCTTTTTCGGGATCGTAACTGGCCTCTACCGGTTTCCTCACGATGGCCAGACAATTCGTCATACAAAGGGAGGAGCACCAAGCGGTGCCTTCGGGTTCTGTCGATTTCAGTGGGGAGCTGAATCCACGGCAGCTCGAAGCTGCCACATGGGGTGCAGGCCCGGTGCTCGTAGTGGCAGGTGCAGGGACTGGGAAAACGAGAACCCTGGTCTATCGCGTGGCTTGGCTAATTGATACGGGCGTTCTGCCAGAGCACATCGTCTTGCTGACATTTACTCGCAGGGCGGCAACTCAAATGTTGACTCGCGCCTCCGGATTGTTGGATGGTCGCTGTAGCCGTGTTCGTGGGGGAACGTTTCATGCATTCTGTTTGACCATTCTCAAGAAGTATGCATCGAAAATCGGGTACCCGTCAAATTTTACCGTCTTGGATGCGGCCGACTCAGCCGATGTGATTGACATCCTGCGAGCTAGATATACCTCTAAGGCCGATGGCAAGAGGTTTCCGAAGAAACGGACGCTGCAGCAAATGGTGTCCTCCATGCGAAACCGTGGGTTAGCACTTGCTGATGTACTGGAATCAACGTGGCCACAGTTTGTCGAGTTTGAAGAGCGCCTCGGAAAGATGTTCGATGAGTATGCGTCCTACAAGCAGGCTCAAGGCCTGATGGATTATGATGATCTGCTAGTTCTGACACTCAAACTTTTTCAGTCACAACCTCAGGTATTGCGGGAAGTGGCTTCCATGTGTCGGCACGTCCTAGTTGACGAGTACCAGGATACAAACCGAGCCCAAGCTCTCCTCGTCCGAGCGCTATCGTCGGTTCATGGAAATGTGATGGTCGTTGGTGATGATGCACAAAGCATTTATCGATTCCGAGGGGCTGATTTAGGAAATATCCTTTCATTCAGGGATGAATTTGCTGCTGCGGCCGAAATTAAACTGGAGCACAATTACCGCTCGACACAGTCCATTCTGGATTTAGCTAACGAAGTTCTGACCTCGGCGCATCGCCGTCTAGACAAGCAATTATTCACCGAACGATCCAAAGGAGATAGACCTGCCCTTGTACCTGCACCGGATGATAGATTTGAAAGCCGTTTCGTTTCCCAGATGATCCTTCAGTTTCGAGAGCAAGGCGTCCCATTGAATCAAATGGCAGTGCTTTTCCGCAATGGACAAAGCTCCTATGATCTCGAAGTTGAATTGAATCGAAGAAATGTACCCTTTGTCAAGTACGGTGGACTCAAGCTGAGCGAGGCGGCGCATATAAAAGACATACTAGCCCACCTGAAAGTGCTCGAAAATCCGAGGGACGCCGTTGCCTGGAATCGAGTGCTGCAGTTGCTGGAGGGCATCGGCCCCAAGACAAGTGGGCGGATCATTGAATGGATATCTAAAGCAGGTGATACGCCTTTTCAGATCGACAATGGGGCCTTCTCAGCAGCATATGTTGACTCCCTAATGCGTCTTTTTCAGGTCCTCCGGGGTATACATGGGTCTACGATGACACCCGCAGATCAGATCGAGACACTTTCCGAGTACTACGCTCCGATAATGCGCAATGTCTATTCAGAAGATTATCCCAAACGGGAGCCTGATCTAGACCATCTGACTGGTATCGCCGCCCGGTTTTCGGATAGGGCTGCCATGCTAGATTCCCTTGCGTTGGACCCCATCGAGTTGTCTGCAATTAATGTCGAGGAATTGGAAAACGATGAACCGCCCTTGGTGCTGTCCACGATACACTCTGCAAAAGGGCTTGAGTTTAAGGTCGTCTTCTTGATCCAAGCACTCGACGGCGTTTTACCGTCAGCCTATTCGGTCGGCAGTACGGAAGCTCTAGACGAAGAACTTCGTCTTTTGTACGTTGCCGTTACACGCGCCGAAGATCACCTGTTCATCACCTATCCGATGATCCAATTTAGACGGTATGAAGGGCAGTATTTTGCCAAACCTAGTCGGTTTCTGGTGGACGTACCTGAATCAATTTTGGAGCCATGTACTCTTGTTGAGTCAGGTAGCCCAGCACCGGATGTACTGGAAGAAAGGTCTAAGGAAAGCTCTTCCATGATTGAATCCTCAGAATCGGGCAGTGCAGCCGGTGAAATGTTGCCCCCCTTAGACGGTTTGCCTTTCTAAACTATGGAGCGATTCGATTATACCCCTCCCACAACGTTGACGGTCCCTCCAGTAGAGGGGCTTGTTATTCGCGAGATTGAACAGAGTAATCTGGACCTAATCCGTGAAATGAACCGGACAATCTTCAAGGAAGAGCGAATCATCAATACCTTTGAGCGAGATAATATTCTGATTTTGCTCGCTACGATCGATGACGAACCCGTAGGATTCAAGATCGGATATCGCGAAAATCGCTTTACGTTTTACAGTGCCAAGGGTGGTGTCATGCCTGCTTTTCGACGAAAGGGAATCGCGATTGCTCTGCTGGACGAAATGATCCGAATCGTGCGTGAGGCAGGCTACCGGCGCTTCGCATTCGATACGTTTCCGAACTTGCATCCAGGAATGACCATATTGGCGCTCGCTCAGGGTTTTCGCCTAATCAAGTCGGATTACAATTCGGTGTACAGAGAGTACCGACTTCGATTCGAAACGAAGCTAACCGACGTTCCCGGAGACTGACGCGTCCTCCCCTGCGCCTACGCCCGCGTCTATGCCCGCGTCCTCCTCTGCGCCTACGCCCGCGTCTATGCCCGCGTCCTCTCCTGCGCCTACGCCCGCGTCTATGCCCGCGTCCTCTCCTGCGCCTACGCCTGCGCCTACGCCCGCGTCCTCCTCTGCGCCTACGCCCGCGTCTAGAACAGGGCGTAAATGAATGGAGCTAATGCCGATCCTTGAGCCATAACGATGATCAGGCTAAGCATTAGCAACACCACGATGATGGGCGCAAGCCAGAATTTCTTTCTGACTTTCAAGAAGTGCCATAATTCGCCAATTACTCGGAGCTTACCCATCTTTCATCAACTGGTGTGAGTGCAATCAAGCCTCAGAAGTCTCAGAAGGTTGAAAGTTCCTCTTATTTGTAGACTTGCGGAAGACTTCAATCTGTACAGAGATGAGCGCAACACCCATCTTGTGCGAACGTATGGCTACTATCTGACCATTCCTGATACCTCCGTGCGGAAATTCTTTTTTGAGTTCATCGAGTCCATGCTGATCGCGGTTCGCGCAGTGTGGTCGAATAAGATGCGAGCCGTGTTGACCACGCTTGGCATCATCATCGGTATCGTCTCCGTTACGGGTATGGCGACTGTCGTTAATGGTATTGAACAAGGATTCGAGAATGACATCTCCTCCTTGGGAACGGACGTCATTTACATTGAGAAGTGGCCCTGGACTCGAGGGCCGGGATTCAAATGGTGGGAATACATCAACCGTCCAAATATCACAGAAGACGTGGCTGAAGTGCTCAATGAGCACTCTAGATCCATCCAAGCAGCAACGGCTGTGGTCAGCACGGCCCGGTCCTTGAAGTCGCAAACGGAATCGATTTCCTCAACCCGCGTTATGGGGGTCCAGTCTAATTACGGAGATGTCCAAGTTGTTGATTTGGAGGACGGGTACTTCTTGAGTCCGTTTGATGATCAAGGTGCCCGAAATGTAGCGGTAATTGGTGCCAGTATTGCCGATGAGCTGTTTCCGTTTGGCAATCCGATCGGGAAAGAGATGAAAATCGGGGGCAATAAATTTCGAGTGATCGCTGTTATGACCCGTCAAGGTCAAGGCTCGGAAGGAAGTTCGTCAGAAGACTGGGCGGTTCAGATTCCTTTCAACACCTTTAAAAAATATTACGGTACTAGATACCGGGATGTCAGTGTTCGAGCAAAAGTGCTCAATGGATTAGCAATGGCCGATGCCAAGGACGAAATGAGGGGCGTGGTCAGGATCGCCCGCCGTCTTACGGTTGACCAGGAAGACAATTTTGAGATCAATGAACAGGCTACTCTTAGAGCCTCCATCGAACCCATCAAGAATGCCATTTTTGGTATAGGGATTGGCCTCACCGCACTGGCTCTTTTGGTCGGGGGCATTGGTGTAATGAACATTATGTTCGTCACGGTCAAAGAGAGAACCCGCGAAATTGGGGTCCGAAAAGCTGTTGGAGCGCGACGCATCACTATTCTAATGCAGTTTCTGGTCGAGGCCATTGTAATCTGCATGGTGGGCGGATTGATCGGGGTGGGCTTGGCTTTCCCATTATCCATGCTCATTGCAGCCGTTCTTCCCGCATCGTTGGGAATGGGTACGGTCGTGATGGCATTCTCCATCTGCGTAGGTATCGGAACGGTCTTTGGCCTAGCGCCTGCCTGGACGGCTGCAAAGGCGCCTCCCATTGAAGCATTGAGGTACGAATAATCCATGGGATTCCTAGAAGCAATTCGAATGTCACTGGAGGCGCTCAGGGGCCACAAGACACGGTCATCCCTAACGTTGCTGGGTATGGTGATTGGTGTATTCGCTATCATCGTGTCGGTGACGGCAGTGAAAGTGATCGATGTCTATTTCAAGGAAAAACTTCAATTTTTAGGGTCGTCAACTTTCTCGGTGTCTAGGACTCCGATGATCCGGACGGGGAATACGGATCGTAGTGTCCGCAACCGCCCAAGTATCACATTTGATCAGATTGAACGTCTTTCAGATGCCATGGCTCTGCCTGTCACTGTAAGTGTCCTCGAAGACTTTACCATGGGAAAGATGGTCTATGAGGAGCAAGAGACAGAGCCAAATATCTTCGTGATGGGTGTTGACCAGTATATGCTCGGCAACTACTCGTACGAGTTAGATTATGGTCGATTCTTCACCCAGGAAGACATCAGCTATGCTCGGCCTGTATGCGTATTAGGTACTGATGTCTCATCTGAACTGTTTGCTACTCAGAACGCGATCGGCAAGGTGATCAAGGCGGCAGGTGCCCGATGCGAAGTCATCGGAGTACTCAAGAGCAAAGGGAGTTTTCTCGGTTTCTCTCAGGACAACAGGTTGTACATCCCCGTCACTCGTGGATTCACGCTCTATGGAGGTACAGACCGCAATATCGCTAACATCAGTCTTCGCGTTAGTGAACCCCAACTGATCAATGCTGCTATTGATGAAGCTACTGGCCGGCTTAGAGTTATCCGCAAAGTGGAGCCTGGTCAGGACAACAACTTCGAGATCTCGACTAACGATTCCATGCAGGCAATCTTGGAGGCGTTCACGGGAACGCTTACGGCTGGAGGTGCGGGCATCGGACTAATTTCCCTTCTTGCGGCTGGTATTGGGATCATGAACATCATGCTTGTTTCAGTGACGGAGCGCACGCGTGAAATTGGAGTTCGAAAGTCTATTGGCGCTCGGCGAAAGGATATTCTGCGTCAATTTCTGCTCGAGGCATTTTTCCTTTGCCAGATTGGCGGCGTGATTGGAATCTTACTTGGAGCGGCCGTCGGAAACGGAGTTGCTTTTTACTTCGATATTTCCGCGACATTCCCTACCAATTGGGCCATTCTTGCCGTGGTAATGGTGACGTTCATCGCGCTAGTTTTTGGTGGGTATCCTGCTTACAAAGCTGCGCGATTGAACCCAATCGATTCCTTGCGTTTCGAATAGAGGATCTGCGGTGTAGATTGGCAGCGTTCATCATTGCCTTCCATCAGTCCTCAAACCGTTTATGTCCGATCTACAGGCAGCTGCCAAGCGTGCAGTGGGTAAACACGTCGCATCTCTGGTTTCATCCGGCATGACGCTGGGTATTGGTACTGGCTCGACCGCCGCTATGGCTATCGAAGCGCTTGGCGCTCGGGTTCGGGATGAGGGCTTGGATGTGTGTGGAGTTGCTACCTCCTTTGCAGCAGAGCGGATGGCTCGTGAACACGGAATCCGGTTGACCACACTGGATCAGTCCCCTAAGCTGGACCTCGCCTTCGACGGCGCTGATGAAGTAGACCCCGATTTTACCCTGATCAAGGGCCGTGGCGCAGCGCAAACGCGCGAGAAAATCGTTGCCGCTCAAGCGAGTCAGTTCGTGGTTTTGGTAGACGAGAGCAAAATGGTAGACCAGTTGGGCTTCCGAATGCCGTTACCCATAGAAGTTGTCCCAATGGCTGTTACGCCAGTCATGAATGTGTTGAAAGCCCTAGGGGCAGTGCCAGACCTAAGAATGGGCATGAAGAAAGATGGGCCGGTAGTTTCTGACCAAGGAATGTGGATCGTAGATGCCATGTTTGATGGTATCAGTAACCCGGAACATGTAAATCGTGTCTTGTTGATGACACCCGGCGTTGTGGATCACGGATTGTTTCTCGACATGGCCACGATGGTTTTAGTCGGCCGCAGCGATGGGCATGTCCAGGTGCTAGAGAAGGGTTGAGCAGGACGAACCTGTACCGAGGTGAGGCAAGACTGGGGTTAACTCGCAGTTCAGAGTAACCTCCATCAAAACAGATGACTCATCATGTGCTCCAGAGATTTCAAGCCAATGCATTCCAGTTTGTTGGGCACACTTTTCTTAAGGAGGCCTTTTTCTGGCACGAACGCCTGACTAAAGCCGAGCCTGGACGTTTCTAGTAGGCGGGCTTCTAATTGCGAAATCGCTCGCACCTCACCGCCTAAGCCGACTTCTCCGGAGATCATCGCCTGCGATGGGATTGGGATATCACGAAAGGATGACGCGATCGCGGCTGCAATCGCTAGATCAGCGGCCGGTTCGGTTAGGCGAAGTCCGCCAGTAACATTTACGAACACATCGCAGGTCGAAAGGGGCATGCCCACTCGCTTCTCCAAAACGGCCAATAGCATCTGAAGTCTTCTTCCCTCGAAGCCGTTAGCAGTGCGTTGTGGATTGGAATAGGATGTAGGAGTCACTAACGCCTGGATTTCTGCTAGCATGGGTCGAGTACCCTCAAGGGAGCATACAACGGCCGATCCCGGCGTCAACATGTTTCTATCAGAGAGGAAGAGCTCACTCGGATTGTCCACTGGAGTTAAACCCTTCGACTCCATCTCGAAAACGCCGATTTCGTTCGTCGATCCAAATCGGTTCTTTACTGCACGGAGAATGCGAAAGACATGATGTCTGTCTCCTTCGAGGTACAAGACCGTGTCGACCATGTGTTCGAGAACGCGTGGGCCGGCAATCGTACCTGATTTGGTGACATGACCCACAATAAAGGTCGCTGTACCAGTTGATTTCGCCATCTGGATTAGGGCCGCTGCACTTTCCCTAACCTGCGTGACTGATCCTGGGGCGCTGGTCAGATCCGACCTGAATATTGTTTGGATGGAATCCACGACCATGATGGTCGGCTCTTCTTCTTGCACGCAGCGAATAATTGATTCGACTTCGGTCTCTGCCAAAAGAAGGAATCGATCGGAATCGACCCCCATTCGTTCTGCCCGCATTTTGACCTGCGACGGAGACTCTTCACCTGTGACGTAGAGCAGTTTTACATCGCCAAGAAGAGTGGCTAGCTCCGTCATCAATGTACTTTTTCCAATTCCGGGATCGCCCGCAATCAGTACAACTGATCCCTCCACTATTCCACCGCCAAGCACTCGATCAAGTTCAGCATTGCCCGTTTCAAGGCGCGACTCTGCCCCGCTTCGTATCTCAGAGAGTTTCAAAGGACGAGGTGTTATGCCGCCCTTTTTACGTATGAGACCAGGCTTATGCGAGGTTGCAGCCGTTCTTTCTTCCACCATGGAATTCCAGGCGCTACACGCAGGGCATTGTCCCATCCAGCGGGGAGATTCATTGCCACAGTCTTGGCAGAAAAACAGGGATTTGATCTTAGCCATCTATGCGGGTGAGGGAAGTGAGCCGTTTAGTTGGTGGTCTATAATCCGAGTGGTCGAATTATGGAACCAGCATTCCGTAGAATATAGAGGCAGCGTATGACAACCTTGTGACAGTCGCTCATTCTTGTGGTGATCTTTGATACGTGTAAGAATCGTGCATTGTGTGACAAATCGGTGCAGCGCGGCACCATTTCAGAAAGCATCCGTACTTTGAGATTGGAATCGTACCCTTCGGTATCCATTTCGTATCAGTCTACCGCTGCCCGTGCTCCGTAATACTCCCGCATTCATTCTGAATCCCCTCCAAGCCCTTGGTCGGTATAGCCAATTGCTGTTCCATGCTTTTGGAGCGATTCCTGAATTCGGCACGTATCGAAAGAATCTTTGGGAGCAAATGGTTCGGATCGGTGTGGAGTCTCTACCGATAGTCATGATGGCCGCCGCGTTTTCAGGGGCCGTTACTACTGTCCAGACCTCCTACCAACTGGTTTTCCCTCTTATCCCCAAGGGAATCATTGGGGCCATTGTGGTGCCCTCGATGATCCTTGAATTGGGTGCTGTGGTGACAGGGTTTATCCTTGCAGGTCGGGTTGGAGCGCGAATAGCCGCAGAGCTCGGCACTATGCGAGTCACTGAGCAGATTGATGCGCTCGAAGCAATGGGTTTAAACTCGATCGGATATTTAATTGTACCTCGAGTGGTCGCAGGTATTGTGATGTTTCCTGTTTTATATGTTGCGGCTTGCTTTGTTGGTATTGGCGGCGGGATGCTTGTGGGCGATCTAGGCGGCTTTGTGCCTATTGGGGAGTTTGTTGACGGAGCTCGCGAATTTTTTCAACCTTTCGATCCTTTGTTTGGCGTGATTAAATCACTGGTTTTCGGATTTACCATCACGTCGATATCCTGCTTTAAGGGCTATTATACCAAAGGCGGTGCCGAAGGTGTTGGCCGAGCGACGACACAGGCAGCGGTCGCCAGTTGTGTATTTCTCCTGCTGGCCGATCTTGTCCTTGCAGTAATTCTCCTCTGATATGATTAGCGTTCAACAAATCAACAAGAGTTTCGGTCAGAAACACGTCCTGAAAGACGTCTCGCTCGATATTCCCGAAGGCGAAACGCTTGCCATTATTGGGCGCTCCGGTTCCGGAAAGAGTGTCTTGATGAAGCACATCATTGGGCTCATGCAACCTGATTCGGGCCGTGTATTTGTTGATGGGGTGAACATCAATGACATCTCTTACGCAGAACTCAGAAGAGTAAGACAGCACTTTGGCGTTCTTTTTCAGGGTGGCGCCCTATTTGACTCAATGAATTCCTTCGAAAACGTAGCTTTCCCTCTTCGGACGTTCACATCCATGAATGAGTCCGAAGTTCGAAACGTGGTTCAGGAATGCCTTTCGATGGTTGAATTGGAAGATGTGGGTCTGAAAATGCCTTCTGAACTGTCAGGAGGGATGCAAAAGCGCGTCGCTTTGGCACGGGCAGTAGCCCTTCGTCCTCGCTATATCTTATACGATGAGCCGACTTCGGGCCTAGATCCTGAGACATCGAACACTATCGATGAACTGATTAAAAACTTAGCCAATCAACTCAATGTGACGAGCATCGTGGTAACCCACGATATGCATTCTGTACTGAACATCGCCGACAGAGCCGCCTTCATTTACGAAGGACGAATGCATTGGACCGGTACGATGGATGAACTCCACAAGAGCAAGGATGAAATCCTTACAGCTTTTGTGACTGCAAACGAATACAAAATTGGCGTCTGAATCGCCTCCACTAGCCAACCATTCCAGCAACGTGAAGTACTCGAACGAAATCAAGGTCGGTGTGACCATCATCTTAGCAACGGTGGTGTTCATTCTCGGTGTACGCTACTTCGAAGACCTACCTCTATTTAATTCCACCTATGGGCTGACAGCTGAATTTGACAATGCGGGTGGCCTGATAGCTGGCAATATCGTTCGGGTGAATGGTGTTGCGGTGGGCTCCGTCAATGCGGTGTATATCAGTGAGGAGAGTGGTAAGGTCATTGTCGACTTCCACGTCGACAAGAATATTCCTGTGACTGAAGGGTCCGAAGCGGTTGTCGCTGGGTTTGACGCTCTGGGCGTAGTGAGGCTTGAACTGAAGTTGGGTGATCCAAACGTGCCACGCATTCCCGAAGGCGGCTTGGTGTCCGGCCTGAATCCCGGCGATTTGATAGGGCAGATGACGGAACGTGCTCCTGAAATGATGGATGGTGCTGATAGAGTGTTGGGACAGTTAGAAGGCGTTTTGGCCGAAGCAAACACCATGCTGGCTTCACCGGAGTCTGATTTTAGACAGACTCTGCGGGCGGTCCAGGGTAGCGTAGACGAGGTTGAGACGCTGCTGAGCGAAGAAAGAGAGCGCATTTCAGATATCCTCGGTAATGTGGATCGGCTAACCGCGGATCTTGATACAGCTGCGGGAGAAGATGGAGAAGCTGTCACAGCCTTGATGGACCGTCTCAACACTATGATGACTACGCTAGATGCGGATCTAGAAAGTTATTCTGCTACAAACGAACAGCTTCAAGAGATTTTGAGGAAGCTGAACGATGGCGATGGAACGCTTGGGATGTTGATTAATGATCCTTCAATGTATCATCGTCTGGACTCGACTCTGACGGGTATCAACGCCCTCGTTGCTGACTTCCAGAACAATCCTGAGAAGTACCTCAAGGAGATGAAACTCGTAGATCTATTCTGATTCATTACTCATTACTTCTATGCCTTCCTACGACGACGCACTGACGCTTTTCCATGAATGGACGCTAACTGACAGTCTTCGCCGGCATGCCTATGCTGTGGAGGCTGCAATGGGGTTTTATGCGCAGAAGTTGGGTGAGGACGTAGAGTTATGGCGTATGACGGGTCTGTTGCACGATATGGACTACGAGAAGCACCAGACGCTAGATGAGCATCCGTTTGTCGGAGTGGGGATACTTCGTGATGCAGGTTATCCGGAAGTGCTTTGCGACGCGATACTAGGTCATGCAGAGCACACAGGACATCCCCGCACGACATTGATGGCAAAGGTCTTGTTTGCCGTTGACGAGTTGGCTGGATTCATCACTGCCGTAGGGTATGTTAGACCAACCGGGCTTACCGGTATGAATCCTAAGTCGGTTACAAAAAAGCTGAAGGATAAAAAGTTCGCAGCTGCGGTCAGTCGGGATGATATCCGCAACGGTGCGGCTGACTTAGATATGGAATTGAATGAGCACATCGCCATTGTGATCGCGGGAATGCAGGCAGATGCAACTCGAATCGGGTTTCCACCGTCCGAGTAGCACCTACCCTGAAGTTCATTAGGTCCCAATCAGTATCAACGCTCACTCCAAGGACGTGTCAGACGACCAAGTATCATCGCAGGAAGAACCGGAATCGCAGATTTCAGAACAGCCTCAAACCGCTGTCACGGTTACGGAGGCACGGGAAGTCACGCGTGCTCGAGCAAAGGATTTTAAAAATCTAGTAGCGAGCTACATTCGTCGCCACCTACCTGTCTCGGATCCGAAGGACGAGTCTAAGAAAGAACCTCCACGCGTTTCCGGCAGCCATGCGAACTTGCTGCCGCTTTTGCAGATCATTCCATGGATGCTAGCCTTGATGTTTGGGGCATCCTTTCTGTGGGACTTTCCAGGTATACAGTGGCAGGCTTTTGGTCAGAGCTTCGTTCTTGACGGACTCATGCGCATTGTGGCAGTGAGTGGGATGATTGGATTTCTGACGAATTGGGTAGCGATTACCATGTTGTTCAATCCACGCCAAGTCAGGCCCGTTTTTGGCCAGGGACTTATTCCCGCCCAGCGAGAACGAGTGATTTATCGCCTAGCGACGGCGGTAAGCGAAGAGCTGATCAACGAGGAGATAATCAAGCAGAAAATTGAGGAGAATGAGATCATCCCCAAGTACAGGGAATTGGCGATGTCGGTAGCTCGAGGCGTCCTTGAAGACCAAGAGTTTCGGACCGATCTCAAACGTCTTACTGCTGACTATGTCGAGACGGTGCTGACATCAGACGAGGTTCGGAAGCGTATCGTTGAATTCGTTGTAGAAAAGATAGAAGCCTATGTTGGGCAAGGGGTTGGAGGGATGGCGCTCAAAGCCTATCGGTATCTAAATGAGGACGATTTCAAACAGCGAATCGACAAAGCTATCCATGGAATTCCGTCGCAATTAGACATTGTTTTGGACGAGATGGATCTGCTTCTCGATAAGATCCCAGAGAAAATTGAGGCTCGCTCGGAGGATATTGAAGAGTTTGCGACCCGAATCGTGCTTGGCTTCGTTGAAAACCTGGATGTCTACGACATGGTGATGACCAACATGATGGCGTACGACGAAGGGCGCCTGGAGACACTCATCAAAAAATCCAGCAATGAACAGCTGAATTACATCAAATACCTAGGTGGCGTGCTTGGTGCCGTAGGTGGTTTAGTTATCTGGCAACCAGTGCCTGCCTTGATTGCTTTCACAGGCATAGGCGCACTCCTGTTTACCTTGGACGAGGCGCTTTTCAGGATGCATCGTGGGCGCGAGGAGACATCTTCGCAGACGAGTCCGTAGTGGATGGGCTGACTGTGTTCGTCGACGCTGCATTAGCTCCATCGCCTGTCGCGTCCAAACCAGCGTCTTTCGTGGGAGCATCTCCTCGTGAAAGGGCGAGATCGAAGCAATCTCGGCAACGCGGCTCATAAGCCTCCTTCGCTCCAATAAGTACGCGAGAACCTCCCGAGACGAGGCGCTGAGAGTGATTCGCTGGGTTGCCACAGACCACACAGATCGCATGAAGCTTCGTCACATACTCCGCAATGGACATAATCTGAGGGATCGGCTCGAAGGGCTCGCCGAGATAGTCTTGGTCAAGCCCAGCAACGATTATCCGTTTTCCCGAAGCAGCTAGTTCTCGGCACACTTGTACCAGATCATTTCCGAAAAATTGTGCTTCATCGATACCAACTACATCCGTATCCATCGCCAGAAGAATGATCTGACCAGCTGTAGCAACCGGTGTTGACCTTAGACTTGATGCGTCGTGTGATACGACTTCCTCTTCCGAATACCGAGTTTCGATTGCTGGCTTAAAGATCTCGGTGCGCTGACGGGCAATATTGGCCCGACGAATGCGTCGAATCAACTCCTCTGTTTTGCCACTGAACATAGAACCGCATACGACTTCTATCCAGCCGGTTGTTCGAGTATTTCTAAGTACGTGCGGTTCCAAGAGTTCGTCGGGAATTCCAGCTGAATGCTGAATTCAGTCACGGGGATTGAAGTGGGAGGAGAAGATACGATATCCAGTATTGTAGATCAGATTCCAGCAAGCGCCGATTCTGGGATCCAGCCCTGAGTGCCATTTGGAATCTCAACAAACACCCATCCGGAGGCAACCCCCTCTCTCGTAACGATCAGCCCTTCGTGTAGTTGAACGACTTCCCTGGCATCCGGGTCGGCTTGCTCTCTGAGCGATATTTCTCCTTCAATTATCACAGCTCGGACATCAAATGGCGAAAAAGCGGATGTACCGAATGCATGCACAAGGAGAACGACTCCTACGATGCCGGCCACGGTTCTTCCTCTGTTGTGCCAAGCGCTATGTCGGTCAAATAGGAGATGAGCCTTTAAAAAACCAAAGAAAACAATCCAACAAATAAGGCCAAGCCAGAAGGCTATACCAGGAGGCAGAGCTCGGGCCGCAGACATATGCAGTGACTTCCAGAATGGAAGAGGCAATACAGAAAAACTATCTTTTTGTCGGCCTCGTGCAATGGATAGAGAATGCTGGATGCGTTCATCATCGGGGGCTAATTCCTGCGCTCTTTCCAGATACCGTATGGCCTGGCCGAGTTGATCCATACGGTGATAGGCCAGCCCCGTATTGTAATAGAGCTCAGAGGACACCCATCCTGTTGCCTCCACCATTTCGAATGATTCAAGAGCCTCGCGGAACTGCCCATTTTCCAAGGACGCCGTGCCCTCGTCGAACTGCTGCACCACGCTGGCATCCTGAGCATTAGAGGCCATGGAAGCCAGTACTAGCCATACGGCCATGAATACGGATCTATACGATCTATGCATCATTCTCCCACCTCCTCGTCGATGTCCGGAATGATGGAAGAGGCGAGATCAAATGCTTCTTCCTTGTTCTCTGGTGAAAAAGAGGCCGGTGCAAACCGTCCTCTATCACAGGTTTCAAGGAAGTGTCGCAACCTGTTCCTAGTGGGCTCAGAAACCTGACGATCGGCAAGAAGGTCATCGAGTTGAGGACGCGTGAGACCTTTTTCGGCGACATTCATTCGATTGCCTACAAATCCCAGAACGGCTCTTTCGAGCTCCTCAAAGTATCCTCTCGTATCCCCGGAGCGCAGCGTTTCCATCGCTTGCTTGAGGTGCTTTCGGCTCAGCGGATGAGCCCGCCGGCCTCGTGCCCATCGAACGTCGTTCTGATATCGATCAGATCGCTTCTGCCAAACGATGGCTCCTCCCAAAACGAGCACCGGTAAGAGAACCAGAAACCAGGTCCAGAGCCGGTCGTGTAGCGAGACAGTCTTGAGACGGTACCAACTTCCTACCGATTTGAAGGCTGGAGCAAAATCATCGACCGGCATGCCGTTAGTAGTGGCAGTGATTACATCAGGCGCCGTGGCCGTTCCTGTTACTGTTACCGGAATTGGATTTGCTGACGTAGTACGGTATCGCCCTGTTCCTGGATCAAACCAAGAAAATTGCACAGGTGGAATGTCAAACGTTCCGTTCGTCCTCGGAATCAGTACGTAACGAAATGTTTTGCTACCACCAAGGCGGCTTCCAGACCGATCCAGCAAGCTAGATACATAAGGGTCATACATCTCAAAAGCAGCCGGAATATCGAATCGAGGGGCGTCGAGGGTAGCAAGGTTACCCTGCCCCGTTATGGTCACCGTCAACTGCAATGATTCTCCCACATCTAGAGATGTCCGATCAGGCGTAACCGTCATGGCATACGAACCAACTGCCCCATTGAAAGAAGAAGGTGCCCCATCAGGTAAGGGCTTCGATTCAATGGTTACTTTCGGCGAGGCAAGCTGAACAGGAGAAAACCGAGTCCCGAGCGAAAAAAGGGATTGCATCGGATCCCTTGAACCAAACGGAAGCATCGCCTCGCTTTCGATCTTCAACGGATCAACACTCATCTCGCCGGCGCGGGTAGGAAAGACGGCGGCTCTTTTCAGAACAATCGTATTGTATCTGAGACCATTTTCTACCGTGATACGCGGGATAGGTCGCGTTTCTACGTCTAGCTCCTCTCGCCAAAACCCCTCAGCATCCCAACTATCAGTGAGACGGCTTTGTCTCAATTGAATGCCTTCCCTGAAATAGAGACGGTATTCTACAATAACCTGTTCATTTTGCCAGGCTGATCGTGCACTCGGAATGGCCCGAATGAAAAGATCTGAGTCATCCGGAGTAGGAGGCTCTGCGGTTTGGGGTGCATCAAGCGGAGACCGGAAAATGCGGTCAAATGGGGTTGTCTGTCGTTGGCGAGCAGGGCGTTGGTCCTGAGGAACGACCGTGACTTCGATGGGCTGTGTGTGATATTCTCGATCGCCGACCTTGACGATGGTCGCGGCAATTGTCGCCTTGCCTTGCCGGGTGGGACGGTAGGTCCAGTTGAATCCAAAACTACGGGACATCTGTCCATTGACAATCGAAACCGACTGTTGGGTACCTGGCACGGTTTGCAAAAGTGCCAATCCATCGGAGGCAGGGGCCGGTGGAATCTGAATATTACTTCCATCGGATCCATCAACTGTGATGGTATAGGTTAGTGCCTCTTCGGTACCAATTGTAGTAGCATTGACGGAAGAACGCACGTCTACTTGCTGAGCATTGGTCACTCCGGCTCCTACAAGAGCCAGCAAAAAGACGCATCCAAACCATTTCGTAAAGAACTGCCTTGTCATGGCTACCAGTCCTTTTCGACGCGCCGGGGCCGCGTTTTCATTTTCTGAACTTGCCGGAGTAACTGCTCTTCCTCGTTCTCGAGTGCCTGCAGGATACGCTGTGCCTCTTCTTCGCTCAGTTGTGTCGGGTCTTCCTTTTTCTGCTGATCTTGCTCTCGCTGTTCTTGCTGATCCTGCTGACTTTCATCATCGGAATTCTGCTGCTGCTGGTCCTGCTGCTGTTCGTCCTGCTGTTGATCGTCCTGTTCGCCGTCTTGGTTCTGCTGCTCGTCCTGGTTCTGCTCTTCGTTGTCTTCGTTCTCTTGCTGTTGATCTTGTTGTTGCTCTTGCTGCTCTTCTAGCTTCCGTTTGACGAACTCGTAATTGAACTTTGCATCACTATTTGATGGATCACTGAGCAACGCACGGCGATAGTGCTCGAGCGACTGATCCAACTGCTCGGTATCGAAGGCCGCATTGCCTGCGTTGTAGCTCGCCCGGACAAGATCATCAGGTGACGTCGCCATACGCGCTGCACTCGAAAACGCGATACCAGCCTGCTCTGCATCACCACCTCGGTAGAGAGCGGCTCCCAGGTTGTTTAGCAGTCCAGAATGAACAGCACCGGGTCCATCTTCCTGTACGGATTTTATCCCGTCCCGATAGGTCGCTGCTGCGTCTGCGTACTGCTCCTGCGCATACTGAGCATTGCCTTGACGTCCCTTTTTCTTTCCGTCACCGGGACCTAGCATCAGCAAGGCCATCACAAGCATGATGGAATACTTCATGGTGTTAAGCGGTTGGTGAGGGTGAAGGGGTTCGGAACGAATCATCGTTCACTGACGAAGTAGAAATCTTTCTGCGCTCAGGAATGCCCCATTCCAGAAGTAGTAGTAGGATACCAGCGAGAAGTGGCCACTGAAACCGCTCTTCATACTCTTCAAATTCGTCCTGCCCGAACGTGGTTTTATTGAGTTGGTCAAGAGCAGCTGTCAAACGTGGTAGGGAACTGGATGTACGCGCAATTCTGAAGTAGGCACCATCCCGAGCAAGATCCTGAAGAACAGCTTCCTCCAGTTTTGTTGTGACAATGGTTCCAGTTCGATCCTTTTTGTAATCGACTCGCCGTCCGTTTCTATAGACAGGAATGGGGGCGCCGTCCGTCTCGCCAACGCCAGCAGCATAGATTACAACCCCTTCTTTTCTGGCTTCTTCGAGGATCTCATCCAGGTCAGCGATATGGTTTTCTCCATCAGAGACAAACAGTACGGCGCGTGTCCGAGTTTCTCCATCAGGTGCGCCAGAAGGTGCTTTAAACGCCTGCAATGCCATATCCAAGGCTGTTCCGAAGTCGGTTCCGGGCGTTGGAATCAAGGATGGGTCAGCTACATCCAGGAAAAGACGTAGGGCACCATAATCGGTAGTTAACGGACACTGGATGAAGGCATCACCAGCGAACGTGACCAATGAAACGCGATCTCCTTTCATCTCGTCGACCAAGTTTTTGATCTCGTTTCGGGCGCGTTCAAGCCTGTTAGGTGCCACATCCTCTGCCATCATCGAGGCCGAGACGTCCAAGGCAATCACAAGGTCGATGCCTTCGCGTTTTACCTCCTTTAGCCGTGTGCCAAACCTGGGGCCAACAAGCGATAGCGCGATCAGAAGTACTCCGGTTGATCGAAGGGCCGCCTTCCACCGGCGTCTCCGAGGACTAACGGCCGCCGCCAGTCGAGCGATCATGCTTCCTTCTCCGAATCGATCAGCCAACTGGCGCCGGCGCAAGGCGGCCCCCAAGAAGAGAGCCACAGCTGCAGGCGCGAGGGCAATCGTCCAGATATATTGTGGATTAAGCCACTCCATCAGGGAAACCGTCTGAAAAGGGTGGTTGAAAAGAGAACATCTAGGAAGAGAAAAAGGAGCCCAGGGAAGAGGAACGAGACATATTTCTCTTCAAAATCCAGGTAACTCCGTTCCTCGATTTTGGTGCGCTCTAGTTCGCCGATCTGATCGTAAATGTCTGCTAGTGCGCGGTTGTTGGTTGCTCTGAAGTACTGTCCACCCGTCATGTCGGCAACAGCCTGGAGCATTTCCTCGTCAATTTCAACGGGGACCATACGACGTTGACGACCTGCAAAAGGATGGTCTACAACGAAAGGCGCTTCACCGTGCTGTCCGACACCAATCGCATAAATACGGACCCCCAGCGTTCGCGCAACTTCAGCCGCTGTTTCAGGGCTCAATTCGCCCCGGTTGTTCTGTCCGTCGGTCAGGAGAATGATCACCTTACTTTTGGCTTCGGTGTCTTTTAGCCTGTTGACGGCCATAGCAAGAGCCGTCCCAATAGCTGTTCCATCCTCAATAACACCAACTTCGACTTCGGCCAACATTTGTTGGAGAAACGCATAGTCCAACGTTAGTGGTGCTTGTGTATACGCGTTGGCTGCAAAGACAACGAGTCCAACACGATCAGAAGTCCTTCCGTTGATGAAATTCGCTCCGACGGCTTTTGCTGCTTCAAATCGGTTAGGTCGAAAATCTTCAGCTCGCATGGATGTGGACGTATCCAAGACCATAATGATATCTACGCCTTCGGCAAAGCGCTCCCTGATAACATTGCGATCCTGTGGTCGAGCCATCGCAATAATGGCGAGTGTCAATCCTGCAACGCGAAGCAGTGCTGGGACGAAGCGCAGCCGCGTACGCAGCGATGGCCCTACGGACATGGCTGATGCCGTCGTACTGAAACGCATGCCTGATCGTGAGCGAGCGGCCTGCCATGCACGCCATGCCACGACAGGAATTATTGCCAACAGAATGAGCCAATATGGTTGAGCGAAACCCATCTTAGGCGTCCTCCATTTCTTTCTCAGCAGGGGCATATCGAGCAGCTTCGAGTGCTGCCTGCCGCGCTTTTTCGCGCTTTAGCTCCTCTTCGCGATACACCGACTCAGTGTCTTCGATGGCTCCGCGAGTTTCATCGACCATTGCTCGAGTTTGTTCGAGGATTGGGCGCAGATCAGCAAATTTCACAAGGTCAGCATGGGAGAGGACCAGATCTATTTCTGAAATCACGTCTTCCGGCAGCGGCCCACTCGAAGCGGCAGAGCGCAACCGGTCCAGTAGTTCTCGAGTTGTGGTTTCAAGCGCTGGTACATTTGCTCGTCTCCCGACATAGGTCCGCAGTATGTCCGTCAGCTCAACATAGAATGGTTTCACTTGGTCAGGATCGGAGAGGTCAACTTGTTGTAGCGCTACCAGTCGGTCCACTGCTTGCTGGTAGGGCGGTATTGCTGGCTCAGCGTTCGATTCATCGTCCACTTCGTCCGTGTCCTTGTTGCGATGTCGCCACCCTAGGCCACCAATCACTGCAGCTAGTGCCAATAGCCCCAGAATCCATGGCCACCACACGCGGTCAAACTCTGCTAGCGGGGCTAGGTCTTTCAATTCAGTGGCATCGTCTGGAACGAGGCTACCGATACGAACGAAAGTACCCGGGGCGAGGGCTGTCAGCGTGTCTGAGGCAGCGGCAAGCCCGATCGGGATGCCGGCTACGCGAGCGGTGTCCAAGGCGAATGTAGTGGCTTCATACACAACCGAGTCAATCTGACCGCCGGTTTCATATGGACGGCTACCGCGGCGCAGGACATCCAGAATTTCAAAGTCGCCGAGAGCGAAAATTGTGTTGGCCTGCAGCGAATCCGGCAGTAAGTCATGTGGAAATACGGCTTCGCGGGACCCATCGTGACCCAATACGACGGTTAATTCGAAGCGGTCGCCTACTGTCACGGAGTCGACGGACGCATACGTTTCTGCTTGCTGAGCTCGTGTGTTTGGCACGGCGAGTAGCAGTAAAGCGAGGGAAAATATGATGGACATGTTGGTGCGCATCACCCACCCACCCGATTTCGCTGACGGAAAAAGCGGATTAGGGGCTCTACATAGCTTTCATCCGTCACTACAGGGATGCTATCTACGCGCAGTCGCCTAAAGGTCTTGTCAACAATGTGTCGCCGCCTGGCAGCTGTGCTCGAATAGGATTCTCGAACAGCTTCACTGGACGTATCGATGAGGACATGTTGTCCTGTTTCGGCATCGGTTACTTCCATGAGTCCAACGTTCGGGAGATCCGACTCTACTGGATCAGTTAGATGGACGGCGATGGTGTCGTGACGTCGTGCGACGGCCCTTAAAGCTGGCTCGAACTCATTGTCCATGAAGTCACTAAGGATCATGACGATTGAGCGTCTGTGCAACACATGGACGAGGTGATTGAGTGCCACGGTCAGGTTGGTGCCCTTGGACTGTTGTTCGTGGGCGAATAGATCTCTGATCAATCGAAGGACATGCTTACGACCCTTTTTTGGCGGTACGAACAACTCTACCTGATCGGAAAAGAGTAGCAACCCAACATTGTCGTTGTTCTGGATGGCCGAAAAGGCCACAACTGCGCAAATTTCTGCAGCTATTTCCCGTTTGAACATGCCAGCGGAAGCAAAGTCTTCAGAGCCGGAAACGTCCACAGCCAAGAGGACCGTCTGTTCTCGCTCTTCCTTGAAAATCTTGATGAATGTATCGGGATATCGCGCCGAAACATTCCAGTCAATATTTCGCACATCGTCGCCAAACTGATATGGTCGCACTTCGGCAAAATCCATCCCTGTGCCTTTGAATGCAGAATGGTATTCTCCCCCGAAAATATTGCTCACGAGACCCTTGGTACGGATCTCGATCTGCCGGATTTTCTTGAAGAGTTCCTTGGGTATCATGGACGGCGACCAGCCGGGTTTTCAGATAGGTTGAAGTGAACGCACCAATGCGCAAGATGCTTCTTTTGTTGCACAGATAACGTATCAGGTCCTTAGATGTTGTATCTGTTGCCTAGGAACTGGGCTGTGCGTCGACTACCAATAATCATGCATACAGGTCTTTCGGATTCGCAGATTCCAAGTCCACCAAGAAATCAGCTAATTCAGTCGTCACCTGGTCCAGAAATTGAGCTCCTTTTTCAGGTGTAGCTAACGCTGGATTGCCCACGCCCGTATCATCCGTCACTTGAGTCCACTTCCGAGGAGCCCAGACACGTTTCTCGCGAAGGGCCTTGATACGAAAGGAACGACCATGACCCTCCCCGGCTTCTTCCAGTGGCCTTACTATCTCAGGATGGAGATGCATCATCACACTGGTCTCGAGCTCTCCGGCGTGGTCTCCGGGCTCATCGAAGACAGAATTCGCATCCCCCAGCGTCCACCAATTAGCTTCGCATAGGAATACTGTAGTTGATGCCTGCAACTCGCGGATCATTTGCCGGAAAGAATTTGCACCGTGTCCATTTAAGACAACCATGTGGCGGACGCCTGCCTTTTCAACGCTCTGGAGCAGATCCTTGAGGACAAGATGTTGGGTAGATGGATTCATGTTTAGCGTCAGCGGGAGGTCTTTCTGCTGTGTGTGTACGCCAAACGGCACGGTGGGTAGGACGATGACCGCAGCCCCTTTCACAGTTGCTTTTTCAGCGGCCAAACGTGCTACGGCTTCAGCTTGGAACGTGTCCGTACCATGAGGTAAATGCAGGTTATGCGCTTCGGTGGCTCCCCAAGGCAGGATTGCAGTGGAGTACGATGTATCACGCACATCGGGCCAGGTTAGTTGGTCGAGAAGAGTGGAAGGCATGCGTTGGCTGGTTTGTTTATCACAATTTCGGTTCTTCCGACCTGATCCGCACCAGAAAAACGACATGAATGCACATTTGTACGAAAACGTGAATTGTTGATCCGAACCATATCGAGGAGCCAAACCCGTTCCCCGGGCAGTCCTGAGATATGTATATTCTTTCTATTCAAGTTGGTACCCACGTCGCACCCCAATTGCCATGTCAGTCCGCTTCGGCGTCATCGTCTTTCCAGGCTCTAACTGTGATCACGATGCATATCACGTAGCCAAGCACGTTTTCGGCCAAGAAGCCCGCTTCATCTGGCACAAAGAAGCCGAATTGGGCGATGTTGACTTTGTCATCGTTCCAGGTGGGTTTTCGTACGGGGATTATTTGCGCAGTGGCGCTATAGCCCGGTTTTCACCCATTATGAAGGATGTGGTCAGATTCGCCAACAGCGGCGGACTGGTAATGGGCATCTGCAATGGCTTTCAAATCCTGTGCGAATCTGGGCTCCTGCCTGGTGCACTTATGCGGAATGAATCGCTTCGCTTCGTGTGCAAGAATGTGCACCTCAAGACCGAGAGTCTGGACAGCCCCTTTACGCAAGGACTGACTTCAGGAGAAGTATTACGGGTACCGGTTGCACATGGTGAAGGAAACTACTTTGCCTCAGACGACATCTTGGATCAATTGGAAGATCAAGGTCGAGTAGCCTTTAGGTACTGTAACGAAAATGGGCAGGTCACGAAGGAGTCAAATCCAAATGGCGCCTCGCGCAACATTGCTGGTATCCTGAACGAAGGCCGCAATGTGTTGGGAATGATGCCACACCCTGAGCGATGTGCAGAAGCCATCCTCGGTCGTCCTGATGGAGCTCGGATTTTCACGTCTATTGTAGATGCCTTAAGCGTAGGAGCCTGAACGTACTTAGTTGATATGACAAAGCCGCACCATTGCTGATGCGGCTTTGCCTACAAGTCGTCAAGTTGAGCCGAGGCGTTATCAGCCAATCACTGCCTTCATGTACTCGCGGCGCATCTTCGTGATGGCTGATACCGAGATACCTTTCGGACATACTGCTTCGCACTCCGTGTGATTTGAGCAGTCTCCGAAGCCTTCCTGTTCCATCTGATCAACCATTGCGATGGCGCGCGATTTGCGCTCTGGATCGCCTTGGGGAAGCAGGGATAGCTGCGCGATTTTTGCGGCCGTAAACAGAGATGCAGAAGCATTCGGACAAGCAGCCACGCAGGCTCCACATCCGATACAAGCCGCAAAATCCATTGCCAGATCAGCATCTGCTTTCGCGATAGGCAGCGAGTTAGCGTCCTGCGCTGCTCCAGTGTTCGCTGAAATGTACCCGCCAGCCGCAATGATGCGGTCAAAAGACGTACGATCCACAACGAGATCCTTGATAATCGGGAAGCCTTCGGCACGCCACGGCTCGATAACGATTGAATCGCCATCCTTATAGTGACGCATATGCAACTGGCAGCAAGCTGTCCGCTGCTGCGGGCCGTGAGCCTGTCCATCAATTACAACGCCACAGGATCCGCAGATACCTTCGCGACAGTCGTGATCGAATTCAACAGGCTCTTTGCCTTCCTTGATCAACTGTTCGTTGAGTACGTCAAGAAGCTCCAGGAAAGACATATGAGGATTGGCTTCCGGCACCACGTAGGTTTCGAAACCACCTTTGGCCTTGGGGCCTGCCTGACGCCAGACTTTGAGCGTAATGTTCATGCTGTTTGCCATAACAATTCGAAGCTGTCGTCTTATTTGTAGCTGCGGGTGGTGAGCTGGACGTTGTCAAAGTCCAGCTTTTCTTTGTGTAGTTGATGACCATTTTCACCAAATTCCCAAGCGGAAACATGGGTAAAACCGTCATCATCTCGGCGTGCTTCTCCTTCAGGAGTCTGATGTTCTTCTCGGAAGTGGCCGCCACACGATTCTTCTCGTTCAAGCGCATCTCTGGCCATCAATTCCCCTAATTCGAGGAAGTCAGCGACGCGCAAAGCGAACTCCAAGTTCTTGTTGAACGTGGTTGGTTCACCTGGCACGAGAACGTTTTGCCAGAAATCTTCTCGAAGAGCTGTAATATCGTTGATCGCCTTTTTCAATCCGTCTGTGGTGCGGGACATGCCGACTTCGTCCCACATAATGCGGCCAAGTTCACGATGGTATTCCGTAACTGTTTTCGTGCCTTTGATCGAAAGTACTTTCTCGATTCTAGACTTGGCACTCTGTTCTGCTTCCGCAAACTCAGCTTCTAAACCAGTCAGTTTGTCAAAACTGTTGCTCGCGATGTAGTTGCCGAGCGTATACGGGATGACAAAGTAGCCATCAGCCAAGCCCTGCATCAGAGCTGAAGCACCTAGGCGATTGGCTCCGTGGTCGGAGAAGTTGGCTTCGCCAAGAACAAAAAGCCCGGGCACGTTTGATTGCAATTCGTAATCAACCCAAAGACCACCCATGGTATAGTGGACGGCTGGGAAGATGCGCATCGGCATTTTATAGGGGTCATCGCCCGTGATGCGCTCATACATTTCGAAAAGATTACCGTAGCGTGCTTCAATCACATCTCGTCCGAGACGTTTGATTGAATCGGCAAAGTCTAAATAAACGGCCAGCTTAGTTTCTCCAACACCACGCCCTTCATCCGTAGCTAATTTGGCATTTCTCGACGCAACATCACGAGGCACGAGATTACCAAAGCTTGGATAGCGGCGTTCCAGATAGTAGTCCCGCTCGTCTTCCGGGATATCAAGCGGCTTGCGCGTGTCGCCAACTTGTTTTGGTACCCAAACGCGGCCATCATTTCGAAGACTTTCTGACATAAGAGTCAGCTTAGACTGATAGTCCCCGGAAACGGGAATACAGGTTGGATGGATCTGCGTGAAGCATGGGTTGGCGAAGTAAGCGCCTCGCTTGTGGCAACGCCAGGCAGCTGCCACGTTCGAGTTCTTAGCATTCGTCGATAGGTAATAGACGTTACCGTAGCCACCCGTACAGAGTAATACAGCGTCCGCAAAGTGACGCTCGTACTCACCTGTAACCAGGTTACGCGTGATAATTCCTCGGGCTTTTCCGTCCACCACGACTAGGTCAAGCATCTCTTGGCGCGCAAACATCTCAATGTTGCCTTTGCCAATCTGCCGGCTCATGGCCTGGTAGGCGCCCAACAGTAGCTGCTGTCCAGTTTGCCCACGAGCATAAAACGTCCTTGAGACTTGGGCTCCACCAAATGAGCGGTTGTCGAGCAATCCACCATATTCACGAGCGAAAGGCACGCCTTGCGCGACGCATTGGTCAATGATGTTGTTCGATACCTGTGCTAGACGATGAACGTTGGCCTCGCGGCTGCGGTAGTCGCCGCCTTTGATGGTATCGTAGAACAAGCGCCAGACGGTATCCCCGTCATTTGGATAGTTCTTAGCTGCATTAATTCCACCCTGCGCAGCAATTGAGTGCGCCCGACGGGGGGAGTCCTGAATGCAAAAGCTCTTGACGTGGTAACCGAGCTCAGCCAAGGTGGCAGCAGCGGAGCCGCCAGCAAGGCCCGTACCCACAACGAGCACAGTGTGCTTCCGTTTGTTGGCCGGGTTGACCAGTTTGATACCGTTTTTATACGTGTCCCATTTGTCCTTCAGTGGACCTGCGGGAATCTTCGGATCGAGAACGGTTGACATGGTGTGTGTCGGGATGATGTCGGAACAGAGAAAACGGGATGGGTCACAAGGATCAGATCCAGCCGAGGTAAAGGGCTAGGGGCATTGCAATGAAGCCAAGTCCGATGCCAAGACCTAGTAGGCCACCAATCGTGTAGACAGCAGGGGTGATGGAAGGTCGCATGGCGCCAAGTGACTGCAATGCGCTCCAAACTCCGTGTCGTAAGTGAACGACCAATAGAAGCATGATGGCTGTGTAACCCAATGTGTACCAGGTAGTCGCAAATTTTTCCCGAACGAGAAGGGCCAAGTTGCGCATTTCCACGCCATCGATTACTGTCATGTAGGCGGGGTCACCATTGCCGGGGCCTCCCGGTCCAAACTTGAAAGAGATCAGGTGAAAAACCGTGAAAACAAGCAGGATGATTCCCGTAATAGCCATACTTCTAGAGCTGGACGACTGCAAGCTCGGGCTGCCAGCGCTACGATACATATCGTACCCTTGAGGGCGGGCTTTCCTTTTTCCAATCCAGATGCGGACACCTGTAATGGCATGAAACAGGAAGAAAAGCACTAGGCCAGCTTCAACAGCGTAAAGGAGTGGACCTAGGCTGGCCAGAAAATGGGCATACTCGTTGTAGGCGTCATCGCCCGAAAACATCGAGAGGTTTCCGATCATGTGCATCAGCACAAAAATGACCAGGCCCAATCCCGTAATTCCCGTTACGAATTTTTTACCGACGGGAGAACGCAATACATTTGATAAGCTCATGTCTGCAGCGGATGCCGAAAGGGTTTGTCGGGCTTGATACCGGATTCCCGTAGACGCTTGCACGCCAGCGGATTTCCAGAACTGTCGCCTAAAGTACGGAACAAGGAACTGGAAGGCTCCCAGGATTTGCCTCACACCCTGTACATTTAACGAAGGTTACACGGAACGACTCCATAACAGGGTATGAAGTCGTTCAACGGACGGAGGAACAGGCAAGTAACGGTAAAAAAACGTTCAGCGACCGGTTGAAAGACTCCTGGGCCCGGAGTACGCTGCCCGTGGTCTGATCAATCTATTATCTGACCATTGCTCCATAAGATGGGCTGTCCAGCCGGTTACCCGAGACATGGCAAAAATGGGAGTAAAGAGATCCATCGGTATGCCTAGGGTACCGTAAACGGAGGCTGAAAAGAAGTCCACGTTTGGATACAGCCCTTTTTCCGTTTCCATCACGTCCATCAACGTTAGGCTCATGTCGAACCATTTTTTCTCTCCACGCTCTTCGGCCAATTTGCCGGACATCTCTCGAAGAATAGCGGCCCGGGGATCCAGGGTCTTATAAACTCTGTGTCCAAATCCCATGATCCGCTCTTTTTGCTGCAATCTGTCAAGAACCCAGCTTCGTGGGTCCATCCCTGATCGATCAATTTCGGCTAGCATCTGCATCACCCTGAGGTTCGCACCTCCGTGGAGCGAGCCCTTGAGCGCACCGATAGCACCCGATATGGCCGAGTAAACATCGGACAAGGTTGCGCCGATAACGCGAGCGGCAAATGTTGACGCATTAAGTCCATGTTCTGCATGCAGTACGAGGCAAGCATCGAAAATCCTTACAGCTGCTTCCCCAGGCTCCTTACCATCGAGTTGATACAGGAAATTGGCCGCAGTCGATGCGCCTTTCAAGGGGGTCAGTGGTTGATGACCATTTCTAAGACGGTTGAAGGCGGCAATCAGCATGGGCATGCGCGCAGTGAGCCGAACAGCCTTGCGATAGTTAGCCTCAGCCGATGCGTCGTCCGCCTGGGTATCAAAATGCGCCATGGCAGACACACCAGTGCGCAAAACAGCCATAGGATCGGCATCTTCAGGTGTCATCGACATGACATCCAGAATCATCGGAGGCAAAACCCGCTCGGACTGTAGCATCCGATCCAGACGAAGAAGCTCATCTGGCTCAGGAAGGGTGGTGTTCCACAGTAACCAGGCTACTTCTTCGAATGAACAATGTCTAGCCAAGTCGTCAATGTCATACCCCCGATAAATCAACTCTCCTTTCTGGCCGTCGATATCACAAATTGCTGTTTCTAAGGCTATGACGCCCTCAAGGCCTCGAGAAGATGAGGATGGCTTTGGATCTAAACTCATGGAAAATGTCAGGGTGAACCAGTGTCGAAGGATATCGAACGTAATGTGTCTGCTAATATACTCAGCGTGCCTCGATGTGGGATCATTTTGGCCCCGCAGCAATTTACCGACACGACATTGTATCCCGGCGGTCGATTTATGTCGAATCGTCGGAAGAATAGCCCGACAGGGTTCAAAGCACTTCTCCATTGATGCCAGCCGTTCTGCGCACTTCCATGCCAGTCTCCACACTGTACCTCCTAGCCCTTGTTTGGGCAGCAGGATATGCAGCTGTGCGAGAGACCTGGCGGCGCGTCCTTTCGGTGGCTGGACGAGGCTCTGAACCACTAACGGATCTGAGCGAGTCATCTGACGGAACCGAATTCGGTCCAAAAGAGGGCTCCACCCACACTACTCACGTTTATTCGCTATCAAGGACGGCCGGCCGGTATTCGGCGCCGTTGGTGAGGAGACTCCGTGGCCGCAGAATCATCGCATCTGATCTTGCCCGAAAGGCAGTTCTGACAGCAAGCGGCCTGGATATTGCCCCATTGATCTCCCCTCGGCCCTGTCTTCAACGGGATATGCCGTCCGCGAGCGACACCAATTCATGTCGAAAGAAATTATTGTCAACAAGGGTAAGCAGACCCGCATCGCCATCGTTGAGGATGGCGAACTCGCGGAACTGTTTATCGAGAACCAGGAGCACGAACGCACGATCGGCAACATCTTCCTGGGCCGCATCAGGCGGGTCATGCCGAGCATCCAGGCTGCGTTCGTAGACATCGGCCAGAAGCAGGACGCATTTCTCCACTTCTCCGATCTTATTGAAAATGTTGAATCTTGGATCCATTACGTCCAAGAGCAAACGCCTGTTATCGGGGAGTTTAAGGGGGATTATACCGCCAAACCCGCAGGTAAAAAGCGCCGTCGTCCTCAAGGCCAGAACGATCGTAGCTCACGTGATCGAGGCGATCATCACAACGTCGCCGACGAAAAGAGCAAGGATCGCCGCAAATCAGCCATGCGTAGACAGCATGGTCATCATGAGGCCAAAGGGCACGATGACGACCAGCAGGAAGGATCTTCATTCGATCCTACGCTGATCCTTAAGAAGGATATGCCGATCCTCGTCAAGATCAGCAAGGAGCCTATCGCCAACAAAGGAAGCAGAATTACGACAGATATTTCGTTGGCAGGGCGATTCTTGGTGCTCGTTCCAATGGCCAATTATGTGGCCGTTTCGAAAAAAATTATGTCGTTCAAAGAACGACGCAGGTTGCGCGCACTAGCCAGAAGCCTCCTTCCTGAGGGGTTTGGAGTAATCGTTCGTACGGTTGCGGACGGGCGTAGCGCAAAAGCTCTAGACACTGATCTGAATCTGCTTATCAGCAAGTGGAAGAAGATCGAAGAGAATTTGGACGGCCGACCTAAGTCGCCTATCGTAATCCACGAAGATGTCAACATGGTGTCATCCATCATGCGCGATCTCTTTACCGAGGATTACGACAGGATCCTGATCGATGATCAGAAGCTGTACCGCAATATCAAGGGATATGTACAGGCCATCGCACCGGACATGGTGGCAGACGTCAAACTTGACACTTCCGGTCATTCTGTTTTTGAGGAGGTCGGTATCAAAGATTCCGTTGAAGAAGCATTCGAGTCGAGAGTTAACCTGCCATCGGGCGGTTATTTGTTCATTGAGCAGACGGAGGCCATGCACGTCGTTGATGTGAACTCTGGCCGCGCCGGGCGAGGACTTTCTCAGGAGGAGAGCTCGCTGCGGGTGAACATAGAGGCAGCAAAAATCATCTGTAAGCAGGTGCGTTTGCGAGACCTTGGCGGCATTATCGTCGTCGATTTCATTGACATGCGCCATGAAAGCAACCGCCGGAAGCTGTACGAAACCCTCAAGCGCGAATTCCGTGCTGATCGTGCAGTGACTAAGGTTCTTCCGATGAGTGATTTTGGTCTGGTACAGATAACCCGTCAGAGACTTCGCCCAAGCATTACTACGACATTTTCCTTGCCGGATGAGGCAGGACAATTAGGAGATGGCTCAATGGCCGGCAGGTCCGGAGCGCAGAAGCGGAATCTGACGAGGGAAGAGCCTATGGTTCGTATCGATCCAAAAGATCTTGTCAAAAAGATCGAGGGTTGGATTTCGCGATATCGGGATGCTGGTCATTCCGCCCGAGTGAGATTGAAAGTTCATCCGTTTACGGCATCGTTCCTGAGCGGACGTTTTCCTAGTCGGGCCTTTCGCTGGCGCTTACGGTTTGGCGTCAAAGTCCAAATCGATTCAGATCCAGATGTAGATCCGTTGACTTTCCGATTCTTTGATGGTAAAACAGGTCGTGAGATCTCCATCTTGCCAGAGCGTAAAGATCGCAAAGACAAGCCAACGACTCGTGGTGACGAGAAGAAACGCGCCAGTGAGGAGAAATCTGAAACGAGTTCGCAGAAGCCTTCTAGATCCTCCGGTAGAGGAAACCGTCGTAATGATGAAGGTGATTCATCAAGCGACGGAGATGGTCGGGGATCGTCCAGAGGCCGAGGCAGAGGCAGAGGTCGTGGCGGTGCTTCCCGATCTCAGGACGGTGATGCCTCAGGCGAGTCAAGAAGCCGAGGACGCCGCTCTGGCCGTGATGACGGAGACAAAAATTTAGATTCTACTGAATCAGGCGGATCATCAGGTCGAAGTGGATCCTCCAGTCGTGGGCGTGGACGTGGAGGCTCTTCCTCCCGCAATAATGATGCTCGCGGTGAAGACAACGGCGGACGTAGTCAGTCCTCGCGTGATGATAACCGCGGTGGACGCGGACGTTCATCGTCCCGGAGCGACGATTCTCGCAGAGATGATTCTCGCAGAGATGATTCTCGGGGGACTGATGCTCGCGGTGAAGACAACGGCGGACGTAATCAATCCTCGCGTGATGATAACCGCGGTAGACGCGGACGTGCATCCGAGAGTGCACGACCAGAATCACCATCAATGGCTTCGTCAGACGCCAGATCAGACACTAGGTCAGACGCTAGGTCAGACGCAGGTTCTAAGCCAGAGAAGCCAACCAAACGAGACCCCAAACCGGATAATGACGGCGGCGAAAAGGCAGCGCCAAAGGCAACGCCAAAAGCAGCTTCAAAGGCAACACCAAAGGCAGCTTCAAAAGCAGCGCCAAAAGCAGCTTCAAAAGCTGCGTCTAAAGCAGCTTCAAAACCAGAGCCGAAGCCTACGTCAGAATCGGCACCCGAGCCAACAGCCTCGAATCGTTTCATGAAAATCGATTTGCGTACAGAAAAGGGATCGTGACGTGCCTTGTACTTCTCGAGCAGGAATGGCAGATTTCGGTTGCTCCGAAACTGTAGCTCCATTAGATCAAGCCGTAATGCGAATCATTCTGTTTTTGTTGGCAATCGTAATCATGCCGCTCAGCGTCCAGGCCCAATATGGGTATGGGAATGGTAGAACACCTGCGCGATCAGCAGGTGTAGCGGTGTCAATGATGGACTTTTCCTTTCAGCCAGATCAAGGTGCGGATCTTAGTTTTTCGTTCACCGAACCAGCTTTTGGTCTCTTTTATAGTCGCCAAGGGTTAGTTGTAAGACTAGTTCGGGGGACGTCCCTTCAAGCCGATGGCGAGAAGTTGGTCCTCCAGGACGTAGCTTTCGCCGTGTGGGGGTCTTTTCGTCCCTTTGACGTACTTCGGGAGGGTCCGATAGATCTGTATTTCCCTGTTGGTCTTGATAGTGACTACCGGAAGATGTCCAAACGAGGTGGGGAAGTGGATGCTGATGTTTTCGAAGTGACCGTTATGGCTCTTGCAGCAGGTGCCGGTCTAGCTTTGCCAGTTGGTGAAAGCGATCTATCTATGCGTGCCACCCCATTCTTTGGGATAGCTTCCCGCTCTTTTGGAGGCGACGTTGGGTCTTCCGCTGGTTGGACCACTACTATTGAGTGGGCGCTGGAAGAAGTACGTGGTCGCTTGGGCATCTATGCTAGCTGGGAATACAGATGGCAACAATGGATTCTGAATGCCGACTCCGTGTTTTTTGAGTCGGATGTAGACAATGTTGAATATCGTAGTATGGCACACAGTTTCCACGTCGGTTTGACGTTCTGACGTTGCTATGATGAGGGTTTATTGAGCTGAAAACAAGTATTTTGAAGGCATGAAAACGCCACAGATCGTCAAGGAATTAGAAGAGGCCGTCGAACAGCTCGGCGTACGTGTTCGCCGAGAAAAGGGTAATTTTCGAGGAGGATTCTGCATGCGTAACGACGAAGAGTTCCTGATGCTCAATAGGGTTCACCCTCCTGAAATACACATTGCCATTCTGGCTGAAGCTATGCGATCGCTGGATGTAGACACCGTGTACTTAAAACCGGCTGTCCGGCAGGCTCTTGAAGACGCATGGGCTCGTAAGGATGTGGTCGATATCCAGGCTGAGGATGGCGACTGACTCCAACAGAAAAGTTCGCGTCCGTTTGCTCGGTACGGGTACTTCTACCGGCGTTCCGGTTCTGAACTGCACGTGCGACGTATGCACTTCGACAGATCATCGGGACAAGCGTCTTCGATGCGCAGCTTTCATAGAAGTGGCCGGCGTAAACCTGCTCATCGACATTGGCCCCGATTTCAGGCAGCAAGCTTTCCGAGAGCAAATTGGACACATCGACAGTGTCTTGATCACACATCATCATTTTGATCATGTGGTCGGTATGGATGACCTTCGACCCTTCATCTTTCATAATCGTACCCCCATACCCATTTTTGCTGAGCGGACATCAGCCGATGCGCTAAGGAATATGTTTGGGTACATCTTTCGCGACGGGTCCTATCCAGGCGTCCCGAAGTTGGAAATGCATGATGTTCGGGGGCCTTTTGCTGTACAAAGTAGAGAGGATGATTCTCTATCCGTAAAGGTAATTCCGATACCCGTTGTCCATGGATCCTTAGATATTCTCGGTTATCGAATTGGAAATTTTGCGTACCTCACGGACGTGTCGAGCATCCCTAATGCCAGCTATGCCTTGCTGGAAGGGCTAGATATACTGGTTCTGGACGCACTTAGAGATCGTCCGCACCCAATGCATTTGACGATAGAACGAGCCATGGAAGTCGCGGGGCGTATCGGTGCTAGCCAAACATGGTTCACTCACATGTCTCATGAGATTCTCCATACAGACTTCCTTGCACGTATGCCTGAGAATATGGCCCCTGCCTATGACGGGTTAGTGCTTGAGGCTGGATACTGAACGATGATGTTCAGGAGAGAACGGCGCGTACCCCTTCGATTACTCGGTCAACTTCGTCTTCTGAGTTGAAAACGTGCAAGGACACTCGGATGGCATTTAAATCAACTTCAGTCACGATTCTGAGGCGCAGTTTGTGCTCTGATCCAAGTCGGCGATTGACCTCCTGGAAGTCTCTTTCCAAGGGGCGGAAGGTCAGGATGGAGCCATGCAGATTATCTTTTTCAGGCGTGAGGATTTCAAGCGCTGGAATGCTCTCCAGTCCATCACGAAGTCGCGCAACTAGATCAAGACCCCGCTGCCTGACTCTGTCCATCACTATGGCGGACATGAAGTCACAGGCAGACCGGACTGCAGCCACTAACGGTGCATTGCGCGTGCCACTTTCGTGGCGACGGGCTGTCGGAATCAAGACGAACGTATCAGGAAGTGAGAATCCGGCATCAGAGTACGCACCAACCTCCGTCGGCACGACGTCGGCCAGTCGCTCCTCCTTGATGTAAAGCACGCCCGTTCCATGAGGAGCGCCCAGCCATTTATGACCGCTTGTGGCATACGAGTCGCATCCAATGTCATGGAGATCGAAAGGGACCATTCCTGCCGATTGGGCGCCATCGATATGGAACCAGCATCCACGATCTTGCGCGAGTTTGGCAATGTCATCCACGGGCAGTAGGATGCCGGTGGGGGCTGTCACATGGCTGACTTGGATGACGCGCGTTCGATCGCTCACCAGGTCTTCTATTCGGGTCAAGATCTCCCCTTCAGATCCGCCCGTTGGATCAAAAACCCTTACCACGACACCTAACTCGTTGAGTTGGTTGAGCCACGGAATGGCTCCACCGGGATGGGCATGCGAATCAATAATGATCTCATCGCCTCGCTTCAATCGCAATCCTGAAGCAATAATCGCATTGCCTTCCGTCGCGTTGCGGGTAAACGCTATTTCCTCTTCGCTAGCTCCGAAAAATGACGCGACAGGGGCGCGGGACTCTTCAATGATTCGATGTCCCGTTTCGGACATGGTCTGCAGTTCAGTGGTCAGGTCGCGGAATCGGCTCAGAACAGGTTCAGGCGATGGCCCAAGGCCACCCGTGTTCAAGTACGTCCTCGATGGCGAAAGGTGATACTGTGCTTGGATTGACACCCAGTCATCGACCCGCAAAGGGGCGGCGGCCTGACTGGAGCCCGAGGACAAACTGCTCCCCGCAGGCAGGCCAGCCAGTGCCACGCTGGACAGACCAAGTGCAGTCTGCTTTAGAAAACCCCGTCTGCCTGAACTGGCGTCACTCATTATCCACCAGTTCAAAACCCATTGTTTTTCCCTTTTTCAAAGCGGGTACCCCTTCCTCTAACCACACTGGCGCAGGCGCATCGATCAGGTAGTGGTCGAAGAATTGCTGCATGCGGATCTGCCAGTCACGACGGGCATCGAGATCCGATAGGCCATGACCTTCGCCGTTGTAATTTAGCATCCAGACTGGCTGGCCTAGACGACGAAGCGCAACGAAGAACTCAATACCCTGGTACCATGGCACAGCACCATCGTCATCGTTGTGCATCATGAGCACAGGCGTTTTGACTTTGTCTGCCTGGAAAAGTGGTGAGTTGTGAATGTAGCGCTGCTGCGCATTCCAAAGCGTTCCTCCGATCCGGCTTTGCGTCCGTTCGTACTGGAACATGCGGCTCATTCCCGAGGCCCAGCGGATGCCGCCATAGGCCGACGTCATGTTGGAAACAGGGGCACCAGCTTCTGCTGCCACGAACAAATTAGTCTGCGTAACCATGTAAGCGATTTGGTATCCACCCCAACTATGGCCTTGGACTCCAATCCGGGTGCGATCCACGAATTCTTGGTCAATGAGCGAGGTTATGCCGGGCATGATGGCGTTCATTGCGCTTTCGCCTGGATATCCCACTTTATAGGGAATGTCTGGGACAAACAAGAGATATCCTCTACTGACATAGAAGGAGTAGTTGATACTTGAGCCTCCAGCAGACGGAGCAATATGTCTGTGTAGTCCAGTGGAGCTCTTCTCGTAGAAGTAAACCATCATTGGATACTGGTTAGACGCATCAAAACCATCGGGCTTGTACAGAATGCCCTTCAGTGGCTCACCGTCCAAGGATGTCCATTCAACTAATTCAGACGTGCCCCAAGAGAAATCAGCTTGCTGCGGGTTCGCATCCGAGAGTCGAGTCCAGTCTTTCATGTCCATGTCTGTGACTTGTAAGTCAGGAAACTCACGGAAGCTGCTTCGGGCAGCGAGCACGACATCAGCATCTTCGGCTTTTTTGTAAATGCGATACTGGTTGGCAGACATAAGGACAGGTTCAGCATCACCACGTCGTGGGTCGACCTCCCAATATCCACCGTCCATGGAGTCCATATTTAGTGCTCTTAGTAGCCAGTCATCACTGGAAGGCAATGCTGGTTCATCAAAATCGAGATTTTGATACCTGAGCTGGGTTGAGGTCGCACGTCCGGCACCTTCGCTCACGTTTCTCAGATCGCCTTCGAAAGAGCGAGCAAGCAGGTCGTACTTGTCATACATCACAAACTCAGCATCGTCCTCCGTCCAGCCCGCCGAACCATACGAACCAGCCCCGTACGGCCAATCATGTAATTCATTGACCAAAGAATGCTCACTGCCTTCGGACATCACCTTCGATTCCATCGTTGCGGTATCGAGCGCCATCCACTCTCCGATGTCCCTGTCCCACCACGTCACGTAACCACCCTCGGGAGACAGCCGCGGCGTGTCTTGGACGGCTGTCAAGAATTGTGAGCGTTCTCCCGTGGCGGTGTTGATTACCCAGGCATCTTGATAGCCGGGGGAGTCCCAGGAAATTTCCTGCCGGTACGCCATGTTGGACCGTCCAAGGGCGATCTCGCCATCTCCTTTCGACGATAGAGAGATGTCTGGAATGTCTTCCGTAGCTAATTGAACAATGCTGCCATCCTCAAGGTGAATTACCGCTTGGTAGCTGCGGTCGCGTTCCCGGTTTAGTTGAACGAGCTGCATAGGCTGCAGGAGAGGGTCCTTCCAGTTCCAGATGTCAACGTTGACTTTTTCCTCATCCAGGATGTCATCATCCTCTGGGTCAGGATCCGGACGCGGGGCACTACCGAAATAGAGACGTTTTCCTGAGTCGGAGAATGATGGTGTCTGGTTTTCGCTCACCCACCAGCCTGGAGGCATGCCAGCAGAACCTTCTTGAGCGATGACTTGAGCAGACGTCTTATCACCAGCATATACCGACCAAGATGGTTGATCAGCTAAAAAATCTCCTTGATTCGTCAGAAAGGCCATCTGAAGACCATCCTCAGATAAGGCTAGGCGGGCGTAATTCCCTTCTCCTATTAGGGCCGTGGTTTCTGCTAGGGTAGCGCCTGTTAGCGCGTAGACGCCGTCATCTGTACCCTCCTCGCTCTCGCGGATAAACACGACCGCGTTTCCGTCTGGCTCGATCAGAAAGTCGGTGACGTGATGCAGTTCAATCGTTGTTTCCGAATCAAGATGACGCGCGTAGGCCACGACACCCTTTTTCTTATCCGGCTTGTCATCTTCTTCAGCGTCTTCCTCCTCTTCTTTTTCCTCCGGTTCTTGTGAAGGCTCTTCGCTCACTTCCGTGGAGTCTGTTTTTTCCATGGCCTTGCTAGCCTCCTCGTTCAGCTTCCAGAATGCAAGGGCCCTGTCCTCGTCCGATACGCCGAATGACTGAACATGTGCAATTCTTTCAATGCTTCCATCGAACAGATCCAAAATCCCTAGGGAATCGGTCGGCATGTCCTTTTTAGGAACATCGTCTAGTTTCTTCTGCCTGACGGAATCGGCCTCGGGAACGATTCTAAACATCACAAACCGGCCATTTCCACTGAAGGCGGGGTCCTGACCACGATGGATAGTATGCGTTGTTTTACCATCAATCGAGCGAATATGAAGTATTCCATCGCCGCGCGCAGGTGCTTGCACCCACGCTACCCACGTCCCGGTATCGGTCATTTCGACATCCTGGATGGTCATCCAGCGGTTGACATCATCGTGGTCGAGGGCGCGCTTTGCCTGGCCGTTGGCCGTGATGGGAAGCAAGAGGGCGGTGAGAAGCACCAGATGGTGGAATCGTCTGAGCATGGTCCAAGAGATATTGGTTTAGCAGGAGTTGTAACATTTTAATACATTCGAGACCAACCCGCGACTCCATTTCACGCAAATAAGCAATTTGATTCCCGTGGGGTTGCCAGAACCAACATTATACCCGCCATGCTAAAAAAATATTTGGTGCACTCGGCGTTGTGCTTGCACTCGTTGTGATGTTTGCACTCTACAAAATGTCTGAGGGAGCTGATCGCTTTTCGCAGACTTGGCCGATGGACGTTGAGCTTGTAAGCGTTCAATCGGACTCAGCCTCACTCGAACTTGGTCGTTTTATCGCCGAGTCCCACGGATGTCAGGGGCGTCATACGGCTGACTTCAGCGGTCAGATCATGGCTGATGCGCCTCCCTTCTTGATGGTTGCACCTAACCTTACTTCGGGCGCCGGCGGTTCAGGTGCGACATTTTCCGACGAAGATTGGGTACGTGCTATTTGAGAAGGTGTCCGCCCGGACGGTAGAGGGCTGATGATTATGCCTTCAGAGGCTTACTACTTCCTGAATGATGAGGAAACGGGCGCTTTGGTGGCCTATCTCAAAAGCCTGCCTGCCGTCGATAATGAATTACCTGCCTTTGAATTGAGACCATTAGGCAAGTTGATAATGGGAATGGATGAAAACATGTCTGCAGCACCTGCAATGATGCCAGATCGGGAACGGATTACAGGCGTCGAGCGGGGTCCCACCGCTGAATGGGGGCACTACCGAGCCAGCGTTGTCTGCATGGTTTGCCATGGAGGCAACCTGCAAGGTGCGCTACCGTCAGATAATGGCTTAGGAAGACCCAATAAGGGCGATTTCAAGGATTAGTGCACAACGAGTTCTGCAATAGTTCTGCAGTTCTCTGGCGCAATTATACAGTGCTGTTCTCAATAAGTAAAAGAAGTCGTATGATGAACCGCCCCACACAGCAATGTCAGTACCGACTTATGAAGGTCACCAAACTAAAACAACTAGCGCTTGAGTTCGTCGTGATATTTCTTGGCGTAAGCGCTTCATTTGGAGTTACTAGCTTTTCTCAGATGCGATTCGAAAAGGCGGAAGAAAATCGACTTCTAAAAGCACTAGCCACTGAAATCGAGACAATCAGAGTATACGAGGCGAGGGCCTCACGAGACGTTTTAGATGACATCGCGATCTATTCTGAACTTCTGAAATCAGACGGCATGTCAGATGGGGCCTTAGGGGCTGTCACTTCCAGCAAGACACGGATAGAATTCAGTTTATTCAACAACAGCTTGTTCAGTCCGCCAACCGAGACGTACACAACGCTCATCGCCAGTGATGGACTGAAGTACATCAGATCAAATACCTTGAAGACGGCCTTGACGAACCTACATATCCGAAGTCAAAGTCGTGTTACGGCAGGCCTCGCTGAAGAGCGGCTTCTCAAGTCTACTCTTTTAAACGAATTCCTTTCAAAACATCCTTCTTTTCTCATTCAGGCAAGTGACCCAAACGTCAGCGTAGATGAGTATCTCGATACCCTCTCTCACGTCCTTCTGGAAAACCAAACTGTCAAAGCCGCTTTGGGAATGCAGCTTAATTATCTGAAGAGCAAAAAGGCTGCTTTACAGCTGTATGAACTCTCGCTCGATGACCTTGAGACTGCCCTGAAACGAACTCGCTCATAGATCGCCTCTCAATTCACTGAGCGGTACTCATCGACGGTAACGCTTCCATCCGTGCTTTTGGAGAGTTGATCAAGCAGCGATTGCATGTCAAAGAAGTCATGCTCTTTCGCAATCTTTCCGTCTCGCATGGTCACAATCGTCGTTCCTGAGAGGTCCAAATAGTTTCCCGTGGCGGGCATTCCAAAGAACTCGCCCGTGTGCCTTCCTTTGAAATTCCAATGCTTAACTAACTTGTCGCCCTGACCGAATGCATCAAGGATGTTCCATTCAATCTCTGTGAAGCCTGTTAAGTAATTGGCGTAATAGTCACGGCACGCATCAATACCAACTAAATCACCCTCAGACGTTACAATAACTACGTCTTCGGTAAAATTGTCGGCATTTACAACTGAAGTATCGCCGTCCTTCAGAAATTTGTCCCATACTCCCGTGTACATCTCAAGGTCACGCTCAAGTTGTACAGCAGCTAGTTCCATCTCACTTTTCTCTGATGAACAGCCTGGAAGTGCGAACAGACAAATGATTGTGATAACTGATAATATTCTCATGGTGATTTTTTTGGTTTAAGATCTGGAAGGAAGGGAGGCCTGGAGCGCTGGCAAGCCTTCTCAAATGGTTTTCCTAGATTGTTTTGTTACCTGGCTACTCCTGAGCAACTTCTTCATTATACCCAGCTGCTTCTGACCCAATATGCATGGCAATCTGCTGCTCAAAGTAGCTAACGAAGGCAGGATCGTAACCACCACGAAATTTATTCCACGTCGCTATGCCAATATTGGTGATGTAAGGGTCATATCCTATCCGCGTTAGTGCCCGCTCTTCTATCAAGCCTTCGTCCACCTGATACCAAATGTTTTCGACACGCCTAAAGCCAGATAAAAGGCTCATTTCAAGTACAATGCGCTCCTCAGAACTCAAATCCTCAATTCGTTCATTCTCGAAAAGTTTAATCCATGCCCTTGCAAGTTCATCATCCGTTGCAATTGCAAGATAGAGAGCATTGACATTATCCGCGATTGCCTGATTAGTTTGACCATGAACCGCCTTGGTGTTCTGATGAAGCTCGACGGCAACGAAGACAAGCGACAGAATTATTGAAGAGATACCTATGAACTCCAAGACCAGTCGCGGTGATGCTTTTGCTGTTTTGTCCATTGTGATGGGAAGTAGACTGCCGAGTGGTAAGAAGCAGGATGGGTTAACGGAAGGTAAGCATATTAGAAATATCGATCTGGTTGGTAATACGCGAAGGGTAGCGGCAGAGCGCCGATAAACAGAAGGGCGATACTTACCCTTAGCGCAGTGCGGAAGGACTTGTGTTCTTGTGGTGGTTCTATGCTTGTCACTGTGGCCGTGTTATCCGCTCATTTTATCAATGAGCTCGCTGTCGATTCATTTCAATGTTTTCAACCTTTTTACACCCCCTATACACCCTCCAAAGACCAATCATCCTAGTACAATTACGGTGCTCGCACTCTAGAACAAGTTTGGAGTGTTAGCTGCTACCAGGGTAGCATGGATTAGGTACAAGATCATGCGTGCGAGCGTGCA
>Ga0055584_100000314_pt1 | contig 45601 bp, 36 predicted proteins | sample OSDHelmetaG_FD_58716 | JGI IMG/M metagenome (GOLD analysis project Ga0055584, IMG submission 58716) | Pelagic marine sediment microbial communities from the LTER site Helgoland, North Sea, for post-phytoplankton bloom and carbon turnover... | ecosystem: Environmental > Aquatic > Marine >...
ACTACAAAAAATATTATTTTAGCACGTTTATTATGAGAATAGGTCTACAAAAACATACACAACAGGTTAAGCGCCTGTTATTTAGCACTTTAGCCTTGGTTAGCTTTGCATTTTTTGCAAACGTCCAACAGGCAAATGCAACGCACGTAATGGGGGCGGACATCACTTACAAGTGTTTGGACACCCTTAAATTTGAGTTTACCGTAAAATACTACCGCTATTGTGGTGGTGTTCCTTTTGGTAACCCAAGTAACATTACAAAACTAATTTGTACCAAAACAGGGGCGTCTCAAGGCGTTTCTTTAACGCGTCAAAGTATTCGTGACGTAACTCCTGTTTGTGCGACAGCAACTAAACCTTGTAATCCGTCGAACACCAGTAGAACTGGAGATGGTATCGAGGAGCATTACTACACGGTAACGATTGATTTCAATAAAGCGCCGTATAGTAACTTGACTAAAAACGGATGTTGTGAGGTACGGCTAGAAACTGGACAGTGTTGTAGAAACTCCAACATTACCTCCGGTGCTGCCAACCAGAACTTTTACACGTATGCTACCATTGACCTATGTAAAGCACCGTGTAACTCTTCTCCTTCGTTAACGACAGAGCCAATTGCATATTTATGTTGTAACCAACCGTTCTACTATAACAACGGTGCATCGGATACATCTAACTATGACTCATTGTCGTACAACTTTGCTGATCCATTAAGAGGATGGAACAACAAAATTAGCTACAGTGGTAACTATACATACAAAAACCCATTTGATTCTTACTATCCTGGTTCTTTGAAGCCACCATACAACAACCCAAATGCTAACCCACCAATCGGAATCTACTTAGATCCTGAAACAGGGGATTTGATTTTTACACCTGTAAAGTGTGATGAAATTACGGTTGCTGTATTGGAAGTAACAGAGTGGAGGAAAAATGCCTCCGGAAAGTATGAAGTCATCGGGGTCACAAGGCGGGATATGCAGTTTATAACCAAGCAATGTCCTGGGAATAATCCGCCTATTATAAAGGGTAAATTTACGACTACGGTCTGTGAAGGTTCCCAGATATGTTATGTGATTACGACAGAGGATAAGGTGAAAGTGCCACCGCCTCCACTACCCAAACCTGATCCAGATACGGTGACTATTAAGTGGAACAGGGGTATTCCTGGTGCGACTTTTACTGTTCAAAATGCTAAAGCTTTAAACCAATCTGCGAAGTTCTGTTGGACACCTCCAATTGGATCCGCATCCGATCTGCCATACACATATACTGTGACGGCAAGGGATGACGCTTGTCCTTTGAATGCGGTAACAGTTCGTGCATTCCAAGTAAAAGTAAATCCTATTGCAGAAGCAGATAGAAAAATAACGAAATTAGATTGTGGCCGATACGCCATAGAAAGTGATCCTTTCCCTAACTTTAAGAATCCGGCCAAATATTCGTGGCAACTGAAAGATTCCAGTGGGGTAATCATCTTCGATAGGAAGATAGGATATTTCGAGAGTACGGGTTCCTTTATTAGTTCTAAACAATATGATACCATTCTATTTAGAACGGGTGGAACGTATATCATACAACATACTATCGACAATAGCCCTAAGTGTCCAAACGATTACTATGATACTATCGTAGTACCACCGTTGTTGGAAGTAGACTTAGCTTTCGGACCAGATACATTTGTATGTGCTGGAACTACCTTAAGACTTGAGCCAAAAATTGCGAATGGATCTCTTCCAGTGTCATACAAATGGGGAACAGGAGATACGACTTCGTATATCGACATTCAAGTACCAAACCGTACGTCTGATACAACTTTCTATGTAGAAATACGGGATCAGAACAATTGTACCGCTTGGGATAGTACAACAGTATTCTTAAAAGAAAACCCACTGGTGACCATCGGTCCAGATCGAAGGATTTGTACCTATAATACCATTAGTCTCTATCCAAATGATAGTTTGGCTTATTGGGATGATCCAAGAGATACGTCAGAAATAAAGATTCGTCAAGGTGATACCTTATATAAAGAGTGGTATTTAGATGGTACACTCGTGAGTGAAGATACCGCGATGATAGATATTAATACTGCTGGAGAGTATGTCATTAAAGTAATAGACAGTATAGGATGTTTTGCAACCGATACCATGATACTAGCTGTAAATGATACAGTAACTGCCAATGCCGGTCCAGATCAAACATTCTGTTGGAATGATTACATGGAACTGGTTGGTACAGAGCTAGATACCGCAGGTAATTGGAAAACGGGAACGTTTAGGTGGTGGGATATAACCGCGAACCCCAAAGTCAATATGGGGACGAAGGATACCTTAGCCTATAACATACAAAACAGTACAGATTTCCAATTGGAGCTATTTGTAACAGAAGACACAACAACGTGTTATGATGCAGATACGGTCATTATTACGGTGAACCCACTCCCAATTGTTAAAATGCCTGGTGATATAGAAGTATGTCATGATGCTGGTAAGATCAACTTAACGTTGTTCGAAGACAGTAAAACAAAGGGAGGAGCTTGGTACTGCCCTAAGAATCCATCGTATGTAGAGAAAGAGAGTGAGTTTATCACTTCGCTTGCTGGTATACCAGGAAAATCAACTAGTAACGAAATTTACTATAAGTATGTACATCCATCAACGGGTTGTGTGAGAACAGATTCTTTTACGATTAAAGTGAATCCGCTTCCAGACGTTGAGTTACGAGATGGTTACTTCTGTCAAGATAAGGAAACTGTAAATCTAAAAGATGATAAGATTATTGTTTTACCTGGTGGTGGTACATTAGCACTAGGACGTCAAGCATGGAAATGTGTAGACTGTGGTAGCTATAAAGAGTCAGACATCATTGAAGATATTAACGGTGGTGGGTCTGGTGCGACCCAAGACTTCGTATTACATATAGACGAAAATGCAATTCCTTTGGGAAGCTTCTCGTCTGATACAATAACGATTGAATTCGAATTTAGAAATGTATTTGGCTGTTACAACAGAGATACTGCTGACATTGCCATCACTAAAGTCCCTAAAATTGAATTTAAAGGATTCTCAGACTTATGTTGGGATGAAGGAATTGTAGAATTGAAAGGCTTGAGTGAGGTTACGCCATCTGACGGAATCTGGAAAGCGGTTGATTCAACTGGATTTGCTGCGGCAGCTGGTTTAAATGCAGCGCTTAAAGGAGATACATTAAACGGAGATACATTAAATACATTGGCTACTCCGCAACCTGCGGAAGGAAGTAGCTTTACATATTTAATGCGTTACTTCCACGATCGTTCAGGTTGTCCAACTTCACGTGATACTACCTTGACGATTAGAGGTTTACCAGTTCCGATTATTGATGAGAAGCCATTCTCTGATGTGCACAAATCATTCGAACCGTTCACTTTCTGTGAGCTTGACGATGATGTGAACATGCAAGTGAATTATGCAGGTGGAACCTGGTCATCTTCACAAAGTGGTGTGTTATCAGGAAGTGACTTCATGCCTTCATCGGTATCGAGCTACAACAACCCATTCCTTATATTCTATGATTACACAGATATATATGGTTGTGCTGGACGTGACTCAGTTCGGGTTGTCGTTCATCAACAACATACCTTAGATATATCGAATGATACTGCGATTTGTAGAACAGATAACATGGTATTAGATGTGAAAGCAAATTATACCAATTCAACTGCAGTATTATGGGTGCCACTTACTGGCGGAACAGTTGCGAATCCAAATGCGGATCAAACGACGTTTAGTTTTAAATCGTCACCAGATTCAGTATTCAGACACTTGTTATATGCTCAAACGGTAGAAAACAGCAACAACGTTTGTCCATTTACAGATAAGACAATGGTTGTGTTTGTTCATCCAAAACCTGTTGCGGAAATAGTTGGAGATACATTAAATGGTTGTAACCCTGTAGATGTGCAGTTTACAACAACTATGTTGAACCAAATAGATCCATTGACAAGTAAATATGAATGGACTTACGAAGATGGTGGTTCTGACAATGTTCAAGACCCTAACTATAGATTTACAGTGAATGGTGATAACAATGTTCAATTGAGGTTGACATCAGCGTTTGGTTGTGATACAACACTTAACTTGAATGTGGAAGTATATCCAATTCCTGTAGCGATGTTTACACCAAATCCGAACAACAGTCAAACAGCTGCATTGCCTAAATTCCAGTTTAACAATGAGTCAACAGTGACTTCAGAATTAAACAGTGTGATTGCTGAAACGATTTGGGATTTCGGAATCCTATCTGAAATTGATGATACATCAACTCAAGTGAGTCCGTTGTTCTTCTATCCTTCAGATACGGGAACATACGACGTTAACTTAACGGTTAGAACACAATACGGTTGTGAGTCTCAATTTACCTACCCGGTAATTATCGGTCCAGATATCTTGGTATTCATTCCTAACGCATTCTCACCAGATGGTGGCGGACCAGAAGCAAACGATGGCTTTAGGGCAATTGTGAACGATGCAGCTAAAGAATATCACCTAATCATCTTTAACCGATGGGGTGAGGTTATTTGGGAAACCAAAGATCGTTTAGCCGAGTGGGATGGTAAGTATGGTCGCGATGCTGGATGGGATGGAGATCCAAATACTTCAGCGCACGACAACAGATTACCAGTTGCTCAGGACGTTTACGCATACCATTTACGTATCGTAAGCTGGAACAACGAAGAGTTTAAGTACTCTGGAACTGTTACCTTAATTAGATAATCAATTTAAAAACCATACAGAAAGCAGTGCTAAACCCACTGCTTTCTTTTTATTATAAAGTCGTATCTTAGTAGTGCGTTACGATTGTGAAAAAACTAATCCTCATATCGCTTTTCTGCATAGCGTTTCATTTGCAATCTGCTGCATCCCATCTATTGGGAGCGGAGATTACGTATTCGCACTTGACAGATTATAAGTATAAAGTATTTGTGACGGTCTACAGAGATTGTAACGAGTGCAAGATTGCTGGAGGTGGGGGTGGTTCAAACACTAAAGATTGTGACAACGTTTACTTATATCTCAGATCATCTAATATCAATGGATGTAATTCTAAAGAATTAGGGAAGTTAGGCCTAACGAGGGAATCGATAACAGAAATACTCCCTATTTGCCCAACCGCTGTTTCCAAATGTAAAGCCGATACCGGCTTAAGTTTTGGTGTTGAAGCCCATACTTTTTCGGTTGAAATAGATTTTGAAGAGTTTAAGTCTTATCAAAATTGTGGATTCGAAATGTATGTTCAGCTAGCTCTAAGAGCGGATGACATCGATAATTTATCACAATCTTCTATCGGAGAAACATTATATAACTTTAGTTACATAAACCCGTTTGAAGTGCATTCTTCCCCAAAGTTCAATGCCAATCCAGAGTTATTGTTAACCGTTAATCAAGCGGCTAAAAGTTACGTAACCTCTTCTAAAACGAGTGATTCAATTTCTATTCATTTTGAGAAACCATTACGAGGTGCTAACAATGAAATAAACTATAAAGAAGGATACTCGCTTCAAAGACCATTAACCGTATGGTGCAATGGAGACCAAGAAAAATGTGAAGCGAATCCTCAAGCAAATCCGCCTGTGGGCGTTACCTTAAACGCACAAACAGGGTTTTTGGCTTTTACCCCAGTTAAAAATCACGAGAAGGCTACAATTGTATATGAAATTGAAATGTGGCGAAACACCACTAAGGGTGTCGTTTTAATCAGTAAGGTAAGACGCGACATATTGGTAACCGTGACTTCATATGGACAACAGAATAATCCTCCTCAATTATTTGGTACTTCATACGATACAAAATCAAACGTCGTAAACGCATGTGCCGGAGAAGAATTGTGTTTTGACATAAACGCAAAAGATGCGCCGTTCATTCATCCTGATGGTTCGTACCAAACAGCAAATTCTGTTGAATACCAATGGGTTGCTCAGTTACCGGGAGCGACCATTAAACAAGTGTCCATGTCTCAAGCGCCTTATAACAAATTACAAGTTTGTTGGACACCAGGCAAAAAAGATATTGGGAAGTCATTCCCACTTCAGGTGAAGGCGACCGACAACCATTGTCCATTGCAGGCATCCGTGACAGCTCAATATACCATTGTGGTAAATGGAAAGCCTGACAACCACGTAAGTGTGAAGAATTTATGGTGTGGAAGCATTCAATTGAATGCAGATACGACCAAACAATATGATTTCAAAAGCATAGGTTGGGCCTTGATTGATGATACGCAATCACCTTACTTTACGTCTAACAAAACTACTGACACGGTACAATTCAAAGAACCCATCTCAGGTCAATTATCAGTTGTGCTTACTTCAGATGTAGGCTGTACAAATGAAGTGACCATACCCATTGATAAAACTGAGTCTGACTTAAGCGTCAATTTTGGTCAAGTACTAGGGAAGGATGCGTATTGTATTGGTGATACGGTAAAGCTAAGTGCTCAGTCAAAAGGGAATGTAAAAATCTATCAAGTGCATTGGTTGAGGAATTCTGATTCGTTTTCTAAAGCACCAGGCATTCAATATCCAGCAAAGTTTAAAGAGAATAAAGACATATTCGATGTTGTTTTATTGGGGTCGAAAGGAAAGCTTCAATGCGTTGATTCACATTCTATAGTAATCACGGTAGAAAGCCACCAAAAAGTGGACTTTGTGCCCATATTGCCAGTCTGTGAAGGACCAACTTTGGTCAACATCAGTCAATCTGCAAGTGTGCCTGGTGGCACGTGGGAAGGCATTGATCACGATTTAATGGTGAACAATCAAATCGACGTAAACAAGCTTGGTGATATTTCAACTGCGGTTGAAGTTTGTCAAAAGTATACGACTAAGTCGCTGACTTCAGGATGTTTAAGCCACGACACCTTCTGTGTTTGGGTGGTTCCTAATCCAGAATTGAATTTAGAGAAAAGAACGGTTTGCGGCGCTACTGGTTATTTTAACTTAACCAATATGGATCCCGCGATGTATTCTTTTGGTGAATACGATATTGATTGGACGGTAGATGGGAAAACACCTGGGAGTAATCCATTAGGTAACAAACACTTAATCGAACTTGCTGGATTATCTATAGGCGATCATGAAGTAATCGGTGTATATAGAAATGAATTTGGTTGTTCGACTCGAGATACAGGAATTTTATCCCTTTTGGACAATATAGATTTATCATCTATAACTAGTAAAAAGTCATGTCAAGGAACCAATGAAAACCTCAACGAAATTTTTGGTATTGACCTTGGTGGCGGTTTTTGGACCAGTCCTTCAAATAGTGCAAGTGTAGTGAATAACGCTATCGCAGCAGATGTTTGTGGTCCTGTGGATTTGCAATTTACATACGACCAGTTCGGATGTTATGTGACGCACGACGTTTCACTAAACGTAGTTTGTAAACCTAGTATTGCATTCGATATTTCCGATTCACTATGTGCGTTAGATGAAAGTGTACAGCTTATTGCCAATCCTTCTATCGGAATTTTTGAAGGCGATGAGGTGGTTAATAATTATTTATACATCGATGAAACGCCTAAAACATATTCATTCAATTTTGTTGTAAAGAAAGATGTTTGTGAGTTTATATACCCGCATTCTGTGACGGTAATGCCGGCACCGAAAATGGTTATAGGATCTGGTATTCCAGGGTCTATTTGTGAAGGACAGTCGATTGATTTAAAACCCATTCATGTGGTTGATGGAGTACTTGAAATAACCACTTCTGAAGAAACGTTCAGTTTTACTGGACAAGGGAGTGCCTTTACACACACACCAACTGAAGCGGAGAAAATGAAGGGCAAGGCGCTCATTAGACTAGCGTTAAAAGGACAAGGATACTGTCCAATCCCAGATGAGGAATATCAAATTAAAATTCATCCTAAAGCAAAAATCCATTTGGTAGATAGCGTATTTGAAGGTTGTACCCCTTTTGCGTTCAAACCGGCGTTCATATACGACACTGAAATTTTGGATTGGTCAGCGACTCAAACAGAATGGGATTTTGGTGATGGACCAAAACGACTAACTAAAATACAACCAAGCAACAATTATAAAGCTGCTGGTACGTATTCTATTTCATTACATACAGTTAGCCCTGAAGGTTGTGTTTACAACAAAACGTGGTTAAACGCTGTAACAGTGCATAGTTCTCCGGATGCATCGTTTAGACCTTCTCCTAACGGACAAGTATCCATTAGACAAGCATTTGTGCAATTTGAAAATACCAGTACTTCGGCAGATTCTATGTCGTACATGTGGAATTTCGGAACAGGTAATCCTGCTGATGTATCAACCGAAACATCGCCAAACTTTACCTTCTCAAACGATACAGGAACTTATAACGTTTCGTTAACCGTGTCGACAGATATGGGTTGTGAAGATGTATATGTCCACAAAGTGATTGTTGGGCCGGACATTCGTATCCTCGTTCCAAATGCCTTTTCACCAAACGACAAAGGTTCTGAAATAACAGAGGAGTTTAAAGTTGTAGGAACCAGTGTTCGCTATTTCCATATTGAAATCTTTAATCGGTGGGGACAACAAGTTTACAAATCAGACAACATTGATGAAGAGTGGGATGGAAAGTCAGTCGGAAGGTTCTGTGAAGTAGGCGTTTATGCTTATTTGATTCAAGCCACAAGTATGTCTGGTGAAACCTACGAGTTCAAAGGAACGATTCACCTTTTACGATAATTTGGTCTGAACCAACTCGTAAATCTATCTAAATTTATTTGCTAAAAATTCAAGTACTTCTGAGTGCGTAAAATCTATACATGGCTTATTTTTGAACCATGCAGTTGCACGACTTAGAAGAGGAGAAAAAGGAAATACTAAATCGGTATCGAGGACTGCTCCGAGTTTCTAAAAGTACGCGTGAAGATGGCGACGGAAAAATTATCCGAAAGGCTTTTGAATTGGCCTTACACGCCCATAAAGACATGCGTCGCAAATCCGGTGAGCCGTATATTTATCATCCCATTGCCGTTGCACGAATTGCTGCTGAAGAAGTTGGACTTGGGACTACAGCTATTGTAAGCGCATTGCTTCATGACGTAGTTGAAGACACAGATACTTCATTACAATATATCAGAGAGGAATTTGGCGAAAAAGTTGCCAATATCATTGATGGGTTAACCAAAATGAGTGGCTACTTCGGTCAATCAAATTCTCCGCAGGCTGAGAATTTCAGACGAATGTTGCTCACACTTAGCGACGACGTTCGGGTTATACTGATAAAACTCTGCGACCGATTACACAACATGCGTACACTCGAACACATGTCGGTAAAAGGCCAGTTGAAAATAGCATCTGAAACCAAATACTTGTACGCGCCATTGGCACACCGCTTGGGTCTTTATCCGATAAAAACGGAGCTTGAAGATTTGTCTTTAAAGTATACGGAGCCAGAGATTTATGCTGAGATTAAAAGCAAACTAAAGGCGACCAAAGAACAGCGTAATCGGTATATCAGAAAATTTATTAAGCCGATAAAGCAAAGTCTTGAAGAGCTTGGTCTTGAGTGCGAAATTAAAGGTCGGTCCAAATCGATATATTCCATTCTGCAAAAAATGCAAAAGCAGAAAGTCGATTTCGAACAGGTGTACGATTTATTTGCTGTACGAATTATTGTTAAATCGAAACCACAACGAGAGAAATTAGACTGCTGGAATATTTACTCTATTGTTACCAGTATTTACCGACCCAACCCTGACCGGTTGCGGGACTGGATTTCAACTCCTCGAAGTAACGGATATGAGTCGTTACACACCACCGTAATGGGTCAAATGGGTAAGTGGGTGGAAGTGCAGATACGTACCGTTAGAATGGATGAAATCGCAGAAATGGGTTATGCTGCGCACTGGAGGTACAAGGAAGGGAATGTTGGCGATTCAGGAATAGACGATTGGTTAGGAAGGATTCGAGAAATATTAGAAAATCCGCAGAGCAATGCGATTGATTTCTTAGATGATTTTAAACTCAACTTGTTCAGTGAAGAAATCTTTGTGTTTACACCAAAAGGCGACATTAAGAAATTACCAAAGGACGCTACAGCTTTAGATTTTGCGTTTGAAATTCATACCGAGGTTGGGTCCAAGTGTATTGGGGCCAAAGTGAATAGCAAACTAGTGCCGCTTAGTCACCAACTGAATAGAGGTGATCAGATTGAAATCATAACGTCGAATAAACAAAAACCAACTAAAGGTTGGTTAGATTTTGTTGTAACAGGCAAGGCAAGAACCAAGATTAAACAAGTCCTAAAAGAAGAAAAACGGAAGAAGGCAGCCGACGGAAAGGAAATACTTTTGCGCAAATTTAGAGGTTGGAAACTCCCTTTGAATACGGAGAACATGCGGATTTTGTGCCTCCATTTCGGAATAATGAGTGAGCAAGATTTTTATGTTTTGGTGGCTAAGGATCGAATGCCCAAATCACCGATATCGTACAAAGAAATCATTGCCAGACACAAGGAACGCAAAGACCCAATCAAGAAGATTAACGAGCGTCCGCCTGACTCGAACAAAAAAGTTGGTGATCTAATTATCGGTGAGGACGATAGTTTAGACTTAGAATACTCTTTCGCAAAGTGTTGTTCTCCAATTCCAGGCGACGACGTAATGGGTTTTATTACCGTAGGCGACGGCATCAAGATACACAGAACCAACTGCAAGAATGCAGAGCGGTTGATGTCCAACTATGGGTACCGGATTATCAAAGCACGATGGGCAGGTTTCCCTTTAATCGATCATTCATTCTCAGCAGGTTTAGAAATTACCGGTATCGATAGTGTCGGTTTAGTCAGTAAAGTGACCGATATCATTTCGAAAGAACTTCAGGTGAATATGGAGGCTGTTTCTTTTAAGGCGAAGGACGGCACCTTTATTGGGAATCTTGTTCTCGAGATCGATAGTACCCAACACTTAGAAGGATTGATACGAAAAATCAAATCCATTGACAAACACATTGAAGTGAACAGGACAGATTTATCGTAACAGCAAATAATTTGCTATTTGATGGGATAACGTGTGTATTAGTTTACGTTTATAAACGTTCGTTTTGACTAACTTTGCCCTTTGGTTTTAAGATGAGTGATGCATTAAAGAACATTCGAGTAGAAGTGAAGGACATCTTTACGAAGTACCTTGAGGAAAAGGGACAACGGAAGACGCCAGAACGTTATGCCATTTTGGATGAAATTTATTCTAAAAAGCATCATTTCGATGTCGACACATTATACATTCAAATGAAAAATCGCAACTACCAAGTAAGTAGGGCGACGGTGTATAACACACTCGATTTACTGTTAGAATGTAAACTAGTTGTGAAGCATCAGTTTGGCCAGAATATGGCTCAGTTTGAACAGGCTTTTGGTTTCAGACAGCACGACCATATGATTTGTACGGTTTGTGGCAAGGTATCAGAATTTTGTGATCCTCGTATACAACAAACATCATCTACCATGGGTGATTTGTTAAATTTTGAAGTCACACAACACTCGTTAAATCTTTACGGGAAGCCACGTTTGGATGATGATGGCTTGTGTTTGAATTGTGAAAATCAAGTATCTTTTGAATAATTAGGACAACATTTATGTTGAATACACCAGGATTTGTTGATGTAGTATTGGGTTTGCAATGGGGCGACGAAGGCAAGGGGAAAATTGCTGATTTCTTAACGCCAAAGTATGACGTTGTTGCCAGATTTCAAGGTGGTCCGAACGCAGGACACAGCCTGGAAATGAACGGTAAAAAGCACGTACTGAATACCATTCCAAGCGGTATTTTTCACAAAGGATGTATCAATTTGATAGGCAATGGGGTTGTGATCGACCCTGTTTTGCTGTTACAAGAAATCAAAAGAACTGAAGAAGCTGGCGCAGATGTAAAAGCGAATCTTTATATCAGCCGCAAAGCAAACATCATTCTTCCTACCCATAAATTATTGGATGCCGCGTCTGAGAAGAACAAAGGCGAAAATAAAATAGGTTCTACATTAAGAGGAATTGGACCAACTTATCGCGATAAATACGGTAGAAGTGGCTTGAGATGTGGCGACATGTTCGCTCCTGATTTTAAGGAGAAGTACAGCGCAAACATTGAGCGTCATTTGGCGTTGATGCCACACTTCGACTATTCTGATTACAACCTTGGCGATTTAGAAACAGAGTTTTTTAAGGCTGTTGAAGAATTGAAAACGTATCAGTTTGTAGATAGTGAGTATTTCGTAAACGACCTGATTGCTCAAGGCAAAAAAGTGTTGGCAGAAGGAGCGCAAGGCTCAATGCTCGATATTGATTTTGGTTCATATCCATTTGTGACGTCATCCAATACCATTTCAGGTGGTATGACGGTCGGATTAGGTGTTGCACCGAAACACGTGAGATCTGTGAAAGGAATTTTTAAGGCATACTGTACCAGAGTAGGTAGTGGCCCATTCCCATCTGAGTTGTTAAACGAAACAGGTGAAGAATTACGAAAAAAAGGATTTGAATTTGGCGCAACGACTGGTCGTCCAAGACGATGCGGTTGGTTAGATTTAGTCGCATTGAAATACGCGGTTATGTTAAGTGGCGTAGATGAATTGATCATGATGAAAGCCGATGTTATGAGCGGTTTTGATAAAGTGTATGTCGGAACTGGATACAAAGGCGAAAACGGAGAAGAAGTAGGGACAATACCTTTCGACTTTGTAACCGCAGGATTTCAGTCAACATACAAAGAGTTCGAAGGGTGGCATGATGACTTGACCGTAGTACGCTCAGAATCAGAGTTTCCAGCAAGTTTTTCGTCTTACATCAAATGGTTAGAAAGTGAAGTGGGCGTGCCAATTAAAGTAGTTTCCTTAGGACCTGACCGTGTGCAAACGGTTGTGCGTTAATCCTTCGAGAATCCAAAGAATAAGCCAGGAACAGAGCTTATTATCACCACAATACTAAAAAGCATTGCAATCCATACGCCTTCAGTAGAAGCTAATCCAAACATTGGGAAGATAGTCGCAAATACAACTTCTCTTGCGCCTAAGCCACCTAAGAACACAGGAATTGCTGTCGCAATAGACGAAATTAGAAATACAAAACTGGCAATACTTAATGCAGCAACCGTGAATAAATCGACCTCAATTGCTAACAAAATGCTATATACTGCACCAACTTGTAACAGTTGGATAACAATTGATTGACCAATTGATTTCCAAAAGATCTTAGCGAAAGTATGAAACCACTTTAGCACAATAACGTACACCAAGACAACTAAAAAGAGGATTGGAAGGATGCTCCAATTTATTTGCCACCATACCTCAATATCACGGAGATATGGCATACAAACACCTACTAGAATTACAATTGCTGCGAGTCCTAGAAGCCTATCAGCTAACAATGGCAATACATACGTTTTAGCTTTTTTGTCTGTTCGTTTGGAGTAGGCCAAGATTTTATACGCATCTCCGCCAATGCCACCTGGGAGGAATAAATTGTAGGCCATACCTTGCCAATAAAGCATTGCATTCCATTTACTCGGTATGTTGTCACCAACAGCGGTTAAAATGTATTTCAACCTATAAGAGGACACAAGCTGGCTAAGTAAGTAGAGCAGAACGGCTAAAGCGACGTACCCATATTTAGTTTCGCGTATGGTTTCGGTAAAAAGTTCAAGGTCTATAAATCGAAAGGCATACCAAAAACCAAGAATACTAAGAACGAGCTTCAGAGCTACCCATCCGTATTTCTTTATTTGTTTTGAAGTTGTCAACGTACTAATACGTGTGAATGGTTCGTACCGTGTACGTCTTTTTATCCTGGGATTCGTAGTACGTACGCATCAATAATTCCAATACAATGCCGGTTGTAATTAATTGAATACCACCGAGTAACAGTAGAATGCCCAGCAGCAACATGGGTTTTCCCCAAATGTCCTGACCTTGCAGTTTTTGAATCAGAAAGTAAAAATTAATCAAACCACCAATGCCAAAAATAACAGCCCCTAAGGTGCCGAACAAATGCATCGGTTTGGCTAAATATTTTCGGAAAAACACCATCAACATCAAATCACTGATCACCTTAAACGTTCGGTTTAAGTTGTACTTTGATTTTCCAAATTCTCGAGCATGGTGTTTGACAGGAACTTGATGAATGCGCGCTCCTTGTAGCGCCGCCAATACTGGAATAAATCTATGAAGCTCGCCATAGAGACTTAAGTCTTTGGCTATTTGACTCTTGAATATTTTTAGCGTGCAGCCGTAATCTTTGATCTGGACCTTGGTTAGGTTACGAATAAAGTAGTTTGCGATTTTACTAGGTATTTTACGAATTAACATACCATCTTGACGGTTGACGCGCTCACCCGCAACCAAATCCCATTTTCCATTTTTAATCAAGTCCAACAACATCGGTATGTCCGATGGATCGTTCTGTAAATCCGCGTCCATGGTTACCACATATTCACCTACAGTTTGGTCAATGCCAGCTTGCAGTGCTGTGCTCTGACCATAGTTTTTCATGAATTCAACCACCTTGGTGTGCTTGTTTGCATGTTTCTTTACTTCATCAACCGTACCATCGCTTGATCCATCATCAACCAAAATGAGTTCATAATCAAGTTTGTCTAAAGCACTATAGATTTGGGTTAAAAGCGGTTGGATGCTTTCTTCCTCATTCATCATGGCAACAACAACAGATATTTCTGGCATTATTTCTTCTTTTTAGGCATTTCTGGGAAACGGTATTTGAACTTCACCAAACTAAATGGTTTTGATTCAAAACGCCGCACAAAGGTATAATAGGTGTCGACATTTGCAGTATCCTTGATGACTTCAGTCGGTACTAGGTAATAAGAATGGAATGAGTAATCGGAAGTTTTTGTTTCAACTGTTGCATTCCTTTCAACCGTCATATACCAATTCATGGTCAAGGCAACATTGCTGTTATACATGCCTAAATCGCTGCCTTCGGTTAACTGACCAATGGCTTGTCCGTTTATTTTTTCTTCTAAATACGGACCTGTCTGAACCCGATAAGGTACCATATAATGAGAATATCCCAACCGAGCAATTACCAACCCCAATATGACTAAGTAGGTAGTTGGAACCGTAAACTTGAACATTAGGGTGATCAGTAAAAGAAAACCAGTTATTGTCAAAGCAACGGCAGTAACAATCGAAATATCTACCGCTGTACGAGCGATCAAAAACATGGCGATTGGCGACACCACGAGTAATATGGATAGTATCAATGTCGTCGGTTTCAGTTGTTTGTCGGACCAAACATGCAAACAAGCTGCTATGCTGGGTATCAGCAAAAACGGCGTTAACATAAATACGTAACGCGCTCTGTAATCAGGCGATAACCAATAAATGATAATGTTAAATAAGAAAAGTAGGAGGGATGTTTTAAGGAAGGCATTGGACCAAACGTATGTCCTCGCCTCTTTTCGGAGAAAGACGAAAACCGCTAATCCCCAAGGTAAAATATCCAACAAATAACGCAATGGAAACAGAAACAAATGCTCAAAGCTTTCTATAAAACTTTTTTCTGTAACGGTTCGGCTGCTGCTTTCAGAAACGATGCGTTCGAGCAACTTTGTGATATCGGCATGCTGGCTATATACCCATAAGTAAATTCCAACAGGAGCAGCAAAAATTAAAGTTGACAGTAGGTGTGACGCACTCCATATTTTTTTAAATGATTTGTTTAAAATAAGGATTGTGAAAACGGAAATGCCTTGAAATACAATAGTTGGCAAGCCTTTCATCATAAAACCAATAGAGGCCAAAGCGTATGAAAAGGCAAACGCTTTTTTCCAATTTCCTTTCTCGCCATAATGGTAAAGGACAAAAATTTGAAGGAAGCTTACCACTGAATAGGTAATATCGATATGGCCTAAATATGCAGAGTAAATCCAGAGGTTACCACCAGTTACTGTTGCAATCGCAATCACCCACGCCAAGCGAACATCTTTTAACCTTTGTTTTACTATTTTGAAAACAAGTAAACCAAAAGCCAGCAAGGATAAGATGCTTGGTAGTCGGAAGACCCATTCATTTGTTGAACGAAAGACTTTAAAAAAAACAATAACGATCCAGTTATAAAGCGGTGGTTTGTTTAGGTAAAACCGACCATTCATTTTTGGTGCGATGTAATTTCCATTGATCATCATATCACCCGCAACCAACGCTCTGATGGGTTCATCAGCACTTAATGGCATGTAGCCAAGTTTGTAGAACAGCGCGATAATAACCCCAATGGTTAAGCATATTTCTACGAAATACGTTTTGAAAACCGACTTCAAGGCGGCAAAGATACTTCATGGTTGTGTTTGTATTTCAAATCGACACCTCAATTAGTGAATTTCCAATTAAATTTGAGGTATGAATAAACTTTACGTTGTCCTTTTTCTTGTTGGCATCTCTTCAATAAGCCAAGCACAAGACTTTTCATATAAGGTGGAACGAGACATCGCCACGCCAAAACTGAGAACCGTTAAGTTTTCTGACATTGGAACTGAACAACCTAAGGTGTATAAAGTGGAAGAGGCGGCGCCAAAACCTTGGACGACTACAGGTCAATTGAAAAAGACTTTGGACGCAAACCGCGAAAGACGTTTTAAGCAGTCGTTACACAAGTACCAAGAAACACCTAAAGACATTAAGCCAGCCGTTGACGCTTCCTTTGTCGGACTAACCGCCGTTCCCGGAATACCGAATGACAACAACATGGCGATTTCAAATGACGGAAAAATCATCAGTGTTGTCAATTCATCGTTCAGTGTTTTAGAGGAAGATGGAACGTATGTGAAATACTATTCATTAAGCAGCATTACAGGCGGACAACTGCCTAATTTAAACCGTACATACGATCCGAAAGTAACATATGACCCTGTCGCTGATAAATTCATTTTGGTGTACTTACAAGGATCAACAAGCGCTGATACCCGCATAATTGTTGGCTTTAGTGAAACGAACGACCCTCAAGGAGATTGGCATTTTTATGCAGTCGACGGCAATCCATTTACGGGCGCTACATGGTCTGATTATCCTATTATTGGCATGAGCAAAGACGACTTGTTCATTACAGTAAACATATTGAGAGACGGAGAAAGCTGGCAAGAAGGATTCACCCAATCCGTTATTTGGCAGATAGACAAGGCTTCAGGATATGACGGTAAAGACACCATTTACGAAGATTTGTGGTACGACCTCAAATACCAAGATAAGTCGCTTTGGAGCATTTGTGCAGTGCAAGGTGGCAGTGAATTCACCTCGCCAAATATGCATTTCTTGTCGGTTCGCCCTGGAGCAGCATCCAATGATTCTGTATTTCTTCATGAAATCACAGACACCCGACTTTCTGGTAATGCGGAATACAACCTTCGCGTTTTGACTGCCAATAAGCTTTATGGTGTGCCACCAAGCGCTTTTCAACCAGATCTAGAAAACTTACTCGCGACCAACGACACCCGAGTTTTATCAGCCATTTCAGAAGACGGCTATATTCAATATGTGCAAAGCACTAGAGTACCCAGTTCTGGCATGCCAGGTGTCTTTCACGGATTTTTAAATATAGAAACAGGTGAGATTGATGCCAATTATATTACTTCCGATACAATGGAATATGCCTACCCATCGATTGCTTTCGCAGGGAATAAGGCATTTCCACATGCATCGGTCATTACGTTTTCGCATAGTTCGGAGTTAGATTTTCCAGGGACTTCAGCGATTCTACACAATAGAGTGGTTGGTGATTACCCTATTTTTTCTCCAGTGGTAACTGTAAAACAGGGTGAATTGTCCATTAACCGACTGACTGATTCATTGGAGCGCTGGGGAGACTATACAGGCGTTCAGCCAAAGTACAACGAAGAAGGTGTGGTGTGGATGTCCGGTTCATATGGACGACCATTTGCCCAAGGATCTACCAGAGGTCGAAACGGCGTACAGGTGGGTAAAGTCAAGGTAAACAACATGTTAACTGTGTTGGTTGATGAAAATTCGGTTATTGTATTACCCAATCCAGCTTCCGAAAAAGCAATCGTTCAATTTGAATCAGACAAAGACCAAGTATTGACCTTCAATATTTACAGTATGGATGGAAAGTTGGTTCAAGAACTTCTCAAAACCAATGTGTTGCGAGGAACAAATGAAATCAGTTTCCCAACAGTAGAAATGATGCAAGGCATGTACTTTGTTCAGGTAGTGAATGACAAAGACGATAAAATTGCGGAAGTGAAGTTTGTGGTGCTTTAAAGTATTCGTACCATAAGCCCAATCAATTAAGAATTAAGAATTAAAAATTAAAAATTGTCCTCCACCTCAATCCCTGCCAACATGTGCTCCAAAATGGGTTCACATTTATCGGTGCAGGATGGATAAAACGCACCGTGTTCCATAAACAATCTTTTGGCTGATTTTCCCCACCAGAATTCCAACATGGCTATGGGTTTTAAGTCATTGAGGAAGGCGAACTGCAGCAACTTTGGTAATGCACATTCTCCTGCACCTCCGGGTGGGTTTTTACCCAACTTTTCTTTAAAGATAGATCGTAGTCCTTTGGACTCTAAATTGGCATTTAAGAAATGGTAGCTGTCGACAATACCATCCAAAATCGCTGTGCAATGTTGCGTACGGTGTTTTTTTAATGCATCAACGGCCTTTTTACCTTTTTCAGATTGGTCTTTCTCTAATTCTTTAAGTTGCAGATTAATGTTGGTCAATTCCGTCATACCCACATTTACAAAGCTACCTTCTGTCAAGCCATCAAACACAGGAGGAACAAAGTGCGCATGGTGGTTGCCACCTGCAATTTTGCCTGAAAAAGCGGTGATGTAACCTACTTCTCCATTTCGTTTTTGCACAACCAATACGCCAAACATTTTTCCAATGGCTTTCCCATTCTGTCCATCACTTAAACCAAAATTATGGTCTATGGCGGTTTGGTTTGTTAAAAATGCTTTTACCTCGTCACAAGCCATTACTGCCAACGCATGAGGATCATATTCGAATGGATTCGTAAATTTTTTAGGCAAGTCGATATCTTCAATATCATTTGCAAACGACTTGAAGTAATGGTTGACAGAAGAGGAGGGGAGTGTAATCATTTGCAATTAATACCTGTGTTCGTTCCGCAATTATAGGACAAACTACAAAACCTTTACCTGCATCACTTTGCTATTTAACAATTTGATTTTCAGTCTGTTGTAAACTTTGTTTGATGATGTGTCTGAATGATACATAGACAGGATCTTTGATTCTAATTGCCAGGTTCCAGTGAATATTTTTTGTGGACGACCGATTCCACAACCGGCTCTTGGAAATTCTTCGCAAACGCCATTTTTTCTAAAAATATACCCACCTGCGTAATTAGAACTTAAGATTTGATTTGAATCCGCTTTTGACGTTAACAAAAACTCTCCTTGTGGTAATCCATATTGTTTGTTACGGTCAACCACCCAGTATCGATCTACTAAATCAAGCGGGTTAATCCCGATTTCTGCCGGTACAGGTAGGAACAAGAGAATGAAACAAATAGAAAGCAAACTGGTTTTGACCATAGAGATTGATTACTTAATAAAATCGTACCCCAACACCAATTGAACCGTATTGTTCCGTTGGTCGAAATCGAATTGGTGTCCTTTTAACGTGGCAGATTCAGCAATCCGGCCTAAGCTGGTTTCATATTTACAATCAATGGCTAATCGACCCATGTCAAAACCAAAACCCAATTGCAAGGCCCAAGTGCCTCCGTTAAATATTTGTTTGGATTCTTTAAAAAGGAATTCATTTGTTTGGACCTTATTCTCTAACATCCGTGTGTACACAGGCCCCAAAAGCAATCGTGTATGTTTGGTTGGTGCGTAACCAAATAATAAGGGAATATCAAAACGATTTTGTTTTAACGTTAAGATAGAATCAAACTCTGGAGAACTTAACCGCATTTTGGTGTTGTAATTACTTGCCATCAACTGTGGTTGAAAAACAAACTTGCGTACCTTAAATCGTGTAAAGATGCCCCATGTAATGGCCACATCGGCTTCATCTGTTGCGTATTTATAATTAACGCCGTTAGAGGTGAAGGTTTCTTTGATTACAGTCTCCCCATAATTAACTCCTGTAGCAACACCTAAGGCATTAAAAACTTGTGATTGCGCGGTTGAACCAATAATCAGCAGCAATCCAAGACAAAGCAGGATTTTTAAGTAGTTTGTTATCTGCATACTACAAAAGTAACGGAATCATCAATTACTTTGGTATGTTAGAATTTACCGTATAGTGAAATAGTCAGGTTACGACCAGGTGCCGAAATACCCGAACTATAGGGTCTGTAGCGTTTGTTCAGGATGTTTTCTAATCCAACATTCAGTCGCAATGATTTTGAAAAAGTTACGCCCGTTTTTACGTTTAACGTGAACCACGCTGGTGAATACGGCAAACCATTAACGTCTTTAGCATACAAATGTGCTTTCGATTGTTCTGACGGCGCTAACGATTCATTGGCCAATTCGGCGTTGTAATTGGCATAACCAACTACTTTAAACTTACCGCTTTTCCAGGTGATGCTTGAATTGCCAAAATTGGGTGTTATGTGTCTTAAAGGCACGCCATCACTAGATTCTCCTGAAATTAAGTTGTACGACGTTTTGAAATCTATGTCCTTGGTGAATTCCGTTTTAAACTGAACTTCCAATCCACTAATCCGACCTTCGTCAGCGTTCACTAACGACTGTATACGCATCATTTGTCCTCCATAGAACAAACTATCACTACCATTAAGCGTATGGTCTTCGCGGGTGATGACATTGTCAATGATGGTGTAATATCCATTCAACAATATCTCAAATCGTTTGGCTAATTGTATGTGAGTGCCAATTTCGGCCGTATACGAATATTCTGGCTGTAGCTGTTCGTTCGGCACCATAACACGATCTGGTTGGCTATCAAATATTTTACCCATGTCGTCAATATTCGGTGCTCTAAATCCAGTTGCGACATTGGCGTAAACAAACGAAGTTTTATTCACCAAATATCGAAGTCCAACACTGCCACTTACTGCGGATTTGCGAATGTTAATTTCAGTAAATGGGAAATCATAGAAACTGTTTTCGAAGGGTGCTATTAAATCAATTAAAGTATAACGCGCACCAATGGTAGTCAGCAACTTTTTAGCAAGGTTTCGTTTTACCGATACGTACCCTGCTATGGTGCTCATAGAACTACCATTCGGATATCGAGTAGCAATTTCATACGAATATCCAGAATCAATTTGAGATCCTTTGCCTGTTGATTCGACATAGGTTGCAACCCATTCTAACCCATAAACAATGTCGGTTTTGTTGATTTTTTTATCAAAGTCTAAGTTCAATGAAATCACATTGACCCTTTCCGTATTTTCTTCAAGATTAAAGGAACGGAACCGCCTCACGAGTCGACTTTCTTCGAATGCCTGACGAGCAAGTGTTACCGCTGATTTGTCGAATAGTTTGCCTTTGGGAGACATGAATGTAGCCCTCACATTGGTCTGAATCCACTTCTGTGGTCCATACAACCAATCACCATATACGGGTTGTCCGTTTCGACTTTGCAAGAGTCTGTCGTAACGTGGTATGGGTGATGAAGTCGTATAACCAAAATGAGCTACAATGTCTGTTAAACTATCTGGTTTCCATCTAAACTTTTGGTTGAAGTTAATTTGGCTGTACCCTGTAAAGTATTGAATGTTTTTATCATCACTTTGAATGATACTATCCGTATTGCCGTTGTATTCGCTGAACGTGTTTCGCGTATATTCAGATGGCCCGTTAGTCCCCATTCTTAAGTCGCCGTAGTTAGAAAGAGATATGCTACTCAAACCGGCGATTGTACCCTTCCCATAACTGAGGTCTACATGCCAACTGTTTTCTCTATTCGCAGTAGCAGTCCGCAACATCACGTTGCCATCATAATGTGATTGTGAATCGATAGACGGACTTTTTGTTTCAAAGGCCATTACTCCCCCCATAGCATCACTTCCGTAAAACACGGAGCCAGGTCCAAATACAATTTGCGTTTCTTGTATTAAGTTCGGGTCAAGGGAAATAATGTTTTGCAAGTTACCATCTCTAAAAATGGCATTGTTCATGCGTACACCATCCACAACGATTAACACATTGTTGGCTGCGAAACCTCTAATCATTGGACTCCCACCACCCATTTGTGATTTTTGAATGTACACCTGATTGCTCAAGCCAAGTAAATCAGCCGTGGTTTGGGGGTCGTAAAAACTGGTTTCCTTTGGTTTTAGTTTGACCACCTTGGTGGGCTGGTCTTTTTGAAATTCAAAGTCTTGATTATGTCGAAAAACAAACGGTTCATAACGGTAAGGACCAAATTCTAGTAAGACATGAAAACGTTGTTCTTTGAGTTCGGCATACGTCATGGTTAATGTCTTATACGACTGATGTTGAAACACAATGCTGTCGTAATCGACAACAGAAACATCTACAATACCATTGGCATCGGAAAAAAATTGTAGTTCTTTAGCGCCTTTGTGCACATACGCTTCTACCTCCTCTACTGGTTCTTCCAGCCCATCTAAAATCTTAATCTTCTGTGCGTAAGTGTCAACCGTTAAGCATACACAAATGATGCACAGAACTATCCATCTCGTCTGTCTTATCATATGTTTGATCTCAACCGCAAATTAACATACTTATTGTGTCAATGTAATGCCAACTTTTATATTTGAAAGATGCAATCCCCAAAGTGGAAATCACTTTTAGTGTTCATTTTTTTAATTAGTCTGGTGTCAACAACGACTAGTTGCGGTGGAAGGAAGGCAAAAGCATGTCCAGCGTTTTCAGAAGCTGAGCATACCGGTGGGTCAATTGATAAAAATAGGAAACGCAAACGTCGCAAGGTGAAACAAGGTGTATTCGATAAAAAAACGTCTCGGAAATATAGAAAACATCGAAAGTAAATCGATTTGAAATAGGTGTTTCATACATTAATAGACCAATACGAGTCGCTTGCCGAAAAGTAATTAGGGAACCAAGATAAAAGTACAAATTGCAGCAAATGTAAAATCATGAATGCACACGAAATAGACTATCACATACACGGCGAAGAAATGCAATTCGTCGAAATAGAATTGGACCCACAGGAGGCTGTTGTGGCTGAACCGGGAAGTTTTATGTTTATGGACAACGACATCACCATGCAAACAATTTTTGGCGATGGCGCACGAGATACGGATTCATTTTTCGATAAATTATTAAACGCCGGTAAACGTGTGTTGACGGGTGAAAAGCTGTTTATGACGGCCTTTACCCATGGCGGATCTGGCAAGGCCAAGGTGGCTTTTGCGAGTCCATATCCTGGTCGAATCGTGCCATTAGATTTGTCCCATTTAGGTGGTAAGCTGATTTGTCAGAAAGACGCTTTCTTATGCGCAGCAAAAGGTGTGTCGGTTGGGATTGAGTTTCAAAAGAAACTAGGCACAGGTTTTTTCGGTGGTGAAGGATTCATTATGCAAAAACTTGAAGGTGACGGAATGGCGTTTGTTCATGCAGGGGGAACCATCATTGAGCGCAACTTAATGCCAGGTGAGACGTTAAAAGTAGATACGGGTTGTATTGTGGCTTTTACAAAAGACGTGAATTACGACATTCAGTTTATTGGTGGCGTGAAGAATACTATTTTTGGCGGAGAAGGAATGTTCTACGCTACCTTACAAGGACCAGGTACTATTTGGTTGCAAAGTTTACCCTTTAGTAGGTTGGCCAATAGAGTGATTTCTGCCGCACCTAAAATTGGTGGACAACGAAAAGGAGAAGGTGGAATTTTAGGAGGAATTGGAAGTTTAATTGACGGAGACAATAGTTTTTAATAAAACAATATGCGAAAAATAGTAACCATCTTATTAGTTGGCATGTATTCATTATCGGTTGCGCAGGACAAGGTGTGGGTGTTTTTTGCCGATAAACCAGATGCTGAAAGCTTTAATCCCCATACGTTTTTTGACCAAAAGGCCATCGACCGTAGGGTAAGACACAACATTGATTTGTATGACGTTTCAGATGTTCCGGTGTCAGTTACTTATGTAAAGCAGGTAGAGAGTATAACTGGAAACTTAGGCGTGCAGAGCAGGTGGTTCAACGCTTTATGTTGTTATGCTACAGAAGAACAAAAAGAAAAAATAAAGGAGTTGCCATTTGTAACCGCGGTTAAAACGGTTTCAACGATTCAGAAGTTTTGTGCTGGTTATGAAACATTAGCAGAAGACAGCAGTTTTATCCCCAATAAAGATGATCATGCGTTTCTCCAAGCCCAAACAGAAAGAATGGGGGCAAGTATTTTTACCGAAAATCAAGTCACCGGTAAAGGGGTAAGGGTGGCAATTTTTGATGTTGGATTTAAATCGTATAAAACCAATCCGGCGTTTAACCATGTCCGTGCGAATAACAGAATCATCAAGACCTACAACTTTGTTCAGAAGAAAGAAGACTTAGACAATGGCGGGACCCATGGAACCTTTGTCATGAGTTGCATCGGTGGAATGATTGAAGGTCAGCAAATGGGTTTAGCGATAGACGCGGAATTCCTTTTAGCGCGTACAGAAACATGGACCGAATTTTATTCTGAAGAAGAGAATTGGCTAGCTGCCGCTGAATGGGCAGATAAAAATGGCGCTGACGTCATCAATAGTTCTTTAGGGTATACGTATCACCGGTATTTCAGAGAAGATATGGATGGTACTACGAGTTTGGTGTCGAAAGCTGCTAACATGGCTGCAAGAAAAGGCATTGTGGTCGTAAATTCTGCCGGTAATGAAGGCGCAGGTCAATGGAAAAACATAGGAACACCAGCAGATGCGGACAGTGTTTTGTCTATAGGTGGTATCAAACCTGAATCGGGTATTCATACGTCGTTTAGTTCGTTTGGACCAACCTGGGATAAGCGCTTAAAACCAAATGTAACCGCGTATGGACATGTCATTGGTTCTGGACCTAAAGGCGTTTCAGAAACACAAGGGACTAGTTTTAGTGGGCCTTTGGTGGCAGGCTTTGTGGCTTGTGCGATTCAAACACGGCCTGGATATACCAACATGCAAATATTTGAAGAGATTCAAAAGGCTGGGGACCTTTATCCATATTTCGATTATGCGCACGGTTATGGCGTTCCACAAGCACGACATTTCTTTCAAATGCCTTCGCAGCCGAGACGTACGTTTGTCATAGACGTAGATAACACTTCTATCAACATAGAGTTGGATACAGTAGGCTGGGCAGCTGGTTTAACCAAGTCTAGCGCGAAAATAGGAGAGCGATATATCCAATGGCCTGATTACGTGTTTTACCATATCGAAAACAAAAATGGGTATTTGGACAAATATTTTGTCGTTAACCCAGAAGGAGATAAAGGCAAGTTAAGTGATGCAGAAATTCAAATGGCAGGTCGAGGAACTACCTCCTTTTCACCGTTTATCATTTTAAAATCTGAATATGCGAAGCCATTCACACTGCGTGTATTTTACAAAGGGTACGTGGAATCAGTTGAAATTAAATAAAATACATACGACATTGATAATGAAAAGTTTAATAAAAATAAAATTCGCTTTGGTGACGATTGGGTTGCTATTTTTTGCTTCAATAAGTGAAGCACAAACGATCGAATTGGCACAAGACGTGAATGAAGATACCGTCATCTCAAAATTTGGCAAAAACCGTAAACATTACTTCTCAAGTTATTTTGGATTTGGCATAACACCTGGACAAGTTGAAACAGACTCCTTTCAATTGAAGTCAGGTGAATCTACAAAACTGACTTACGGTTTTTATTATAAATATAAAGTGGCAGAGCCATATAGTATTCTGTTTGCCTTAAGTTATGGACTGTCGCAATTCGAATTCGAAACACCAGATGATTTTAAGTATAGGAGATTGAACGTAAATGACGTTGAACTCGAATTCGCCAATAGAATCAATTTCGGTAAACGTGGAAACACCATCGGTAATTACCTAGAATTGGGCATTAGCGGAGATTATGTGTTTGGCACTAAACTTTTGTCAAAACAAATCATTGATGATCCGACGGTTAACCACAAAGCAAGAAAAGTAGAATTAACAGGTTTGTCATACATCAATAAGCCCAACTATACGGCACATGCACGTTTTGGTTCAAACAAGTATGTTATTACGGCAGATTATCGCTTGTCTGATTTAACCAACGACGACATCAATTTCGACTTACCACCTTTAACCATTGGTTTTAGGTTGGATTTTGGAGGCTAGGATTTGGGTTGTTAGGGCGCTTCGCTTTTGGCGCGTTGGTTTTTTTAAAGATTGGTCACTCAGAGCTAATGACGTTAGGAATTTGCGAAGATTCAATTGCGTTCACTATCACCTTACAAACCTTCTTAATCTGTCCTTCTGTGATGATGAGTGGTGGAGCAATCCGGAGTTTATCCTCTGCGTACAAAAACCAATCGATAATGACGCCGTTTTTAATGCATTCGTTTACAACGCGATGCAAGTGCTCTTTGCTTTCAAGTTGAACGCCGAGCATAAATCCCAATCCAGTTATTTCTTGAATGTCTTTATGTACCAACAGGTCGCGAAACAATTGTGACTTGGCTTCAACCTCTGTGATGTACGGTGATTTGGTCAAAATGTTTAAGTTCTCCAATGCCGCTGCACAGCACACTGGATGTCCACCAAACGTTGTGATATGACCTAATACTGGGTCGTGGCTCAAACAGTGCATCACTTCCTTCGAAGCGATGAATGCTCCTAATGGCATACCGCCGCCAAACGCCTTGGCCAAACACAAAATGTCTGGAGTAATATTGGCATGCTCGAAGGCGAATAATTTGCCAGTGCGACCCATACCAGATTGAATTTCATCTACAATCAATAAGGCACCCGTTTGTTTACACTTTTGTTCGACAGCTTTTAGAAACGCGTGGTCTCCTTTAATATATCCTGCTTCCCCTTGAACGATTTCAACCACCACTCCAGCAGTTTGGTTGTCTATGATATCGAGACTTTCAATGTCGTTGTAGTTTGCAAAATAGGTGTCAGGTAATAAAGGTCTATACGGATTTGAGAAATATGGGTCACTCATTAAACTAAGTGCACCAGTACTGCTTCCGTGGTAGGCATTTTTCATGGCCACAAACTTGGTTCGACCAGTGTATCTTTTGGCTAGTTTTAAAGCACCTTCAATGGCTTCACTTCCCGAGTTGACAAAGTAGGTTGAGTCCAATGAATCGGGTAAAACCTTTGATAACTTGGTGGCCAGTTTGACTTGTGGTGATTGGATATACTCACCATACACCATGGTGTGCCAATATTTGCCAACCTGTTTTCGTATAGCTTGAGCTACGCGATGGTTGCGATGACCAAGATTGCTTACGCCAATACCAGAAATCAAATCAACGTATCTCTTTCCATCCGTGGTCGTTAGATAAATACCTTGGGCTTTTTTAATTTCAAGCGCCATAGGTTCATCCGACGTTTGCGCCAAATGTTGGAGAAATATGTTTTTGTGTGATATCAATTATTGTCCTTTGAAACTTGCATTACGTTTCTCTACAAACGCATTCATGCCTTCTTTTTGGTCTTCAGTTGCGAATAGCATGTAGAAGTTTTTGCGTTCAAACGACAAAGCTTCTTGTAATGGCATTTCATACGCTTTTAATACACTTTCTTTGGCCAACTGCACAGCAATAGGACTTTGTCTGGCAATGTCCTTCGCCATTCTAACAGCCTCGGTCAGGTAGACTTCCGTAGGCACCACTTTATTGATTAAGCCATACTTTAAAGCCTCTTCAGCTGAAATAAAGTTGCCGGTAAGCACCATTTCCATTGCCCGAGTTTTGCCAACTGCACGAGGCAGACGTTGCGTACCACCAGCACCTGGCATAATGCCAATTTTGATTTCAGGTTGTCCGAATTGTGCCGTTTCAGACGCAACGACCATGTCGCAAGTCATCACCAATTCACAACCGCCACCAAGAGCAAAGCCACTGACCGCAGCAATGATTGGTTTTTTAGTCTTTCTAATTTGATCCCAGGTACTGAATTGATCAATTTTTAACATGTCGATAGCACCTTTACCAGCCATTTGTTTGATGTCGGCACCAGCTGCAAAAGCGCGTTCGTTACCAGTAATGATTATCACACGTACGTTGTCATCTTCATCCAACATTTTGAGTGCATCTCGAATTTCACCCATTACCTGAAGGTTAAGAGCGTTTAGCTCTTTAGGACGGTTAAGTTGAATAAGGGCGATATGCTCTTCGTATGAAGGATTGACAATTATTAATTCTGGATTCATTGATGGGTCACATTAAGACTTCAAACTTACCACTTTCAATGCTTTTCAAGAAAGGTAAAAGACATTCGTTGGGTTTACTTCCGTTTTAGTAAACTTGTACTATGAAAAAACTAATCTTACTAGCGCTAGTCATCGGGATAGGAATGGTCTCAAAAGCCCAGGAATTCTCAGGTGATGGAATTACCGTTAAAACAGGCGAGCCTATTTTTAGTAAAAAGAACTACATGAGTTACCTCATTTTAGGAGATAACGATGTAGTATTTAGTCGAAACAATATCAAGAAAAAACCTTACCTCGTGCGATATAACGAAGACCTAGAGGTAGAAACGAAAGTATTATTGACGCCCGATATTGTTCCAAAACGATCGTATATAGAATCTATCATTCCGTTTAATGGCGGTTTGTTGGTGTTTTATTCAAAAATGGACAAGCAACGTAAGTCTAATGACTTGTTTTACGTAACACTATCACAACGAGATTTAAGCACGCTTCAAGAAGAGACAAAGGTGTTTGGATTGACCTATTCTACTAAACGAAATTCAGGCAACTTTGATATTGCTTTGTCCAGAGATTCTACAAAATTGCTGGCTTTTGCGAATACACCAAGTAAAAGAGCTCGAGGTGCACGTGATGAGGTGAGTGTGGTCGTGATGGACCAGAATTTCGATGTGATATGGAAAGATGAGTTAACGATTCCGTATGCAGACAAAGATTTTGCAATATCTGATTACGATGTCGATAACAATGGCAACGTATATATTTTAGGCAAACACTATAAACAAAAATCAGATCGAGAGAAGCGCAAACCTATTGGTACGTATAAATTGATTGGCTTTTTTGAGGAAGGTCATGACCGCCAGGAATTCGATTTGGAGTTGTCAAATAAGTTTATCGCTGATATCAATTACTTCATTAAAGACGATGGCAACATCCTGTGTTCTGGATTGTATTCGAATTCGAGTACGTCTAGTGCTGCGGGTTCATTTTACTTGGAAATAGAAAATGAGACCTTGGAAGTCATTGTTGAAAATTTGGTAGAATTTGATTTAGACTTTTTAACGCAAGGACTGTCTGAGAGACAAACGAAGAAGGTGAAGAAAAAGGTGAACAAAGGCAAAGATGTCGAGTTCTATTCATATGAGGTGAGAAACTTAATCGAAAAAGAAGACGGTGGATTAGTCATGGTTGCTGAGCAATACTTTGTTCGCGTCACACAAACAACAACTACCAATGCGAATGGAGGCACAAGCACTTCCACTACCTACCATTATTATTACAACGACATCATCATTGTAAGTTTTGATGAAGAAGGTGAGGTTGAATGGCACGAAAAAATAGAAAAGAACCAGTACTCAACAAATGATGGAGGCTATTTCAGTGGATTTAATATGGCGGTAAAAGGCGATAACATGTACTTTTATTTTGTCGACCAAGGGTATAGTGTACCTGGTTTAGACATTGACGAAGACAGTGATAGAGGAGCCTACAGGTCGAATCATTTTGTTTGTGCAACTATCGATTTAGACGGAAACAAAGAAGTGCAGTCACTTGGTGAAATAGACCGACGAGATTTTAGACCCGTTCCAAAGGAGTTTGTTACGATGCGAGATGGTCGATCAACCATCTATTTAAGAGCGCGTAAAGAATATAAGATTGGCCGAATAATTCCACACTAGTGGAAGTGAATCGAGGTGCTTAACAGCGCTATCAATACACCAATGGCAATGGCTATAAGTTTAAACCGACTAAACTTATGGTTATCGGTATTCTCGAATAAGATGGTGGTGGAAATGTGCAAAAACACACCAATCACCAAGGCCACTAGATACACCATGTAGTCTTCAATATTTGGGAAAACGCTGATGGCTATTCCACTAAACAAGGAACCTAAAATGGTCATTAAGGCATACACCACTAGCCAGGTATAGAGGTATTTCTTTTTGACGTTCGACGCTTTTAGTAAGGTGATCAGAGCAAAAGCAGCAGGTATTTCATGTAAGGCTATGCCAAATACAAAACTGGATTGGATGTGGTCTGAAAACAAATTACTGCCAGCTGCCATACCTTCAAGAAATGCATGCAGACTCAACGCAATGAATATACCATACGGTGTTTTATCTGATTCATGGTGATGAAGGTGTCCGTGTTCAACGCCATGAGAGAATAAATCGATGACTATCTGTAAAAAGAAACCGGCTAATATGAAATAACCAACATTAAAAGCGGCATCATGAGAGTAGACTTCTGGGATAATGCTAATGGCTGTGATTGAAAATAGAAATGCACCACTAAATGCCAAAAACAACTTCAGCTGTTCCGTTTTGTGGGTTTGTATGATTAACCCAATGGTCCCGCCCAATAACGGGAAGAAAAATAGAATGAAGTAAAACCAGAAATTCAATACTTACAATAATTTACCTGCTCGGTAACAAAGCGTATATCGGTTGGCCCAACCCGCTCCATAACCTATTAACATGCCTAATAATCCGCCTACTATCACATCAAAAGGATAATGTACGCCGACATAGACTTGTGCAAAGGAAATCACACCCGCCCATAATACAAAGCCTAAAACCACATAAAACCGATTACTTGGTTTGGCGAAAACAAGGATGAAATATATGGCAAGTGCAAAGTGGTTGGTTGCGTGACTACTCACGAAACTATAACCACTCCCGCAGTCGACAAGTTCGTTATGGACATATTGTATAATGGATACGTCGTTACACGGTCGCGTTCGCTGCACCAAAGGCTTAATAACGTGAGCACTCAATTGGTCTGCAATCACTAAAGTTAACACCGCGAAACCCAACACATAAACCGCTTTCATTTTATGCTTCCTAATGATTAGGAAGGTCAGTAAAGCGTATAAAGGAATCCAAGTGTATTTATCGCGAGCGATGGGCATGATGATATCGAAGAATTCATTCTTCATGCATCGGTTCACGTGGAAGAAAAGTTGTGTGTCGATATTTTGGATCCAATCAAGCATTTATTTCTTCGCAACAAGAATCAGTCTGTCGGAAGTAGGGGCGCTAAAGTTGTTTAACTCATAATCACCAAAAATTGTTTGGATTTGGAAGCCACTATTTGATAATAGTTTTTCAAAGTCATGCAGGTGCAGTCGCCAAACATGTTCGAAAAAGGTATGTTCATCCATACCATCCGTTACGTCGATTTCCTTAGATATGAATTGGTTGGACACCCGTTTACGCGTTTTGAAGTCGATACCGTCAATACGCATTTGTTGTGTGGGATTTGCCGCTATTAGCGCTTCGGCCTTTGATACGTTTAGGTAATCAATGACTAGCAAGCCATTGTTTTTCAGTTGTTTATGGATAGATTGAAGTGTTTCTTTTTGTCCTTCACTTGTGTCGAAATACCCAAAGCTTGTAAACAAGTTGAATATGTAATCGAATTGATTCGGGAAATGTACGTGGCGCATATCGCCGACATGAAAAGACAACAATTCATGATCGATTGTTTTGGCTTCGTCAATGCTGTTTTCGCTTAGGTCAATCCCGGTTGTGGTAAAACCTTTATTTGCAATTTCTAATGCGTGCCGACCCTTTCCACAAGCGAGGTCTAAAAAATGGGCTTCGGGTTTTGGTCTGAGGTAATTTAATAGATTGTCAATGAAATGAGCTGCTTCGTCTTGATCCCTATTTCCGTATAAAACATGGTAATACGGGGAGTCGAACCAATCTTCAAACCAAAGCTTTTTGTTTTTCACGCTACAAATTTGGCGAAAAATTACTTTGTTTCGGCTAATTTATTTATCTGATAATTAAGGAGTTAAATAATCGGTCGTAAAAAAACTAACTTTACTGTAACTTTTATTTACACCATTCGTATCACTAACAATTAATGACCACCAAAGAGTATAATAAGTGTGTTGAGTTGCTCTCAGATGGGATTTTCAGATTTGCTCTAAAGAATTTAAGGGATGAATTTGAAGCCGAGAATGTAGTGCAAAACACTTTTGAAAAACTTTGGGTCAGAAAAGATAAAGTTGAAATGGTAACAGCCAAAGCCTTCTTATTCAAAATCGCATACAACAATTGTATCGATATTATTCGCAAAGCAAAACGCAGTGCGACTATGGATGAGGTGGTGGAAAACAACTACAGTCATTCGGAACAATATTCTGACACGTTGGAGATTGTGAATGCTGCTGTAAACAGACTACCTGAAAATCAAAAAACTGTGATTTTGTTACGGGATTATGAAGGGTACGACTACAAAAGCATTGGTGAAATAACTGGAATGACTGAGGCGCAAGTGAAGATTAACATTTTTCGAGCGCGACAATTTTTAAAATCGTATTTGAAAGACATGCAGTTGGTAATATGAAAAAGCAAAAAGACATGGATTGGGAATTGTTCGAATTGCTTGAAGGGGAATTAACCGCAGAGCAAGAAGCAGAACTGTTAAGTAAAATTGAAGGACAATCAGACTTAGAATCTGAATGGGCATTCATGCAAATGACGCAACTGGAAACGCCAGAAGTCACTTACAAACACAAGGAGAAACTACTTAAAAAGGATACAACGCTTTTAACGTTTACAGCCATACAATGGAAACGAGTTGTTGCTATCGCTGCAATGTTGGTGCTCTGTTATCCGATTTGGAATTACTTGATTAAAACCCAGGATTCGGGTGAAGGTATCGTCGGATCAGCTTCAGAAATCATTCCGAAGAATGAAGTGGAAGCAACCATTACTCCAGAATCATTGCCAGTTGAAGTCAAAAAAGAGACAGTAGCAGTTGTTAAACAAAACAGTGCTCCAATAAAGAAAACCAATCAACCAAAACCAACAAAAGTGATTGACCAAACTAACCCTGATCTAAAAACACCGTTTGAGGTGGTGAGTATTAACTCGACAGGAACACATGTTTCAATTGCAAACAATATAGTTGACGTACAACAACCAAGAAAAGCGATGGTGCGTTACAACATGGATAAGGATTTACCGAGAAACGAATCAAGGTATAAAGGCGTGCGGTCAACAGTAAACACGGGACTTGCACTTTTAGCAACGCCGTTTAGAGAATCTAAAATACAAGTGCAACCAACGGATAAAAAAACAATACAAATAGTATACAGTTCAATGCAATACAACGCCACTGCTATGGTGAGTTTAAAACCATTAAAATAACAAGCAAAACAGTACAATGAAACATACAATCTCAATTTTCGCCCTGGTACTTCTTTCCACTATAGTGGTGGCTCAAGAGGTAGAACCTAAAGTAATCGAATCGAAACGAGTTCGCATTGAAATTAAAAATGTGAACGGCAAAATCGATACGATAATCAATGAAGAAACGACTACAGTTGCAGAAACTGACAAGTTAAGCGGTGATTCGAATCGTGTCATCAAAGTGAAAAAGGTCATTCGAGAAGAGAACGATGGAGATGGCAGTGATCAAGAAATTATTATTGAACAGGAATTTGGTGAAGAAGAAGTCATCGAAATCGAGGAAGAAATTGAATACAGTTCACCAAAATTAGTGGAGACCAGCACTTTTGTAATGGATTGGGGTCTTAACAATTGGATCTCTGGGAATTCTGTCGATGTGCCTGCACCACATGAAGCGCTGAAATTAGAAAATATGTCAGCGAATTTTCATTTGGGCATTGTACAACAAGGAATAAACCTATTCCGTGGACAGCTGAGGTTTGTATATGGTATTGGTATTGAGTTTAACAACTATCGCTTTAAGGAAGGTGTAACGATTATTAGAGATTCAAAACCATTGGAATATACAGTTGATGATGATTTGAACTACAAACGCAATAAGATCACGAGTAAATATGCCACAGTGCCTTTGATGCTTAATTTTAAAAGCAATCCTAATGACGATGACAAGTCTTTAAAATTAGCAGCGGGTGTTCAGGCGGGATATTTAATTGGTTCGCACCAAAAACAAAAATGGGGTGAAGGCAATGAAAAGGAAAAGAAGAAGATCAAGGGTGATTATGGATTTGCAGATTATAGAATAGGGTATGTAGCGCAATTTGGTTACGGTGACTTAGTCATCTACGGAAAATACTACCCAACAAATACGTTTAAAACAGAGAGAGGACCGTCGGTTAACACAGCTTGTGTAGGCCTGGTACTAACTCCATTTTAATTTCTTATACTTTTTATACTAAATCAAGGTCTTTCCATTTTGGAAAGGCCTTTTTTTATTACACTTGCCAAAAGAAAATTCATGAAGGCGCTCTTACTTAGTAACTCTACAAATTTTGGTCAATCCTATATGCAACATGCTAAAACAGCGATAGCTGGTTTTTTAGGGGAGATAAAAGAAGTATTGTTTATTCCTTATGCTGGGGTGACAGTTACTTACGACCAATATGCAGAAACGGTGCAGAATGCATTAGGAGAATTTGGTATCAAGGTGATTTCCATCCACACATACGACGACCCGAAAGAAGCTGTCGGCAACGCTAAAGCTATTGCTGTGGGAGGCGGTAATACGTTTCGACTTGTCCAGCAGTTGCAGGAGAAAGGACTCATAGATGAAATTAAAAATAAGGTAGTTCAGAACACACCTTATATTGGCTGGAGTGCTGGTTCAAATGTAGCAGGACCGACTTTGTGTACTACGAACGACATGCCCATTGTACAACCAACATCGTTCGACTGTATCAATTTAGTGCCTTATCAGATTAACCCTCATTACAGCGAGGCAACGATACCAAACCATGGTGGGGAGTCTCGGAAAGCACGGTTGATGGAATACATAACCTTGAGTAAGAAAGACGTTGTGTGTCTTCCTGAAGCCTCGTGGCTAGCAATTGAGGACGGCAAAACGACGTATCATGGGGATGGGAATATGAAGGTTTACAGGCATCCAAACCAAGTGCTTGATTTTGAGTCGACTGAAGCAAATTCCTACTTTAATTAGGAGGAAAAAATTACGCTGCGATTCAGCACATCATCCAATAGAAAGTTTATTATTGTACTCTAAAAAATTAATACCTATATGAAAAACTTAAAATACTTCGTCGTAGCGTTGATGATTAGCCCATTGTTTTTAGTCAATGTGGGTTGTGATGATGATGTACTACCACCGCCAGTAGAAGACACAACTAAAGTAGAACCAACAGATACAACAGCCTGTGGTTTTACAGTGAGTTTCCAAAACTACCAATTGGTACTTGATGCGAACTTGTCACAAGGGAGTTATAGAAAAGACGTCAATCAAACCTTAATTAACTTGGTAGGATATTCTACTAAAGGAAATGCTGGTGCGTCGATTACATCAAAAGCAGAATTGGAATTGGTATTTCAAGGAAAAAGCATTGGTGTAAAAACACAAAATGATCCTGACTTCTCTTTGGAGATTGCAACAGGTGAAGGCGCAAAACGAATCGAGTCTTCAAGTGATATTGCAAACAACATGGCCGTAACCGTAACTGAGTATGGCGAGGTTGGAGAATTAATCAAAGCCACGTTTACTGGAGAATTGAAATCTGGTATTAACTCTCGTTCCTTTACAAAAGGATATCTTGAGATAAAGCGAGGTGCTGATAGATAATTTTTAAAAGCATTATAAAAAGTCCATTGGTCATATGACGAATGGGCTTTTTTTATGCCCTAATCAAAAACAATAAGATATTTTTGTCAAAATTTTGAACATGAACTTATTAGCAGATAAAGTAGTTCTGATAACAGGAGCAACTAGAGGAATTGGATTAGGAATTGCAACCGAGTGTGCAAAGCAGGGTGCTAACATTGCATTCACGTACGCGAACTCAGCGGAAAAAGCCGCGGCAATCGAGAAAAGTTTAGCGAATGATTTTGGCATTAAGGCCAAGGGATATAAAAGCAATGCCGCTTCATTGGAGGCTTCCGAAGCCTTAATCGAGGCAGTATTAGCGGATTTTGGAACTATCAATGTCCTAATCAATAATGCAGGTATCACACGAGATACGCTCTTAATGCGAATGAGTGAAGAACAGTGGGATGAAGTGATGGAGGTGAATTTGAAATCGGTTTTTAATTTAACTAAAGCCTGTTTGCGTACCTTCCTTAAAAACAAATCTGGTTCAATCATCAACATGACTTCAGTAGTTGGCGTCAATGGAAATGCTGGACAATCTAATTATGCTGCATCAAAAGCTGGCATTATTGGTTTTACAAAATCAATCGCCAAAGAAATTGGCAGTAGAAACATTCGTTGTAATGCCATCGCACCTGGATTCATTGAAACTGAAATGACAGGCGCTTTGGACGAAAACATTGTAAAGTCTTGGGTAGAAACGATCCCATTGAAAAGAGGAGGAACTCCGGAAGATGTAGCGAACGCTTGCGTTTTCTTAGCTTCTGATATGTCAAGTTATGTAACTGGACAAACTCTTCATGTATGTGGAGGGATGTTGACCTAAACATGAAACTATAATATGCCTTTAGACCAGGTAGACGTCGATCGTGAGGAGAAGAACATGACGTTCTTAGACCACCTAGAAGAACTTAGGTGGCATTTGATGCGTTCTGTCATTGCTATTATCGTTTTTTCAATAGCGGCCATGGCGAACTATCGATTCATTTTCGATAAAGTCATTTTCGCGGTTACCGACAAGTCATTTCCGATTTACAAGTTGTTTTGCAAATTGTCGCATTCACTTTATGGAACAGACAAATTGTGTTTTGAAACCATTGAGTTGAACACACAAAACCTTGACGTTAGTGGGCAATTCATTTATCTGATGGTGGTTTCATTTACCATTGGCTTGATTTTATCCGCACCGTATATCCTTTGGGAATTTTGGCGATTTTTTAAACCAGCACTAAAAAAGACTGAACAGAAATATACCACTGGTATCGTCTTGGCCACTTCGGCTTTGTTTTTCGTCGGTGTGCTATTTGGTTATCTGGTGTTAGCACCTTTGTCAGTCAATTTCTTCATCAACTTTAAACTGACTGACAACATTGTCAACCACTTTACCATGCAGTCGTATGTGTCGTTTGTGTCGACCTTAACATTGGCTTCTGGAATTGTATTTGAACTTCCTTTGTTGGTATATATTTTGGCAAAACTGGGGTTAGTGAGTTCTGCATTTTTGAAACAGTACCGCCGACATGCCATCATCGTCATCTTAATTTTAGCATCCGTTATTACACCTCCAGACATTATGAGTCAAATTTTATTGACCATTCCTGTCTATATGTTATATGAAGTTGGTATTTTTATCGCCAAGAGAATTGAATCTAAAGACGCATTAAATGAAACCTAAAATCGCAATTGCCAACGACCACGCCGGAACCGAATATAAATTCAAGGTGATGGAAACCTTTAAAGAAGACTTCGATTTTGTCAACTTTGGTACAGACGAATCGGATTCAGTTGACTACCCTGATTTTGTACATCCACTTGCCAATTCTGTGGAGTCGGGAGAAAGTAGTTTGGGAATTTTGATTTGTGGAAGTGGAAACGGCGTATGCATGACGGCGAACAAACATCAAGACATTCGCGCAGCCTTGTGCTGGGACGCTGAACTTGGTAGCTTAGCCCGACAACACAACAATGCAAACGTGGTGTGTATCCCTGCTAGATTCATTGATTTTGAGACAACGGTCGATATATTAAATGCCTTCTTGAAAGGTGAGTTCGAAGGTGGAAGACACCAACGAAGAGTGGATAAGATCTCTTGTTAATCTTTTAATATCCCAATAGCTGGAAAGCGGTCAAATACAGAGTTTGTATGCGGTGCGTCAGGTAGTTCAGCTGTTAAATCCTGACCAGCCCAGTGCTCGTAATGTTTTCCGTTAGTCCATAACCGACTTTCTGTTACATCATACACCACACCTTTATAGGCGATCCAAATTGAATCTTTGTCTTGACCATTGTGTAATGACAACTGTCGTGTTGTGATGTGTTTGATAGCAGGTGAAATTAAGGGCTACAAACAAAGCAAATAAAAAAGACATAACGAAGAATGAAGTATTTTCGTGAACCACAAAGAAGTGCATGAAGTTTAAGCTCTTATTCGTCTTTATCATCATCTATATTTTAGTCTCTTTTGGTTGGCTTACTTATTCCTTAGTCGCCTTTAGTAACAAAGAATATGGATTGCAAAAACAGGTCTTAGAAGCTGGGCGTCAAGCCTGTGTGTTGCGCTTGATTGAAAAGAGCAAAAACTATGATTTTTCTTCGGATGACGCTGTTCACATCATTTTTAAACAAGCCCAGATTGAGGCGGACACCAATTTGTTAAATGCCTTTTTACAGACGTACAATTTTGGTAGTTATAAAGCCGTGTACACCAAAGTATACCAAGGGTGGGATTTAGACATACAAATTGCGCCATACCAAATAAGTAGATTGGAGGGCAAGCTTCAGAATCGAGAACGTTTGTACATATTTCAAGCCTTGCTTTTGCTGATATTGGTGGCAGTGGGGGTGTATGGCGTGTATTACTCAATTCAAATGATTTATCGACTAAACAAGCAGCAAAACAACTTTTTGCTGTCGGTGACGCATGAATTGAAAACACCCATTGCAACGATGAAATTGTTGTTGCAAACCATTAGGACTCGGAAACTTCCTGATGAGAAGCGCAACGAATTACTTGACAAAGCTGTTAACAACGCCGATCGGCTTAATGAGTTGACTGAGAACATGTTAACGGCCATGCAAATAGAGAACGACAACTATAATTATGGTCGTGAAGTTTTTTCAATCACCGATATGATGGACAACTTGGTAGATAGTTACCAAATGCGTGCAGAAGTAACAGCCGAGATTGAGGATAACGTAGAAATTATTGGAGATCGATTTATCTTGAGAATTTCTATGAATAATTTGCTGGAGAATGCAATTAAATATGGGAACGATTTGCCTATTGAAGTGCAGCTACATACGAAAAACAATAAGGCGATTATTACCGTAAAAGACCAGGGTATTGGCATCGATGAATCTGAACGAAAAAAGATCTTTAGGAAGTTCTATCGTGTTGAAGACGAAGAGGTTAGGGATACGAAGGGCACTGGCCTAGGATTGTTTATTGTGAAGGAAACGATTGAGAAGCATGGAGGAGCAATTCGCATCAAATCCAATGAGCCCCAAGGCACCATATTTATCATTGAGTTACCGCTTTCTACAAAAAATGAGTAGGCTATGACATACCATAGCTATTAAGAAAAGATATTTGATAGTCAGATTTTTTTTAAGAAGAGATGACATTTGTATACTACATCCCTGTGTAGAAGAGTTAACTAATTAAAATTGCATCAATAACAGCCCTTATGAAAAAGCGAATCTTACTTGTAGAAGACGAGAAACATTTAGCAGAAACCATTAAACTCAATCTTGAAATTGACGAGTACCACCCCGTTGTGGTCCACGATGGATTGTCTGCCGTCACAAAATTTAAAGAGCAAAGATTCGACCTTGTCATTTTGGACATCATGATTCCAAATATTGATGGAATTGCCGTGTGTGAAAACATTCGATTGCATGATTCTCAAGTGCCCATTATGTTTTTGTCGGCAAAAAGTTCAGCCGAAGACCGCGTTTTAGGTCTACGTAAAGGTGGCGATGATTACATGACGAAGCCTTTTAACTTGGAAGAGTTTATGCTTCGAGTTAAGAACCTGATTGAACGTAACGACAATACTGCCAATAAGTTATCGTCTAATGACTACTCTTTTGGCGATAACTATGTGAACTTCGTTAGCTATGAAGCAAAAGGAAATAAAGGAGAGTTCTCATTAACTAAAAAAGAAGCACTTCTTTTAAAACTGTTGATTGAAAATAAAAACGAAGTAGTGAGCAGAGAGAAAATTCTTCAAACTGTTTGGGGATATTCTGTGTATCCATCTACCAGAACAATCGATAATTTTATATTGGCATTTAGAAAGTACTTTGAGCCAGATCCTAAAAACCCAATGTTCTTTAAATCATTACGTGGAGTAGGCTACAAATTTGTTGAAGCCTAAATCTGTGTAAAACAACTGTATATCATTCCTTCTTAAGACTTCTTTCTAGTCTCTAAAAATGTACTTTTGTGCTTCGATTTAGCATGGAAGAAAAGCTTATTATCCTTGATTTTGGGTCTCAGTATACTCAATTAATTGCACGTAGAGTTAGAGAACTCAATGTGTATTGCGAAATTCACCCGTACAACGCTGATTTAGTACTTGACGAAACTGTCAAAGGTGTGATTCTTTCTGGTAGTCCAAGTTCAGTGCGGGATGCTCAGGCTCCAACGCCAACATTAGATGTTCTTAATTTGTCGGTTCCATTGTTAGGAGTCTGTTACGGAGCACAGTGGCTAGCCACACAATTTGGCGGTCAGGTTGAGGCTTCAAAACACCGAGAATACGGACGTGCAAATTTAGTTTCAGTTGAATCCAATGCACTGATGAATGGCATTTCTGCCGGTTCACAAGTGTGGATGTCACATGCCGATACCATTACGCAAAAACCGACCAACGTTGAAGTAATCGCCAGCACATCGTCTGTAGATATTGCAGCTTTTTCGTTTCCCAATAGAGACATTTATGCCATACAGTTTCATCCTGAAGTGACGCATTCAACGGATGGAAAACAACTGTTGTCAAATTTTGTATTGAATATTTGTGGGGCAGAAGGTTCTTGGACGCCAGCTCATTTTATTGAAACGACCATTGCTGAAATCAAAGAAAAAGTTGGCAGCGATAAAGTTATTCTTGGACTCAGTGGAGGTGTTGATTCATCCGTAGCTGCGACCTTAATTCATCAAGCCATCGGCACTCAGTTGCATTGCATTTTTGTAAACAATGGACTGTTACGAAAGGATGAATATGATGCAGTTTTAGAGTCTTATAAAAACCTTGGTTTAAATATTCAAGGTGTTGATGCATCGGATTTATTTCTCGATGAACTAGATGGCGTAAAAGATCCTGAAACCAAGCGAAAAATTATTGGAAGGCTGTTTGTTGATGTATTTGACATTGAAGCGAAGAAAGTAGAAAATGCACGATGGTTGGCTCAAGGGACTATCTATCCAGATGTAATTGAATCTGTTTCGGTAAATGGACCATCAGCCACCATTAAAAGCCACCACAACGTGGGAGGTTTGCCAGAGAAAATGAACCTCAAACTATTGGAACCACTTAATACGTTATTTAAGGACGAGGTTCGAAAAATAGGCGCTGAGGCCGGATTAGGTAAAGATATTTTGGGTAGACACCCATTTCCTGGACCAGGATTGGCCATTAGGATCATCGGTGAAATAACACGTGAAAAAGTGGCCATTTTGCAGGAGGCAGACGCTATATTTATCAATGGTTTGAAAGAACACGGCATTTACGACGATGTTTGGCAAGCAGGAGCAATGTTCCTACCAGTTCAATCTGTTGGCGTAATGGGAGATGAGCGAACTTACGAAAATGTGATTTGCTTGAGAGCCGTTACTTCGTTAGATGGTATGACAGCGGATTGGGTAGATTTACCACATCGCTTTTTAGCCGATACGAGTAACAAAATTATAAATACGATTAAAGGAATTAATAGAGTTGTATATGACATCAGTTCAAAACCGCCAGCCACTATTGAGTGGGAATAGTTTATTAGCGATTTTATCTGCATTGGTGTTGCTCTCGTGTAATGCCTTTAAGGTTGTTTCAAACGACAACCCAGTTGTGCATACGGAAGATAAAACAGAAGAGCCGACCAAAACCAAAGAAAAGAAAAAGGAAGAAGCCAAAGTAGAAGACTTTAAACCTGAGCTAATTACGGTTGATTTTTTTGGTGAAGAATTTCAAGTTGAACCCCATAAGACAGAGTTTAAAGTAGCCCTAATTCTGCCATTTTACTATAACGCTCAAACCCCTATTGAGAAGCGAACTTCAGACTACATGGTTGAATATTATCAAGGTGTTAAACAGGCTTTGACAAACTTAGAGATGTATGGTTTGCAATTGAAGTTGTACGTTTTCGACGATGAGAACAATACCGATAAACTCAAGTCCATTCTTGGGAAGTCCACGCTTAAAACAATGGATGTAGTGATCGGTTCGATTATTGAAAGCCATGTTGAAATGGTAGCCAATTTTGGTTTGGCAAATGACATACCCGTTATTTCTCCTTTTACGAGCTTAGATTCGCTTAAACAACCTAATACGAAAATGTATTGCACCACACCTAGTTCCATGGACAAGGTGGATAAAGTCATTGATTTCATTTCAAAGAATTACGCAACAAATTCAGTCATAATAGTCACTGACAATCAGCCCTATTCGGACGAGATGAAATCGAGTTATGTAACTGGTTTTCAAAAACTTAAAAAGAAAAATGTGGGATATGAAACCACTGACTACAACGGTTGGGGAAACGTTTTGGAAAAAGACAAAGAAACAGTGGTGATTGTCTTGTCGCGGAACCCAACAACAGTGAGTACGACATTATCTAAGATTTATCAAACTAAACGTAACGTAGTGGTTATTGGCGACAATAGTTGGTCGAATTTTCAGGACAACGATTACAAGTTTTGGGATAAGATGAATGTGCACTTGGTTGCCTCTGATTATGTAAATGATACTTCGGCAGAAGTCAAAAACTTCAAGATAAATTTCAGGTTGGTTAATAGAACGGATCCGGGTGTCTATGCCTATATCGGTTACGATCAATTTATGTTTATGGGCGAGTTTTTGCTGGCGTTTGGAGAGCATTTCCCAGGATATATCAACGACAGAGAATTTAGATATCTTAGTTCCAATTTCCACTATCAATATAAAGACGGCTTAAACAAAAACACAAACGTGTTTATTCTTAAATTCGAAGACTTTGAGCTGAAACCAGTTCAATGAAGTCACAACACATATTTAACAGACATGTCGATTTTGCCCTTATTTGCTTAGATAAGCATGAAAAAGGCAAGCCATTTCATCCGACCTTACATCGGTATTTTAAGGAAAACAAACAATTCGGAAGCCGTGATCGGAAACGAATTAAGAACCTGTGCTACGACTGGTTTCGTTTAGGATATAGTTTACAAGGATTAACCAAAAGAGAACAGGTTTTCTTGGCATTTTTAATTGTTGAAGAAACCATACCTGAATGGTTGTTATTGGGATTTGAACGTTTTGTTTTACCGCCTTCTTGGTTAACATGGGGCATCGACAAGCGTCTTGATTTTATTGAAAAAGCCTTAGACTGGTCGTCAACTTCTCTTTTTCCAGTAATGGGCTCGCTATCTGACGAAGTAGATAGAGCTCAATTTGTACAGCATCAGTTAACTCAATCATTGGTTTGGGTTCGATGTAAAAATGAAAATGAATTTGATGCTGTAAAAAAGAAACTACCTGAAGCCATTGTTAAAGAAAATCAAGCACTTGGTGTAGTAGCAGGCCATTATATAGAGGCCAATGGTGTTGCCAAACAGGTAGAAATCCAAGATTACAGTTCACAAAAGGTTTACGGTGATTTAAGTCTAGATCAAGTACAGAGCGTTTGGGATTGTTGTTGTGCATCTGGTGGTAAAAGTCTGTTGTTGTTAGATCGGTTAAAAGCCATCAACGTCTATGGCAGTGACAACCGAAAGTCGATACTCAGTAATTTTATTTCTCGAACAGGCCGTCATAGATATAGGGTTTGGTCGGCTGTGGTAGACTTAGCTAAAAAAGTGACGCGTATCAAATTCAGCAGTAAAGAAAACGAAGTATTCATCACGAATCCTAGTTTCGATTTGATCATTGCTGATGTACCGTGTTCAGGGTCTGGGACGTGGAACCGTAATCCTGAGTTTAAGTATTCGTTTAATGATGATGTGTCTAAATACTGCGACTTGCAGAGAGAAATTGTAACCAATGCATGGTACTTCTTAAAACCAGGTTGTAGATTGATGTACTCAACATGTTCTGTCTATGCACAGGAAAATGAGAACCTAGTGAAGTCGTTGATGATGCCAGATATGGAAGTGCTGCAATCAGGATATATACATGGCTATGCGCATCAGTCAGATTCGATGTTCTTTGCTGAGCTTCAGAAGATTTGACATTTTACTGTATGGCATACTTGCGTAATTTCATATAACTTTACCCAAAAATTAAAACTATGATCAATAAAGCTCGGATTTATGTTCTTGTCATGTTAGCAACCATATCATTGGTATCGCTACAATCATGTAAAGACGATAGCGGCGACGGTGGAAATCAACCAACAAAATCGATTTCAGAGTATATGACGTCAGAAGGCGGATATACAGAGTTTCTAGCAGCCTTAGAATTGGCTGGATTAGATGGAAAAATTACAGGTTCAGGTGGATTTACCATCCTGGCAGTAAGTGACTTACAATTGGCTGATGACGGCGTTGACTTAAGTTCAATGACAAACGCAGAACAGGTTGCTTTTGTAAAATACCACTGTATCGACGGGAAAAAAGAACCAAAGGACTTTACCCATACTGGCTACGTTTCAAGCGAATCGAATACTGGTCCGAACAATGCCAAGCTTTCAATCTATACAGAAATAACTGGCGAAGCGGTTAGGTTTAACGGAAAGTCGGCAACGACCAACTATGAAGCAACGAATGGTATGATTTACTTAATGGCAAATAGCTTAAAAGTTCCAACGCTTTTGGATCAAATTGCCAATAATCCAAATCTATCTAACTACAAGGTTGGCGTTAACTTGGAGGCAGCAACAAAGACTGCTTTGCAAACAGGTGACAACACGGTATTTGGTATCAACGATACTGAATTTGTAAAGTATTTAGAAACGCAAAACGTGATTCGAATTGCAGATTTGTCGCCAAGTGCTAGACGTGCTTTGATGAACACTACAATGATTTTCGGAGAGGTGAAAACCAAAGCTGATTTAACTGGAACGATTTCAACTGAAGGGGAGGATATTACTGCCGTTTCTGGCGCTGATATTACACTAAACGGAAACGTAAAAGTGATTAGAAGTAACGTGTTTGCCTCCAATGGAGTCATGCATATTATCAACGGTGTTTTAAAATAACCGTTCATACATGTATAAAGAAAAAGGGTCAGCCAGTTGGCGGACCCTTTTTTAATGCTTCTTTTTGAGCCTTGGTTAATTTCGAAACTACTAGGTCGTAGCTGTGATCAATCATTTTGCGAAGCAAGGCTGAGTCAGGGAATTGTGCGGATTCAACCGTATTCCAATGCTTCTTGTTCATGTGATATCCAGGCTTTATCAGTGTTGTGGTAGCACGCAGTTCTTCTGCCCATTCAGGGTCACATTTTAAATTGACGGATACATAATGCTCTACGTTGGTTAGGGCAAACATCTTATCCAAGACCTTAAAAACAAGTGTGT
>Ga0055584_100000315_pt1 | contig 45572 bp, 45 predicted proteins | sample OSDHelmetaG_FD_58716 | JGI IMG/M metagenome (GOLD analysis project Ga0055584, IMG submission 58716) | Pelagic marine sediment microbial communities from the LTER site Helgoland, North Sea, for post-phytoplankton bloom and carbon turnover... | ecosystem: Environmental > Aquatic > Marine >...
GGCTCACGCGCAGATCCTACAGGCTCAATGGAGTGGTAAATCCGCCATCGCTGGTGAAAAAACTGAAAGCACAGGGGCTTCGAAGTCCGGCGCAATATCGTTTCAGTGTTTACGGCAGGGAAGGGGAACCATGTTATTACTGCGGCCAAAAGATAAAGCGAATGGATGTCGGTGGACGCCACATCTATTTCTGCCCCGGCTGCCAGGTCAGGTAACGTACTTTAACCGGCCAGCTTGAAGCGTATGACACTTCCTGAAAGCGCCTGGTTCGCTTCTGCGCCAGTTCGGAAATTCTGTATTTTGACCTGAGTCAGTTTGCCTCATCGGTATTGTGTTGCTGTAAAGGGCGTGAAGAATATGGCCCTGGAAGACAGCGGATGAGAAGGGACAATTTTGGTGAGTTTGCAGAACTGAAACGCGTTGCAGGCGTGTCTGCTATTCGATACTTTTTAAACCAGCCGTTTGCGCAGCAACCCAGGCGGAATGATACCGTTGAGTTCAAGTATGGTGTTGCCATCTGGATCAAGCGGTGTAACATTAGACTCAATCTCAGAACACCGTGGAACGCAAATAATGAATGATCCTTCGACATTGCTGCAGCAGGCGGTGAATGAACAGTATGGTCTGTTTATAAACGGCAAATTCGTCACGGCTCATTCCGGGCGATTTATCGATAGTCTTAATCCCACCAATGACCAGCCCTGGTATCAGATCAGCGACGCCGATGAACATGATATAGACGCCGCGGTAAGTGCGGCAAAAAATGCCCTGAAAGATCCCGCCTGGGCGCATCTTACCCAGACCGCACGGGGCAAGCTGGTGCACCGCCTTGGCGAATTAATTGGTGAACATGCCGAGCGTTTTGCTGAAATTGAAACAAGGGATAATGGCAAACTGATCAAGGAGATGCGCGCCCAGATGAGCGTGATGCCGGACAGCTATTACTATTACGCCGGACTGGCGGACAAGATTCATGGTGAAACCATCCCGATTAATAAACGCGATGTCTTTAACTTCACGATGCGCGAACCCATTGGCGTGGTGGCGGTGATTATTCCGTGGAATTCTCCACTTTATCTGATGGCCCACGCCCTTGCGCCTTGCCTCGCTATTGGTAATACCGTCGTAGTGAAACCGGCAGAGAACACCTCGGCTTCGGCGCTTGAGTTTGCCGAACTGGTGCGCGAGGCAGGGTTTCCACCAGGGGTATTTAATGTGGTGACGGGAATTGGTGAAACAGCAGGAGATGCCCTGGCCCGTCATCCCGGGGTAAATAAAATCGCCTTTACCGGCGGCACCGAAACAGGCCGAAAGATTGCAGCCAACGCGGCGGCCAACCTGGTTCCCTGCACCATGGAGCTGGGTGGCAAGTCGCCCCATGTGGTATTTGCCGATGCCGATCCGGAGCGTGCGGCCAACGGCATTGTGGCCGGTGTATTTGCCGCGGGCGGCCAGACCTGTATTGCCGGCTCGCGCTGCTTTCTTCAGGAAACCATTTATGACCAGGTGCTGAAAAAATTATCTGACCGCGCCAGCCGAGTGGTTATCGGTGATCCAATGGACGACAAGACCGAACTGGGGCCGCTGGCATTGAAGGCGCAATTACAGCGGGTTGAAAAATATGTAGGTCTGGGCCTCGGCGAGGGCGGCCAGGTCAGGGCGGGTGGTAAGCGACCCTCGGCGCCATTGGATAAAGGCTATTATTATGAGCCGACGGTGTTTACTGATATCAGTAATGACATGCGTATCGCCAGGGAGGAAATTTTCGGTCCGGTGGTGGCGGTGATGCCGTTCAAGGATGAAAAGGAGCTGATAGAGAAAGCGAATGACACGGTGTACGGATTGGCCGCGGGCATCTGGACCCAGGACATCGACCGCGCCATGCGTTTCGCCCGGGATATTGATGCCGGAACGGTATGGGTAAATACCTATCGCAACGCGTCCTTCATGTCACCTTTTGGTGGCTTCAAGCAGAGCGGATATGGCAAGCACAACGGCTTTGAGTCGATTCGTGAATATACGCGGCTGAAAAATATTGTGGTGGACTATTCCGGATCGACCCAGGATCCATTTGTCATGAAGCTGAAATGAAGTTTTCCATCGCCGTAAACATGAACCGGTTCTCCCAGGGAGAATCGATGCAGGAGGCGGTGGACAATACCCTGGAGATGGTGAAGATGGCGGAGCAGGGTGGTTTTGAAGCCGCCTGGGCGTCAGAGCATCACTCCATTGAAATGACCATCGCGCCCAATCCGTTTTTGCAGCTGACCCACTGGGGGGCGCATACAAGCACCATTCGACTGGGCACTGCGGTAATCTGCGCTCCCTACTGGCACCCCATTCGAGCGGCGGAAGAAGCTGCGCTGACGGATCTGTATACCGGTGGCAGGCTTGAGCTGGGTCTGGCGCGGGGTGCCTTCCAGTATGAATTTGACCGTATGGCCAATGGGGTTTCCCAGCAACAGCATGGTGGCGAATACCTGGTTGAGCTGTTGCCCGCACTGAAGGCGCTGTGGGCAGGAGATTATGCGCACAATGGCAAGCACTGGCAGTTTCCCAATGCAACGTCGGTGCCAAAGCCCCGGCAAAAACCCTATCCACCCCTGTGGGTGGCTGCACGTGGTGAGGAAACCTTTGACTGGGCCATTGAGAACGATCTCAATATCATGACGACGCCTCTGCAGAAACCTTTTGAGGAGGTGCTGGACCTCGGCCGCAAGCTTGAAAACTCCCTGGCTAAATATGCTGATTCAAAACGCCCTCGCTGGCTGGTGTTACGTAATGCCTGCGTCTATGACAACCCGGAGCAGTGGCGCACTCCGGTTGAGGCGGCGATGCGCTACTCGGCGCAGTTTCAGGGCTTGTTTACCACTGGTGGCAACGTCATCAACGGATTTCCCCAGGCCGTTGATCTGCAGCAGCAAAGCCGTGCGTCAGACTACACTGATGAAGGTCTATGGCAGAACATGATGTTTGGTACGCCGGAAGAGGTGGTGGAAAAACTCAAGGACTATGAAGCGGCCGGTGTCGATCAGTTCTGTTATGGCGCCAACTTCGGTCTGGATGCAGATACCGCGCTGCGTTCTCTTGAGCTTTTTATCACCCGGGTAATGCCATACTTCCCGTCATCTTCTTTCGACTCCACGCACAATAATGAAAATTGAAATTCTATGTACCGGCGACGAGATTCTCTCGGGAAAAACCGTCAACACCAACTACAGCCATATGGCAAGAAGACTGGTGGAGCATGGTTTCGCAGTTCAGTGGGGCACGGTGGTCGGTGATCATCGGGATGATCTGCAACGGGCGTTCGTCGAGGCCGGTGGGCGCGCGGATGTCGTGATCGTCAATGGCGGACTGGGACCTACGGTCGATGACCTGTCCCAGGAAGTGGCCGCCACCGCTGCAGGGGTGGAGCTGGTATTGCACCAGGAATGGTTAAGTCGTATGGACGCCTGGTATCAGGCCCGTGGCCGTACAATGCCCGCCAATAATACCAAGCAGGCGATGTTGCCGGAGGGTGCGGAGTTTATTGATAACCCTGTCGGTACCGCCTGCGGGTTTGCCGTTGATATCGGTAAGGGTCGATTTTATTTTACCCCGGGGGTGCCGCGGGAAATGAAGCGGATGCTGGATGATCAGATCATTCCCAGACTGGAGCAGTTACGCGGTTCCAGCCAGGTAACCCTGCTCAAGCGGTTTCATTCTTTCGGTATCGGTGAATCCAGAGCGGATCAGATGCTGAGTGATGCCGAAGATATCGTGCCGGGAGGGGTGGTTAAACTGGGCTTCCAGTCTCATTTTCCCCAGCTCGAAACCAAGCTGACGCTGCATGGGGAAAATCCCGGGAAACTGCAGCAGGTGATCGAGCCGGTAGTAGCATACGTGCGAGACAAGCTTGGCAGCTTCGTCCTTGCTGAAGACGGGGAAACCCTGGAAGGTAATATCGTTACCGCCCTGGAAGAAAAAAACCAGAGCCTTGCTGTGATGGAAATGCATACCGCAGGCAGTATTGTTGGGCGTTTAATGCGGTCCGGCAGTGGCGCCTCTCATATTAAGCTCGGTCTGGTATCTGAACAGCTCAATGAGTTGTTTGACGCCGTCGGGTTGCCAGACCAGGATCGTAATCCGGTAAATAAGGAAAGCGCTCAACAGCTGGCCACAGCATTGTGTCGACAAAGCGGGGCAAGGGTTGGGCTGGCAGTTTTGTCAAAACCCGCTGCGCAAAATGAACTCGGCGAGGCGCGTACCGACATCGTGATTGCCATCGCCGAGGGAGACGCAGTGGTTGTGCGTGAGGCGCAGTTTCCGGGTAACAAGGAATGGCTGCGGCTGGGCGCCACTGAACTCGGTCTGGACTGCTTGCGCAGATATATTTATGGGTTGCCTGTCTATCAGCGGATTGATTTCGAACAGCACTGACTGGTGCAATGCCTTGAAACACAATTCCTTAAACGCGCTCCAGGTGGTAGAGCTTAAGGTAACACCAACGCTTCAGCGCTGACCAGAATGCCGTCAAGGTCTGCGTAAAGGAACTCCCCGGGTCTGAACGTCACCCCGGCAAAACTTACTGCAATGCCGGAGCTGCCAGGACCCTCCATGGCAGGGCGGATGGGGCAGCTGTTGAGTGCTTTAACCCCGATATCCAGGGCGTTGATTTCTTCCACATCCCGGATGCATCCATTGACAACAACACCTGACCAGTTATTTTCAACAGCCATTGCACCGAGACGATCACCCATCAGTGCGCAATCCAGTGCACCATCACCATCGACCACCAGAACACAGCTCTCACCTGGTTGCTGCAACGTCTGTTTTACCAGCAGAAAGTCATGGTCAACCTTGATTGTCACGATCTTTCCGTGAAACGCAGTGACGCCGCCATAGGTTTTGAAAACAGAATGGGCAACGTCAACCTTGTCCGGGTTGGCATCGTAAAGCTCGGCAACGGCTAATTTCATAAATACAGCGGTGGTGGGTAATGTGAGCGAATACTATCGTCACCGGCGCTTGCGGTAAACACAAACCGAGAGCTGACAATCAATTTATCGTGAAGTTAAAACCTGTAGTCAGCAGATACAAAAAATATTGAACAGGGTTCACCTGTAATTCACATTGTCTACACGATTTAGCATTTTTTCTACGAAAAATCCTGCTTCACTTTTAACTCACATTATTGTCACAGTTAACTCACAACGCCTGATGCAATATCCGCGGCGACTCGCAAATAATTGCGATCCACTTAATCTACTATTCAGGAAATTTTATAATGTTGAGTTCGCGAAGAATGTTTGTTTCAAAGATAAGCAAGATGCTGGTTGCAGGCATCACTGCTGTGGTCATGACAGGTTGTGCATCCTATTCAACCCCGGAACCCCAGAAAGATATCGTAGACACTGCGGTATCTGCAGGAACATTTAACACCCTGGCAACTGCGCTCACTGAAGCCGGCTTGATTGATACCCTCAAGGGCCCTGGTCCGTTTACTGTTTTCGCTCCTACTGACGAAGCCTTTGCCAAGATTCCTGCAGACCAGCTGAGTGCTCTTCTTGCCGACAAGGAAAAGCTTACCAGCATCCTGACCTATCACGTGGTTGCGGGAAAGGTGATGGCTGCGGATGTGGTAGGCCTGGATTCAGCGACAACGGTACAAGGGCAATCCATTACCATTTCTGCCAGTGATGGTGTCAAGGTAGACAATGCGAATGTGGTGCAGACTGATATCGTTGCCAGCAATGGTGTCATTCATGTCATTGATACGGTTCTTATTCCCCAGGGTTGATCCAGGGCTGAACCAGGGATGATCAAAGGCGCTCGAGTCGTGTTTCCGGCTCGAGCGCTTTTTTATGTGCTTCACTCTTGAATACATTGCGTTTGCCGGTTAGTGTTTCGCGTTGTTTTATTGTGAGATGCTGGCATGACACCTGATCAAATTGATGCCTGGCCTGAAAGCCTGTGGTTCGATACGGCGATTCCGCTGCAGGACCAACCAGTTCTGGAAGGCTTGATAGATACCGAAGTCGCGGTGATCGGCGCGGGCTACACCGGTCTGTCCACTGCGCTGCACCTCGCTGAATCTGCTGTGGAAACGGTTGTGATTGACAAAGTTCAGCCTGGCTGGGGCTGTTCTGGTCGTAATGGTGGTCAGATCAATCCAAACTGGAAGGTTCTACCCGAAGATATCAAGAAGTTTTATACCACTTCCGGGTTTGAACAAATGATCGGGGTGGTGAATCAGACCTGTGACCTGGTGTTTGATCTCATCGATCGTTACCAGATCGACTGCCAGGCGATCAAACCCGGTTATATTCTCGGCATCATCGGCCGCGCAGGAATGAATTTCGTTCAGTCCTGGACCGATCAATGGCGGGTAGCCGGTGCCGATGTCGAACTGCTGAGCCGCGATGCGATCGCTACGATGCTTGGGACCAGTCACTATGATGGCGGCATGCTGGATCACCGTGGAGGCAGTCTGCAACCTCTCTCTTATGCCCGCGGGCTGGCCAGTGCCTGTTTGCAGAATGGCGCGCGGATTTATGGCAACTCTCCTGTACTGTCCATTTCAGCGTCCAACGGTGGCTGGCGGATTAAATCCGCAGCAGGAGAAGTGCAGTGTCGAAAACTGATCATCGGTATGAATGGTTACACCGATGCAAGCTGGGCCGGTCTGGCGCAGAATATCATTCCGGTGGCGTCCCTGATCAGCGCAACGGAGCCGTTGCCCGAGGCAATTGCCCGGGACATCATCCCCGGGCGTAATGCCGTTTCGGAATCCGGCGGCGTGCCCCACTACTATCGGATGGATGAAAACAATCGGATGGTGTTTGGCGGTCGCGGTACTGTTTTCGGTCATACCGGGAACCTCGACACCACGGCGCTGCGCAACAAGGCAATCGAGTTATATCCTCAATTAAGAGATGTCAAATGGGAGTATGACTGGGGAGGGTATGTCGCAATGACCACCCACCATCGACCGATGCTGCTGCATCTCGCAGACAATGTTTACGCTGGGCTCGGCTACAACGGTCGAGGGGTCGCCATGGCTACCATGATGGGCAAGCAGCTCGCCATGGTTGCCAGAGGTGAAACACCGGAGCTGGCAATGGAGCAACCAAAACGAATCCCGCTACATGGTTTCCATAATCTTGGTATTGCCGCCAGAGTCATTAGCGGCCACCTGGTCGACGCCTGCACCTCTCGAATTGGTTGACGCAATATCCTGCGGTGGTACTTTTACTAACCGGGCTTTTCCAGCCATTGCATGGCGGAGTGGATCGCGGCTTGGCGCCTTGGTCTTATAATCGCAAATTTCCCGGTATCTGCCGCACAGGAAACTTTCTGATGCTGCGGGCAAACAAAGAATCATCGTATCTGCCTTGGTGAAATTTTAACCGCTTACTGTAATTACCTATGCGCTGGCAAAAAGCAATTCAGATGGTGGAGGCCCATGCCGAAGGCGAAGTGGGCAGAGTCATCACCGGCGGTGTGAACGATATTCCCGGCAAGGCAATGCTGGCAAAAATGCAGTTTATGAATGCGTCAGACGGCAGTCTCCGCCGGTTTTGCGTATTCGAACCAAGGGGTGCGGCCCAGATGAGCACCAATATCCTGCTGCCGCCAGGGCGTCTGGATCGTTCGCCCTGTGGCACTGGTAACAGTGCGCGGCTTGCGGTGCGCCATGCCCGCGGTGAAGTCAGTGTCGGCCAGACCGATATTGCCCGATCTATTATAGACAGCGCGTTTTCCATCACCCTCCAGCGGGAAGTCGTGGTTGGTGACAGGCCCGCAGTGATTCCAACGGTGAGTGGCCAGGGCTGGATTCATGGTCTGCACCAGGTTGGTGTGGACCCATCGGATCCTTATCCCAATGGATACATGCTGTCGGACTGCTGGGGTGATGCGTTCGATCTTGTCAACTAACTTTTATTACATTCTTTCTATTTATTAAATGTACATCAATGGCGAGTGGCTGCAGGTCACTGATTCAAATAGTTTCTGGTCCACTAATCCGGCAACAGGTGAACCTGTAGCCCAGGTGGTTGACGGCGATGGCGCTGCCGCTACCCGGGCAATAGACGCAGCCCATGGGGCTTTTGTTTCCTGGTCGAAAACCACTGCGTATGATCGTGCCGAGCTACTGCTTCGTGCCCGTGACATCGTCATCGAAAGAATGGCAGACATCGCCAATCTGATGAGCCGGGAGCAGGGCAAGCCGCTGCGCGCCGCACTCAATGAAGTGGGGTATGCCGCTGATTTTCTAAGGTGGTATGGTGAGGAGGCGCGGAGGAATTACGGCAAGACCATTCCATCTGCGCGGCCTGATCAACGCTTTATTACTTTGCAGGCACCGGTGGGTGTGGTCGCAGCGATTACCCCATGGAACTATCCGGTTTCAATGATTACCCGTAAGGTGGCGCCGGCATTGGCCGCGGGTTGTACCGTGGTATTGAAACCAGCGGAGGCGACACCGCTTTGTGCCGTCGCGATGTTTGAAGCCATGGCCGACGCAGGCATACCAAAAGGGGTGATTAATCTGGTCACCGCCAGAGACCCCGGGCCAATTGGTGAGGTATTCGTCACAGACCCCAGAGTAAATAAAATCACTTTTACCGGATCCACCGCTACAGGCAGATATCTTGCAGCTGCTGCGGCCAGGAGTATGAAACGCATATCCCTTGAGCTTGGTGGCCATGCACCATTTATTGTGCTGAAGGATGCGGATCCGGTGCATGCTGCCAAAGGGGCGGGACTGGTAAAGTTTCTGAATACCGGTCAGGCCTGTATCAGTCCAAATCGAATGTTTGTGCACCAGGCGCTGTGCGAGCAATTCCTTCAGACTTTAACCGATCGTTCGCGCAGACTCATAGCAGGCGGCGGCCTTGTCGAAGGTGCCAGTATCGGACCACTGGTGAATCAGGCCGCGGTGGAAAAGGTGGATCGGCAGGTTAAAAACGCATTGGAAAATGGTGCAACTCTGCTATGTGGAGGGCATAGGCTTACTGACAATGGACTGGATAAGGGGCATTTCTACGCCCCCACCGTGCTCACCAACATCAGCCCTTTAATGCAGATTTATCGCGAGGAGACATTTGGTCCGGTTGCCGCGGTTATCCCGTTCTCCGATAGTGATGATGTTTATGCGATGGCCAATGACACCAATTACGGACTGGCTGCTTATGTTTATACCCAGTCGTTATCCAGCGCATTCGAAGCAATGGAAAAGCTCAGATTCGGCATTATCGGCATCAATGACATTAACCCCACTTCAGCGGCAGCGCCGTTTGGCGGTATCAATGATAGCGGGATTGGCAGGGAAGGCGGCGCTGAGGGCTTGCAGGAATACCTTGAAACCAAGACGGTTGGAATATCAATTTAAGGCGCTAACCTGACCGCCGATGTAAATCTTTACTGGATGCTCAAATGTCATGGTTGCTTCTGCAATCCGATAACATCGTCATAAGCCCATTCATTATAGCTTCTGTCTGCGCGTAAACATTGTTCCGCCGCTTGATCTGCAGGACGGAAATCCCAGTCAAAGCCGGTATCGATAGCCGTTACAGATCGGATAAATAATCGCTGGTTCTGACTCTTCAATACCTGTTGATTTAATGATTCGAGATCCCAGGTATCTCTGGCTCTTGTCCGCATGGTTGCGATTGCGGCGCTATAGGATGGATCTGCCGCAACATTGTTCAGTTCACTCGGGTCGCCTTCGAGGTCGAACAGTTGTTCTGGATCGATGCCGCTGCAGATATATTTATATTGTTTGTCGCAGGCCATAACGATGGGCGCCATGGCGCCTTCAGCCAGATTTTCCGCGTAGATCGTTCTATCGGGCCGGGCGCTGTCCATGATTTCGAGCAGATTATCGCCTTCGAGCTCTGCAGCCATGGCAGCGGCAGACGGGTGCCCGGCAAGGGTTGTGCCTGCAGGGTCTCCAAGGGCATTGAGGGTGGGTGCCAGGTCAAGCAGTGATACCGGTGTAGAAACGCGACTCGGCCTGATGTCCGGTCCGCTGATGATTAAGGGCACTCTGACCGAATCCTCAAAGAAACTTTTTTTGTACCATAACTCGCGTTCACCCAGCATATCGCCATGGTCGCTGGTGACAATTACGATGGTGTTTTTCTGCAGGCCGGTTTGACCAAGGGTTTCCAGCACTTTACCAATTTGCGCGTCTGCGTAACTGATGGAACCATAGTAGGCATGTCGCGCAGTACGAATCATTTGTTCGCTCAGCGGGGTTTTATTCAAGCCGTACTGGGTGCGCAACCTTTCGCTGTATGGATCATCCAGGGTATCTGAATAAATAGACACAGCAGGCATATCAATATCCTGATGTCGATAAAGGTCCCAGTGTTCCTGCCTGCATTGATACGGGTCGTGAGGATGGGTAAACGAAACAGTAACAAAGAAGGGTCGCTGATCCCGCCCCCTGGCGAGGTCAAACAGTTTGCGCTGGGTGCGGTGTGTCACTTCCTCGTCATACTCCATCTGCGGATTACGCAGACAAACTCCCGCCTGGGTGAATGATCTGATGTCGTTGGAGTGTTTCTGGGTGACCTCGGTCCAGTCGCCGGTCCAGCCAAAATCTGCCGGGTAGATATCCGTGGTCAGCCGTGATTCATAACCATGCAGTTGATCGGCCCCAACGAAATGCATCTTGCCCACCAGGCTGGTCTGGTAACCGAGGGCGCGCATAAAGTGATTGATGGTCGGCACCGAAGAAGGGAATTCAGAGCCATTGTCGTAAATCCCGATATTGGAAGCGAGTCGCCCGGCCAGCATGGAGAACCGAGAGGGCGCACAAAGCGGAAAGTTGGAATAAGCGCGCTCAAACACCACACCTCGATTTGCCAGGTTTGAAATATTCGGCGTAATGCAAATATTGTTTCCGTAACACTCCAATCGAGAAGCGGTGAGCTGGTCGAGTTGTATAAGAAGAATATTGGGCGGGGTCAGGGGCATGGCTTGTCCTCATAATTTATTCAAATATTACACCCTATGAATCGTCTAACCTATCAATGCGATGAAGTTGTGTCGCTAAATCAGTCCATGTAATAATGATTCACCAGAACAACCACTAACCGACCGGGGAATGGAACAATGATGAAACAAGTTGTATGCGGCATGGCAGTTGCAGTGAGCCTGACAGCGGGTGCCGCCCATGCCGAAAAATGGGATATGCCGCTGGCCTATTCGGCCACCAATTATCACTCGGAAAACGCCGCGGCATTTGCCGCTGAAATCACCCAGGCAACTGGCGGTGCGCTGGAAGTCGTCACCCACCCGGGCGGTTCGCTTTATAAAGGCGGCGAAATTTTTCGTGCCATCCGAACGGGTCAGGCGCCCATGGGTGAACGATTGATTTCTGCCCTGGGTAATGAAGACCCGATGTTTGAGATTGATGCGCTGCCGTTTCTGGCGACCAGCTTTGAAGACGCGATGAAACTTTACAAGGCATCCAAACCAGCGATGCAGGAAATTCTCAACGCCAAAGGATTGACCATGCTTTATGCGGTGCCGTGGCCACCTCAGGGTTTGTATAATGTGAATCCGGTCAACAGTGCGGCAGATATGAAAGGAGTTAAATTTCGTGCCTACAATGCCGCTACTTCCAGGCTGGCGGAATTAATGGGGGCGGTGCCCACCAAGATTGAGGCGGCTGAGATTTCCCAGGCATTTGCCACGGGTGTTGCTGAAAGCATGGTGTCATCCGGGTCCACTGGTTATGACCGCAAGATATGGGAGCATGTTAAGTACTGGTATGACGTTCAGGCCTGGTTACCGAAGAATATGGTGATCGTGAACAACGAAGCCTGGGCAGGTCTTGATGAGGCCACGCAGAAAATAGTGCTGACTGCGGCGGACAATGCCGAAAAAGCCGGCTGGGCCAAAGCCCAGGAACTGTCTGACTGGTATAAAGAACAACTCACCGCAGAAGGTATGGTGATCGAAGGCCCCAGCGACCAGCTTCGTAGCGACTTTATGTCAATCGGCGACACCATGACCAAAGAATGGCTCGATCGGGCAGGGGATGCTGGCAAGTCTGTGGTTGACGCTTACAAAGAGATGTAGTCACCTGATCGGAGCGCCTCATTTAATCTATGAGGCGCCTCGAATTTCATGTCTTCTTTTTTTTCGCGCCTCGATCGCGGGTTAAACCTACTGTATCGATACTGCGGTTATGGTGCAGCGGTATGTATGGTGGCCATCGGGGTGCTGGTCTGTCTCAGTATTATTACCCGACTGCTGTCAGTTTATATACCCGGGCTGACAGAATATTCCGGTTATGCCATGGCGGCAGGAAGTTTCCTCGCGCTGGCCTATACTTTCAATGAGCGTGCCCACATCCGGGTTGAATTATTGTTGAGCCGCTTCGGATCGAAACTTCGCCATCTCGCAGAGATATGGTGTCTCGGCGTCGCCACAACAGTCACCTGCTATCTGGCCTGGTATATGGGCAGAATGGTTTACTTCTCGTGGAAATTTGAAGAACGCAGTGAAGGGGCAGATGCTATCCTGTTATGGAAGCCGCAGCTGCTGGTGATGATCGGCGCAATTGTCCTTGCCATTGCGGTGGCGCATCAGCTGATCAAGTGCCTGGCTGATCAGGGGTATCAACCGAGATAGCGCGCAATGGAAGAACTTGGCCTGACACTTATTTTTCTGTTCGTCCTGTTTCTCCTGCTCGGCACAGGGGTATGGGTGGCAGTGAGCCTTATTGGTGTGGCCACAGTTGGCATGATGTTGTTTACCACGCGTCCCGTTGGCGATGCCATGGCCACCACGATATGGGGCGCCTCTTCCAGCTGGACGCTGACCGCATTGCCGTTGTTTATATGGATGGGAGAAATCCTGTTCAGATCCCGGCTTTCCGAGAACCTGTTTAAAGGACTGACGCCTTTAACGCGCAAACTACCTGGTGGTTTACTCCATGTAAATATCGCAGGTTGTACTATTTTTGCCGCGATTTCCGGATCATCTGCGGCCACCGTAGCCACCGTCGGCAAGATGTCGATACCCGAACTCAGGCGGCGCAATTATCCTGAGAAAATGATTATTGGTACCCTGGCCGGAGCGGGTACCCTGGGGCTGTTGATACCGCCTTCGATCACGCTGATTATTTATGGCGTCACCGTAAATGAATCCATCGCCCGCCTTTTTATCGCCGGAGTTTTGCCAGGCTTGATGCTGGCGACATTGTTCATGGGTTATGTTGCGGTATGGGGGTTGCTGCATGGGTCCCGGGAAGAAAGCGATGACCGCACTGGCCGGCTCAGTGATGTGCTGCAATTGATTCCAATATTGCTGCTGATCACCGCGGTCATGGGGTCAATTTATACAGGTATTGCCACAGCTACGGAAGCAGCAGTTCTCGGTGTTGTCGGTGCGCTGGTGTTATCTGCGCTGCAGCGGTCGTTGACCTGGGACAATTTCAGCCAGGCGTTGCTGGGGGCAACCCGGACTTCTGCAATGATCGCTTTTATTCTTGCAGGCTCCACCTTTCTCTCCCTCGCGATGGGGTTCACTGGATTACCAAGATCCCTGGCGTTATGGATTGGTGATCTGCATTTATCTCCTTGGATGCTGATCATTGCGCTTACGATATTTTATATTGTGCTTGGCTGTTTTCTTGATGGCATTTCCTCTGTGGTACTGACCATGGCGGTGATTGAGCCACTGGTACGGCAGGCTGGTTTCGATATGATCTGGTTCGGTATTTTTCTGATGGTTGTGGTGGAGATGGCGCAGATCACGCCACCAGTGGGGTTTAATCTGTTCGTACTGCAAGGGATGACCGGCAAAGATATGGCTTTTATTGCCCGGGCGGCAGCGCCGATGTTTTTGATAATGATCGTGGCAGTGATGCTGTTATCGTTGTTTCCGGAAATCGCCACCTTTCTGCCGGAAGCAATGTCAGGGCGCTGATCAATTCCGTTGCGGCTAATGCTACAGCGCCTTGTTGACCCACTCCAGAGCGTCCACCAGGTCAAACACCGGCAGCCCGAACCGGGTTCTCATCTGGTTTTTCCATGGCGACAGATTGGTGCACTCAATCAGCAGCACTTTTGTATCGGGGTGTGCCTGGATGCAGCGTGCAGCGACGTCCATGGCGTCAATACCGGCCAGACCCTCGTCCATCTGCTCGTGATTGCCGGCGATACATTGATACCATGGCCCCGATTGATCCAGCCCGTGAATGGAAATATGACTATTGAGTTCACCGTTAAAATGCGATGGCCCTAATTTGGCGGCATCGAAGGTGAGCACACCAATCCTGACGTTGTGGCCAAACATGGTTCGAATGATCGGTACCAGTAACAGCGACGAACTGATAAAGGGAACATTCAAACATTGCTGGATGTCGTGCTGCACGTTGGCAAGAAACCCGCAACTGGTGCCGATCACCGTTGCCCCGCTGGACTGCAGTTCCAGGGCCGACTGGATACACTGGTCGAGCAGTGCGCCATCGATTTTTTTATCCGATACCACCGCAGACACACTGGCATCGTCCACCCGGGCATAAAGCGGGGGCTCAGCAAAAGAATGTTGATTACCGATATCTCCGGGCAATCGCGGAAACCGGGTATTCAACATCAAGATGCCAATCACCGGCTCGACGCTCTAATCCGTAATAAAAGTTGATTCGTCGAGCAGCCCCGATTCCAGCGCCTCCTGCATCAGGCTTGTGGTTGCCTTTGTCATCGGCAAGACCGGATTACCCTGAATCCATACAAGACCCATGGTCTGGGTGACGCTGGGGTTTTTCAACAACTTCTGCCTGGTATTCGGCAGGTGGGCAAATCGTTTGGGTACGATCGTTGCAAGGTCTCCCGCCATGGCGTGGAACGCCAGCTGGAAAATGGAATTGGATTCGAGAATCGGTGTCGGTTGACAGCCGACACTTTCAAAAGCTTCGTCCATGATTCGTCGTTCTCGCATGGATTTGGAAAGCAGGCAAAGTGGCAAGGTGGACGCTTGTTCCCAGGAGGTCGAGGCTTCATCGCCAAGCCAGTCGTTTTCTGGAAGCAGCAGGTACAGCGGTTCTTCATAAAGCGGCATGGTGACGAAGCGTTCAAATACCGGATCATCGAGGTCAGTAAAGCCCACATCTATTTCAAAATTGTTGAGACCCAGAATAAGCTGGTCGAGCCCCATAAACTGAATATCTATCTGCACCGCAGGATAGCGTTTCTGGAACAGCTGGCTGACCGTGGGAAATAAAGGCGAACTCATCGGGATCGCTCCTATGCGCAACCTGCCGTTGAGGTTTTCTCGCATAATTGCCAGCTCTTCCAGCATTGCCTCACGATCTGCCAGTAATCGCTTGGCCCAGGTGACCACCATTTTGCCTTCTTCAGTAAAGCCCTGAAATTTCTGCTGGCGCAAAATAATTGGAATACCAAGTTCTTCTTCCAGGCTTTTGAGAGAGCTGGATAAACTTGGCTGGGAAACGTGGCATTTCTCTGCAGCGCGGCCGAAATGACCTTCCTGCTCCAGAGCGACCAGGTACTGAAATTGTCTTAGATACACGCTAGCTCACTGGGTTAGTATTAACATCAGGGGATTACCTGTATGGCGTCGAATAGTGCAACAATTTAGGAAGCTTTCATAGGGCTAGTCTATCAGCCTATTGAAGCGATAATCTAAACCTCTAACTTGATCAAAGTGGCAAATCAATAATGTTGTTATCTCCAGCACTACTGTTCATCGTCTTTTCTGTAGGTATGCTCATTGGCGGTGTCGGTATAGGTGGCGTGTTGCTGGTACCGTCACTGAAATATCTGGGAGGAATTCCCCTGCATACTGCGATTCCTGCGTGTATGTTGAGCTATGTGGTCACCGGTGCGGTGGGTGCCGTTATCTATGCGCGGCATGGCAGCATTAACTGGTCCCTGGCAACAAAAGTATGTCTCGGCGCCTTGCCAGGGGCCTATTTCGGTGCATTCCTTCTGCCCGGTATTGACGCCATAGCTCTGGAAGCAGGCATTGCGCTGTTATTGCTCGCAAGTGGTATTAATGCGCTGGCAAATAGAAACGCCGGCGATAAGATTCACTACCCTGAAGGCCCGGCGTTGTTATTCATTGGTTTTATCACCGGGGTGGGGTCGGCATTGACCGGAACCGGTGGTCCATTAGTATTGATTCCAATTCTTGTATGGCTGAAAGTGCCGGTGCTGACGGCCATTGGACTGTCTCAGGCGATACAGATTCCGGTATCGCTGATGGCGACAGTGGGCAACTTTATGCATGGTGAAGTAGATCTGACACTTAGTCTTTATCTTGCCGTAGCCATAGCAGGAGGGGCTGTGATTGGCGCAAAGACCGTGCATATGGTGCCTGTTCAGATCATTAAAAAAATTGTGGCGGGCTTGCTGGTCGTGGTCGGGTTGTTGATGCTGGCGCAGCTTGCAGGATTGTTTTCTTAAGTGGGTGGCCTGGCTGACTTCGGTGTAGCTGCTTATGGTGACCCACTTGAAGAAGCGCGTCATTGTCGACAACACTGCGCACTATTTGATTTTTCCTTTATGGCACGTGGAAAATTGCAGGGTCCGGGTGCGCTTGGTTGTTTGCAGGGGTTTCAGTCGAGAGATCTCGGCGCAATGCGGCAGGGCCAGATTCGATACAGTCTGTTAACAGATAGTGCTGCGGCGGTTGTTGCCGATTTGACGGTATGGAAAATTTCCTCAGACAGATATGATATTTATCTTGGCAAACGTGAGGACATGTTAACCATAAAGGAACATATTCCGTCCACTGCAGTATTTGCAGACCTGTCGGAAAACACCAGGGTATTCTCCCTGCAAGGACCGGCCTCACTGAGTGTGTTAAGCCGGCTGACCGATGGGCGCAGATTGCGATCTCTGGAATATTTTCAACAGGACAGTTTCGAAGTTGCCGGCACGCACTGCCAGATAGGCAGATTGGGTTACACCGGAGAAAAAGGCTTTGAAATTGTTGTGGACAATCCGGTTGATGGCGACAAAGTCTGGAGCATGCTTGCAGAATTGGCAGCGCCTGCAGGCATGATTGCAGCTGATATTCTGCGCATTGAGGCGGGCTTCATTCTGTTTCTCAATGAATGCAGGGCAGGCTGCACAGCCCGGGAGCTTGGTCTGGGGCAGTTTTGCCTCTCCGGACGGGGTAATCCGGCTTACCGGCTGGTCTGCTTCACCGCCACGGCTGCTGCTGATGCCCTGCCCTGGTCTTCACCGCGTCAAATCGTCCGGGCGCCGGCACCCGGTGAGATCCTGGTGACCTCCGCCAGTCTGAGTCCCCTGGTGGATCACGTTCTGGGTCTTGGATTGGTTCGATGGGACCATGATGACACATTGCATCTTGTTGATCCAAAAGAGAAATTTCGTCAGATCGAGGTGGTGAACAGGCCGTTTTACGATCCCTCAAAGTCCCTGCCACGGCAACAATGGGTCCATGATCATCATTGATGAGACTGTGACTTATTGCCGGTATTAAGGCTTTGGCTATCACGCTATAAGAAATAACTCTTTGACAGATAAAAAACACCCTCCGTATTATGCGCTGGCACCTCGGGGCGATATCCGTCCTTGAAATTTACAAACCCAGTGGAGAAAAAGATGGCAGAACCTGCAAAGAAACAAAAGAAAATAACAATCAGAGAACTGCAGAGAAAAATGCGCGAGGACGATCAGATTGTACAGATGGCGATCTATGATTATCGAAGCGCTGTAATTGCCGATCGACTGGGTATTGATATCCTTTGCGTTTCCGATACCGGCGGTATGGTGCTGTTTGGCCATGGCTCAACTGTCACCGTCACTTTTGAAGAAGTCATGATGATGTCCAAGGCTGTCGATCGAGGCAGCAAATATGGTCTTCGCATGGTGGATATGCCCTACTGGAGTTTTCATGTCTCTCCGGAGCAGGCGGTAGAGAATGCCGGTCGATTCGTTCACGAAGCCAATGCCGAGGTGATGAAGTGCGAGGGCAACCAGCATCACGCGAGAAATATTGAAGCCATTGTCAAAGCGGGTATTCCGGTGCAGGGCCATATCGGAATTACACCAATGCGTATCCCTCAGCTGGGCGGATTCTTTGCCCAGGGAAAAACAGCAGATCAGGCGAAGCAGTTGATTGACGATGCATGGGCTTTTGTCGATGCCGGGTGTTTTTCCATTCTGTGCGAAGTCACCAGTGAAGAGGTGTGTCAGTACCTGACTGAAACCTTACCGGTGCCGGTTATCAGCCTCGGCGCGGGCAACAAGGCCCATGGCGTCCATATCATCACGTCAGATCTGTTTAATTTGTACGAGGAGCATGTGCCTCGGCATTCGAAAGTATATACCGACCTGATCCCTATTATGGAAGACGTGTTTACTCGTTATCGTGAGGAAGTAAAATCCCATGTCTACCCGGGTCCGGAGCACACTGTCTATATGAAACCTGAAGAACTGAAACAGTTCGCAGAGATGGTTAACTGGGAGTCGAAGCTTAAAGAACTCGGTTAGTCATACAAAATAATTTAATCAAAGTAGAGAGAACGATATGTCAGCACGTAATCATGCAGAATGGATAGCACCACCAAAACTCGCTGAAGGCGAGTGGGTGGACAGCCGAATTTACTCCGATCAGGCGATATTTGACGAGGAGATTGATAAGATCTTCAAGAAAGCCTGGATTCCGGTTTGCCATGAGTCGGAACTCAAGAATGCGTATGACTTCCGTACTATGACAATCGCCAATGAGCCGGTGATCGTAGCCCGTGGTAAAGACATGCAGGTCAGGGCGTTTCTCAACGTATGTCCCCATCGTGGCAACATGATTGAGCGGCGTCCGTCGGGTAACTTCGCTGCAGGCACTCCTTCGGGAACACCAAAACGCATGACTTGCATGTTTCACGCCTGGCAGTTTGATATGAAAGGCAAGTGCGTGTACATCTCTCGTCAGGAAGAAGGTTACCAGGACCGATTGAAGAAAGAGGACGTTGGCCTTCGCGAGCTGAAGTGTGAAGTGTATTTTGGTGGCTTCGTCTGGGTTTGCCTTGATGACGACATTGACATGACTGTTGAAGACTGGGCCGCTGGTGCGCTGGATTGCCTCGCGCCTTCTCTCAATGAAGAACCGTTGGAAGTGTTCCACTATCACAAGGCGATCATCCCCTGTAATTTCAAGCTATGGCATGACACCAACTGTGAGTTTTATCATGACTTTCTGCACTACCATAATCGTGTAACCGGTTTTAACGACGCATACTTTGCGCGTAAAAACTCCGGTTTCAAAAACGGTCATATCAACGTTGGCAGTTTTGAAGTGCAATATGATAACTACGAGGGCTTTCATTCTCGAGAGGAGCTGTCTTTTCCACACCTTCCGCCCAATCACTGGTACATGATTGATATGTTCCCTGGCGTTAACTTTAACCTCAGGGGCTCGGCACTGCGTTGTGATTTGATGACGCCGCTGGGGCCGGACAAGGTAATGATTGAATTCCGTGGACTGGGACTGGCAAGTGATACAGCGGAAGAGCGGCAGACACGAATCGATCACCATAACTCAATATGGGGGCCATTCGGGCGCAACCTGCATGAAGATTTACTGGCGGTCACGGCACAAGGTTCCTGTATGAACCCTTCTGCAGAAAGACGCAATATTCTGCAGGGCAGGCATGAAAACGAGACCATTCATGACGAGAACGGTATGCGCCATTACTACCACGAATGGGGCCGCTGGTTGAATCGATCGCCCAGTAATCCTGATCATGAATATGATGAATCGCTGATGGCTGAAGCGCTAAATCAGCCTGAAGCCCAGCAGGCCAGTGCCTGAGCAAAGCATAGCGATAATATGTGCCGGCAACTTGAGTGAGGTTGCCGGCGATTTAACACTTAAGACTATTTAATTGGAGTAGCGAATGGCTGCAAATGGCGCTGATACCACAGAGCGTATAAAAGAGGTTATCTATAAGACCTGTATTCACCAGGACGATATGAACTGGAATGCATGGCTGGATCTTTGCGATGATGACTATAAATATATGATCCGTGCTTATAGCCCGGAGATTCAGGCTGATATGACGTATCTTGGAGGCAGTCGTGAGCATATGCAGTCGCTTACCGAGATGTTGCCGAAACACAATACTGATAACTCACCGCTGAAGCGCCACTGTACGGTATACAGCGTTGATGTGTCAGAAGATGGTAAGTCGGCGTCGGCTGTATCTTCCTTCGTCGTTTACCAGACGATGCTGGACGGCATTAATTCTCATGTCGACGCAGGAGAGTCCAGGCTGTTCCTGGTGGGTCGTTACAATGATAAATTCTCTATCGACGGGGACAGCGTTAAGTTTACTGAACGCGAAGTTCGACTCGATACGCGGCGCCTTGATAAAGGATCGCACTGGCCGATCTGAACAATACTAACTAAAAAGAAATCTTAAATGAGTTGGAAAGTTGTGTGTGCGACCGATGCGGTTGCAGAAGATTCCATGAAGCGTTTTGATGTCGAAGGCATCGCGATCCTGGTGGCTAATGTTGGCGATGGCTTTCGAGCCTATCCGCCGGTTTGCCCGCACATGGAGGAGTTTCTCGAGAATTCAGGTATTTGTGCCGGTGGCGTGTTGACATGCGACCGCCACCTTTGGCAATGGGATATGAAAACCGGGGAACCTCAGGGACCCGCAGAAAAGCCTCTTCTGATGTATGACACAAAAGAAGAGGATGGGCAGGTGATGGTCCTTATTGAACAGGAACTCGAATACGAGTTCGACGATGACGACGACTGATAAAGTTATACGAAGTCGACCAACAAACTGACTCTGGAGTCTCCGGGCATCGTGAAAATCGAGATTGAAAAAAAGGACCAGAGCTTTGTGTTTGAGGTCATGCAGGGTGAGAAGATTCTTTATGCAGGACTGCGTGCAGGGATCTCACTGCCTTACGAATGTGCAACCGGTACCTGTGGTTCCTGCAAGGCGCGATTAAAAGAAGGTGATCTGCAAAGCGGATGGCCAGATGCACCCGCCAGGAAAAACCTGAAGACTGAACGCCAGGAGTTGCTGATGTGTCAGGCCGAGGCAACCAGTGATTGCAGGATTGGGGTGCCGGCTGCGATCAAGCCGTTTCGGCAGGATGATCTGAAGCCGCAGCACATCAAAGGTATCTCATCCAACTGGCGATTGCTAACCCATGACGTTATGCAGTTTGATGTTACCTTGCCAGACGCTATCAGTTTTCATGCAGGCCAGTTCTTCGTCGTCAAGACACCGGGTGTGGAAGGTTTTCGTGCTTACTCCATGGTCAACTACGCGCCAGAAACCAATGTCCTTGAATTTATTATAAAGAAGAAACCCGGTGGTGGGTTTTCTGAGTGGGTCTTTGATGATAAACGTGGCAAAGATCTGGTAGAGATCTTCGGCCCGCTGGGTCGCGCGACCTTTCATCCGGATGAAAATCATGATCTTTTTATGATTGCGGGTGGTTCTGGAATCGCCGGCTTGATGTCTATCTTACAGCACGGCAGTGAAATAGATTATTTCAGTGATCATCAGGCAACAGTGTTTTTTGGTGTGCGTACCAGAAAGGATGCGTTCTTTGTTGACCAGCTGTCAGCAATAAAACGAAAATTCCCGGATAATATACACGTAAACATTATTTTTTCCGATGAACAAGTCACCAACGGAGCAGCCAGCGATCTTGGTGCACTGCAACCGGGATTTGGAATGGTGCATGAAGCAGCACTTGCAGGTATCGCGCCTGGAACTGCAAATACCATGGCGTATCTGGCCGGTCCTCCGCCGATGGTGGACGCCTGTATTCGGCCGTTGATCATGGATCTTAAGTTTGGCGCCAACATGATCCGTTACGATAAGTTTGGTTGAGCTGATTTTCTTCTTAAATTGTCTCGAGTTATAGTGTCGGGATTGGTTTGATACTGTCCGCCAAGATAAACAAAAAGGTATAAATCCGCACTCGCCCCCTGGGGAGTGGCTAAGCTTTATTTCGTTAAATATTCAGAAACTGGCAGCGATGACTTGAGTTTCTGCAGCAGCGAAATCTCGCCATCCTGAACAGTCATCAGCTCGGCATTCAGTTCGCTGTTGTCTGTTTTATACAGTGGAATAAATGCATCTGGAAACCAGTCTTGTTTGAAGGCAGCCAGGCGATATGCCTCGAGTTGGGGGTTCCAGATCTTTGACCAGCCAGATAATGCTGACTGGGATTTCAACAAATAGTGACAACGAGATAACAGTAGAGAATCAATCAGCGCACACTGGCCAATTCTAGTGTTTTCGGCCTCTTCATGACCACGGAAAAGCGGTTCGTTGAATGTTGTTTCAGAGATATCTTTTGGCCTGTTGGCTTTTCGGCGCTGTTGAAATGAAATAACAGGTACTGGCAAAGCCTTGCTGGCTTTAGCAAGGAAAGATTCTTCATCTGAAGCAACAAACACCAGGTCTATGTCACCTTTTTTCTCCAACAGATCGCAGGCCGCACGCAATGTCAGATCAGTTGTTATCGGATTAGTCTCTATTGTAGAGCCCGGTTTGTCCGTGCCCCGATAATGGAGCCCCAGGATTCGTTGACCTGGATAAGTTAGAAAAAACGCCTCCACAGCATTGATCACTTCGTCAGGAAGGCGAAAATATCGGTTAAAGAGACGGTTGGCCAGAGCAAAATCTGATTGAAAACTGTAGCTTGGATGACCTTCTCTGTGTTTTAAATCCTCTAGTGAAAGTATTTCGGACGCCTCCATATGCTCGGTCGGCAGGTAATTGATACGCAAAATCTCTGGAAAAATATTGAATCCGGGTGGTTTGCCATAGTTTCGTGACAATAGGTGCCATTCCGGCTTGATGCCATGTTTCTCGAGATAGGGTAAGACCTCCAGGCACCAGCTGAAAAGCTGGCCAAACAGTCCATGAATTAAATATTCTGATTTAATGATATGTGTTGCGTTCATACTCGTTCTTCAGGTCACGTTTTTCTTTGGCAAAGTGTGTCGCCCGAACGGTTTCGGCAGAAACAGTTAGAAGCCGAGGTTTTATACCAGTGGCCGGTACGGATTCGGCTGCAGGCGCAGAGTGATGTCAAAACCGGCACAATGATTCAGAAACGACCACGATTGTATTAGGATGAAGGCCTTGCCGGAGCGCATTGGTCAGAGCAATTCACGTTGTATATGGATGCAGACGAACACCAGCGATCACTAGAACTGGTTTTTCAGACCAGTGAAGCCAGCCGCTCAAAACCCTTAATTCTGACATATCAGTCGATAGTCAGTCAGCAAACTATCCGAAAGTTAATAGGTGAGGGTAATCAATTCATTGATTTGTTCTAATAGCCATGAAGATCATAAAGCACTAGCATTGCTTTTAGATAACGACTCAGTTTTCGTCGAAATCAGTTACATAAATGAACAGTTGATTGATAGCGATATCAGTAAAGGCAGGTTTTTGTATAATTTGTAGAGCGTTATTTATCTGAAAATTGTTTTTTAAGTGTTAATAAAATGTCACCAATGAGGATACTATGATTATAAAAAAGATACGCACCATACGAAGTAAACTGACCGTTGCAATGGCTGCCATTGGCATGGTTGCAGCTGGCTCTGTGTCTACTGTAAATGCCGCAGAAATTGACTTCGGAAATGTTGGCGACCCAATCAACCTGGTAGTCGGTTACCAACCTTATTACACGGAAGCCTGGTCAGGGGTCGTGATGAAAGGTCTGAAGCTTTACGAAAAATACCTGCCCGAAGGTTCAACCGTAGAATTTCAAATTGGACTTCAAGGCGGCATCATTGTGAATGCGATGCTCGCCGGAAAACAACATATCGGTTATATGGGAGACATGCCCGCTATCGTTGCGACGACCAAAGATCGTGTCGCCGATATCCGTATTGTTGCCACTGCAGGTCTGGGTGAAGATCAGTGTAACAACATGTTGGTCCGTACCGATGCGCCAGAGTTTGCCAATGCTGACGAAGCGATCCAGTGGATGAACGGCAAAGTGGTTGCAGTTCCCAAGGGCGCCTGTACTGACCGGTTTGCACTGGCAGTATTCGAGAAAAAGAATATCAAGCCTGACCAGTATCTGAATCAGAACATCGAAGTAATCACCAGCGGTTTCCGTGCCGGCAAGCTCGATGCGGCAGCAATCTGGGAGCCTACCGCAGCGCGTCTGGTGGAAGAAGGTCTTGCACGTAAAGTGGCGTCAGGTGCCTCTGTTGGTGAAAATGACGGTGGCTTTATTGATATGCGTGGTGACCTGATTGATCAGCGCCCTGATGTGGTCAAGGCGTGGTTGAATGCAGAGCTTGATGCACAACTGTTCATGGCGGACCCGGCGAATACAATGGCCGTGGTTAAAATGGCTGCTGAGCAGACCACCGGTTTTGAAGACAAGGTTCTTTGGAAAGCGTTGGTTGGTTCAACTGCTAAGGCTCAGGGTGGAACCGACGTTCGCAACGAAATGGCCTTTGCGATCACACCAAAGGCGCAGGAGCTGATAGACAAAGCAACCAAATTCCTGCACTCAATCAAGACCATTAAAGTTGATACCTTGCGTGATAATGCAATCATGACCGAGTTCACAGAAGAGATTCTGAAAGAGCGAGGTCTGACTGCGCCTGTTGGTAAGATATTAGCGATGCCTGATTCTGCATACACAGGGGATTAAGCTTAACCTGGCTGGACCCAGGCAACTATTATTGTTGCCGCCCACTGTCCTCTGCAGAATCCTGCAGAGGACAGTCATTAATCACCGAGTCCCGGTTTTTAGCACCATTGGGTTATGATCTAACAAGTCTCCATTGAATACCCTCGAATCCGCTAGCGGATTCTCAAAAATTCTGAGAAACATAATATGAGTCAATCTACTGACACCTCAAGTATGTCCTTGACGATGTATCGAATATCGTCCTGGCTGAAAAGCCCACGTCCATACCTGATGTTCATTGGCTTCGCGTGCATACTGGCCTTCTGGTACTTTTCCGTTGAAGTCTGGAAGCTGCCTCGATTCCAGGATATGCCTGGATTAACCGAGGTATTCAGCGAATGGTTCAGTAAGGATCCCTACTACGGTTTATCCATCTACACACCGGAATATTACAAACACATTGGAATCAGCCTGCGTCGTATCGCATTCGCTTTCTTCCTCGCAACTGCCCTGGGTGTGCCGTTGGGCTTGTTCCTGGGATGGTCCAAAACCCTGCGCGAATATATTTTTCCGCTGTTCGAAGTGTTCCGCCCGATTCCGGTTCTTGCCTGGGTTCCGTTGGCAATTATTATTTTCAGTGGCTCCGAAACCCCGGTAATTTTTCTCACCTTTCTGGCTTCGTTCTTTGCTACTACTCTGAATACCATGCTCGGAGTGGAGTCGATTGACGAATCGTATAGTCGTGCGGCCTATTGTCTGGGGGCGAGTCGCTGGCAAACGTTTCTGCATGTTGTTGTTCCTGGCGCCATGCCATTTATTTTTACCGGTCTGCAAATTTCTATTGGCGTGGCCTGGTTTTCTCTGGTAGCCGGTGAAATGGTTTCCGGGCAATATGGTCTGGGGTATTTAATTAATACCTCTTATATGATGATCGAGTACCCTAAAATAATTATTGGCATGATCACCCTTGGTGTGATTGGTTATGTTACGAGCGCACTCGTGCGCCTGGCCGGTGATTACATGATGCAGTGGAGAGTGCGCGAGTTGGCACTGGGGGATAACTAATGAATATGATTGGAGAAATGGCAGATCAAAGTACTACGCGCGGTGCTATCCGCATAGAGGACGTCGTAAAAGTTTACGACCCGGATGGCGCGGCAGTAATGGCTGTTGACCATTGTTCGATAGATATTCCTGCTGGTGAAATATGCATGATTGTCGGCCCTTCCGGTTGCGGCAAAACAACATTGCTCAATGCCATCGCAGGATTTCACGATATCACCTCGGGAAAAATATACCTTGATGGTGAGCTGTTGTGCGGGCCAGGAAATATGCAGGCTGAGCCCGGCTCTGATCGTATTGTTGTGTTTCAAAATGGCGCATTGTTCCCCTGGAAAACTAATCTGGAGAACATTACTTTTGGTCCAATGATGGCGGGCAAGCTCAGTAAAGAAGAGATTTATGACAAAGCCCGAAGCATGATGGAGGACGCGGGCTTAAGCGGGACTGAAAACAGTTATCCCGGGGAAGTCTCATCCGGTCTGAGAAGACGGGTCGAAATTGTTCGGGCGTTAATGAACGACCCCAAGGTGCTGCTGTTTGACGAGCCTTATCGGGCCCTTGACTCCCTGACCAAGTCTGTGATGCACGAGGCGTTACTTGAGATTTACTATAAGAACAAAGTCACTATTTTCTTTATTACTCATGATCTCGAGGAAGCAATTTTCCTTGGACACAGGTTGATAATCATGTCTTCACGGCCGTGTAAGCCGAAGAAAATTGTTGACGTTGATATACCGCATCCCAGGGACTACAGTGTCCTGACCAGTCCACGTTTTCGAGAGATTATGAACGAGGCTAAAGGGGTGGTTAACGAAGAGGCCAAAAAAGCATTTGAGGCCGGGGAAAAGGAGGGCTAAACAGACATGAATATTAATAAGCTTAAAAAGAAGCTCCCGGGCCGCGCGACGTTGCGTGGAGTCATTGCCATCGTAGCGTTTGTAATTATCTGGGAACTTGGTGCAAGATCAGAAGAATTGTTCGGTTACCGTGTTCCGTTCCTCGGTCTGGTGCCTGCACCGTCAGCTGTATTTGTCAGCTGGGGGACCTTAATTGGAGATCCGAGTTACTGGTCCAGCTGGTACATGAGCTTTTTGCGGGTATTTGGCGGCTTTCTGGCTGCGATGATTATCGGCATCCCGCTTGGTTTGTTCATGGCGGTAAACAAAACGTTTTATGGAATGGCGTTCCCGTCATTCGAAGTGTTGCGCCCGATACCGCCCCTTGCCTGGGTACCTGCCTCTATTATTTTCTGGCCTACCCAGGAATTATCGATTGCGTTTGTAACTTTCCTTGGCGCGTTCTACACCATTGTCATCAACGTTCTGGGTGGTGCGAGATCAATTAATAAACAGTTCCTGCAAGCAGCACAGTCAATGGGCGCCTCGCAGTGGGATATGTTTCGCCGGATTATCCTGCCAGCCACATTGCCATCGATCGTGGTTGGGTCGGCAGTAGGTATGGGTATCACATGGGAAGTGGTCGTTGCTGCAGAAATGATTTCCGGTGGTGGTAGCGATGGCGGCGGCGCTGGCGGCGGCCTTGGGTTCTTTATCTGGAGTTCATATGTTGGCGGTTCCTATGAACAGATAATTGTTGGCATGATCAGCATTGGCATCGCCGGTTACTTCAGTAGCGAACTATTGCGACAGCTGGGTGGTTATCTCACCCCGTGGCTGAAAACTCGTTGATCCGAATCTGCTGGTCAAAAGCTTTGACTTCAAGACAAGACTAATATTTTCATCGAAAACCTCATATCTCCTATGTCATCAGATAATTTACAAAGCAGTAGCAGCAGCGAGATCGTTGCGAATAACATCAGCAAGACATTTGGGGCCGGCCCGTTTGCAAAGGAAGTAATCAAGGATTGCTCATTTACCATCGAGAGCAACAAGCTGACCGTCATGATTGGTCCCTCGGGTTGTGGAAAGAGTTCGATTATTCAGCTCATCGCCGGATTCGAGCAACCGACATCGGGTGAAATTACGATTGGTGGAAAACCTGTATCGGGCCCGGGAAAGGATCGGCTGGTGTTGTTCCAGGAATCTGCCCTGTTTCCCTGGATGACAACCTGGGACAATGTGATGTATGGACCTCGCGCCCGTGGTGAACAGGGTAAGGAAATTGTAGAGCAGGCAGAATTTCTGCTGAACAAAGTGGGCCTGGAGGCTTTCCGGGACAAATATCCGGCGCAACTGTCAGGTGGCATGCAGCGGCGCGCAGAACTTGCCCGGGCGATGATCAATAAGCCCGAGGTGATGATCCTGGATGAACCTTTCCGTGGCCTGGACCATATGTCCAAGGAGTTAATGTGGGAATATTATGCGGCCCTGTTCGAGGAAGATCGCAATACCAACTTCTTTGTTACCACTGATATTGACGAAGCGATATATCTGGCTGATCGTTTACTGATAATGACCAATTTACCGACCTCCACGAGAGCGGTCATTGATATTGATTTGCCCCGACCGCGAGTGATTGATGATATCGCCAATAATGATCGGGCCAATGAAATTAAAACCGAGGTGATGACACTGTTACATGAAGAGGCGATGAAATCTTTCTCTGGCGGCAGTAAGGCTGCTGCCGATTTTCTCGAAGCCTATTCAAAGCGGGCTGGTTAACATACCTATGGTCGTTCGAATAGCGTGTAGTTACGACTTTTGATCCTATCCAGCGTCCATTGCTCGAGTTCTTTTTACAACGATCAACAGTTATCGCGCTGGCCATCACCGGCGGCATTCTGTCGATTATTGTTTCGTGGTGTTCCACCAGGGGTTTGCTGTCGGAAAAAGGCCTTAAGCTCCTGAACAAAGCCGCTTACACTTTTATGGCGGTCAGCATGTTGTTGTTTGTTGCAGCCGGCCTGTTTCAAGACCGGGGATAGCAACACATTTCCGCTTTCTAGCAGACCGTTTGTGCGGCATTCGGCTGCTTCGCAGCTCCAGACCGGGTTAGCGCGGGCATCAGCAGGGGATGAGATCAGCTGGATGGGTTGTTTCGTTGCAATGCCAATTCGACTTTCATTGGTTTGCGCAGATCATCCAGAACCGGACAATGCCGGTTTACCGCAAGCCGCAAGCGCTCAAGGTCTTCATCACTGGCGTCGCTGACGACATTTATCGTCCCCACGACTTCGCTGAAACCTGCCGGGGTTTCATCATCCAGATTAAAGAAGCCTTTTGCGTCAGATATGCCAGTGACACTCACCGCAATTTCCTTCAGATCAATCTCCATGGCGTCGGCGTAAAGTCTATATGTGACTTCATGGCATGCCGCCAAAGCTGCGAGAACATATTCACTTGGTCTTGGCCCTTGATCGGTGCTGCCCATATTTTCAGGCTGGTCTACGATCACCTCAAAATCACGGGTTTTCACATGGCTGCGAAACCCTTCAACCAGTCTGCTGGTCGCGCTGACCTCCACCCTGGTCTTGTCCGGGCGATTTCTCAGTATCTCCTGCTTATGCTCAAATATCTGTTTGAAATTCTTCATGCTCGCTAAACAATTGGAAGGTTGAAAATTATACCAACTATGGCGCCAGACAGCATTGGAACCAGTTTCAACTATCGGTAGAAAGTCGCTTGCGCCGACAGCTGACGACAGACTAGTATATGATATCAGTTTGAGAACCAATAGATTTCAATGAGCTCACATTGCAAAAATTGTGGCGCACCAATTCAACCTGCATCCGCAGCGGGCGGTCAGCCGATCGCCACAAATCACGGCATTCAGGCGTGTCCGAAGTGCAACAGTCCCCTGGACAGCGGGGATTCCACCGGAGGCAACCCACTGCGAAAATTGTTGACACGACTGGTGCTTGTGGCAGGCGTATTTTTTCTGATCTACCTTTACTCTAATTCATCATCCGCATAGAAAAAAGTGAACCATAAAATGTGACCTGAAAAGGTGCCATTTGCATTCAGCGCCCGATTTCCTCCGTCCCATAGGTATTGATCAAAACCTCCAGATAACTGCATCAGGCATGGACTCGTTGCAAGGGGGCAGGTAAGTACCCTGATCGATGTTTTTCATCGAACGCCACAGCTGTGATAGCCTAAGCCAAGATCACCTCATTTCTACACAACTAAAAATGGAAAAGATAAAAACCGCTATCGTTGGCTTTGGTCGATGGGGCCAGCTGCTGTTTAATGCAGGTAAACACTGCGAGAAACTTGACGTTACCGCAGTTGTTACCCGCACACCCTCCAAGGTGCAGAGTTTCTGCAGTGATGCAGGGTTAAGCTTGACCGATGATCTTGACAAGGTATTAGCCGACGAATCTATTGAGGCTCTGGTGATCGCAACGCCACACACGCAACACTATGAGCAGTTGCTTAAAGCCGCCAGTGCAGCAAAGCATGTTTACTGTGAAAAACCCTTCACTTTACAGGGGGACCAGGCCAGCCAGGCGATTGAGGCGCTGGCAGATAACGGCTGTAAAGTCGCTATTGGGCATAACCGAAGATTCGCCCCCAATACGCTGGCAATGAAAAAGATGATTGAGCAGGGGTGGTTCGGTGATCTTGTGCATATCGATGGTGTGTTCCATGCGCATATGGCGCAGTCAAAAGGTCGCTGGCGAGACAGCGTTGCCGAGAGTCCCGCCGGTGGTATGACGTCCCTTGGTATCCACGTGGTAGATATGTTTATTAACCTGATGGGACCGGTCAAAGGCTTACGCGCCAGCAGTGATCGTATTGCGCCATCTTGCGCCTTTGATGATAATACGATGGCGAGTATGACGTTTGACAGCGGTGCCAGGGGGCAATTAACAACGATCACGTCCACCGCAATGCGCTGGCAGATCGCGCTCTATGGCACCAATGGCTGGGCTGAGTTAAGGGGGCTTGATCAATTGGTGATTCAGCCCCTTGAGGGTGCTTATGAGGAGATCCATTATCCGGGATTCGCTTATCCAGGGGAGGCATCCATTACTGCTGCGCTGGATGCATTTGCCACGGATATTCAAGGGGGTGAACCCTTTGCGGTGTCCCCTCAAGAGATCGTGCATGGCACCAGGGTGCTGCAGACCATTATTCGTTCGGCAGCTAATGGACAGTACCTGTTAGTCTAGAAATATTTCCTTCTGCGCCGACACCAGTGGCTGGACTTTAACTGAGGATATCTGTTGATCAGACCGGGTGTTTGTTTACATGGAATGTGTTTGTCAGTGTGCACTTTAAACTGGATTTGATATCGGTCAAAAACCGGGCGCATTGACCCAGGTAAGCTGTGCTTGCAGACCTGCTGTTGTAAAATTATTCGCAGAGAATGGCTTGTTGCGGCGGTAGTGAAAAGCCGTACGTTCAATGCAGAATTCAGGTGATCCTGCAACAGGGCTTGCAGGCCGGTATATTAAATCAACATGAGGAAGTTAAAGTGGCAAACGAAGGTTATCACGAACCCATAGAAGAACTTAGCGATGAAACTCGAGATATGCACAGGGCGATTACATCTTTGATGGAAGAGCTTGAGGCAGTGGATTGGTACAATCAACGGGTGGATGCATGCAAGGACAGCGCGTTGAAAGCAATCCTTGCGCACAATCGAGACGAAGAGAAAGAGCATGCCGCGATGGTGCTTGAATGGATTCGACGTAAAGATCCTCTGTTTGATAAAGAGCTTAAAGACTACCTGTTCACTGATAAACCCATTGCCCATGAATAACCTGTGCAGTATGACAAGGGCATAAACAAGACAAAAAACGCCCTTGTTGCTGCGCTCTGTCGTTTGATGTCCGGGCACCGCAAAGGTGCTGGATGGGGGTGATGTAAATAGTATCCCGGCGCGGCCTGTAGATAACTTTTAAACAATGCTGCGCTTTTCCCCGGAATACCGGGGGTCAGTTTAATAAGCATGCTCCAGGTGCACGAATTTCCACGCCGGCGCTTTCAAGGGCCAACCGGATCTTTTCCGCCATTAACACCGCCGCGGGATTGTCGCCATGTACACAGATAGATTCCGGTTTTACGGCAAAGCTGCTTCCATCCATGGTGGTAATGGATTGTGTCTCGATCATTTTTAATACTCTGTCAGCTGCGTATCCGGCGTCATGAATGACGGCGCCGGGTAGTTGCCTCGAAACCAGGGTGCCGTCGGCGTTGTATTCCCTGTCTGCAAATACTTCTCTGATTACGCTGCCTCCATTTTGTTCTGCAGCGGCTTCGAGTATTGTTCCCGCCTGGGCAAGGATCGGTGTGTCTGGCGCGACTTTGCGAAATGCAGCAACGCAGGTGTCGGATAACTGGCGATCTTCGCAGGCCATGTTGGATAAGGCACCGTGAATCTTAATATGGGAAACCTTGGCTTTGCCGGCCCGTGCCATACCGAGAAATGCACCAACCTGGTAGATCAACTGGGAACCCAGGGCATTATGGTCGGTAACGGGCAAGCGTCGTCTGCCAAACCCTCGCAGGTCATCGAAACCCGGATGGGCACCCGCTGCCACCGATTTCTGCAGACATAGCTGAATGGTTTCAGCCATCTCTTCAGGACCGCCTGCATGGAAGCCACAGGCTATGTTGGCGCTGCTTACAATATCGAGCATGGCACTGTCATTGCCCATACTCCAGTCGCCGTAGGATTCGCCCAAGTCTGAGTTAAGGTCGATGGTTGGCTTGGTGCTCTGGTTCATTAATTTTCCTCTTCCGCTGACACCACTCCACCAATGAGGTTATAGGCCAGCAGGTTATCAATCTGGTCAACTGAACGTACCACAGGCTGTACCAGATTCACCAGTCCATCGATAGACGTTCGCCATTGTTTCAGCGCATCCACGGCTTGCTTCTGATTGACCAGTTCGAATTGAAAAGTAATTGCGGTGGGAAGCTGCGCCACTGCGGTCAGGTCGGCACGAATGACGGTGGCGATTCTCGGGTAGCCGCCCGTTGGTTGATGTTCACGCACAAGTATGGCGGGGATACCGTCCCCTGTCATCTGGATGTCGCCATCCTGAACAGGATCTGAGAGACCGGTCAGCAGCGCCTCAAAAGGTAACTGCGTTTGGTCAAGTTCCAGCCGCATCGCCATGCGATCACGCCGCAGAGAAATACAAAATGACTCGCTCAGCAGTCGTTGTCTGGTCTGCTGATTGAATCTGTGGGCATGGGCGCCCCACATCAATCGAATCCTGCGTTGGCCCAGATATTCAGGCTCAGGCAGCCTTTGGGCAATGAACGAATCTGTCGGGTACTGGCCAACGGGCAAGCATGCGCCTGCCTGCAGGGGTTTACCGTCGGTGCCACCGATGCCGGCACGAAGATGGGTACTGCGCGCACCAATTTCCTTGTCGATCGCGATGCCGCCAGCAACATGGAGATAACCGTAGGTGCCGGCTGACGGGCCGCCGAGAGCTGCACCGATCTCAAGAGTCTGGCCAGGATTGACTTTGAAGCTGGTACGCCAGGGAATCGGGTTGCCATCAAGTTTTGCCAGCATTGGTGCGCCACTTAAAGCGGCAATAACCGCAACGTTGTTGATGTGAAAACGGCCGCCATAGCCCGCCATTTCAATGGCTGCCTGGCCAGGATCATTACCCACCAGTATTGCGCCTTCTGTCATGGCGTACTGATCCATTGCACCCCCTGCAGACAGCCCGTACCGACCGTACCCCGGTCGTCCGTAATCCTGGACCGTGACCCCAGGGCCTGCCGATAAAATTTCTATTTCGGCATTCAATTCGCAGTGCCTGGTTGCACGATCATCTTGCCTGCGGCGACATCGGCTGCGAGCTGCAAAAAAGTCTGGTGATCCACCGGTTCAAAAGTCACTTCATCCCCGGGACCGAGAAAAAAATAGGGGGCCTGGTCGCGGCAAAACGACAGGAACGGTGTGCGTGCAATGGTCTGCCAGCCCGTTGGTATGGGGGTGGCAAACAGAACCGTTTGACGTACTGCCACAGACATTGAGCCGGGCGGGACCTCGGCTTTAACATAATCCAGTCGAGGCAGGTCCCAGTGTTGCGGCAGCGAACCAAGGTAAGCGCATCCCGGGGCAAAGCCCAGCATTAATACTCGCACCCTGGCTTCGCTATGTTCGCGAATTACACGATCAACCGGCATTGCAAGAAGTTTTGCAACGTTCTCAAGGTCGGGACCCGATTGCTCGCCATAGTGCGCGGGCAACTTCCAGACCTTGCGATCAGGATTCGCCGGGGCCAGCAGCCAGTCTTGCTGGTCCAGGAGGCTCTCAAGCTTGCCCAAAATGTTGTTCAATCCGGAGCGCAACGGATCGAATCGCACAAGTACACTGCGAATTCCCGGGGTGATTTCTTCCACCTCCGGCAATTTTCGCGCCCTGAGCGCTGCATCGAAGGCATGGGCAGCATTATTAATTGCAAGGTCGAGGCTGTCGCCAAAAACCACCATAATGCCGCTATCCCCGGCCTGGATCAGAGTAGGAAACGCCTGATTCTGCATGTTGCTGTCAATCGTGATCGAGTTGGAAAATAGTACACCAGAATTTGCCCGAAGGACGCTGGTATACTGTGCTTAATCAACTTTAAAAATAACATCATGGAAAAAATAAACATTCAATTTACCCTGTTTTCAGCCTTTTATTCACCCTTGATCGCAACCATGTCCGGTGGCTTTCTTAAACAGCAGGGTCTTGAGTATGCATGGTCCATTTCCCCTCCAGGCAAGTCAGCAGTAGAGGCTATTGTGGATGGCTCCGCCCAGGTAATTCAGTCTGCGCCCAGTCAGGGGTTTAATTCTTTGCTGAAAGGTGAGCAGCCCGTGGCCGTACATTTCGCTCAGGTCAATGAAATGGATGGTTTTTTTATCAGTGGGCGACAGTCCGACGGCGATTTCCAGTGGAAACAGCTTGAAGGTGCCGAGGTGGTGATGTTTAAGGCAGGTCAGCCAAATGCAATGTTTCGTTATGCCTGCCATAAAGCGGGAATAGATTACGACAAGATTATTCCGCTGACTCCAGGCGGGGCCGCTGATATTGATGCGGCATTCCGCGATGGCAAAGGGCAATTTGTGCAGCAACAAGGTCCCTACCCGCAGCAACTGGAGGCCGACGGCGTCGGTGCAGTAGTGGCCCAGGTCGGTCCACTGATTGGTCCTAACGCATTTTCCAGTCTGGCAGCTTCGCGCCAATGGTTGGCAACCGACGAGGCCAGAGCGTTTACCCGGGCATATGCCAAGGCGCGTATTTATATGAATGAAACGCCCGCTGTTGAGATTGCGGCTTCAATGCGTGACTTTTTTCCTGATACCGATCAGCAGGCACTGGCGAAATGCATCAGTGATTACCAGAAACTCGGGTGCTGGACGCCTCACGTCGAAATAACCCGACAAGCGTTCGAAGTGATTCTTGATATTTTTCAGTACGTCGGCCACATCGAACAGCGGTATGGCTATGATCAGGTTTGTACCCTGCCACCGGCAGTGTAATCAAACCGGTTGTTTTTGTGGTGCGAATACATTTTTAGAAAATAACAGAAACAATACGGCGGCAATACCGCCACAACCAAAGATCATGCACATCACCATGATCTGGTAACGCACGGCAATAAGTGGAGATACTCCGGACAGGATCTGCCCGGTCATCATTCCGGGCAGTGATACCAGACCCACAGCGAACAGCGAATTGACCATAGGGATCATCCCGGCCTGAAGCGCTGTGGTGCGGGCGGTGAGCCAGTCATCTCCGCGCTTGAGTTCAGCTGCCACCCGCTCGGCACAGAGACTGACACTGTTCATCGAGTTGGCAAAAATCATGCCGGCGAGGGGGATCAGAAATCTGGGCTGGTACCATGGATCAAGTTGCAGCACGCCTGCGGAGACGATGGCCAGGGTAAAGCTTCCAGCCAGCAGGATTGCCCCCAGACTGCAAAGATAAAGCATTCTGCGATTGTGCATTGTGTTATTCAATGCGATCCAGCTGGCAACCACCACCATTACCCCAAGCACCAGCAGCACCACCCAGACATTTTCAGATTCAAAGATATAGGCCAGGAAATAACCGATCAATAAAAGCTGTCCCAGCATACGGGCCATGGCGTAAAGCGCGTTGCCTGCGCGCATCGACCAGGCAAACATGATGACCACCATCAACAGTGCGGGAACAAAGGCCAGCGCAAGATTAGTAAGGGGAATGGGGTTTATTTCCATGGTTTTCTGCAGAATAGCGGCCAGTAAAAGCCTGAATTAATTGTTAAAATCAGTCTATCACAGGAGCCGGAAAGCCTTTATTCCCTGCGCTACTCTGTTACACTGGGCGAGCGCCAGGTTCGTCAAATGACCCGCATGGACACTGAATCCACGGTTATCCTAAGAACCACTTGCGTCACTGTTACTTCCCCCAGCCCAGACCAATTAGTTATGCCAAAAGCGCCCGTTACAGCGTTTGATCAGCTCAAGTTATCTCCACCAGTATTCAAAGCCCTGGAAGATGTTGGCTACGAAACACCTTCACCGATCCAGGCCGAGACGATTCCACTGCTGCTGGAAGGTAAGGATATGGTGGGCCAGGCCCAGACAGGTACAGGAAAAACAGCAGCATTTGCCCTGCCGATTCTGAGCAATCTCGACCTCAAGCAAAAGGCGCCACAGGTGCTGGTACTGGCGCCCACCCGGGAGTTGGCGATTCAGGTCGCAGAAGCGTTCCAGACTTACGCCGCACATATCAAAGGCTTTCATGTCTTACCTGTGTATGGCGGCCAGGATTACCGTGGTCAGATCAAGGCGTTACAGCGTGGTGTACATGTCATCGTTGGTACGCCCGGTCGGGTGATGGATCATATGAAGCGTGGCACCTTAAAACTCGATGGCTTGACCACCCTTGTGCTGGACGAAGCCGATGAAATGCTTCGCATGGGTTTTATTGATGATGTGGAATGGATTCTCAGCAAGACCCCTGAAAAACGACAGATTGCGTTGTTTTCTGCCACCATGCCGAAACAGATTCGTAATATTGCGTCAAAGTATCTGAACTCTCCTGTCGAGATCACTATCAAGGTCCGGACGGCAACGGCGGATACTATCCGGCAGCGTTTCTGGCCAGTCTCCAGTGCCCACAAACTGGATACCCTGACCCGGATTCTCGAGTCGGAGCCTTTCGATGCAATGATCGTATTTGTTCGCACAAAAATTGCGACGGCTGACCTTGCTGAGAAGCTGGAGGCCAGAGGCTATGCGTCTGCACCCCTTAGTGGTGATGTTCAGCAGAAACAGCGGGAGCGCACAGTCAAACAACTTAAAGACGGTAAGCTGGATATTCTGGTGGCAACTGACGTAGCAGCCCGCGGACTTGATGTGGATCGCGTCAGTCATGTGATCAATTACGATATTCCATACGATACCGAGGCTTATATTCATCGCATTGGTCGAACTGGCCGGGCTGGACGGCAGGGAGACGCGATACTGTTTGTTGCGCCAAGAGAAAAACGGATGCTGGCGGCTATTGAACGTGCTACCAAGAAGAAAATAGATTTAATGGAGTTGCCTTCCAACGACTTGATCAACGATCGTCGTATCGCACGGTTTAAACAGCGTATTACCGATACGCTGGAAGGTGAGGATCTGAAAATGTTCACCAAACTGGTATCAGATTTTCAGCAGGAGCACGATGTGCCAATGGAGAAGGTGGCAGCAGCCCTGGCGCAACTGGTCCAGGGTGACGGGCCATTCCTGCTGACGAAAAAGGCCAAACAACCTGCTGAACAACGAGAGTTTGACAAGCCTCGCCGAGACGACAGAAAAAGGGAAAAGGGAAGCGACAGGAAATCGCCCAGGGTTGATAACAAGCGAGACAAGGCGAGTGACAGGAAACCGGGCAAGGCTTCGGCTGATACCGAGGCCAAAAAATCCCCGAAAAAAGCCAGCGCTAAAACCTCCAGGGTAGAAGAGGGAATGCAGCGTTATCGAATAGAAGTCGGTCATGATCAGCAAGTTAAACCGGCAAACATTGTTGGCGCGATTGCCAATGAAGCAGATCTCGAAAGCCGATACATAGGCCGTATCGATATCCATGACCAGTATAGCTTTGTGGATTTACCCGAAGGCATGCCAAAGGCCGTGCTGAAGAAGTTGAAGAAAGTATGGGTGTCAGGGCAACAACTGAAAATTGTGCCGGTTAAATAATCACTGCAAAACACCGGCAATGAATCTCACGCATTTCAGGCCATGAAAGTCTAAACGGCTTCGGCTTACTGGGCATGTTAATAAACAAGCGTCGCTGTAAAACCGAGACACAATTTTTCCGGTCAATGTGCTGGTAAGTGCAACGGCTTAGTAAGCCCCGGTAAATGTGCAGTTAAAATCAGATTTCACGTAATCCAGACACAAAAAAGCCCGGCGATTTCACCGGGCTTTTGTGAAGCAGGAAATTTCTAGTCCTGGCCTTGAATCCCCCAGGTTTCGTTTAACTGGTTGAAATAGCCGCTCTCGATTTTCATGCGCATCCAGTTATTCAAGAAACCCAGCCATACGTGATCTGCCTGTGGTGCGATAAAAGAAAGCGGCAGACTGTTGGCAACATCCTGGAAAGGAATCACCAGTGACTCATGGGTGGTAGACAGTGTGCCGGCTTCAAGTATGCTCGAAATCGTCACGTCCACTCTGCCGGCAAGCAGTTCCTGCCAGTCTCTTGCAGGGGACTCAACTTCCTTAACCTTGGCGTTGGGCAGGTTGGTTTTAACGAAATCTGCAAACGATGTGCCCAGGTTGTAGCCGATGGTGACATCAGGTTTATTCAGATCATCCCAGGTCTTGAACCTGTCAGCCTGGTCGGCCTGGGCCAGCGGCAGGTAGCCGGTGCGCCCCCAGGGGATCGTGTAGCCTGCGGCCTTGGCCCGACTCACCGTCATCGAGGTGCCGGTCATAACGACATGGTATTTTCCTGCGACCACGCCGTTGATCAGGGTTTTCCATTCAGCAGGCACAAATTCAAGCTCCACCCCCATGTCGGCGGCCAGCTGTTTGGCGGCATCGACCTGGTGTCCTTTGTACTCTTTGGTTTCGGGATCTTTAAAGGACATCGGGTTAAAGTCGCCAGTGGTGCCGACTTTCAATACGCCACTGTCGAGGATTTTATTGAGGATTGACTGCTCCTGGGCGATGACCCCGGTTGAAAAGGCAAGGGCGGCAGCGCTGATCAACGTGGTAATTGATTTCTTGATATTCATGGATTCTCCTTAAGTTATTTATGGTGTTCAGTAGTTACAGTTTAATACTATATTAATATGTTCAGTGCTGGCGAGATGTACAGACTTTACGAATAAATTCTCGTCGCTTTTCTTCCGGTAGTGCATCACTTTCAAGTACTGCCGCGGATACCTTTTCGCCATAAGCACGAAGCAGGGTTTGTTCGTCAGCATTTTCATGGTCAGGCCAGGGTAAAACCGAGTCTTGTATATAGGTGGGTATACCGGATTGCGTTGCGCTGTGCATGGGCACTTCCTTGCCGGCTGCCAGGGCTCTCACCTGCTTGCGCAGGAGATGACGAATGCGCACCACTCCGGCATCCGAACTGCCATGGTTTTCCAGTGCATGCACAGCAATAGTGCGTTGTGAAACCTGGGCCTCATAATCCCCGGGTTGTCGTTGACGCTCCTGGTACGGGCGTTCTTCTTCAGTCTGACCAATAAAATCGATTTTTTCCTTGCCAACCTGGTGGCGGTCACCCTGATCCCGGGGGTCAATATCATCACGAAAAAATCGCCAGCCTATGGTGCGGGTGACCGTGTTATTAACAGGTACCATCCAGCGCAGAATGGCGCAGCGCTGAAAATACTTCTCCTGCTCCGCCTCTTCAAATATTGCGCCGGTCTGATTACCGTTGGGCAGAATGGATTCGGTGCTGCGTACCCACAGCCGATCTCCCACGCGACGCGATTGAATATTAATCATGCCAATGGGCGTGGTCTTGTAGTCGATTTCCTGGTCAACCCCCGACGCATTGCCAAACTGCACTCCGCTGGAACGTGCATGCAGGTGCAGAACATGTATTGGATCCTGAGTGTTTTCGTATACCTGCAGCCAGTTACAAGGCGTGGTAATGGAAAATGGAATCACTTCTGTATTGTCAATCAGCTCGGTGTCATAAACCGGGAATGGTGGTTTGTTTTCAGGAGGCCCCAGGTAGGCAAATATAATGCCATTATGCTCGTGAGTGGGATAGGCGCCATGAACTACTCGTTGGCATATCGGACTGGCTTCGGGCTCTGATCCTGCGCGAATCAGTTTGCCGTCAACATCGTAGTGCCAGCCGTGGTAACAACAGATAATTCCACGTTCGGCAATGATGCCGTATTCAAGGGAGGCGCCGCGATGGGAGCAGTGACGATGCAGCAGTCCCAGCTGGCCGCCACCATCACGGAAAAGCACCAGGTCTTCGCCGAGGATTTCCAGGGCCAGAGGCAGCTCACCTACTTCGCTGGACATCGCCACAGGGTGCCAGTATCTGCGCAGATACTCACCGCAGGGTGTGCCACGATCGATATGGGTAAGCTCGGTATCTTCAACGCCACCTGTTGGTCGATGATAGCCCTGAAATCCTTGTGGCGTATTTCTTTCTGACATAGTTGTGCGCTTTTCATGGAGGAATCACGATAGAATCTGTACGTTACACTGCGGCTTCAATAACCGTCAAGGATCAGACAAGTAAATGCTGGTTGATAAGCAATAAATTGAATGTGAAAGAATTTGGATAAGTACATCAAAATTGTTCTGGTTCTGCTGGCCATAATGCTGATCACTGGTTGCTCCAGTTCCCAGCAGTGGGGCTGGTACGTGGTCGACCCCACGATTAAAAGAGGTCGAATCAATATTGGTTTTCTTCTTTCCGGGATCCCCTGGACGATTTTTCTGACAGTTTGCTGCGTATTGATCTCTAATATTATCGGCTTTGTGGTGAGTCTGATGGGCTTATCCAGCATCCGCTGGATGCAGTGGCTGTATCGCATTTATGTCGAGGTGTTTCGCTCCATCCCACCCCTGGTGTCTATTTTCTGGGTTTACTATGGTTTGCCGCTGCTGGTTTCCGTGGACCTTGATCCGTTTCCTGCAGGCATGATTGCCCTGTCGCTCTACGGTTCTGCCTTTATGGCAGAAATTTTCAGGGGCGGAGTACAGTCTATCGCCCGGGGCCAGTTTGAGGCATCCAATGCATTAGGCCTGAGCTATCTTGATACCATGCGTTTTGTTATTTTTCCCCAGGCATTGCGGCGGTCGTTACCGGCAATCGGTAATCAACTGGTCATCATGCTGAAAATGACATCCCTGGTATCGGTTATCGGTGTTTCCGAAGTGTTGAGACGGGGTAATGAACTGGCGGTAACTGAATATCGCCCGCTGGAAATCTATACCTTTGTTGCCCTCGAGTATCTGGTGCTGGTATTAATTGTTTCTGCCGGCGTCAGGAGAATGGAGAGAAAACTGGGCTCAGATGAAAGGCTGGGCGGTGGTGCAAACGCGGAGTAAGGGCGCAGAATATGTCTTATGCAACGGTAGAAAAAATTTCCGTGGAACAGATTCCGGTAATCAATATCGAGTCATTGTTCAGCCAAAGCCCTGATTACCCTGGAATTGGCGAACAGCTTCAACGGGCTGCGACGACGATAGGTTTCTTCTATGTCTCGGGACATTGCATTGATAAGGTGCTGTTGGACCAGGCGTTCGAGATTTCAAAAAAGTTTTTTGCCCTTGAAGAACAACAAAAGGCCGAGGTGAAGATTGCGGGTTACCATCGTGGATTGCTCGGTTTCGGTACCTCTAAAATGGAGAATCAGGCAAATGTGGATCTCAAGGAAAGCTACCTTTGGGGCCAGGACTTTGCTGCAGATAACCAGGAGTTTCTTTCTGGTAACGAATTAATGCCACCCAATCGCTGGCCATCGTTTATGCCGGAGATGCGGGATGTATTGACCCGCTATTTGGATGCTGCACACCATTGTGGTAAACAATTGCTCAGGGCCATTGCAGTAAGTCTTGATATTGAACAGGATTACTTTGTTGGCAGGTTCGAAAAACCGATCAGCCGCGGCTCATTGATACACTATCCACCGCAGCCGCCAGCCATGGGAGCGAACCAGTTTGGTGTGTCACCTCACACCGACTATGGCACCATGACTCTTCTGGCCCAGGATCAAACCGGTGGTTTGCGAGTACAGGATGCCCGGGGGAAATGGTTGACTGCACACCCCATAGAAGGAACCCTGGTGGTCAACGTTGGCGACCTGCTGGCACGCTGGAGCAATGATCGGTTTCGATCCACGCCACATAGCGTCGTCAATGAATCTGGACGGGAAAGATACTCTATTGCAATCGCCCTTGATCCTGATTGGGATACTGTGATTAAACCTGTCACCAAGTCGGGGGAAGTGCCAGAATATGATCAGGTCCGATGTGGTGACTATATTCGTGGTCGGTTCGACCGCTCTTTTTCATACCGTAACAGCGGACACAGCTTATGAGCGCGTGGATTAAAATGGTCGATCTGGAGGATGCCAGAGGCGAACTCCTGGAAATGTATGAGCTGGTAAAAACGCCCCATGGCACAGTTGACAATGTCATGCGCGCCCATAGTTTGCGACCGCATACAATGAAGGGGCATGTGACGCTTTACCGCAGTGTGCTGCACCATCCCGACAACACCGTACCATTCTGGTTTCTCGAAGTCGTCGCCTCGTATACCAGTTTTCTAAACAAGTGCGACTATAGTTTTGCCCATCATTTTACCAATGCGCGTAATCTGATCAATGATGATGAAAAATCTGATGCTATATACAAGGCTTTCGAGCAGCGCGCACCACAGCAGGTTTTTCAGGGCAAGGAGCTTGCATTGCTGCGTTATACCGAACAGCTTACTGTAAATGTCGCAGACATAAATAAAGATATTTTTGATGAGATGAAGCAGGCTGGCTGCGAAGACGGAGAAATACTGGAGGTCAATCAGGTTGTGGCTTATTTCAATTACTCAAATCGATTGCTCAATGGTCTGGGTGTGACTACCGAAGGGGACACAGTGGGCTACTATAAAAAACCGGATTAGGTGGAAGCGGTGATTAAGTTTTATGCGCTTGCACTAAGCGGTTACTGCACCAAGGTGCGTATTGTTTTACGTATAAAGGAGATTGCCTTTGATGAGAGCCTTCCCCTGGGGGGGCACTACAGCAGCGAGGAACACCAGAAGCATATGCCCCCGGGTTCGATTCCAGCAATTGAGGATGGAAATTTAAAGCTGTTCGATTCCGAAGCGATCGTTGAGTATCTGGAAGATCGCTGGCCAAATCCACCAATGCGCGCTGTAGATCCCGGCGTCCGTGCACGCCAGCGTGCCATTGCCCAGTTTCACAATACCAGGGTAGAGCCCACCATTCGAGCATTGTTTCCGCTGGTTAAGGCCGGGGGGTCGAATATTGATGAAACAGTGCGGGGTTCTGCCAGACAGGGATTTGATATCGCTATGGAAAAACTGGACTCGATAGCAGATCCGACGCCGTTTATTGGTGGCGACACACCTTGCCTTGCCGATTGCGGATACCCCGCAACCCTGCGTATGGGTCAGGATTTGTTTGCTGCATTGGGTGTTGAGATTGTGTTTAGTGACAAGATAACGAATTGGCTTGCTGCGCTTGAAGCACATCCAGTGATTGGAGATGAAGTGGCAAAGAATCGCATCGCTATTGCAGAGTGGGTCAAGCAGTTTTAACGTGTTTGGGTTCCAGGGCTCCAGTCATTACCGGCGGACCCGGCTGAAACTCAACAGATAAACCCCGCTGGCAGATAATGACTACTGGATATCTGCCCCAGCCTTTTCTAACGGTCCCCACTCATCAAAGGATTTGCCAAATGGAATCATTACATGTTTCTGGTATGCGGGGCGCTGGCACAAGCGTTGATACCAGGCGTCAACGTTGGCTAAATTCGGCCGCTCAATATCGAGGTTAAAGTACCGATACATCATTGGTCCAAGAGCAATATCACCCAGCGAGAGCTGATCGCCGGCAACGAATGGCCTGTTGCAAAGATGTCGGTCGAGGATTTGCATTAAGCCAGCGGTAGTTTTAATGCCGGCATCTCTTGTCACCGAGTCGCATTTATCTGCGGGCTTTCGGATCATATTCCAGAATACGGGCATAAATCCGCCGTAAAACGTCGTCTTTGTCCAGTCCATCCACTGCTCAGCCAGCGCTCTCCGGTAGGGGTCTTCGGCCCACAGGACACCCTTGCCATAAACTGCAGCGAGGTACCGTGCAATGACATTTGATTCCCAGAGTACTTTGCCATTGTCGTTAATGGCAGGTACCACCATGTTTGGATTGATTGCGATATATTCAGGGTCGCTGTTTCCGCCAAATGAGCCACCAAGATTATGCCGCTGGTACTCAAGACCAAGTTCACCAATGGTCCACATTACCGTCATGACGTTGCTTGAATTTCTTCTGCCCCAGACTTCCAGCATAGTTAAGTGTCCAGCTGTAAAAAAGCGAAAAGTATAACCTGGAAAAACTGCGCCGGATTTTCCTGTCAATACAGGATGCAGGATGGATGTAAATAACCACTGACGGGTTGCCTGATCGCTGTGCCCGCATCCATTGACGGGTAAATTGGTGCAGTGTCATCGTAGATTGCTGAAAGAAATTAAAAACATCTGTCCTGATGCAAATAGAAGTATTTATATCGTGTGAAAGAAAAAAATAGCGAAAAATAGCTTTTATCAGCTACTAATAAAAACTAACATCTACTAAAAATAGAAAATAAAAAAAATATACTTCATAAATCGATTTGGAGAAATATTATTTTTTCGATATCCTTCTGTTTTCTATTTTTCCAATTTCGGACCTCTTGCCATGTTCGACCCATCCAAGGGCAGTGATTCGCCCACTGCTAAACGATTGCAGAAGATAAATCTGCGGCCTCTGGTGCATCTTGATAACCGCTATGCCATCAGTGCTGATGAACTAAAAAACAGACTGGACGCCTACGATATATTAATTGTGGATCTGCGTGCGAAGGAACACGGTGCCGAAGGTTATATCCCTGGTTCCGTGCATCTCGACTATGCACAGCTGGCAACAACTAACGGCAAAGCAGAAGGCCTTATCCCGTCCCCCGCTGAAGTTTCAAAAATATTATCTGCTATTGGCCTGCAACCATGGCATATGGTTGTGGCCTATGACGATGAAACCGGTGTCGAGGCGGCACGGTTACTCTGGACCCTCGCGGCAGTGGACCATGAGCGCTTCGCAATGCTGAACGGCGGATTTGCGGCGTGGCAAAATACAGGTCAGCCCATCGAGCGGGCTTGCCTTAGCCCCAGAGCATCGCGATACCATGTACGCCAGTACAGTGACGCCAGAGTAGGCAAGGATTATGTGTATTCGGCGATACAACGCGATGATGTTTGTCTGGTAGATACCCGCAGTTTCGCTGAGTACAGTGGTGAAGAAGTCCGCGCAGCGCGCGGTGGTCATATTCCCGGTGCGGTTCACTTTAACTGGATGGATACAATTGATCTGTTTGGTGATGGCGGATTAAGAGCCCCGGAGCAACTGCGGACTGAATTAAGTGCTAAAGGTATTACGCCGGAAAAAGAAGTAATCGTTTATTGCCAGACCAATCGACGATCAGCACATACGTTTGTGGTGTTGAAATGGCTTGGATTCGACAATGTAAAAGCCTATGACGGTTCATGGTCGGATTGGGGCAATGACCCGCAGATGCCCGTGGCGAGTTGAAGTCGCCGCTTGATGTGACGCCTTTTTAGCTGGCAGCGTTCCAACAGTTTATACATCGGACCAAACCCCTGTTGCTGGCGTAGCCATCGCACTCGCCAGCAGAATTGCCGGTGTGATCGTCGGCGACCGCTACTGCAGTTGAAGGGGCAATGGTTTTTGCTTCGTTCGCTTTGTTCTGCAAC